>Ga0070689_100002744_pt1 | contig 11548 bp, 9 predicted proteins | sample KBSS23HmetaG_FD_64669 | JGI IMG/M metagenome (GOLD analysis project Ga0070689, IMG submission 64669) | Switchgrass rhizosphere microbial communities from Kellogg Biological Station, Michigan, USA - KBS S2-3H metaG | ecosystem: Host-associated > Plants > Roots > Rhizosphere ... | reverse complement strand
AGGGCGACCGCGTTGTCTACATCGCCCCGAACACACACGCCCAGCTCGAATCGTTTTATGCGGTCCCGCAGATCGGTGCGGTCCTCGTTCCGGTCAACTATCGCCTGACGCCCGACGACTTCTCGTACATCATCAATCACAGCGGGGCTCGTGTCGTCTGCGCGCACGAGGACTACCTGGGTGCGGTCGACGGCATTCGCCCACAGCTCGAGCATGTGGAGCATTTCGTTGCGCTCGAAGGCGCGCGCCCGAAGTGGCTTGAATACGAACGGCTGGTCGACGCCGCCGCGCCGCGTTTCAAACCGGCCACCATCAGTGAGCGCGACCTGCTGACCATCAACTACACGAGCGGAACGACCTCGCGTCCAAAGGGCGTGATGATCACGCACCGCAACGCGTACATGAATGTCGTCGGCACGTTGATCCATCTGCCGATGACGCCCGCGGATCGGTACCTCTGGACGCTGCCGATGTTCCACGCCAACGGCTGGACGTACGTCTGGCTCGTGACCGCCGTCGGTGCCGTTCACGTCTGTCTGCGCAAAGTCGATCCGCTTCAGGCTTTTCGATTGATCGCCGCCGAAGACATCACCGCCCTGTGCGCGGCGCCTACCGTGTTGATTTCGCTCGCGAATGCTCCCGATGACGTGCGCACGAGCGCACCAAGGGGAATTCGCGTCATCACCGCCGGCGCGCCGCCGGCCGCCGCGACCATTCAGCGCATGGAAGGCGAGCTGGGGTGGAACGTCACGCAGGTGTACGGGCTCACCGAAACCGCGCCGTTCATCACCGTTTGCGAGCCGAGGCCCGAGCATGCGTTGCTGCCGCTCGACCAGCGTTGCATCATCAAGGCACGGCAGGGGGTCGAGCTCGTCACGTCGGGGGATCTACGCGTTCTCGACGATGCCGGGAACGAGGTGCCGCACGATGGCGACACGCTCGGGGAGATTTGCGTCCGCGGGAACGTCGTCATGGAGGGGTATTACAACGATCCGAAGGCCACTACGGAAGCAATGCGCGGCGGCTGGTTCCACTCCGGTGATGCCGCCGTTGTCCACCTCGACGGGTATGTGGAGATCCGCGACCGCTTCAAGGACGTGATCATCAGCGGCGGCGAGAACATTTCATCGGTGGAAGTGGAAGGGACGCTGATGCGTCATCCGGCCGTGCAGGAGGTCGGAGTCGTCGGCGTCAAGCACGAGAAATGGGGCGAAGCGCCGTACGCGTTCGTCGTCCTGAAGCCAGGGGCCTCGGCGAACGAACGCGAGCTGATTGACTTCGTCCGCGAGCGCCTGGCGCACTTCAAGGCGCCGCACGGCGTCACGTTCGTGAAGGAACTGCCGAAGACGGCGACCGGCAAGATTCAGAAGTACGTTCTGCGCGGCGGCAAAGCCGCGATCTCAGCGCAGTAGCGCCGGCTCCCAAAAAGGACCCGGCCTACATCTTGAGGACGATCTTTCCGAACTGATCGCCCGCTTCCATACGGATATGGGCATCAGATGCCTGCTCGAGCGGAAAGACCTTGTCGATGATCGGGCGCATGCCGGTTTGTTCGTACAGCCTGAGCATGGCCGCGAAGTCCGCCGGCGGTCCCATCGTGCTGCCGAGAACGTTCAATTGTTTCCAGAAAATTCGGCGGATCTCGACGCGCTCTGCCGGGCCGAGCGTGGAACCGTAGCTGACCAGCCGTCCACCAGGCTTGACCACGTCGAGCGCTTTGTTGAAGGTCTCGCCGCCCGCGCTGTCGATGATGACGTCGGGGCGAGCCCCGATTTCGGCGATCAGCCTTTTTGCCCAGTCATCCTTGCGATGATTCACTCCGCCCGCGGCGCCATGGGTTCGCGCCGCGTTCAGCTTCGACTCATGGCCGGAGGTTACCCAGACCGTTGCGCCAAGCTCCCTGGCGATGACGAGGGCGGTGGTGGCGACGCCGCCGCCAATTCCCGTGATGAGTACAGTTTCGCCGGCCTGCACGCGTGCGCGAGTCACCAGCGCACGGTATGCCGTCACCGATGCGAGCGGCACGGCTGCCGCTTCTTCCCACGACAGGTGACGAGGTTTGGGATGCAGGTTGGCGGCTGGTACGAGCACCATCTCCGCGTAGGTGCCATCAACGGGCAAGCCCAGAATGTGAAATGAACTGTCCTGCGCCCGGTCGTCCGGTCCCCAGTTGAACGACGGGTCGATCACGACCTCGCGCCCGAGCCATGAGGAGTCGACACCCGCCCCGACTTCGACGACCTCGCCGGCGCCGTCGGAACCGAGAATAATCGGGACCTTGATGCCCGCGTACTGTCCCTTTCGAATCCAGACGTCGCGATGGTTGAGCGCTGCCGCTCGCAGCCGGACAACGGCTTCGCCCTCGTCGGGATACGGATCGGGACGCTCTTCCAGGCAAAGATGCTCGACATCACCTACCGCATGCAACACGACCGCGCGCATAAGAGCGGTATTGTAAGGTGCGGATGCAGCGATGATTGAAAAACTCTTTGACCTTCGCGGCCGCGTCGCGATCGTGACGGGCGGCTCGCGTGGCCTGGGCGCCGAGTTCGCGGAAGGTCTTGCCGAAGCGGGCGCGTCGCTGATGCTGTGCGCGCGTCGCGACGAATGGCTCGTCCCCGGCGTCGAGGGGCTTCGGGGGCGCGGCTTTACCGCTCACGCCATGCGCTGCGATGTCTCGAACATCGAACAAGTTCAGGCGGTCATCGACACCACGGTCGAACGGTTCGGGCAGATCGACATCCTTGTTAACAACGCGGGCGTGTCATGGGGCGAGCGGCCCGAGACGATGACGCTCGCTCAATGGCAGAAGGTCGTCGACACGAATCTGACCGGCGCGTTCGTCTTTTCGCAGGCAGCCGGCCGCGAGATGCTGAAGCGGCAGTACGGGCGCATCATCAACATCGCATCGATTGCCGGTCTGCAGGGGAATGTCAACGGCCCCTATTACGCGGGTTACGCCGCAAGCAAAGCAGGACTGATGGGGTTGACGCGCGAGCTGGCCGCGTCCTGGGGACGCCATGGCATCCGGGTGAATGCGATCGCTCCAGGTTTCTTCCCGTCACGCATGTCGGAGGCCTCCATCAGGCTTGTCGAAGAAGGCATCAAAAAGACGACGCCGCTCGGGCGCGTCGGACAGCCGGGCGAATTGAAGGGAGTGGCGGTGTTCCTCGCATCGGACGCGTCGAACTACATCACCGGGCAGACGATCGTCGTAGACGGCGGTGGCACCATTGCGACCGGGTTTTAGTTCGCAAATCCGGCGCATCGCGGTCATAGGCGCCGGGACGATGGGGCACGGGATCGCGCAGGTGGCGGCGACGGCTGGGTATCAGACGCGGCTGACCGATGCGAGCCCCGATGCGCTTACCGCCGCCATGCGGCGGATCGTCTCGAACCTCACGGGTGCCGTCAGCCGAAGCAAGATCACGCAGGATGATGCCGATGCCGCGACCGCGCGCATCGCGCCCGTCGTGGATCTGGCGGCTGCTGTGCGTGATGCCGACCTGGTGATTGAAGCGGTGGCCGAAGACCTCGATATCAAGGAACAGCTGTTTCGGCAGCTCGACGCGGTGGTCGGCGGCGATGCGGTCCTGGCAACCAACACGTCATCGCTTTCCGTCACACGCATCGCAAACGCCACCCGCCAGCCTGGGCGGGTTGTCGGCATGCACTTTTTCAATCCAGTTCACATCATGAAGCTGGTGGAAGTGATCGCCCATCCGCAGAGCGATCCCGCTGTTGTTGCAGCTGCACGAGAGGCCGCACAGCAGATGGGGAAGACGACGATTCTGGTCCGCGACACGCCAGGCTTCGCCTCGTCGCGTCTCGGCGTTGTCCTCGGACTGGAAGCGATGAGGATGGTCGAGCAGGGTGTCGCGTCAGCCGCGGATATCGACACGGCGATGGAGCTTGGCTACGGCCATCCGATGGGTCCGCTGCGGCTGACCGATCTTGTCGGCCTCGATGTACGGATGAACATCGCGGAGTACCTGCATCGTGAGCTCCGGGATCCGAAATTCGAGCCGCCGCGAATTCTCCGCGACAAGGTGGACCGGGGTGAGTTGGGGAAGAAGGCGGGCAGGGGATTCTATGAGTGGTAGCATTCAGCGCTGATGGCGGTCCTCCAATGGATTCAAGACCTGCCGATTTCCGCCGCAATCGCCGAATCTGATTCGTTATGGTGGGGCTACGCGTGGTGGCTGTTCGTCCATGCCGTCGGCATGGGACTGACCGCCGGTATCGGCTTCATCGTGTGTCTCCGGCTCCTCGGCGTCGGACAACAGATTCCACTCTCCTCGCTTCGGGTGCTGTTTCGTCTGTTCTGGGTCGGGTTCTACCTCAATCTCGTGTCCGGCACGCTTCTCTTCATGACGGACGCGACCGGCATCGCTCGTGTCTGGGAACTCTACGCAAAACTTGTCTGTCTGGCATTCGCGCTGATCGCGATGTCCCGGTTGCGGCGATTCGTCGACAGCACCGAGAGTGACCGGGCGATTCCACCGTCGATTCAGAAGACGGCCGTCGCCTGTCTCGTGCTCTGGCTCGCGGTGATTACCTCCGGACGACTCATCGCGTATGCGGTCGAGGCACGAGGCGCGGTCGCTTGATGCTGACGCCGGCGGACCTCGTTCACATCCATCTGCTCCTCAACCACTTTCCGACAATCGGCATGATCGTCGGCGTCGGTCTGTTCCTCCTGGGGCTGCTGAACAAGAGCGAGGAGCTGAAACGCGGCGCGATGGCCGTGGTCTTCGCGATGGCGTTGATATCGCTGCCGACCTACATGTCGGGTTATTCCGCGCAGAAATCGCTGCGCGGCGTTCAGAGCGTGTCGCAGGACGTCATCAGCTTTCATCAGCGCTCGGCGCTCTTCGCCCTGATTGTCATGGAAGCCGCTGGCGTCGTCGCGTGGTACGGGCTGTGGCGCTCACGACGCCATGTGTCAATGGGACCGCGGCTGACGGCCGCTGCCGTGCTCTTGTCGGTCGTCACCCTCGGATTGATGGCAGGCGCGGCGAACGTGGGCAGCGAAATCCATCACCCGGAGATCTTGAGCGACCCGAAGGCTGCGATTTCGACCGAAGGAATCCTAGCGCCGCGGTGGCTCTCGAGCGAATTCATCACCAAGTATCAGTACAGCCATCCATGGGCGTGGAAGACGCTTGAAACGATTCACTTCATGGGTTTGTGCCTGCTCTTCGGTGTGGTCCTCGTCGCGAACCTGCGGCTGCTCGGATGGATGCGGAACGCTCCGCTGGTGGGCTTTCATCGGCTGTTGCCGTGGGGCGTCTGGGGCTTCGTCGCCAATTCGGTGACGGGCATGTTGTTCTTCATCGGACAGGCGTTTCAATACATCGAGAATCCAGCCTTTCACCTGAAGATGCTCTGCGTCCTCCTCGCGGGTGCAGACGTGCTGTACCTGACGTGGCACGAAGAGGTGTGGGAAATGGAAGCGGGTGCCACGGCGTCGGCGCTCGTGAAACTGCTCGCGGCCTCACAGCTCGTGCTCTGGATTGGCGTGATCTACTTCGGCCGGATGCTGCCGTACATCGGCAACGCGTTTTAGCGACGCGGCGCGGACCTTCAGACAAGAACTCTACGTTCACCGTCCCAACCGCCGACGGATGGTGGCTGCCGGCATTGCCGTTGTACACGGACCAGTGTCTGAGCACGAAACTCGCGCCCGCCGGTGCGCGGTTCGACGGTACGGTTCCTGCCTGACGTTAGGCATGATCGATGACGCACGTGTGCTCGTCGCCGATGACGACCCGCTGTTGTTGGCGACCGTTGCCGACGCATTGACACACCTCGGAGCGAACGTCACGAGCGCCGCCAGCGGCGCAGAGCTCATCGAGCGGATGGCTCACGAAGGGCCTTTTGATCTCGTTGTCACCGACATCTCGATGCCGTGGATGAACGGGCTGCAAGCGATGCAGGCCGCGCGCACCGCTGGTGTCGGCACGTCCGTCATCTTCATGACCGCGCTGGCCGACGAGCGCATCCCTTCGCAGGTACGCGCGCTCGGCGAGAACGCCCTGCTGCTGCGCAAGCCGTTCGACCTCTCGCAACTCGGTGCCGCGGCCTCGGAGCTACTCGCACGAAAACGGACGACCGCGGTCTCTCCTACGCCGCCATGACACCGTCGCGCACGATTCGGTTGAGTGCGCTTCTCCCGATGGCGGTCGCGTGCCGCTGATGCCTGCCGACGCTCGAAGCGTCGCGGTGGCGCCGACGCACGTGTTCCCGCCGGCGCTGGTGCCCGTATTGCGCGAGCGATTCACATCGAGCGGCGGTTCGCTGGCGGAGATTAGTGACGACGTCCTGATCGAATTGCTGACGACGACCTTCTTCGCTGGGCTTGCCACGTACGAGGGCGAACATCATCCCATCGGAGTCGTCTTTCTGGGGCGCAGTTCCACCGACGTGGTCATCCCCGACGCGACTGGTGTCGCGCTCCTCTACCAGTGGAAGATCGTACGCTTCGAAACGCCCCGTCCGTTCATCATCCCGGAGCTGGTGAAGCTCGCCGTCGCGGGCGCCGAGCGTCGCATTCACACCGCGGTGAACGTCCTCGACGACGGGCGCGTCGCGATTGCTGGTCTTGCCCGGGAAGGCTTCAACGCGGACGGCGACCCATTCGTTCGCGTTGTGGCGTCCAGGCCGGGCTGCCTGTCGATCCGCTGCGGCCGCGAGCTAATCCTGGGATATGAGCACGGATCGATCCTCACCGGCGGCGAGAACCTCGTCTTCGTGGCGGGCCCTGTACGGCACGCGCTCGAAACGATTGCACGTGCGGCCCATATGGATGATGCCGCTGTGCCGGTATATCTGGATGCGGTGCGCTCGCTTGTGCGCGAAATGGCGGCGCATGGCCGCGGCGGCCTGCTCGTGATCAGTCCGGAAGAGCGGCCGCTCATCCACTCGGCGCCGTACCGAATGGCGCTCGATTCCTCGATCGGGGCGCTGCTGCGTCTGGGGCGACGGATCGACCCAAGTAGAAGCTCGTCGAGTGATCTCACATTCGCGCAACTGTTGCGGAATGCCTTCCTGACCGAGACCGAGCGTGTCATCGAGGAGGTGGGCGCGCTGACGGCGATCGATGGCGCCCTGATTCTCAACCGGAGTCTGGCGCTGATTGCATTCGGGGCGATTCTGCGCGTTGGACGTGCGGCGATGATTCGCGAAGCACTTGATGTTGAGGGTACCCGGCGCCGGACCATCGACTTCGGAAGCCACGGCACGCGTCATCGCGCAGCGGCGACCTATGCGGCCGACCACCCAGGGGCGGTGGTGTTCGTCGCGTCCGAGGATGGGCAGGTATCCTGCCTGTTTCGCGATCACAGGCATCCATATGTCCTGATGTGGCGCCTCGGGCCGGCTGACGGCCACGGCGTGCAACCGATCCGCTAAGGCTGATTAGCGTTTCTCGCCGTTCAGGCAGCTCCCGCCGCCGCGGCATCCGGATACGATGTCACCTGATCCATGGCTCGTGAATCGTGTCTATAGTCTCCGGGCCTCGAGTCTCCGGGCCTCGCTGCTGAACAGCTGTTCGTCCATCATCGTCGCATCCAGTGATTCATCGCCAGGACTCCATTTGTGCGCGTTCTCGTAACGGGTGAGAGCGTGGCTCAGCTCGGTCAGCTTCTCCACCGCCCGTTCGAGACGGTCGAGAGTGGGCTTCAAGTCGTGAGTCTTCGCCCGTAACAACTCGGTCGTGAAGGCGATGCTCTGAATGGGCGTGTTGGCGTAGTCACTCAGGCGCACGAAGGCCCGCGCCAGGCGCTCGGCGGCCGCGGCCTCGGCCTGCACGCGCAGCATTGCGCGTTCGAGTGCTATGCCACGCAGACGGTGTATGAGCAGCACGCCGCCGAACAGTGCATAAATCAGGACGAACCACGGTTCCCCCACCGGGAATCCGCGCTGCACTTCCGGATCAAGGAAGTGGAACTTGCCGATCGGTGTCGCCGCGAACCCGGCAATCGACACCAGCCCGACCCCCAACTGCGGCGCCAGCATCGCAACGGCCACAACGCCGAGCTTGTTCGCTTGAAAGGGCGTCCACGGCTTCCCGGTCATCGCCCAGTAGCCGCTTGTGATCCAGAGCGCAACGAGGATTGCGACCGTGTTGACCAGGAAAACGGCGGAGCCGAGCCGAACCGTCGCTCGCTGCCGGCGGAGCAGCAAGACCACGATGAGACCGATCCCGACCAGCGCGGACATCGCGTACGGATAGATGGGCATTGTCGGTATGTCGCGCGCGAGGAGGAAGTCAGCAGATAGCCCAACGGTGTTGAGCACCGCTGCGACGAAGGCGGCTCGCCACGCATGCCTCGCAGCCAGATCGCCCGAGAGCGTCATAGCCCACCCCCTTCGACAATCGACCGGAGGCGATCGGGCTCGATGGGTTTGGAGAAGATCTGCGCATCGCCGATTCGCTGCGCCTCGACGACAAGGGGATGAGTCCTTGCGTGGCCTGTCAGAAAGACGATCCGTCCCGTGTACCCGTTGGCGCGAAGCCATGCGTAGGCGTCGAGGCCTGACCGTCGGTTGGAACCCAGGTTGATGTCGAGAATCGCGACGCTGCACCCTAACACGTGCTGCCCCAGAACCACCAGCTCCTCGTAGCTTCCCACCGCCACGCATCGACGCTTGAAAACAACGGTGACCAGTTCCGTGACGAGCTCGCGGAGGTCGTCGTTGTCCTCCACGTATAGAACGAACTCGGTTCCCGTGACCGATTCGGGGACTTCGTTAGAGAGTGCGACTGCTGGGCTCGACATGGCTGAGCGCACCTACGCGGCGCGGTAAGCGTCAAGATGCGAGGACCCGCTGGGTCCGGACGGTTGACCCTGCTCTGTGGTTGCCTGGGGAATCGTAAAGGAGAAGGTCGCGCCCCGAGACGGCGTGCTCTCGACCCAGATGCGACCGCCGTGAGCCTCGACGATGCCCTTGGTGATGGGAAGGCCGAGCCCGGCCCCTTGACGGTTCGTGCTGGTCGCTTGCCAGAATCGGTCAAAGACGCGAGGCAGGTTCTCGGGCGCGATGCCAGGGCCCGTATCCGCGACGTGGAAGATGACCTCGCGATCCCGCGAGGTCGCACCTACCGTGATACAGCCGCCAGCGTTCGTGAACTTGATGGCGTTGCCGATCAGGTTCTCGAACACTTGGAGGAGCCGGTCCCGATCGCCCCAGATGTCGGGAAGATCACTGTCGCACTCGGCGCGAAGCTCGAGCGACGACGACGAGGCGAGTGGTCTCTGCATATCCACGGCCGCAGCAATGAGCTCACGTGCCGACAGTCGCGCTCGTTCGATGGCCAGCTGCCCTGACTCCATGACCGCGACATCCAGGAGATCTTGAATCAACCGGTTCATCCGCGTGGCGGCGCGGTGGATCGCGTCACCACGCTTCTGAGAACGCCGCTCGGGATCGGGGCCGAAACGCTTGAGGGCCGCCGCGTTCAACAAAATCGTCGAAAGTGGATTCCGGAGGTCATGAGCGACGATGCCGAGCACTTGATCGCGGAGCTGCGTGGCATCGCCTGAGGCGCGGTAGAGGCGTGCATTCTCGATTGCCACCGCCGCGCGGTCTGCTAGCGCCAACGCCAGATGAAGATCGCCGGGCCCATAAACGCGAGAAAGCGTGGAGGAGACCAAAGCTACGGTCCCAAGGAGTTGTCCGCGCATCAGAAGCGGCACAACCATGAGGGACCTGGGACTGACGGAGCGCAGCGCCTGCAGATGCTCTGGACTTTGCGCGACAGATTCGAGGAACTCAGAGCTGACGTGTTCGACGAGAAGAGGCTGTCTCCCCTCAATCACCGAGCGGACGAGGTGCAGTCGATTTCGATCGACAGGCACTTGCTCGAAGCGTGCACAGAGCGCCGCGTTCGCCGGGTCTGCGCTGGCCACCTTGAGCCGTCGGACGTTCTCGCGCTCCTCCATGATGTCGACAATGCACCAATCGGCGAAGTGACGAACGACCAACCCGGCAACGGTCCCGATCGTTTGTTCGTAATCGAGCGAACCGGACAGCGCGACGTTGGCCTCAGCCAGAAACTGCCGTTCCTGTTCAATGCGCCTTCGCTCGGTAATATCTTCCGAGATACCGAGTAGATATATCGCGCGACCCTCCGCGTCGTGGATCGGAACTTTCCTGGTATGCAGAAAACGAACGCCTTGATGGCCCGTTTCTACCGGTTCTTCCGCAATATCTACCACCGTGTCGCTGTCCAGGGTCTCGCGATCTTTCTCGATGAAGAACTCGGCTTGCGCCCGCGGCCAAAAGTCGTAGTCGGTCTTGCCTATGAACCTCTGCCGCGGCCAGCCGAGCAAGTCTTCGCCGGCGCGATTGAACCGCACGAACCGCAGCGTCTGGGTCTCCTTGATAAACAACATCAGCGGAATGTTTTCGATGATGGCGTCAAGGGATGCGTTGGCTTCCTTGAGTTCTTGCTCGATGCGTTTGATCTGTTCGATGTCGGTGCACGTGCCGAACCATTTGCGAATTTCTCCGTTCGCGCTGAGCAGCGGCACTCCTCTGATCAACCACCACTGGTACCCGCCATCAGCGCGCCGAAGACGGCATTCGACGGAATAGGTGTCACGATGTTGTACCGCACGCTGCCAGGCATCCCACGCGCGCTGCCGATCGTCCGGGTGGAAAGGCTTGATCCAGCCTTCTCCGCGGCTCTCTTCGAGGGTGAGACCGGTGTAGTCCACCCATTGCTGATTGAAGTAGACGTTCCGCCCATCGGCACCGGTGACCCAGACGATCTGCGGCATCGACTCGGCCAACTCCCGAAGCTCGCGTTCGCTGGTCTGCAGCGCTTCCTCGGCGCGCTTGCGCGCCGTGATGTCTTCGATCTGAGAGATGAAGTAGAGGGGTGCACCATCTCGACTTCGAAGAATCGACGCGTTGAGCAGGACATCGACGATCGTTCCGTCCTTGCGGAGATAACGCTTTTCGCGATGGTATAGGGCGATTTCTCCACGAGCCAGTTGATCTCTGGCCTCGAGATCCGCGTCGAGATCATCGGGATGGGTGATGGCCTCGAACGTGCGCCCTGTCAGCTCCGTGGCACTGTAGCCGACAATGTCGCAGAGCGCACGGTTGACACGAACGAAACGCCCGTCGAGCGCGACCAGTGCGATACCGATGGGTGCTTCATCGATCGTGAGTCGGAACCGCTCCTCCGATTCCTGCAGCGCCTGTTCGACGCGTTTGCGCTCACTGACGTCGCGCACGAACGCCTGCCAACGGCCGTCCGGCAGAATGTTCGAACTCATCTCGACCGGGACGAACGTTCCATCCTTCCGGTGTTGCGTCCACTCCGCTGTGTTCACTCGGCCGGGCAGAAGAAGATCGGCGCGCACCGCCCTCAGCCGTTCCGAGTCCTCGGCCGGAATGATGTCGAAGATGGTCTTGCCAATCAGCTCGTCCCGTCCATAGCCGAGGAGCCGGCACGCGGCTTGGTTAACGTCCGTGAAGCGACCGTCCAGATCGGCTTGGAAAAATGCGTCGGGCGCAAGCTCAACGACCTCCC
>Ga0070689_100002743_pt1 | contig 11550 bp, 6 predicted proteins | sample KBSS23HmetaG_FD_64669 | JGI IMG/M metagenome (GOLD analysis project Ga0070689, IMG submission 64669) | Switchgrass rhizosphere microbial communities from Kellogg Biological Station, Michigan, USA - KBS S2-3H metaG | ecosystem: Host-associated > Plants > Roots > Rhizosphere ... | reverse complement strand
TCGACGACGACGGCCTGCTGTGCGCCGGCAGCCGCGCGCACAACGCGACCTGGATGGACGCGCAGACCGGCAGCGGCCCGGTGACGCCGCGCGACGGCCAGCCGGTCGAGATCGCGGCGCTCTGGTGTGCGCTGCTGCAGCACCTCGCGGAGCTGTGCGCGGGCGACTGGCCGGCGCGCGCCAGCGCGGCCGGGGCAGCGTTCGTGCGCGCGTTCTGGCGCGACGACGCGCGCTGCCTGTTCGACCGCCGCCACGACGGCCGCGGCGATCCGGCCCTGCGCCCGAACATGGTGATCGCGGCGGCGCTGCCGCGCAGCCCGCTGTCGCCGGCGCAGCGGCAGGGGGTCGTCGACACCGCGGCGCGCGAACTGCTGACGCCGCGCGGGCTGCGCACGCTGGCGCCCGGCGACGCCGCGTATCGCGGCCGCTACGAGGGCGGGCCCGAGCAGCGCGATCAGGCCTACCACCAGGGCACGGCGTGGCCGTGGCTCGGCGGCTTCTTCGTCGAGGCGTCGCTGCGCGCGGCGGCGCCGGCGCAGCGTGCCACGGTGCGCGCGCGGCTGCTGGCGTGGCTGCAGGGCTTCACGGCCGCGGTCGACCGCGGCGGCGGCGACCACCTCGCCGAGGTGTTCGACGGCGACGCGCCGCAGCGGCCCGGCGGCACCTTCGCGCAGGCGTGGAACACCGGCGAACTGCTGCGCGCGCTCGCGCTGTGCTCGGCCGACGTGGCGACCGGGGTGCAGCCGTGATCGACGTGGTGTTCTACTTCCAGGTCCATCAGCCCTACCGGCTGCGCAAGTGGCAGCCGCAGGATCGCATCAAGAAGCTCGACTACTTCGACACGCCGCTGAACAAGATGGTCGCCGAGCGCGTCGCCGAACGCTGCTACCTGCCGATGAACAAGGTGCTGCTCGACGCGGTCGAGCGCACCGACGGCGAGTTCCGCTGCGCGTTCTCGCTGACCGGCACGGTGATCCGGCAGTTGCGCGACTGGGCGCCGGCGGCACTCGACAGCTTCGTCGCGCTGGCGGCGACCGGCGCCGTCGAGTTCCTGTGCGAGACCAGCATGCACTCGCTGAGCTCGATCGGGCATCCGGACGAGTTCAGCGACCAGGTCGCGGCGCAGCGCGCGACGGTCGCCGAGCTGTTCGGCGCGCAGCCGACGACGTTCCGCAACACCGAGCTGATCCTCGACAACGGCATCTGCCGGCAGGTCGAGGCGCTCGGCTTCGAGACCATGCTCGGCGAGGGCTTCGAGCGCGTGCTCGGCTGGCGCAGCCCGCAGGTGCCGTACGGCGTGCGCGGCTGCAGCAGGTTGAAGCTGCTGCTGCGCAGCTACGTGCTGTCGGACGACATCGCGTTCCGGTTCTCGAACAAGAAGTGGCCGTCGTGGCCGCTGTTCGCCGACACCTACGCGAGCTGGCTGCACGACGTGCCGCCGCCGGCGCAGTACATCGGCCTGTTCATGGACTACGAGACGTTCGGCGAGCACCAGGCGGCCAGCACCGGCATCTTCGAGTTCATGCGGCACCTGCCGGCGCACGTGCTCGCCAACCGCAACTTCCGGTTCCGCACGCCGGCGCAGGTCGCCGCCGAGCGGCCGGCCGTCGGCGAACTCGACATCGCGCAGCCGCTGTCGTGGGCCGACGTCGAGCGCAACCTGTCGGCCTGGCTCGGCAACCCGATGCAGCGCGAGGTGCAGCGCGTGCTCTACGACCTGCGGCCGCGCGTGCTCGCAGTGGCGGCGCGCCGCCCCGACCTGCTCGACTGCTGGCAGCTGCTGACGACTTCCGATCACGTCTACTACATCGCGACCAAGCACCACAGCGACGCCGAGGTGCACGAGTACTTCAGCCCCTACGCTTCGCCGCACGCCGCCTACGTCACGGTCATGACGGCGATCGACGACCTGCGCCAGCAGGTCCAGAACGCCAACGACGACCTGCGCAAGCAGGTGCAGAGCGCGACCGACCCGGCGTGACCGCGGCGGCGCCCGTGCGGCGCCGCGCCCTTCCGACGCAACCATGACCGAACGTCCGCAACAAGTCTTCGAGATCAGCTGGGAGGTGTGCAACAAGGTCGGCGGCATCCACACGGTGCTGTCGAGCAAGGCGCACACCGCCGTCGAACGGTTCGGCGACAGCTACCTCGCGATCGGTCCGCTGCTGCTGACCGGCGGCGGCCAGCAGCCGCCGTTCGACGACGAACCCGGCCACGAGGCGTTCGTCGAGTCGTGCCGCCAGGCCGGCCTGCCCGTGCGCATCGGCCGCTGGCGCATCCCGGGCCGGCCGCGCTGCCTGCTGGTCGGGTTCTCGTCGTTGTTCGAGCAGAAGGACGGCATCCTGGCCGGGCTCTGGGAGCGCCATCAGGTCGACTCGATCGCCGGCAACTGGGACTACACCGAACCGGTGCTGTTCGCGATCGCGGCCGCGATGGTCGTCGAGCGCTGGTGGGAGGAGTACCTGGCGCCGTTCCACCGCCGCGCCGTCGTGCACGCGCACGAATGGATGACGGGCGCCGCGCTGCTCTACCTGAAGGAGCGCATCCCGAGCATCGGCACCGTGTTCACGACGCACGCGACGATGCTCGGCCGCGCGCTGGCGTCGCTCGGCATCGATCCGAGCCAGGGCCTCGGCGGCAAGAAGCCCGAGGAGCTGGCGCAGGCGCACGGTGTGCGCGCCAAGCACAGCATGGAGGGCGCCTGCGCGCGCAAGGCGGACGCGTTCACGACCGTCAGCGCGATCACGGCCGACGAGGCCGAGCTGCTGCACGGCAAGCGCGCCGACGTGCTGGTGCCCAACGGCCTCGACCTCGACGTCATCGACGCGCTGGCGACCGGCGACCGCGCCGCGGCGCGGCAGGCGCTGCACCGGCTCGCCGACGCGATGCTCGGCGAGAGCAGCACGGAGGCGGCGTTCGTCGGCATCGCCGGCCGCTACGAGTTCTACAACAAGGGCATCGAGCTGCTGCTCGACGCGCTCGGTCGCATGAAGGACACCGCCGGCCGGCCGCTGATCGCGTTCGTGCTGGTGCCGGCCGGCAACTCGGGCGTGCGCGGCGAACTGCTCGAGCGGCTCGACGGTGTTCCCGACGGTGGTCGCGACGGCGGCAAGACGAGCGGTCCGGTCGGGCTGTGCACGCACAACCTGTTCGACGAGGAGAAGGACCCGCTGCACCAGCACTGCCGGCGCCTCGGCCTCGACAACAAGCTCGGCGCGCGCTGCAAGGTCGTGCAGGTGCCGATCTACCTGCGGCCCGACGACGGCCTGCTGAACCGCGAGTACGAGGCCGTGCTCGCGGCGATGGACCTCGGCGTCTACCCGTCGTTCTACGAGCCGTGGGGCTACACGCCGCAGGAGGCGCTCGCGGTCGGCGTGCCGACGATCACGACCGACCTCGCCGGCTTCGGCCGCTGGGCGCTGCAGGAAGGCCTCGGGCCGCCAGACGGCATCACGGTGCTGAAGCGCCAACGCGTGCCGTACGGCGACGTCGTCACGGCGCTCGTCGACGCGCTCGAGGACGCGCTGCGGCGGCGGCCCGACGAGGCGCTGCGCAAGCGCTGCCGCCAGGCCGCCGGGCGCACGGCGTGGAAGGACCTGTTCGCGAACTACGAACGCGCCTACGCGCTGGCGCTCGGCGCCGTGCAGGAGCGCAGCACCAGCGGCGTCGTGCAGTTCCGCCTGCCGCGGCGCGCGCTGCCGTCGCCGGGCGCGGGCCCGAACCCGCGGCTGTCGACGTTCGAAGTGGCCGCTACCGTGCCGCCGGCGCTGCGCGGGCTCGAACGGCTCGCGCGCAACTTCTGGTGGAGCTGGCACCCCGGCGTCAAGGAGCTGTTCGTCGCGCTGCAGCCCGACTTCGGCAGCCACGGCGACAACGCCGTGCGCTGCCTGCAGCACGCCAGCGTCGACGTGCTCGAACGGCTCGCCAAGGACCGGCCGTACCTCGCGCGCGTGCAGGACGCGACGGCGCGCTTCGACGCGTACATGGCCGCGGGTCCGCAGCCGCTGCCGCTCGGCGACGGCGAGACCGTGGCGACGGCCGAGCACCCGATCGCGTACTTCTCGGCCGAGTTCGGCGTGCACCCGTCGCTGCCGATCTACAGCGGCGGCCTCGGCATCCTCGCCGGCGACCACCTGAAGTCCGCGAGCGACCTCGGCCTGCCGCTGCTCGGCCTCGGCCTGTTCTACCGCTGCGGCTACATGACGCAGAAGCTCGCCAGCGACGGCCAGCAGATCGCCACCGACCGCGACAACGATCCGCGCCAGCTCGCCGTCGAGCAGGTGCGCGCGCAGGACGGCCGGCCGCTCGAGGTCGCGGTGCCGCTGTCCGGCCGCGAGGTCGTGCTGCGCGCGTGGAAGGCGAGCGTCGGCCGCGTGCCGCTCTACCTGCTCGACGCCAACGTGCCGCAGAACCGGCCCGAGGACCGCGACATCACGAAGAACCTCTACGGCGGCGACAGCGAGCTGCGCATCCAGCAGGAGATCGTGCTCGGCCGCGGCGGCGTGCGCTTCCTGCGCGCGCTCGGCCTGCGGCCGTCGGTCTACCACATGAACGAGGGCCACGCGGCGTTCCTGACGCTCGAACGCGTGAGCCGGCTCGTCAAGGGCGAGGGCCTGACGTTCGAGGCCGCGCGCGAGTACGTCGCCGAGACCACGTTGTTCACGACGCACACGCCGGTGCCGGCCGGCCACGACCGCTTCGGCGAGGACCTGATGCGCCGCTACTTCGGCGACGCCGAGGAATGGGTCGGCCTGCCGTGGGACCGCTTCTTCGCGCTCGGCACCGGCGGCCACGGCAACGAGTTCAACGTGACCTGGCTGGCGATGAACTTCGCCGGCTACATCAACGGGGTCAGCAAGCTGCACGGCGTGGCGTCGCAGAAGCTGCTGCACGCGTTCTGGCCCGGCCTGCTGCAGCGCGAGGTGCCCGTGCGCACGATCACCAACGGCGTGCACCTCGCGAGCTGGACGCACGACGGCATCGCCGACCTGCTGCGGCAGAGCGACGCGCCGCTGCGGCCCGACGACTTCGCGGCCGGCGCCGCGATCGAACGCGCCGAACTGTGGCAGGTCCATCGCGCTGCCAAGCAGCACCTGCTGGCGACGCTGCGCGCGGCGCTGACGCGCAGCTTCCACGCCCGCGGCGACAGTCCGGTGACGCTCAGCGCGATGCTGGCGGGGCTCGACGACCGCGCGCTATGGCTCGGCTTCGCGCGCCGGTTCGCGCCGTACAAGCGCGCGCAGCTGCTGTTCAGCGACCCGGCGCGGCTGCGCGCGATCCTGTCGCAGACCGAGCGGCCCGTGCGCATCGTCGTCGCCGGCAAAGCGCACCCGCGCGACAAGCTCGGCCAGGACGTCATGAAGCGCATCGTGCAGTTCGGCCGCTCGCCGGAGTTCGTCGGCCGCGTGCTGTTCGTCGAGGACTACGACATCGCGATTGCGCGCGCGCTCGTGCAGGGCTGCGACGTCTGGGTCAACACGCCGACGCGGATGGAGGAGGCCAGCGGCACCTCGGGCATGAAGGCCGCCGCCAACGGCGTGCTGAACCTGTCGATCGCGGACGGCTGGTGGCCCGAGGCGCACGACGGCAGGAACGGCTGGACCATCGGCGGCGGCCAGGTCTACGCCGACGCCGAGCTGCAGAACCAGGCCGATGCGACGGCCCTCTACCGGTTGCTCGAGGACGAGATCGTGCCGCTGTTCTTCGAGCGCAGCGCCGACGACCTGCCGCGCCGCTGGCTCGAGATGATGGTGCACTGCCTCGTCAGCGTGCCGCCGGTGTTCAACACCGACCGCATGGTGCGCGAGTACTGCGACAGCGCCTACGTGCCGCTGGCGCGCAACTACTTCGCGCAGCAGGCGCAGAAGAAGGCGCCGGCGCGCGAACTCGGCAAGGAGATCGTGCGCGTGCGCAGCGGCTTCCAGCAACTGCGCATCGTCGCGGCGAACACCGTCGAGCTGCAGGACTTCAAGGTCGGGCAGCACCTCGACGTCACGCTCGAGGTCGACCTCGGGCCGCTGCTGCCTGCCGACGTGCTGGTCGAACTCGTCGTCGAACAGCAGGGCGGCCCCGGGCCGCTCGACCTGCACGTCGTGAAGATGCGCGCGACCGGCACCGTGAAGGGCACCGTGCACGGCTATGCGGGCAGCCACCGCGTCGAGCACGCCGGCCGCTACGCGCACGGCATGCGCGTGCGCGCGCGCGTCCCGGGCCAGGACACCGCGTTGCGCGGACTCGTGCTCTGGGCCTGAGCGGACGCGCCGGTGGCAGCGCGCAGTCGCCGCGCGCAGCGGGCCGCGGCGCGCTGCGCACGGCCACCGGCGCCGTGCGCTGCCGCCGCGGGCGAAGGCCTGGAATACCCTTCGGTGCCGGCCGCCGCGCCGCGCCTCTCCGCTGCCGATGCACCCGATGTCTGCCGACGCTCCGTTCGACGGCCGCGTGCCGGCGCCGCGGTTCGCCAACGTCGAGACCACGCGGTTCTGCAACCTGCGCTGCCGCATGTGCGTCCAGTACAACGACGGCACCACGGTGTCGGGCCCGCACATGGGTCTCGACGAGTTCGAGCGGATCGCGAGCGCGCTGTTCCCGCACGTCGAACGCTGGCAGCCGAGCGTGTCCGGCGAACCGCTGCTGTCGCGCGACTTCACGCGCATGCTCGCGCTCGCCGAGCACCATGGCGTCAAGGCCGAGATCTACACCAACGGCACGCTGCTGCAGCAGCCGATGGTCGACCGCCTGGTGCCCAACGTCGCCGCGGTCACGATCTCGTTCGACGGCGCCAGCAAGGCGACGTTCGAGCAGATCCGCGTCGGCGCCGAGTTCGAAGCGGTGGCGGCCGGCGTGCGGCGGCTGATCGCGAGCTGCCGCGCGCGGCTGCCGGCCGACCGGCAGCCGCAGATCGGCCTTGCCTGCGTCGCGATGGCGAGCAACGTGCGCGAGCTCGCGCAGCTGGTGCGGCTCGTCAAGGACCTCGGTGGCGACTTCCTGCGCGTCAGCCACGTGTTCCCCGTCGACGATGCGATGCGCGAGCAGTCGCTGGCGCGGCACCAGGAGCTGGCGCGGGCCTGCATCGACGAAGCGCTGGCCGCGGCGCGCGAGGTCGGGGTCGCGTTCCGCATCGAGGCGCTCGACCAGATCACCGCGCAGACCGCGTTGGGCGCCGAGCGCCGTGCGTTCGCGACCGTGGACGGCGCGGTCGCCGGCCTGGAGATGCGCGAGTACTGGCCACGTTCGCCGGCGCCGCTGCCGGGCATCGACGCGGACGCGCCCGGTGCCGACGCGGTGCTGCAGCGCCGGGCCGCGGCGGCCACGCGCGCGGGGCTGCCGCCGCGCCGCGCCGGCGACCCCGCGGCGCCCGACCGCGGCGAGATCTGGTGGTGCGAGTACCTGTGGGACCGCACCTACGTCGCGATCGGCGGCGACGTGCGGCCCTGCTGCGTCGCCGGCGTGCCGGTCGCCGGCAATCTGAACGCGCAACCGTTCGAGCAGCTGTGGCACGACGCGACCTACCGCACGCTGCGCCAGCGCCTGGTCGCGCGCCGGCCCGTGGCGGCGTGCCGCGGCTGCATGCACATCCGCCGGACGCGCGATCCCGGCGAAGTCGACCGGCTGCTGCTCGGCCGGCGGCCGCCGGCGCCGCACGAACTCGAACCGTTGCCGGCGGCGCTCGAAGCCGCGCCACCGCGCCCGGTGCGCGCCGGCGAGCCGCCGGTGCTGGCCTGGCCGGCCGATCCCGCAGCGTCGCGCTACGTGCTCGAGTTCTCGCTCGACGGCTTCGACTCGGTGCTGTTCTCGACCGATGGTCCGCGCGGCGGTCCGGCGATCCGGCAGAACCGCTGGCAGGTGCCGCGCTGGGCGTGGCAGGCCGCGCCCGCCGACCGCGAAGTGCAGTGGCGCGCGCTGGCGCAGCGTGGCGGCGCGTTCGTCGAAGTCGGCCGCGGCGCCGTGCCGGCCGCCCCGACGGCGGCCTGACGCTGGCCGCGCGCGCGCCGGCCGGCGACACTGCTCGCGATGGCGATGCGACTGCACGTCGGCACCAGCGGCTTCAGCTACGACGAATGGCGGCCGGCCTTCTATCCCGACGACCTCGCGAAGGATGCGATGCTGGGCTTCTACGGTGCGCGGCTGCCGTCGGTCGAGCTCAACAACACCTTCTACCGGATGCCGTCGCCGAAGCTCACGGCGAAGTGGGCGAGCGAAGTGCCCGACGCGTTCACGTTCGCGGTCAAGGCGAGCCAGCGCATCACCTGGACCAAGAAGCTCGCCGACTGCGAGGAGACGCTCGGCTACCTGTTCGCGGCCGTCGCGGAGCTGGGGCACAAGCTCGGCTGCGTGTTCTACCAGGTACCGAAGTGGGTCAAGAAGGACGTGCCGCTGCTGCGCGGCTTCCTGGCGCTGCAGCGCGCCGGCATCCGCACCGCGTTCGAGTTCGCGCACCCGAGCTGGCTCGAAGACGACGCGCTGCAGGCGCTGCGCGAGCGCGACGCCGCGGTGGTGCTCAGCGACCGCGACGAGGCGCCGACGCCGGAACTGATCGACACCGGCAGCTGGGCGTACCTGCGCCTGCGCCGCGCCGCCTACGACGACGGCGCGCTGCTGCAGTGGCACGAGCGCCTGCGCGGCCGCGCGCTGCAGCAGTGCTTCGTGTTCTTCAAGCACGAGGACTCGTGCGCGGGACCGGCGCTGGCGCAGCGCTTCCTGCAACTCGGCGGCGCGGCGGCCGCGGGCGGCTGATCTTCGAGGCGCGCTGAACGTTCGGTGCCCGTGCGGGGCACCAGCACCCGTTGTGTCGGTCGCGCCGTACGGTGCTGCATGTTGCGCAGGGGCCGTCGCGCGCCGCCGCGGTGCACCGCACGCACCCGCAGGCACGGCCGCGGCGATGCGAATTCACGCGCCGCATGCGCCGATAATCGGGAGCGACTCCGCTGGATCGGGTGCGCTGCGACGGCGCGGCCGGTCTGGTATCCTGCCTCGCAGAATTCCGCATGGCTGCTCCCGCGCGCACGAGTTGGAAGGGTTTCCTGAAGCTGAGCCTGGTGTCGGTGCCGGTGAAGGCCTTCACGGCCAACGAAGCCAGCGCCGAAGTGCACCTGAACCAGCTGCACAAGGGCTGCAACAGCCGCATCAAGTACCAGAAGGTCTGCCCCGAGCACGGTGAGCTGAACCAGGAGCAGATCGTCAGCGGCTACGAGTACGCCAAGGGCGAGTACGTGGTCGTCGACCCCGAGGAGGTCGACAAGCTGCGCACCAAGGCCGACCGCGCGGTCAGCATCGACGGCTTCGTGCCGGCGGACTCGGTCGACGCGCGCTACTACGCGGGCAAGACCTGGTACCTGCTGCCCGACGGCGTCGCCGGTGAGCGGCCGTACGCGCTGCTGCACCGCGGCATGCTCGACAACGAGGTCGTCGCGATCGCGCAGGTCGTGATCGCCGGCCGCGAGCAGCTCGTGCTGGTGCGGCCGATGGGGCGCATGCTCGTGATGACGGGCCTGCACTACCACAAGAAGGTCAAGGCCAGCCACGAGTTCGAGGAGGAGGTCGCGGCGATCGAGTTCAAGCCCGACGAAGTCGCGCTGACCAACACGCTGATCGGCGCCACCAAGGTCGCCGACTTCGACCTCGAGAAGTACAACGACACCTACGTCGCGAAGCTGCAGCAGCTGATCCAGATGAAGGTCGACGGCCGCGAGATCGTCGCCGCGCCGGACCACGAGGAGCCGAAGATCCTGAACCTGATGGACGCGCTGAAGAAGAGCGTCGCCGAGGCGCAGGCGCGCGCCGCCGGCGTGGCGCCGGCCGACGCTCCGGCGGGCGACGACGACGAGACGCTGCCGCAGCAGGGCGAGCAGAAGCTGGCGCCGAGCGCCGGCAAGAAGCAGAAGCGCAAGGCGCAGGGGTGACCGGCGGCCCGCTCTCCGCCGCGCACCGGTGAGCGACGCACTGCCCGCGGAGCTGGCGCCGATGCTCTGTCGCATCGGCAAGCCGTTCGACGCCGCGGACCACTTGTTCGAGGTGAAGTGGGACGGCATCCGGGCGCTGGCGTTCGTCGACGGCGGCGCGCACGGCTGGCGCCTGCACAGCCGCCACCGCACCGACCTGCGTGGGCGCTATCCCGAGCTCGACGAGCTGCAGCGGCTGCCTGCCGGCACGCTGCTCGACGGCGAACTCGTCGTGCTCGATCCCGACGGCAAGCCGGACTTCCCGGCCGTGCTGACGCGCGAGAACGCGCGCCGGCCCGAGCGCGCGGCCCAGCGGGCGCGGCAGCGGCCGGTCGTCTACGTCGCGTTCGACCTGCTCTACGACCGCTTCGAGCCGCTGCTCGACGTGCCGCTGCGTACTCGGCGCCAGCGGCTCGAGGCCACGCTGCGTCCGTTCGCCGGCAACCGGCTGGTGCTGTCGGAGGGCGTCGTCGGCGCCGGCCTGCAGCTGTTCGAGGCCGTGCGGGCGCGCGGCCTCGAGGGCGTCGTCGGCAAGCACCTCGAGTCGCGCTACCGGCCCGGCGAGCGCACCGACGCGTGGCAGAAGATCAAGGCCGTGCAGGTCGTGCACTGCGCGATCCTCGGCTACGAGCCCGACGGCGAGCGCGACTTCAAGTCGTTGATCGTCGCCAGCGACTTCGACGGCCGCCTGCAGTGCGTGGGCCGCGTCGGCACCGGCTTCACCGTGGCGCAGAAGGCCGCGGTGTTCGCGGCGCTGCAGCGCCACCGCCGGCGCGAGCCGTGGCTGCCGGCCGGGATGCCGGGGCAATGGGTTGAGCCGGGGCTCTACTGTTCCGTAAGCTACCTCGAACGCACGGCGAGCGGTTCGCTGCGCGCACCGGTCTTCCTCTCGTTGCTCGACGAAACGACGTGATCCTGGGCGGGGACTCTGCCGGCGCGGACGACGCGACGGAGCGGCGCTACACGGTGGCCGAACTGGCGCGCCTGTGCGGTGTCGGCGCCGTGTCGGTGCGCGCGTGGATCGCGCGCGGTCTGCTGCCGGCGCCACGCGCGCGCTCGCTGGCGAGCTTCGGCTTCCGCGAACTCGCGCGCGGCCGCACGCTGACGCGCCTGCTGCGCGCCGGCTGGAGTGCGCAGCGCATCGCCAAGGCCGTCGCCGCCGCGCGCGCGATCGTGCCCGACATCGACGCGGCGCTTTCCGGCATCGACCCGGACGCCGGCCACAACCTGCTGGCGGTGCGGCTGCCCGACGGCCGGCTCTGCACCGAGGGCGGCCAGGGCCTGCTCGACTTCGCGGCGACGCCGGCGCCGGGCACCGTGCGCGGCATGCGCGGCGCCGGCGAGTGGTTCCAGGCCGGTGTCGAACTCGAGGCGGTGGGCCGGCTCGCGGAGGCGGCGCGCGCCTACGAGCGGTCGCTGCCGGACGCCGGCGCCGAGGCGCATTTCAACCTCGGCAACTGCCGCTACCAGCTCGGCGACGCCGAGGGCGCGGAGGCCGCGTTCGGCGCGGCGGTCGCGATCGATCCCGACTACGCCGAGGCATGGAACAACCTCGGCATCGCGCGCGGCGTGCAGAACCGGCGCGGCGAGGCGATCCTCGCGTACGAGCAGG
>Ga0070689_100002739_pt1 | contig 11555 bp, 9 predicted proteins | sample KBSS23HmetaG_FD_64669 | JGI IMG/M metagenome (GOLD analysis project Ga0070689, IMG submission 64669) | Switchgrass rhizosphere microbial communities from Kellogg Biological Station, Michigan, USA - KBS S2-3H metaG | ecosystem: Host-associated > Plants > Roots > Rhizosphere ... | reverse complement strand
TTGCTCGTCGATGGAACCGTCCGTTGCCCGTGGCATCACGCTTGCTTCGATCTGCGGACGGGCGTCCCGTTGCGCGCTCCCGCGCTGAATCCCATTCCGTGCTACGACGTGCTGGTGGAGGACGGCGTCGTGCACGTCGGCAAGCGCCAGAACGAACCGAGGGTGTGGACGAGCGCGGCGGGCGCGCCCGCCCGCATCGTGATCGTCGGCGCCGGAGCGGCCGGCCACGCGGCGGCCGAGACTCTGCGGCGCGAAGGTTATCGCGGCGAGCTCACGATCATCGGCGCCGATCGTTCGCCGCCCGTCGACCGGCCGAATCTCTCGAAGGACTACTTGGCGGGCAACGCGCCGCAGGAATGGCTGCCGCTGCGTCCGCGCGAGTTTTTCGTCGAGCAGCGGATCACGCTGAAGCTCGGCGTGTACGTGAAATCGATCGACACCGCGCGGAAGCGAGTCGTGCTCGAGGACGGGAACGCCGAGAGCTACGACAAGCTGTTGCTCGCGACGGGCGCGTATCCCGTCAAGCTCGATCTGCGCGGAGTCGATCTGCCGCACGTTCACTACCTGCGCACGCTCGAGCACAGTCAGGCGATCGTGGAGGCCACGAAAACGGCTCGCCGCGCCGTCGTGATCGGCTCGAGCTTCATCGGGCTCGAGGTGGCTGCATCGCTGCGCGCTCGCAATATCGAGGTGCACGTGGTGGGACCGGACGACGTGCCGCTCGCGAAGGTCATGGGTCCCGAGCTCGGCGGTTTCATCCGCAAGGTGCACGAGAAGAACGGCGTCAAGTTCCATCTCGGCACGCGTCCGAAGTCGATCGAGGCGGAGTCCGTGACGCTCGAAAACGGCGAGCGAGTGCCGGCCGATCTCGTCGTGATCGGTGTCGGTGTGCGGCCCGCTGTGTCTCTAGCGGAAGACGCTGGGCTCGCGACGGATCACGGCGTTGTCGTCGACGAGTATCTCGAGACGAGCGCGCCGGACGTATTCGCGGCCGGTGACATCGCGCGCTGGCCGGATCCGCACTCGGGTGAGCGCATTCGCGTCGAGCACTGGGTCGTCGCCGAGCGGCAGGGTCAGACCGCCGCGCGCAACATGCTCGGGAAGCGCGAAAAGTTCGCCGCCGTGCCGTTCTTCTGGACCGCGCAGTACGACGTCGGCATCAACTACGTCGGCCACGCCACGAAGTGGGACCGAATCGAGGTCGACGGCAGCTTCGATGAGCACAACGCCGCCGTGCGTTTCATCGCGGACGGTAAGACGGTGGCGCTCGCGACGATCTATCGCGATCGCGAGAGCCTCGAGCTCGAGCGGGAGCTCGAGCTGCGCGACGCGGGCTAGGGCCGGACGAGTCCTCAGTCGGTCGCAGGTGACTTCGACGCCGCAATCCAGTCGTCCACGCGCCGCGTGAGTATCTCGAGCGGCAGCGCGCCGCCGTCGAGCACGGTGTCGTGGAAGCCGCGGATGTCGAAGCGGTCGCCGAGTGCCGCCTGCGCGCGGGCTCGCAGCTCGAGGATCTTCAGCATGCCGACCTTGTACGCCGTCGCCTGGCCCGGCAAGACGATGTAGCGCCGGATCTCCGAGCGGATCTGGCCCTCTGCCGTCGGCGAGTTCGCGATGAAGTACTCCACGGCTTGCGCCTCGGTCCAGCCTTTCGCGTGCAGGCCCGTATCGACGACGAGGCGGATCGCGCGCCAGAGCTCGCCGCCGAGCCGGCCGAAGTCGGAGTAGGGATCCTCGTAACGGCCCATCTCTTTCGCGAGCCGCTCCGCGTACAACCCCCAGCCTTCGACGTAGGCCGTGTACGACCCCTGCGTGCGGAACGTGGGCAGCCCTTTGAGCTCCTGCGCGATCGAGATCTGGAGGTGATGGCCCGGCAGGCCCTCGTGATACGCGATCGACTCGAGCTCCGGTTTCGGCATCGCGTTCATGTCGATCAAGTGCACGTAGTACACGCCGGGCCGCGAGCCGTCGGGCGTGCCCTGCTCGTAGAACTGCGCGGCGCCGGGCTGTTCGCGAAACGCCTCGACGCGCTTCACGACGAGATCCGCCTTCGGCAACACGCCGAAGAATTGCGGCAGAAGCTGCTTCACCGCCGCGAGATCTTTGCGGGACTCTTCGAGATACGCCGTGCGGCCCTCGTCGTCGTTCGAAAAATAGAAGCGCCGGTCGTTGCGCACGAAGTCGAAGAACTCGCGCAGGCTGCCCTTGAAGCCGACACGTTCGCGAATCGCGTCCATCTCTGCCTTGATGCGCTCGACCTCGCGCAGCCCGAGCTCGTGAACCTGATCCGCGGTCATGTCGGTCGTCGTTTCAGCGGCGAGCCGTTCCGCGTAGAACGCCGGGCCATCCGGCAGCTTCCAGACGCCGGTCGCGACCTCGTCCGCGTGGGCCTCGTCCGCCGAGACCCATGAGCTCAGCGCGTCGTAGGCGGGCTTGAACTTTTCAATGAGCGCCGCGCGCGCCGCGGCGCGTAGCTCGTCGGCGGCCGCGGCGTCTATCTTTCCGGCCGCCGCGAGCGCGTCGATCTTCGTCTTCGCGTCCGCCCAAAGCGGCGCGTCGCCGGCGCCGTCGAACGGTGCGCCGGTGACGAGCGCGCGCGCCTGCTCGAGCACGAAGGTGTCCGCGAAACGCGGAGCGTGCACGCCCTCGGCCGCGGCGAGCTTCGCGCGCTCGACGTACTGGCCGATCGCGCGCGCGACGCCGTCGATGCGCGTGATGTACGCGCGCATGTCGCCGGCGTCGTCGACGCGATGAAAGTTGATCAGGGCTTCGGGCAGGCTCGTTTGCGGCCCGTCCATCTGGGTGAATACGTAGTAGCGGCGGCGGAACGGTTTCGCCTTCTCGGCGCGCTCGAGCGCATAGACCCACAGGTCGTAGGACGTCTTCGCTTCGGGCGTGAGCCGCGCGTAGTCGAACGTGCGCTTCAGATCCGCCACCGACGTTTCGCGCCACGCGAGCCGCATGTCGTCGGCGGCCTCCGAGACGTCGTCGATCTTGTCGTAATCGGTTTTGCGGCCGAGGATCGTTTCGAATATTGGGCTGAAGCGCAGCTCCTCCTCGAAGCGCGCGTCGAGCCACGCGTTCAGCCGTGCGCTTTCTGATGCGGCGGCATCGCGTGCCGCGCCGGACGCGGTCTCGGACGCCGCTCCGCCCGACGGCGTGCGGCCGCCGCACGACGCGAGCGCCGCGGCTAGGAGTAGACCGAGCCCGAGGCCACGGATCGAAGAAGCCGAGCGCAACATCATGGCGCTGCGAGCGTAGCGACGCGGGTTCCGACGTGCAATGGCTTGTCGCTTCGTGCCGCGCAGGATTGACGCCGCGTCGCGGAGCAAGAACAATCGCCGCGCGCAACCATTACGAAGGCGAGACGGTCCGTCTCGGCGAGTCCGATTCGCTTTCTGGCAGATTCAAACTAGGAGACGACGATGAGCAGCCTCGTACGAGCATGGGTTCTCGCGGTTTCCGCGCTGGTCGCGGGCGTAGCGTTCGCGGTGGACGTGAACGGCAACTGGACCGCGAGCTTCGAGACGCAGGTTGGCACGCAGAGCTACACGTTCGAGCTCCATGTGCAAGGCAGCGCGCTGACCGGCAAGACGAAGGGCAACCTAACGGGCGAAAACGCGATCTCGGACGGCAAGGTCGACGGCAACAAGATCTCGTTCGTCGAAAAGGCTACCTATCAAGGGATGCCGCTCGTCTTCAACTACACCGGCGAGCTCAAGGGCGACCAGATCCACTTCAAGCGCGAGATCATGGGCTTCCCGGCTGAGGAGTTCGACGCGAAGCGCGCGAAGTAAGCGTCGCGCCGCCTGCGCCGTCAGGCGCGCGGTCGGCGTGCGCGCAAGCAGGCGCAAGCAGACTATGGTGCGGTTCGATCAAGGGGGTCGCGGCTATCGCACGTGTCGGGAGTGGTATCCACGTCGCGACGAAGCTCTCTATATAGAGCTGCTTTTCGGTCAAACGTATCGCGAGCCGCTCATCACCGGCGAGCCATGGCGAGTAGTGCCAGATCCCTGTGCGCATCTGCTGTTCGTCGCAGGCGGAAGCGCAGCCAGTGGATGGACGCGTGAGCCGACGCTGCGTTTAGTGGGCCCACGTTCCACGTACGTGGACATCGACAACACGGGTAGGACGATCATGCTCGGTGTTCGTCTGCGACCGGGCGTGCTGGCTTCGCTGATGGGATCCGACGCTCGAAATCTGACGGATCAGTCGGCGTCAGCCGAGGAATTGTTCGGCAAAGCCGGGCGGGAGTTGCTCGATCGAGTCGCCTCGAGCCTGATTCCCGAGTCGGCCACCCGCGATCTCGCGGCGTTCGTGGTTGGGCGAGTGTGCTCTCGTCCGCGGCGCGGGCCGGATCCGACGATCCTCGCTGACGCGCTAACCCACACCGTATCCATCGACGCAACCGCGGATGCCATGGGTGTCACGCCGCGAGCCGTCCACCGCTGCGCGGTCTCCGGCATTGGCTTGGCGCCCAAACGGCTCGTGAGAATCCAGCGGCTCCATCGAGCGCTGGCGTTGATGTTGACCCCGCGCTCGTGGCCGATGGCGACTGCAGCGGCCGAAGCGGGCTATGCGGACCAGGCGCACCTCTCGCGCGATTGCTCGGAGCTATTGGGCGAATCGCCCGCCAGGTTTCTGTCGCGCGGTGTCCGAAACGTTCAAGAGTTCCCTGCTGTGTCTGCGTAGGGTGACCGAATGAACACGCGCACACTCTCCGCTGCGGCGATACTTTGCTTGACGATCGTCGCGACAGCGCCCGCCCTCGCCCAACAGCAGGGCAACGCGTCGACGGTCGGCAGAACCGTCAACCTCGAGTTTCACAGCGACTTTTGGCTCAACCTTCACCACGCCCTGTACGTGGCCGCGTCGGACCGCGGTGCGAGGAACGGCACCGCGCGGCCCGCGGGCGAGTCGGGAGGATTCGAGGCCTCCCTGTCGCCGGAGGAGCGGCAGATCTGGGATGGCGCCGTCGACGTCTATGCGCGCGACTTCGTGTCGAAGGACTTGCTGTTCGACTATCAAATGACGTCGGTGAAGATTGCACTCGGCGAAACGGGTGAGGATCTCGCCGCCGCAGCGCGGACGCTTCCCGCGCCGATGAAGAATGCGCTGGAGGCCGCTGCTCCGATCTACCGCGCTCACTCGTGGGAGGCGGACGACCGCGCGAATCGCGCGTGGATTGCCGAAGCGCGACGGCATCTCGAGGAGCTGGCACCGGCGGTTACCCCTCGGCTCGGCGCATTGTTTGGGACTGTCTGGCCGACGGCACCCGTGCGCGTGGACGCGGTACGCGTCGGTTTTCGCCTAGGAGCGTACACATCGAATGGCCCTCCCGACTGGATCGTGATCTCGACCAGCGATCCGAACAATCAAGGTTGGGCGCAGGCGGAGGTTCTGTTCCATGAAACCTCGCATCTGCTGATCCATCCGGTAGAGCAGGCGCTCTATGTGGCTGGTCGCGACGCGCACGTCGCCGTGCCTCGCGTTCTCTGGCATGTGGTTCTGTTCTATACGGCCGGCGAGCTCACCAGACAAGCGCTAGCGAGCCGCAAGGTGGCGTACCAGCCTTACCTGTACGCAACCGGCCTCTTCGATCGCGCCTGGCCGACGTATCGGCCGGCGATCGAGAGGGTTCTGCCCGATTTTCTTGCCGGCAAACGCACGCGCGAAGATATGGCGCAGGCGCTCGTGAGGGCGATCCCCGCTGCGGAGGGATCGCGTCCCTGACGGGAGCCGCACGCTGCACGTGCTTCGCGCGCGGCGCTACTCGTGCCGCAACGCGTCGATCGGGTCGAGACGCGCGGCTCGGCGCGCCGGCATGAACCCGAACACGACGCCGATCAGCGCGGAGAACGCGAACGCGCCGAGGATCACGGCCGGGCTCAGCACGAACGGGAAGCTCAGCGCGCGCGAGGCCGCGAACGATCCCGCGAGCCCGAGCGCCACGCCGATCGCGCCGCCGAACGTCGTGAGGATCACAGCTTCGACCAGGAACTGCGCTAGCACCTCGCCCTCGAGCGCGCCGATCGCGAGCCGGATGCCGATCTCGCGGGTCCGCTCCGTGACCGACACGAGCATGATGTTCATGATCCCGATGCCGCCGACGAGCAGGCTCACGGCCGCGATCGCGGCTAGGAACAGGGTGAGCACTCCCGTCACGTCGGCGAGCACGCCGGCGATCTCGGCGAGGTCCATCACGCGGAAGTTGTCGTTATCCTGCTCGGCGATGTTGCGGCGCACGCGCATCAGGGCCTCGATGCCGGTCTTCACCTCCGCGTTCGTGGCCCACGGCGCGACGGACACGCCGATCGACGAGATGTCCTCGTTGCCCACGAGCCGGCTCTGCACCGCGCGCAGCGGCGCGAGGATCACGTTGTCCTGGTCCTGACCGAAGCCCGACTGGCCCTTCGACTCGAGCTCGCCGACCACGGGGCACGATGCGATGCCGATGCGAATCGACGCGCCGACCGGGTCGGACGAGCCGAACAGCTCCTCGCGCACCGTCTTGCCGATGATGCAAACGAGCCGCCCGCTCTGATATTGCCCCTCGTTGAACTCGGCGCCGCGCACGAGTGTCGCGTTGCGGACGGAGAAATACTCTTTCGTGATGCCGGTGACGTTCACGGGCCAATGATTGTTGCCGTAGACGGACGTGACCGGAGTGTTGGCTGTCGGCGAGACGGCGTCGACGCCCGACACGTCGCGCTGGATCGCCTCGACGTCGCGCATCGTGAACTGACGCACCGTGACGCCGCGCTGCGGCCCACCGATGTTGGTGCCGGGATTCACGAACAGCAGCCGGTCGCCGAGGCTCGAGACGCCGGCCGACACCCGCGCGCTCGCGCCGCTGCCGAGCGTCACGATCGCGATGACCGCGCCGACGCCGATCACGATGCCGAGCATCGTGAGCGCCGAGCGCAGCGAGTTGCGGCGCAGCGCGCGAAACGCGAGGAGGAGGGTGCTCCAAATCATCAAGCCACCTTGGGATGAGACGGCCGATCGCTCTCGATGCGTCCGTCGCGAAACACGACCTCGCGCTGCGCGAACGCGGCGACGCTCGCTTCGTGAGTGACCATCACGATCGTGAGCCCGCGTTCCTCGTTCAGCCGAGTGAGGAGCTTCATGATCTCGTCACTGCGCGCGGTGTCGAGGTTGCCGGTCGGCTCGTCCGCTAGCACGATGGCTGGATCCGTCACCATCGCGCGCGCGATCGCGACGCGCTGCTGCTGGCCGCCCGATAGCTCGGCGGGCGTGTGCTCTTCGCGTCCGTCGAGGCCGACGAGCGCGAGCATCTCGCGCGCGCGCCGATGGCGCTCGTTCCTCGGCACGCGCCGGTAGATCAGCGGCAGCTCGACGTTCTCGAGTGCCGTGGTGCGGCTCAACAGGTTGAAGCCCTGGAAGATGAAGCCGATGAAGTTGCGGCGCAGCAGCGCGCGCTGCGTACGCGTGAGTCCCGCGACGTCGACGCCTTGGAAGAAGTACTGGCCGGCGGTCGGCCGGTCGAGGCAACCCAAGATGTTGAGGCACGTCGACTTGCCCGCGCCGCTCGGCCCCATGAGCGCGACGAACTCGCCACGGGCGACGGTGAAGTCGACGCCGTCGAGCGCGCGCACGGTCGACGCACCTTTGCCGTACACGCGCGACACGCCGCGTAGCGCAATCGTCGGCGTTTCCGCGCCGTCCGCTGCGAGCCTGGTCGGTGCCGCGCTCATTCTCGCGCTCAGCCGAACGGCGGCCGCGGGCCGTTGTCTGTGCGCTGCCGCTCCGCGCGCACGACGTCGACGATCACGCGCGCGCCCGATCCGAGCGGCCCCGGCTCGATCTCGGTGACATCGCCGTTCGTGAGGCCGGTCGTCACCGCGACCGGTGACGGGCCGCCGCCGCGCTCGACCCAGACACGCGGCGCGCCCTGCGTCGAGGCATGCTCGGCCGCCTGCTCGGGCGGCAGGAACCGCAAGGCGCGGTTAGGCACGAGCAGCACGTTGTCCTTCTGCGCGATCAGCACGTCCGCGGTGGCGGTCATGCCGGGGCGCAGCAGCAGATCCGGATTCGCGACCGAGAGCACCGTTTCGTAAGTCACGACGTTGTTCACGGTGCGCGGGTTGAAGCGCACGGACGTGATCTCGGCCTCGAACGATTTGCCGGGATACGCGTCGACGCGAAACTGCGCATGCTGGCCCGCGTGGACCTGGCCGATGTCGGACTCGTCGATGTCGAGATGCAGCTCCATGCGGCGCAGGTCTTCCGCGACCTTGAACAGGACGGGCGTCTGGAACGTGGCTGCGACCGTCTGGCCCGGATCGACCTCGCGCGCGATCACCATGCCGTCGATCGGCGAGCGGATCGCGGCCTTGGCGCGCGCGGTCTCGGCGTCCTTCAGCGACGCCTGCGCGGACGTGACCTGAGCCTTCGCGCTCGCGACAGCGGCGACCGCGCGCTGCGCGGCCGCGTCGTCCGTCTCGAGCGACTGCTGCGAGGCGATGTTCTTCGAGGCGAGATCGCGCGAGCGAGCGGCCCTCGCGGCCGTCTCGGTCACCGTGGCTTGAGCTTGCATCAGCGACGCCTGCGCGACCGCGAGGGCGGCGTTCGCGGACGCGACGCGCGCGTCGAGCTGCTGTGTGTCGAGCTCAGCGAGAATTTGGCCGGCCTTCACGGTGGCGTTGAAGTCGACGAGCACGCGATCGATGATCCCTGACACCTCGCTGCCGACGTCGACTTGGTTCGTCGGTTGCAGCGTGCCGGTCGCGGTCACGGTGACGAGCAGGGCGCCCTGACGGACGGAGTCGGTCACGAATTGCGGCGCGGTCGTGCGGTGCTGACGCAGCGCGTAGGCACCGGCCGCGAGCCCGACGATCGCGATCGCCGCGACGACGGGCCACCAGCGACGCCCGCGCCGCTCGGCGCCTTCGAGGCCGAGGGTGTCGACGACTTGTTGACTGGGGTCGTTCATGACTCCGTTCCTTCTTCACCGGCGGCAAGCTCGCGAATGAGGATTTCGAGCCCTCCTTGGATGCGCTGCCGCTCCGCTGCCGTCAGCGAGCTCAACAGCTCGGACAACTGGCGCTCCGCGTGCCGCCCCATCCTTTCGAGCACCCGCCGGCCTTCGGCCGTGAGCGCGACGATCGTCTGGCGACGGTTGTTTGCCGGGATCGTCCGCGACAGCCAGCCGCGCTGCACGAGCAGGCCCACTGACTTGGACATCGTCGGGAGCCGCACGACTTGATGCGCTGCGAGCTCGGTGAGAGTCAACGGGCTCTCCGAGAGGCGCATCAAAATGCCGATCTGCGCGGGCTCGATGCGCTCTTTATCTCCTTGCCGCATGCGCGCGCCGAGACGACGCATCAACAGCATGGTGACCTTCAAGAGATCGCGAGCCGTTGCATCGGACTTTGGCATACATTATCCTGGCTAACAGTTAGCTCATCTAACCCTAAGTGCAACTAAGGGTTACGTCAAGGGTGCTTGGCACTTCTTGGCACGAACCGAGCGGGGTGTGACCGACTCCGCGAGGCCGGCATCGCTCGGGTCCATTCTCCCCAAGGGAACCCCGAGCGGTGCTGTCTTATCGCTCGACGAGGCTCGAGCGCCGCGCTATCTCGATTCGATCGACGCTGCTAGCGCCGCTTCGCGTGCGCCTTCTCGGGTTCGTCGTCCGGCGTCCAGGCCGTGCCCGTGCGCTGCTCGATGTAGCCGCGAATCAACCGCCGTAGAACTTGCGAAGGGCTCGCGTCCTCTTCCGCACAAAGCCGCTCGAACACGGCTTTCTTGCGCGGGTCGACGAGGATCGTGAGGCGGGCGGTGCGTTGCTCGAGCGCCAACTGATGCTACCTGGATGCTATTCGGATGAGATCTGGATACGAATAGTATTTGCGTCTGATGATAATATCATTATCATTCAAGTCAAACGCGATGCGGCGTTCGACGCACTGCCCCGAGGTCAAGCGTTCGTCCGTGACAGCTCGATGCCCGACGCCACGTTGTCCTGCCTGACACTGCTCGGCGCTTGGGCCGTGATTGGTCTCGTGGGACTCGCTCGGCCCGGCGACGTCCGCCTCGTCGCTCGCTTTCTCTTCCCGCTCGGAGCGTTCGTCGGCGCCGCGCTCGCGCTCGTGGCGCTAGTCGGCGCGGCGGAGCCGCCGTCCCAGCTCGTGTTGCCGCTCGGCCTGCCCGATCTGCCGTTCCATGTCCGCGTCGACGCGCTGGCATGCGTGTTCTTGTTCTTGCTCGGCTCGGCATCGGCCGGCGTGTCGCTCTTCGCCGCGGGCTATTTCCGCAGCGGCGAGGGCACGCCGCCCGGCCTCCTGTGCCTGCAGTACCACTTATTTCTCGCGAGCATGGGTCTCGTGCTGCTCGCCGATGACGCATATCTGTTCATGCTTGCTTGGGAGACCATGGCGCTCTCCTCGTACTTTCTCGTCACGACTCAGCACCGCCTACCGGAGATCCGGCGCGCCGGATTTCTCTATCTCCTCATCGCCCACGTCGGTGCGATTGCGATACTGCTGTGCTTCGGCGTCCTCCAGGGCGGCAGCTGGCAGTTCACCTTCGACGCGATGCGCTCGGCGCAGCTCGAGCCCAAGTCGGCTGCGCTCGCGTTCCTGCTCGCATTGATAGGCTTCGGCGCAAAGGCGGGGCTCGTGCCGCTGCATGTTTGGCTCCCCGAGGCGCATCCGGCCGCGCCGTCTCCGGTCTCTGCGCTGATGAGCGGCGTGATGCTGAAGACTGCGCTCTACGGCTTGTTGCGCGTGACGTTCGATCTGCTCGGGCATCCGGTCTGGTCGTGGGGGCTCGCGCCGCTCGCGCTCGGGCTCTTCAGCGCGCTCTATGGCGTCGTGTTCGCGGCGGCGCAGACGGACATGAAGCGTCTGCTCGCGTGGTCGTCGATCGAGAACGTCGGCATTCTGTTCACAGGCGTCGGGCTCGCGATCGTATTCGCCGGCGTCGGCATGCAGCCGCTCGCGTCGCTCGCGCTCGTCGCGGTGCTCTATCACGCCGTGAATCACGCGTTCATGAAGAGCCTCTTGTTCGTCGGCACGGGCTCCGTGCTGCACGCGACTCACGAGCGCAATCTCGGCAAGCTCGGCGGCTTGATCCGCCGGATGCCCTGGGTGGCATGGCTCACACTCGTCGGCGCGCTCGCGATCGCGGGGCTGCCGCCGCTCAACGGCTTCGTGTCGGAGTGGTTGTTGCTTCAGGCTTTCCTATCGGCCTATCAGGTGCCCAAGCCGTTCGTAGGCATGTTGCTGCCGCTCGGCGCGGCGCTCGTGGCCCTCGCAGCGGCGCTCGCGGGCTACGTGATGGTGAAGTTCTACGGCGTGATCTTCCTCGGCCAACCGCGTGAGCCATCCCTCGAGAACGCCCGCGACGCCGACACGTTGGAGCGGGTCGGGCTCGGTTGGCTCGCGGCGGGCTGCGTCGTGCTCGGCTTGCTGCCGCGGCCGTTCATCGCGTTCCTCGAGCTCGTGCCGATACAGCTCGGGCTGATCGAGTCGCGCACGATCGGCGGCAGCTGGTGGCGAGTCGTGCCTTTGATGGAGCGCCAGGCCGCG
>Ga0070689_100002736_pt1 | contig 11562 bp, 9 predicted proteins | sample KBSS23HmetaG_FD_64669 | JGI IMG/M metagenome (GOLD analysis project Ga0070689, IMG submission 64669) | Switchgrass rhizosphere microbial communities from Kellogg Biological Station, Michigan, USA - KBS S2-3H metaG | ecosystem: Host-associated > Plants > Roots > Rhizosphere ... | reverse complement strand
TGCTGGCCGCGGTCGTGGCCTCGGGCCGGCGCATCGTCGCGTTCGACCTCGTCGAGGTGGCGCCCGGCGACGACGAATGGGACGCCAACGTCGGCGCGCGCCTGCTCTACAAGCTGTGTGGCGCGGCGGCCGCCAGCGCGCGCGTACCGTGAACGCTGCGATCCGGTGCTGCGCTTGCCAACGCTGTGGCACCGCGCTCCCATGCCGGACTGGCCATGGCTGCCACGATCACCCTTGCCGAAGCGATGCAGCGCGTGCTCGGCGTGCAGTGTGATCCCGTCGGCGTCGAGACGGTCGCGCTCGCCGACGCGCTCGGCCGCCATCTGGCGCACGACGTCGCGACCGACGGACCGTGGCCGAGCACCGACCGTTCCGCGATGGACGGCTTCGCGGTCGCGGCCGGCAATGGACTCGCGGCCGGCGCCGAACTGCCCGTCGTCGGCGACAGCCTCGCCGGTCATCCGTTCGCGGGCCCGCTGCCGGACGGGACGGCGATCCGCATCATGACCGGCGCGGTCGTTCCGCCGGGCGCCGACGCCGTGGTCCCCGTCGAGCTGACCTCGGGCTTCGACGGCAGCCCGGTCGTGCTGCGCGCGCCGGTGCAGCGCGGGCAGAACATCCGGCCGGTCGGCAGCGAGGCGCACGCCGGGCAGGTCGTGCTCGGTGGCGGCGCGCGGATCCGCGCCTACGGCATCGGCGCGCTGGCCGTACTCGGCCATCACCGCGTCGCAGTGCGCGCGCGGCCGCTCGTGCGCGTGCTGCCGACCGGCGACGAGGTCGTGCCGGTCGACCAGGTGCCGCTGCCGCACCAGGTGCGCGAGAGCAACTCGTGGGCGCTCGCGGCGCAGGTCGCTGCCGCCGGCGCACAGGCCGAGCGGCTGCCGGTCGCGCCCGACGATGCGCCGGCCCTGCGCGCCTGCGTCGAGCAGGCGCTGGTCGGCGCCGACGTGCTGCTGACGATCGGCGGCGTCAGCAAGGGCAGTCACGACCTCGTGCACGGCACGCTGCGCGAACTCGGGGTCACCGCGGAGTTCCACGGCATCGAGCTGAAGCCCGGCAAGCCGACGTTCTTCGGCGTCCGCCGCGGCGCGCGCCCGACGTTCGTGTTCGGATTGCCCGGCAACCCGGCGTCGTGCATCACGGTGTTCGACCTGCTGGTGCGGCCGCTGCTGCAGCGCCTGTTGGGCAGCATGCCGCACCGGTGGACGGCGCTCGCGACGCTGCGCGGCAGCTGGAAACCGAACGCGCGCCTGCAGGCGACGCCGGTGCGCCTGCTCGAGGAGGCCGGCCTGCTCGCGGTCGAAGTGCTGCCGCCGTCGCCGAGCGGCGATCCGTTCAGCCTCGTGTGCGGCGACGCCTACGCGCTGCTGCCGCCCAACAGCAAACCCGGCGAACTGCGTTTCGTGACGATCGTCCCGTACCTCGCGGACGGTCCGTGCGCATGAAGGCCCGCGGCCGCGGCGTGCCGTTGCTTGCCGTGCTGGCCGGTGCCGCGCTGCTGACCGCAGCGACGCCGCCGGCGTGGGCGGCATGGACGCCGCTGCTCGTGGTGCCGGGCCTCGCGCTGCAGTGCGCGGTCGCGACCGGTGCGCGGCGGCCGTTCCTCGCGAGCTGGCTGCTCGGCGCGCTGCACGTCGGCGCGTTCTCGTGGTCGCTGCGGCACGTGACGTACGCCGGCTGGCTCGCGGTGGCCGTGCTCGGCGGCGTCTACACGATCGGCGTCGCGGCCGCGACGCGGCGGCTCGAAGCGCGGCTGGGCGCGCTCGCGTTCGGGCTCGCGGTCGCCGCGGCGTCGTGGCTGCGCGCCGAGATGCCGGGCATCGCGTATCCGCACGGCCAGCCGTGCCACGTGCTCTGGCAGTGGCCGCGGTTGTGCCAGGCGGTGGCGCTCGGCGGCGAGCCGCTCGGCAACGCGCTGCTGGCGACGATCGGCGCGGCGGCCGCGCGCTGCTGGTCGGCGTGGCGCATCGGCGTGCCCGCGTTCGTGCCGGCGCGCCGGACGCTGGCGTTCGCGCTCGCTGCGTTCGCCGCCGCGACTGCCGTCGAGTGGTCGGCCGGCAGCGCGGCAGCGCGGACGACCGTCGCGGTCGCGGCGATCGAGCCGGGACTGCACCTTGCCGATGCGTTCGCCGACATCGCGCCGCACGATCAGCGCGCGTTCAAGCGCCGCTGGGCCGAACTGGTGCGCACGCGCCTGCTCGAGCCGACGCTGCGCATCGCCGGTGCAGAGGCCGACGCGCCGCCGGAGCTCGTGCTGTGGCCCGAGAGCGCGGTGCCGTACGCGGTCGAGGAGTCGCACGGCGAACTGCGCTTCGACGCGCTGCGCGGTGTGCTGGTGCTGGCCAACGACGTGCGGTTGTGCTTCGGCACCGAGGTGCTGCGCGACGACGAACGCACGACGCCTGCCGCCGTGCTCGTCGACGAACTCGGCGCGTTCGTCGCGCACCAGGAGAAGCAGTGCCTCGTGCCGGCCGGCGAGACGCTGCCCGGCATCGAGTGGCTGCCGGCCGGACTCGCGGCGCGCGTGCGCGGCTGGCTGCAGACCACCGTCGGTCTGCCCGCGGCGCTGCCGGGCCGCGCGCTGCCGCCGCTGCGGTTGCCGCCGGTCGCGGGGCGGCCCGCGGTGCCGTTCACGGCGCTGGTCTGCTACGACAACGCATTCCCGGGCGTCATCGCGGCGGCCGTCGCCGACGGCGCGCGCTTCTGCGCGGTGCTGTCCAACGAGTCCTGGTACCGCGGCGGCGGCGAGCTGGACCAGCTCGCGGCGATCACGGTGCTGCGCGCGATCGCCGCGCGCGTGCCGATCGTCCGCTGCACGACCGACGGCACGACCATGGCGGTGGACCGCGATGGCCGCATCCTGCAGGCCCTGCCGCCGGCGCCGTCGCCGCAGCCGGCGGCGCGCATCCTGCGCATCGACCTGCCGCTCGGCGACGGGCACTTGCCGCCGATGGCAAGGCTCCATCCGTGGCTCGGGTGGGGTGCCGTCGTGTTCAGCGCGTTCGCGGTGCTGCTCGGCAGCCGCCTCGCGCCGCGGCGCTGGGGTAGGCTCCTTGGTCCGGACCCGGCCACTGCGGAACCTGGCGAGGCATCGCCCGGACCGTCCGCAGGCGGTTCTTGACGGTAGTAGGCATGGAGTTAGGATCTGGCGCGCTTCGGCCCTCCCGCCGCGGAACGTCCCCTCTCCGTGTCCCTGCCGCGGTGGGCCGGCCCAGACCCCTTTCTCGCAACCTTTAGGCTTGAGCCATCTCGCCCGGCTCGATCCCCCCGGGCGTCAGCTGGTCAAGGAGCTACCTGGTCCCCATGAGTCCCATTGGTCGTGTCTTCGTCGTCCTGAACCTGATCCTTGCCGGCACCTTCGTCGGCTTCTCGGGCACGTTCCTCCAGCGGCAGCATCACTGGAAGGCGGCCTACGAGAAGCTGGACACCGAGACCCAAGGACAGATCAAGAACCTCACTTCGGATGTCGAGCGCACGCGCGGCGATCTCGGCACCATGACCAACAGCAAGAACAAGATCGAGCAGGAGCTCGGCACGGCCAGCAACGAGCGCGACCAGGCCCGCGACGAGGTCAAGCGCCTCGAGGCCAAGAACTCGAGCCTCGACGCCGACGTCAAGCGGCTCGCGGCCGGCATCGAGGGCGTCAAGCAGAGCGCCGAGACGGCCACCGCGTCGGCGAAGGATGCCTTCGACAAGTCGCTCGTCGCGATCAACGAGAAGAACGAGGCGATCCGCGCCAAGGACGCCGCCACCGGTGAGAACCGCGACCTGAAGAACCAGATCGCCGCGCTCAACGAGACGATCCAGAACAAGGACCTCTCGATCGCCGACCTCAAGACCGAAGGCGGCCGCCTGAAGCTGCTCGTCGACGTCGCGAAGGCCAAGGGCTTCGTCGAGAACATGGCAGTGCCGCCGCTGGCGGGCACGGTCGCGAACGTGACCGGCAAGCTCTGCACGATCATGGTCACCGAGAACTCGACCAACGCGGACATCACGCCGGGCACCTCGTTCGCGATCTACGACGCGTCCGGCTACAAGGCCGAGGCGCGCGTCACGGACGTCGACACCGAGCACAAGGCCGCGTTCTGCACGCTCGACATCAAGTCGGGCGACGTGAAGCCTGGCGACAAGGCGTCGACCAAGTTCTGATCCTCCCTCGGCAACCCAGAACACCCGCAAAGGGAGAACAATCATGGCCCGCAAACAGAAGGAAGCCGAAGCCCCGGTGGAACCCGCGATCGAACAGGCGGAGGGCGGCGGTCTCGGCATCGACGAGGGCATCGTCCTCAGCACGTTCATCCTGCTGATCGGCGCGATCGTGCTCGTCTACATCGCCAACAACAGCTACCTGATGCCCCAGTGATCGGAGCGGCCGACCGGTTGGTTTGGCCGGCTGACCGGCTGCGCTGACCGGTTGGCTTCAGGGTGGCCCGCGCTGAGCGCCGGCCGCCGGGATCGCGACCCCGCCCGTCCGTGAGGATGCGCGGGGTCGCTTGCATTCGGGTGCGCTGCTTTGGGGTCGCGCGTGCACTGGCCGCGTGGAAAACGATCCACCAGCGGCCGTCGGCGCGGCGCGGCGCCGCGCGCGGTTGCTGATGGAAACAGGTGCGCGGTCCGCTACCTTCGTAGCGCGTCGCTGCAGGTCAACGGCGGCGCGTCTGCTGGTCAATGGTGCTGATCCCGCGCCGCGAAGACGGGATGGTCCCGGAGGGGCTCCATGGTCAAAGCGTTCGAGTGGCTCTTGAGCCGCTTCTCGGTCGATCTCGGCATCGACCTGGGAACTGCCAACACGTTGGTGAGCGTGCGTGATCGCGGCATCGTGCTCGACGAGCCGTCGGTCGTCGCCGTGCGCAAGGGCACCAACGAAGTGCTGCTCGACGGCATGGCGGTCGGCGACGCGGCGATCGAGTACCTCGGGCGCACGCCGCCGGGCTTCCAGGCGATCCGGCCGATGAAGAGCGGCGTCATCGCCGACTTCGAGATCACCGAGAAGATGCTGCGCTACTTCATCGCGAAGGCGACCGGCAGCCGCAAGTTCGTGAAGCCGCGCGTCGTCATCGCGGTGCCGTGGGGCATCACGATGGTCGAGAAGCGTGCGGTCATCGGCTCCGCCGAGCGCGCCGGCGCGCGCCGCGTGTTCCTCGTCGACGAACCGACCGCGGCGGCGATCGGCGCCGGGCTGCCCGTGCACGAGCCGCGCGGCACGCTGGTCGTCGACATCGGCGGCGGCACCAGCGAGGTCGCGGTGATCTCGCTCGCGAACGTCGTGACCGCCGAGTGCCTGCGCGTCGCCGGCGACGACTTCAACGACGCGATCGCGCAGTACATCCGCGGCAAGTACAACCTGCTGATCGGCGAGATCACGGCCGAGCGGCTCAAGATCGCGGCCGGCAGCTGCATGCCGTTGGAGGACGAGATCCAGGTCGAGATCCGCGGCCGCGACTCGCTGACGGGGCTGCCGCGCCGCACGGTGATCACCTCGGTCGACGTGCGCGAGGCGCTGATGGAACCCGTGCGCAAGGTCGTCGGCGCGATCAAGTCGGTGCTCGAGCGCACGCCGCCCGAACTCGCCAGCGACCTCGTCGACGGCGGCATCATGCTGTGCGGCGGCGGCGCGCTGCTGCGCGGCCTGCCCGAGATGATCGCGCGCGAGACCGAACTCGACGTGCGCGTCGCCGACCGGCCGCTGGAGTCGGTCGCGCGCGGCACCGGCATCTTCCTGGAGAATCTCGAGCTCTACTCGCAGTTCCTCGAGGGCGGCGAAGACCTCGGCTAGCGGCCGAAGAGCCGTGGCACGCGCGCGCGCAGCGTTTCCGGTGGGCCTGTACGGCACGCTGCTGCTGGCGCTGTGCTGGCTGCTGCTGCCCGAACTGCTGCGCCCCGTCGAGCGTCTGCTGCTCGGCATCGCGTGCCTGCCGCAGCGCTTCCTGTCGCACGCGGGCGGCCAGCCGGCGCTGGCGGCCGAGCCGCACGCCAGGGCTCGCCTGTTCGAACTGCGGCGCGGCCTCTGGCAGCGCAGCCGCGAGCACGACGTCGAGCGCGCGCGGCCGCTGCTGGCGGCCGGGCTCGAGCCGCTGCCGTGCCGCGTGCGGCAGGCGCAGCGCCGCGGCGGCCATGGCCAGCCGTGCGAACTCGTGCTCGACCGCAGCTACGAGGAACTCGCCGGCTGCAGCGACCTCGTCACCTGCGGCGACGTGCTGCTCGGCTTCCTGGCGCGGCCCGGTGTCGGCGCGGCCGAGAAGGACAGGCCCGCCGACCCCGCGCGCGTGCTGCTGCTGAACCACCCGTTCAGCCGCGAAGTCGCGGCGCGCGTGCAGCTGGCGGACGGCGTCGACCTCAACTGCGTCGTCGGGCCGGCCGCGATCGTCGACCCGGCGCCCATGCGCACGACGCTGCACGACGATCCGTACCGCGCCGCCCGGCTGCAGCGCGGTGACGCCGCGGTGCGCACGCTGGCGCTCGACGCGCCGTGGATCGGCGCCGTGCCGGCGGGCCTGCTGGTCGGCCACACGCGCATCTGGGGCTACGACACCGGTGGCGACACGCTGACGATCGGCCTCTATGTCGCGACACCGTTCGATCCGCGCGCGGTGCCGCAGGTCGTGCTGTGGCAGTCGGTCGCCGGACTCGCGCCCGACGACCGCGAACCGGCGCGCGCGCCCGCGCGCGCGTTCGCGCTGCCCGACGGCACCGGCGGCCGCTGGCTGGTGACCGCGAAGGTCGCGCTGCCCGACGGCGCCGCGGTCGTGCAGGACGGCGTGTGCCTGGGCACCGTGCGCGCGGTCGCGTTCGGCCAGGCGCTGTGCACGTCGTTCGCGGCGTCGCGGCACGCGTGGTCGCTGTGGCTGCTGCCCGACGATCCGCGGCTGTCGCCGCAGGGCCTCTACGGCCAGGTTGCGTTCGCCGACGCGGCGACGGCGTGGTTCCAGTTGCACGGCGACGACCAGCGTCTGCCGGCTGGCTTCCTGTTCACCGGCGGCAACGGCGCATACTGCCCGGCCGGCCTGCTGATCGGCCGCGCCGAGCCCGACCTCGACGTGCACCTGCTGCGCATCGCGCTGCCGGCGCGCGCCGGGGCGCAGCAGGTCGAAGTGGTCGTGGGGGGAACCTGATGCGCTGGGCGCTGTGGTTCCTGCTGGTGCCGCAGGCGTTCCTCGTCGCCGGCTGGGCCGGCGAGAGCGGCCTGCCCGCCGTCGACTTCGGCGCCGTGGTGTGCCTGTTCTGCGCGCTGTTCGCCGAACCGCGGCTGCTGCCGGGCCTGCTGCTCGGCGCCGCCGTCGGCCGCGCGGTCGTCGACGAAGCCACCATCCCCGTGCAGCTGCTGGTGCTCGGCGTGCCGATCGCGCTGCTGCTGCCGTTGCGCTCGTTCTTCTACCGCCAGCAGGTGTGGTGGCAGATCGCCGCGGTCGTGCTGTGTGCGGTCGCGATCCCCAAGCTGGCACTGTTGTGCGGGCGCTGGTTCGACCAGCCGTCGGCGTCGGCGCTGCTCGACGGCACGCGCGTGTTCTGGACCGCGGTGCTCGGACCGCTGGTGCTGTGGCCGTTGCGCCGGCTGCCGCCGCTGCGGCAGTTCGTGGAGCGCTCGCGATGAGCGGCACCACGACGCGGCTCTGGCGCCTCGGTGCCGTCTACGCGGTGCTGCTGCTCGCCGTCGGCGTGCACCTGGGCGGTGTGATGCTCGCGGCGCACGAGGACTGGCTCGTGCGCAGCTACCGCAACCGGTGGGCGTTCCGCGACGTGCCGAGCGTGCGCGGCGCGCTGCTCGACCGCTTTGGCCGCGTGCTCGCCAGCGACGAGCCGACGTTCGAACTCGGCTGCGTCTACGAGCACTTCCGGCTGCTGCACCCGGTCGGCGCCGCGATCCACGGCGCGACGCTGGCGACGCGGCTGTGCGGCAGCGAGGTCCGCTATGGCTACTGTGGCGGAGCGCTCGGGCCAGAACAGGCGGCGCGCGACCTGCTGGGCCTGCGCACCGGCCAGCTGCTGCACGCCGATCTGCCGAAGGACGAGCGGCGCGAACTGCTCGCGAGCGTGGTGACGGTGCTCGCCGCGGCCGGCGACCGCACGCGCGCACTCGCGCTGCGGCAACTGCGCGAGTGCGCCGCGACGGCGCCCGATCGTCCGGTTGCCGCAGCCCTGCCGGACCTGACCGCGGACCAGGTGTTCGACGGTTTCGCCGCGATCCATGCGCGGCTGCAGGCCCTCGACCGCGCGCTGCGCGAACTCGAAGCGCAGCGCCGCGCGGCGACGGGCGCCGGCGGCGGCGCGGACGCGGACCTCGACGACGACGCGGACGACGCCGCGGCCGTGGCGGGCACGGCGGCGCGGCCGCAGGGCCTGCTGCAGCGGCTCGACCGCTTCCGCGTCGATTGCCTCGAGGAGCGGCGCACGCGCGCACGCGCGGCCGACGGCAGCGTGCACGACGGCGAACTGCTCGAACGGCTGGCGCGGCCGGTCGCGCGGCGCCTGCCGTTCGCGCTGGCGGCGGCGCTGCGCGTCGCGGCGACCGACCAGCCGGGCCTGCGGCTCGAACCGGCGCTGCTGCGCAAGCGGCCGGAGGAGCTGCCACCGACGCTGCGGCAACTGCTCGGCGGCGTGCGCGTCCTCGACGAGACCGCCGACGCGCGCCGCTACGTCGACGACCGCGTCGAGCAGACACTGGCGCCCGGACTCGAGGACCTGGTGCCCGACGACCTGTCGGCGTCGCCCGAGTACCGGCAGGAGCTGATGCAGCAGGCGCAGCGCGACTACGAACGCGTGCTGCGCACGCGCGAACGCCGCGGCACCGGCGGCATCGAGTCGATGCTCGACGACGCGCTCGCCGGCGCGCCGGGGCTGCGGCTGGTCGAACGCGACGCGCGCGCGCGCGAGCAGCTGCTGTGGTCGAGCCTGCGCGTCGAGCCCGGCGCCGACGTGGCGCTGTCGATCGACCTCGACCTGCAGCGCCTGCTCGACCGCGAGGTCGCGAGAGCCGTGGACCACTGGCGCAGGATCGCGGCGCAGCCCGAGCGCATCGACGTCGCGATGACGCTGCTCGACGCCGCGACCGGCGACGTGCTCGCGCTGGCGGGCGCGCCCGAGCAGATCGACGGCAAGCCGCGGCTGCCGGCGGTGCTGAGCTGGCGCGGCAACGGCGCGCTCGGCTCGATCGTCAAGCCGTTCCTGCTGCTCGAACAACTGCGCGCGACGCGCCAGGGGCTGCCGCACGCCGACCTCGAGCACTTCGAACCGTGCGCGATGAAATGGCGCGGGCCGGACCGCCGCATCTACAACTGCGACAGCCGGCACGAGGAGCGCGGCCGCGACCCGGTCTTTGCGCTGCGGGAGTCGTGCAACGTGTTCTTCTTCCAGCTCGCCGAGGGCCTGCAGGAGGACGGGCTGCGCCGCGGGCTATGGCGCTTCGGGCTGCTGCCGCCGCCGGACGGACAAGCTGACGATGGCCGCTTCCACGAACGGCCCGCCGAACTGCCCGCGGCACTCGCGGCCGCGCCGCGCTGGAGCGGCCGCCAGGCGCTGCCCATGCGCGGCATCGGCTACGGCATCGAAGCCAACCCGCTCGCGGTGGCCGGCGCCTACGCGGCGCTGGCGACCGGGCGCCTGCCGACCGTCGGGCTGCGGCGCGGCGAGGCGCGGCCCAGCTACGACCTCGACTCGACCGACGACGAACTCGCGATGGTGCGAGCCGGCCTGCAGCAGTGCGTGACGGAGGGAACCGCCAAGCGCGTCACCGGACTCCGGGAGTTCCACGTACTCGGCAAGACCGGCACCGCGGAGATCGTGCACGAAGCACAGAGCACGAAGGGCGTCAACAACGCGTGGTTCGCCGGCTATCTGCCGACGATCGCGCAGGGCGGCACCCAGCTCGTGTTCTGCGCCGTGGTCTACGGCGTGCCGCAGGGCGTGCACGGCGCCGACGCGGCGGGCATGTTCGTCGCCGAAGTGCTCGCTGCGATGGCGACCGACGCCACGCTGGCGCAGCGCTACCTGCAGCCCGGGAGCGGCCGATGAACGCGTTCGCGACGCTGCGCCGGGTCGACTGGTGGCTGTTCCTGGTCACCGCCGCGCTCGGCCTCGTCTCGATCGCGTTCCTGCGCTCGACCACGCTCGACGACCCGCGCTTCGAGCACCAGTTCGGCAAGCAGGCGCTGTTCGTCATCACCGCGCTCGGCATCGCGTTCTTCTGCCTGCTGCCGCACTACCGCCACGTGCTGCGCCTGGCGTGGGTGGTCTACGGCGCCGCGGTGCTGGGCCTCCTGCTGCTGCCGGTGTTCGGCTCGGTCATCAACGGCAGCCGCCGCTGGTATGCGCTGCCCGGCTTCTCGATCCAGCCGAGCGAGTTCGCGAAGATCGGCGTCGTCGTCGGGCTCGCGGCGCTGCTGCGCTTCGAGCGCCGCGTCACGTTCGCCAACTCGCTGCTGCTGCCGCTGCTGTTCGCGGCGCTGCCGGCGGGGCTCGTGATGGTGCAACCCGACCTCGGCAGCTCGCTGGTGTTCCTGCCGATCGCGCTGGCGATGAGCTACGCGGCCGGCGCGCGCGGCCGGCACGTCGTGCTGCTCGTGGTGGCCGGGCTCGGCGCGTTCGTCGTCGCCTACTTCACGGCGATGCACGGCTACCAGAAGGCGCGCATCGACGTGTGGGCGCAGCACTGGACCTGGGACGAGAACGCGCGCGGCGCGCGCGAGCTGCTGCGCGGGCCGGCCTACCAGCCATGGCAGGCGCTGATCGCGATGGGCAGCGGCGGCGGCCTCGGCTTCGGCCTCGGCCAGGGCCCGCAGAACCGCTACCAGTTCCTGCCGTACCGCAGCGAGGACTACATGTTCGCCGTCGTCGGCGAGGAGACCGGCTGGGTCGGCAGCATGGTCGTGCTGCTGCTCTACGCGGCGCTGGTGTTCGGCCTGCTGGCGACGGCGGCGCGCACGCGCGAACGCTTCGGGCGCCTGCTGTGTGTCGGCACCGCGGCCTGGATCGGCAGCCAGTCGCTGATGCACGCGGCCGTGTGCGGCTGGCTGGTGCCGGCGACCGGCCTGCCGATGCCGCTGCTCAGCTACGGCGGCAGTTCGGTGCTGGCGACCGCACTGGCGATCGCGCTGTGCCTCAACGTCGGCAGCCGGCGCGAGCCGGTGCTGGCGGGCGACGGCTACCGCTGATCCCCCCGCGGGGGCCGGGCGGCGAAAAAAACAGCGGCCCGTGTCGAGCCGGCGCGGCATCGTTCGACGTGTGGGGGACGGCCGCCCCGTGGTGGGGCCGGCTGCACCGACCGGACCCCACGAAACGAACGAGGCAAACGATGCGAGTCATGGTGATCGTCAAGGCGACCCCCGAGAGCGAGGCAGGCGGCAAGCCGAGCAAGCAGCTGCTCGAGGAGATGGGCAAGTTCAACGAGCAGCTGATCAAGGCCGGCGTGATGCTCGACGGCGCCGGCCTCGCCGAATCGCGGCGCGGCGCGCGCGTGCGGTTCGCGAGCGCTGGCACCAAACGCACGGTGATCGACGGGCCGTTCACCGAGACCAAGGAACTGGTCGCCGGCTACTGGCTGTGGCAGGTGAAGTCGCTGCAGGAGGC
>Ga0070689_100002730_pt1 | contig 11575 bp, 10 predicted proteins | sample KBSS23HmetaG_FD_64669 | JGI IMG/M metagenome (GOLD analysis project Ga0070689, IMG submission 64669) | Switchgrass rhizosphere microbial communities from Kellogg Biological Station, Michigan, USA - KBS S2-3H metaG | ecosystem: Host-associated > Plants > Roots > Rhizosphere ... | reverse complement strand
CTCGGGATGACCGAGGGATTCGACGTCATGTTCGAGATGTCGGGCAACGCGGACGCGCTCCGGACGGGGATCGGGCAGATGGCCCACGGCGGCCGCGTCGCGATCCTCGGGATCCCCACCGCCGCGGTGGAGCTCGACCTCGACCCCGTGATCTTCAACATGCTCACGCTGAAGGGGATCTACGGGCGCGAGATGTACGAGACCTGGTACCAGATGAGCGTGATGATCGACTCGGGCCTCGACGTCTCGCCGGTGATCACGGACCGCTTCGCGTACACGGACTACGACGAGGCGTTTGCGATCGCCGGCTCCGGCGGCTCGGGCAAGGTGCTTCTCGACTGGAGGGAGGCCGGGTAGATGTACGGCGCAGTGCGCGACGACCTGCGGGCGAGGCTCGCCGGGCTCGAGGCCGACGGCCTCTACAAGCGCGAGCTCGTGATGACGACGCCGCAGGGCTCGCACGTCGGTGTCGCCGAGCGCGGGGACCTCCTCAACCTCTGCGCCAACAACTACCTCGGTCTCGCAAACCACCCCGAGATGGTCGCGGCCGCACACGAGGCGCTCGACCGGTGGGGCTACGGCATGGCGTCCGTCCGGTTCATTTGCGGCACCCAGGCGCTGCACCGCGAGCTCGAGGAGCGCCTGTCGGCGTTCCTCGGAACCGAGGACACGATCCTCTTCGGCTCCTGCTTCGATGCGAACGGCGGGGTCTTCGAGGCGCTGCTCGACGAGAACGACGCTGTGATCTCCGACCAGCTCAACCACGCGTCGATCATCGACGGGATCCGGCTCTGCAAGGCGCGACGGCTTCGCTACGCGAACGGCGACATGGACGAGCTCGAGGCGCACCTCGTGGAAGCGTCCGACGCACGGTTCCGCCTGATCGCAACCGACGGCGTCTTCTCGATGGACGGCTACGCCGCAAAGCTGGACGAGATCTGCGACGTGGCCGAGCGGCACGACGCGCTCGTGCTCGTCGACGACTCGCACGCGGTCGGCTTCGTCGGCCCGCAGGGGCGGGGCACACATGCGCAGTTCGACGTCGTCGAGCGCGTCGACGTCCTCACGGGGACGCTCGGCAAGGCGGTCGGCGGCGCGAGCGGGGGGTACGTGTCCGGTCGGCAGGAGGTCGTGGACATCCTGCGCCAGCGCGCCCGGCCGTATCTCTTCTCGAACAGCGTCGCGCCGGTCGTCGTCGGCGCGAGCCTCCGCGCGCTCGACCTGATCGAGCGCTCCGACGACCTCCGCGACCGCCTCTGGACGAACACGCGCTCGTTCCGCACGCAGATGACCGAGCTCCGGTTCGACGTGCTGCCCGGGGACCACCCGATCGTCCCGGTGATGGTCGGCGATGCATCCGAGGCGGCACGGTTCTCCCGGGCGCTCGTCGCGCACGGCGTCTTCGCCGTCGCGTTCTCGTATCCGGTCGTGCCGCTCGGCACCGCCCGGATCCGGACGCAGATGTCCGCCGCGCATACCGATGCAGACCTCGAGGCCGCGGTGCAGGCTTTCGTCGCCGCCCGCGCCGAGACGTCCGCGTGACGACGAGCCCTACGCGACACCCGGCGGGGTGACGTAGCGGCGCGTGTGGACGTCTGCGTCGGCGAAGAGGTGCGTGTCCGTCCGGCGCTCCCAGAGCGCGACCTCGACGCAGGAGACGAGGCTCACGATCCCCATCCCGGCGAGGACCCCCGCAAGCACCGCGCCGAGAATCGGCTCGAAGACGAGCGAGGCGGCCGCGAGAGCCGCGACGCCGACGGTGCTCGGCAGCATCCCGTCCGCGACCGCCCGCGCGAGCGACGCCTGTCGGACGTCCCCGGGCAGGGGCTCGGCGGACGGCTTTCCGAGGAGCAGCCAGCGTCGGTCGGTGACGAGCGCGAGGGCGCAGATGCCGGTGCCCAGTGCGAGGCCGACTGCGGCGGCACGGCCGTCGGCGCCGGCAAGGATCGATCCGGCGAAGCCCAGTCCGGCGAGCGTAAGCCGAATACCCGACAGCACGAGGCGCTGATGGACGACCCGGTAGACCGCGGGCGGCACGCCTGGAGGTCTAGCACCGTCTCCGGCGCACACGCGGCTCGCCCGACGGCGCGCGTCGGACCCGCTTGACACGAGGTTCCGGCAGTCTCTACGTTGGCTGGGCCGCTATGTCTGCACGAGCCGGTACGTCGCTCCGCGACCTGCCACGAGGCACGACGAGGGCTGCGGATCGCGCTCTCGTCGTCGCGGCGCCCCTATCAGGAAGCCGACCATGTCGTCTACCTGTATGAAAGGACAAACACGTAACCCTTCTCCAAGAAAGGACGTGGAAGAGGTGAAGCACGCATCTGTGCGCCTCATCGCCGGCGTGGCCGGCGCTCTTGCCCTCGTCGCGTCGCTCGTCGTCGCGGCCGCGGGAACGGCAGGCAACCAGGCTCAGGCAGCCGCGAAGTACCCGGCGCCGAAGGTGCCGAATGCCGCGGCGATCAAGTCGGAGTACGGCGGTGAGTCGATCACCTTCATCGGCGACTCCGTCGGCGGGAGCCACGCGCGCGACGTCGCGCTCGCCAAGCAGTTCACGAAGGACACCGGAATCAAGGTGAAGGTGGTCCCGCATCCCGCGGCGTCCGACGCGTCGTACTCGCAGCTCGCTCGCGTCTTCGCCTCGAAGTCGTCGTCGTTCGACGTCGCGATGATCGACGTCGTCTGGCCGGGTGCCTTTGCGCCGTACCTCGTCGACCTCAAGCCGAAGCTCGGCAAGGAGGCGAAGCAGCACGCACAGGGGATCATCCGGAACGACACGATCGACGGCAAGCTCGTTGCGATGCCGTGGTTCGGGGACTTCGGGATCCTGTACTACCGCACGGACCTGCTCCGGAAGTACGGCTACACCGCCCCGCCGAAGACCTGGACGCAGCTGTTCGCCATGGCGAACAAGATCCAGACCGGCGAGCAGCAGGCGAACGACAAGTTCTACGGGCTCGTCTTCCAGGGCAACTCGTACGAGGGCCTGACCTGCGACGCGCTCGAGTGGTACCAGTCGGCCGGGGCCGGCGGGTTCATCGACAACGGCAAGGTGACGATCAACAACCCGAGGGGTGTCCGGATTCTGGACCAGTTCAGCGCCCAGATCGGCAAGGTCACCCCGCGCGACGTGACGACGTACCAGGAGGGCGAGGCCCATACGGCGTTCGTCGAGGGCAACGCGGCGTTCATGCGCAACTGGCCGTACGCGTACTCGATCGGCCAGGATCCGAAGTCGTCGAAGATCGTCGGCAAATTCAGCGTCACCGTCCTGCCCCACGCGGCCGGCAAGTCCGTCGGCACCGTGGGTGGGTGGCAGCTGGCCGTGAACAAGTACTCGAAGCACGTCGACGCGTCGATCGAGTTCGTCCGCTACATGACGAGCGCGCCGGTGCAGAAGTTCAACGCCATCACCAACACGAACGTGCCGACGATCCCCGCGGTCGCGAAGGACCCGGCCGTCGTGAAGGCCAACCCCTACCTGAAGCCCGAGATCGCCTCCGTCCTGCGTGTCACGCGGCCCGCGCGTGACCTCAAGACGCACTACAACGAGGGCTCGAAGGCGATCTACCAGGGGATCAACCAGATCCTGAACGGTCGGCCCGCGAGCAGCGTGCTGCCGTCGATCGAGTCCAAGCTCAACCGGATCCTCCGCTAGCGCGGCGGGTACCCGTTGTCGGGGGAGGATGGCATCTGCCATCCTCCCCCTCGACCGATGTCGACCGTCGCGACCCCAGCACGAGGTCCCCGCCGCCGGCGCAAGGCCACGAAGCTCAAGCGCAGGCAGACCCGGCTCGCCTGGGTGCTGCTCGTGCCGTCGCTCGCGGTCGTCGCACTCGTCGCGCTCTACCCGCTCGGCAAGACGGTCTTCCAGAGCTTCACCGACGAGGAGTTCCTCGCGCTCAACCCGGCGAGCTGGGTCGGGCTCGAGAACTACAAGGACCTCTGGAACGACACGATCTTCCGCGATTCCATCTGGACGACGCTGAAGTTCACGGTCATCACCGTCAGCTTCGAGTTCGTCCTCGGGCTCACGATCGCGCTCATCGTCAACTCGAGCTTCAAGGGCCGTGGCCTCATGCGCGCCGTGATGCTCGTGCCGTGGGCGATCCCCACCGTGGTCGCCGCGCAGATGTGGAAGTCGATGCTCCAGTCGAACGGCGTCATCAGCGACGCAGGCGTGCGGCTGCACATCCTGTCGGAGCCGCACGCGTGGATCGCCGACCCGAGCACGGCGCTCGCGGCCGTCTGCGCCGTCGACATCTGGAAGACCACGCCGTTCGTCGCGCTGCTTCTGCTCGCAGGGCTCCAGGTCATCCCGCGCGACCTCTACGAGGCCGCGGAGGTCGACGGCGCCAAGCCGTTGCAGCAGTTCTGGAAGATCACGCTGCCGCTGCTCTGGCCGGCAATCTTCGTCACGCTCATCTTCCGCACGCTCGACGCCCTGCGCGTGTTCGACGTCTTCTACGTGTTCTTCGGGAACCGGCTCGGCACGCAGTCGATGGCGATCTACGCGCAGAGCACGATCGTCGGCGACGGCTACGTCGGCTACGGCGCCGCGATCAGCATGGCGATCTTCCTCGTCATCGCGCTGTTCGTCGTCATCTACCTGACGTCCCAACGGGTGGTCATGCGGTGAGCACCGCCAGCGAGACAGCAGGGCGCGTCGTCCCTCCCGTCAGCCGGAGCCGTGTCTTCTGGCGCAGCCCGCTCGGGAAGTCCTTCAAGCGAGTGCCCTTCTACCTGCTCGTCGTCATCGTCTTCGTCTACGCGCTGTTCCCGTTCGCGTGGGCCCTGCGGTGCGCGTTCACGCCGGAGGGCGATCTCTTCTCGAGCCCGCTGCAGTACATCCCCCACAACCCGACGCTCGACAACTTCAAACAGGCGTTCCAGGCGGAGTTCTTCCGGAAGGCGCTGCTCAACTCCGCCCTCGTCGCAGGCGGCGTGACCATCCTCTCGCTCGCGATCGGCTCGCTCGCGGCCTTCGCGCTCGGCCGTTTCCGCTTCCGCGGCCGTTCGCTCGTCATGTACCTGATGCTGTCGATGACGATGTTCCCGTCGATCGCGATCCTCGGCGCGCTCTACACGATGATCAGCGGCTTCGGCGTCGGGATCCTGGAGTTCCCGAAGCTCTACGACACCCTCTGGGCGCTTCTCTTCACCTACCTGATCTTCACCCTGCCGTTCACGATCTGGGTGCTGACGAGCTTCATGGAGGCGCTGCCCGGGGATCTGGAGGAGGCCGCGTACGTCGACGGTGCGACGCCGTTCCAGGTCTTCTACAAGGTGCTCTTGCCGCTCCTGCTGCCCGGCCTCGTGACCACCGGACTGCTTGCGTTCATCGCCGCCTGGAACGAGTACCTCTTCGCGCTCTCCTTCATCCAGGACCCGGACAAGTACACGGTCCCGATTGCGATCACGTCGTTCGTCGGCGAGTCCGGCAGCGCGTTCCAGCAGCCGTGGGGCACGATCATGGCCGCGACGATCATCATCACCGTGCCGCTCGTCGCGCTGGTACTGGTCTTCCAGCGCTACATCCTGGCAGGCCTCACCGCCGGCGCCGTGAAGGGCTGATCGCTCACCGAGGGCTCAGGCGTAGACGCCGAGGCCGGTGTCGACGTCGAAGAAGTGGAGCTGGCGCGTGTCGACCGCGACGTCGACGTGCTCGCCGGGCCTGACGCGGGAACGGGCGCCGAAGCGGCCGACGATCACCGCTGTGCCCTCGCCGGCGTGGGCCTCGGCCCGCTCGGCCTCCCCGACGTCCTCGGCGAGCTCCTTGACGTCCGCCGTGAATGCGGGCGGCGCATCGACGGAGAAGTGGACCATGATCTCGGCGCCGAGCGCCTCGCGCAGGGTCACGGTGCCCTCGAGCGTCCCGCCGTGCGCCGTCTCGCCGGCGAGCTGGTGGTCCTCGAGATCCTCGGGCCGGATGCCGAGCACGACCTTGCGGCCTTCGTAGCCCCGGAGCGCGGGCCGTTGGCTCAGAGTCTCCTCGCTGAGCTGGATCTCCTGCGAGCCCGTCACGACCTTCATCGTCCCGTCTTCGCGCTCCAGCGTCGCCTCGAGCATGTTCATCGCCGGGCTGCCGATGAACCCGGCGACGAAGAGATTGACCGGATGGTCGTACAGCTCCTGCGGATCGGCCGCCTGCTGTAGCTCGCCCTTGCGCATCACGGCGACGCGGTCGCCCATCGTCATCGCCTCGACCTGGTCGTGCGTGACGTAGATCGTCGTCACGCCGAGGTCGCGCTGGAGCCCGCGGATCTCGGCGCGCATCTGCACGCGGAGCTTGGCGTCGAGGTTGGAGAGCGGCTCGTCCATCAGGAACGCCGACGGCTGGCGCACGATCGCGCGGCCCATCGCGACGCGCTGCCGCTGGCCGCCCGAGAGCGCCTTCGGCTTGCGCTTGAGGTACGGCTCGAGATCGAGGATGCGCGCCGCGTCGCGCACCCGCTCGTCGATCTCGGCCTTGGGCACCTTGTGCAGCTTGAGGCTGAACGCGATGTTGTCGTAGACGGAGAGGTGCGGGTAGAGCGCGTAGCTCTGGAAGACCATGGCGATGTCCCGCTCGCGCGGCGTGAGATCGTTGACCACGCGCTCGGCGATCCTGATCTCGCCGTCGCTGATCTCCTCGAGGCCCGCGAGCATGCGCAGCGCGGTCGTCTTGCCGCACCCCGACGGTCCGACGAGGACCATGAACTCGCCGTCCTCGATCTCCAGGTCGAAGTCCTCGACGGCCCGCGTACCGTCGTCGTAGACCTTCGAGACGCCGTCGTACGTGATCGCAGCCATGGCAGGACCTCCTCGGCCGCGAGTCTAGAGGCTCGCGTGCCGAGAGCGCCACGTTGGCGGCGGCATCACGAGTCGCCGGGTTTCGCCTGCGTTCGGCGGGCGGCCTCCCGCGCCTGGCGCTCGTACGGGCTCCGGTCGTAGCCCGTGCGAACGTAGCTGAGCGGCATCGCGAGCGGCCGGTGCTGCATCTGCCAGACGTGGCAGAGCTCGTGCGTGATCAGGTCGTCCCCGACGTCGGCGCGGCGGAGGAAGATCACGAAATGCGTCGCGAAGCCGTCGTAGCGACGCCACGGCCGTAGTCGGAACAGCCACGGCGTGACGACGAGCTGCACGCCGCCGAGCCGCACGGGGCGCGGCCACCAGTCGAGCCGATCGAGTCGCTCCTTGGCCCGGACGAGCCGCAGGTCGCCGGCCACTACCCCTTCGGGAAGGGCTGCAGCTGGAGGAGCGCGTCACGGCCACCGATCAGCTGGTACACGCCGTAGTAGAGATTCGAGCGTGTCAGCTGGTCGACGCGGCGCGCCACGTCCGCGGGCATCAGGCCCGGCTCGATCCTCCGCCCGGAGCCCGGAAGGGTCCGGCTGATGGGCTGCGACAGGATCCCGGGATTCTGAGTCTCGAGCACGTTGCGCCGGTACATCAGGACGACGCCGTCGACGCCTGCGGGCGGCGGGATCGGGCCGAGGAAGACGGTGACGTTGTCGACGCTCGGGTCGAACTTCAGCGTGCGGAGCGCGAGCTCGAGGCCCATGCGCCGCACGAGGATCCCGCGATCGGTCGACGCCGTCCCCGGGATCGCGCAGCTCTGGCCTGCACCGCAGAGCGAGTACTGGATCGCGTCCTCGGGCTGGACGAGGAGCGAGTCCTTGTCCTTGAACCCGTCACCGGGGCGGATGACCTGGTAGCCGACACGCAGGTAGCCCAGGTTCCCGTCCTGGAGCGTGTTGCGGCTCGCGACGACGTTGACGAGCTCGTCGCCGTTCGGCAGCCGGTAGTTGCGCTGCACCTGGTCGGCGATCTGCATGGCGCCGAGCTCGCCGGGCTCCGAGGGGCCGGCCTGCGCCGTGCCCGTGGGCAGCGACTCGGACGGCGCGGGGTCACGCAACGCCTCGACGATGAGCGCGCCGACCGCGACACCGGTGGCGAGCGCGAGCAGGACGTAGACGATCCCGAACCGCCGCCGGTACCCGGAGAGACGCGCGCGCTCCTCGCGAGGCATGGACTCAGTCGGCTGCGCCGGCTTCGCGAGCGGCGCGTCCACGAGACGGGGCTCGACGCCTTCGCTCATCGTGTCTCGACCTCCCTCGGCTGCGGCCTGCGCTCGGGCGCGGAGAGCGCGAAGAACGGCGCCGGCCAGATCCCCTCGTCGCTGTAGTCGAGCTCGGGTACACGAAGGCCGACCGAGTTGAGCAGGTCGATGAGGTCGTCCCCGAAGATCTCCTTCTTCTCCATCAGCACGCCGGCGATCCGGTCGAGTCCCTCGCGGTTCGTCGTCGCGAGGTTGTGCGCGACGACGTACGCCTGCCCGATGATCTGCGCGGCGGCGCGCCGCTTGGACGGGTCGGAGAGCGCGCCGGCGATGGGGTCGGGCGCCATCGGGCCGCCGCCGCCGCCCATCCGGTTCATGATCTGCAGGCCGATGCCCTCCATCCGGTCGAGCGCGCGTCGCCGGGCCTCGTCCTCGGTCTCACCCTCCTGCGGCGTCGCCACGAACGGCTGCGGGCCCATCGCGGCCGCACCGACCATGCCGGCGGCCTGGGCGGTCACCGACATCACGTCGCCGCCGACACCGGTGGAGTTCTCGTCGTAGAACACGCGCTCCGCCGCCATCGCGCCGAGGCCCCAGACGAGCTGCGCGAACATCTCGCTCTGGAAGCGTGCGAACCGCTCCTCCTTCTCGCGCGCCTGGTGGTGGCCGCCCGAGTCGCCGCGCCGGCGGATCGAGAGACGCGTCGATTCGAAGTCCTTCATGAAGGCGTGCCCGGCGATCGCGTGACCTGCCTCGTGGATCGAGATCGCGCGACCCTCGCGTTCGACGTACTCGATCCCGATCGCCGTGCCGGACTCGAGGGTCGTGATCGACTCGACGAGATCCTCCCAGCTGAACCGCTCGCGACCGGAGTGGTGCGCGATCGTCAGCGCCATCGACGTCACCTGCTCGATCATGGCGGGCGAGTAGCCGTTCGTCACGCGGGCGATCTCGTCGCGCCGCCGGGGCATGTCGAGCTCGGGGTCGTGCGAGACCTTGTTGATGTAGAGGTCGATGATGTCGAGCCGGTCGTTCTTGGTCGGCGTCCTGAACCAGACGTGCCGGCCCATCCGGCCGGGGCGGATCAGCGCGGGGTCGAGCCGGTCGATCGGGACGTTCGTCGCGCCGATGAAGTAGACCTGCTCGTCGCGCGGCCTCGGCGCGGGCAGCCGAAGCGACTTGCCCTTCACCCGTCGCGGGACGATGAAGCTCGCGTCGAGCAGCGTGTTCGTCTTGTTCGTGATCACGCGCTTCATGAACGGCGGGTTGTCGATGCCGTCCATCACGACGAGGAGCTGGTTGAGCGCCATGCCGCCCATGCCGCCGCCCATGCCGCCGGGGAACATGAAGCCGTAGAAGCGCATCAGGTTGGCGGCGAAGGTGCTCGGCCCGAACGTCGGCGTCTCGCGGCTCGCGAACAGCCGCTCCCGCCAAGACCGGGTCTCGAGGATCATGTCGCCGGAGGGGTTGAGCGAACCCCAGGGGCCGTAGAAGAGCTCGTCGTGCATGCTCATCGGAGTGAGCGGCGGCGCGGTGGAGTTACCTCCGAAGCCGGTGCCGAGCGAGGCGCGCCGCATGCCGACGGCGTCGATCTCGTCGATGAAGACGATGCAGGTTCCGCCCCACTTGCGCGCGGCCCGCTTCGCCTTCCAGGCGAGGTAGCGGACGACGATCGCGTCGATGCCGATGAACGTCGCGGCGAAGCCCGAGCCCGGGATCGAGACGAACGGCGAGTTGAACCCCGTTGCGAGCGCCTTCGCGAGCATCGTCTTGCCGGTACCAGGCGGCCCGAAGAAGAGGACGCCCCGCTCGCGCTTGCCACCGTGGCGCTCGAACTGCTCGCCCGACTGCCAGATCGAGACGACGCGCCGAACCTCTTCCTTCGCCTCGGCCTGGCCGCGGACGTCGTCGAGCTTCACGCCCCACTGCGCGTCGCCCGGCTCGAAGGTCTTGATCTGCGTGAGGTTCATCGCGAGCAGCGGGCCGAAGAGAATCCCGAAGTTCGCGATGAAGAGGAAGAAGACGAAGACGACCTGGATCCAGAGCGCGGGCGACGAGAGGATCGTCCCCATCCCGTCGAGGATGAAGCCGATCGTCCCCCACCACGTGCCGCCGCGGAAGAGCCAGACGACGGTGATCACGAGGAAGAAGACGACGAAGATCTTGAACCAGAACCGCCAGAACCAGGCGCGCCGGCGGCTGACGACGTCCTCCTCGCGGAGCTCCCGGCTCTCGATGCCGAACAGGCTCGGCGCGGGGATGAGCTTGCGGAAGAGAAGGTCGGCGAAGCCGCGGAAGACGACGACGACGGCCACCGTGGCGATGAGCGCCTTCCACCACGCCATGTCGTTCTGGCGCGTGAACCAGACGTAGACCGCCGGCGAGGTGATGACCGCGACCGCCGTGGCGGAGCGTGTCAGCCGGCGCCAGCTCTTCGCGAGGTCCTGAGAGACCTCTGCCTGGGGCAGCCCTTGCAGGGGAGGATCGACGGTCGCCATCGAATCAGTGTACGCAGCCTGTTTCGCGGCCAGATGTTGGCGGACTGTTAAGCACCCGCCACGATACGCCTCGGCGGGTGGGCCTCGTGGGAGCGCTGCTAGCGTCGGCCGCATGACACAGGCGACGCTTCACACCAGCGAGGGGCCGGTCGAGCTCGAGCTCTACCCGGACGAGGCCCCCAAGACGGTCGAGAACTTCACCAAGCTCGCGGCCGACGGCTACTACGACGGTCTTGCCTTCCACCGTGTGATCCCCGACTTCATGATCCAGGGCGGCTGCCCGACGGGCGACGGGACCGGTGGTCCCGGCTACACGTTCGAGGACGAGTTCAACGAGCACAAGGTCGCCCGCGGCGCGCTCGCGATGGCGAACGCGGGGCCGAACACGAACGGCTCGCAGTTCTTCATCGTGACCGCCGACGCGTGCCCGTGGCTCGACGGCAAGCACACCGTGTTCGGCCGCGTCACCTCCGGACAGGACGTCGTCGACCGCATCTCGCACGTCGACCGCGACCCGCGCGACCGGCCGCAGACGCCGATCACGATCGACCGGGTCGAGCTGGGCTAGTTCGCAGGCGGGAATCCGCCCGGCGGATTCCCGCCGCTCGATCCCACGCCGTTAGGCTCACCGTCATGGACCTGGCTGGCAAGACGGCGGTCGTCACGGGCGCCTCGTCGGGCATCGGCGCGGCGACCACACGACTGCTCCGCGGTGCGGGTGTGCGGGTCGCGGGGGGCGCGCGCCGCACCGAGCGGATCGACGCCGACGTCGCGCTCGAGCTCGACGTGACCGATGCGGAGAGCTGCGAGCGGTTCGTCGAGGCGGCGGTCGAAGCCCTGGGCGGTGTCGACATCCTCTTCAACAACGCGGGCCTGGCGCTCGGCCGCTATCCGGTCGACGAGTCCACCGAGGAGGACGAGGCGACCGTGCTCGCCACCAACGTCTCCGGGCTGATGCGCATGACCCGCCTGTGCCTGCCCCGGATCCGGGACGGCGGCCACATCGTCAACATGGGCTCGATCGCGGGGCGGCAGG
>Ga0070689_100002729_pt1 | contig 11576 bp, 9 predicted proteins | sample KBSS23HmetaG_FD_64669 | JGI IMG/M metagenome (GOLD analysis project Ga0070689, IMG submission 64669) | Switchgrass rhizosphere microbial communities from Kellogg Biological Station, Michigan, USA - KBS S2-3H metaG | ecosystem: Host-associated > Plants > Roots > Rhizosphere ... | reverse complement strand
CGCCCGACGGGACCGGGGGCGGCGTCGAACGCAAGGAAACGGTTTTCCCGCCTCCGGATATAGCGCCTTTCCGCCCGGCGGGTCGCTGGGCGGGGCGGGCGAGTCGCCCGCACCACCCTCGCTAAACGGATACCCCATTGGATGGGAGAGTAAGAATCGAGCTCCGTCGGTGGGAGTATCCAACCGCTGTAGAAGGTGCAAGAGACGGATCAGGCTGTTCCCTCTCCCGTCGGACGGGAGAGGGTCAGGGTGAGGGGCATTTTGTTTGAATTGCGCTTCCTGTCCGACATTTGATTTTGCACAAACCCTAAGGAAATCGCCCACAGTGAAGCGGCCTGAAGGCCGCGCTCCTATGCTAATCATAGTTGGGCAACTCCGGGACACACCGAAGCGCCCGTCATTTCAGGCCGGAATTGACACCCTGCTGGTGTGCATTAGCATGCGGTTTATTGACTGCCGGCGCGTTCGTCTATCGGTTAGGACACGGCCCTCTCAAGGCTGAAAGACGGGTTCGATTCCCGTACGCGCTACCATAAGTCTGAGAATGAACCGAGCCCAGCCAGAGGTACGAACTGAGTCCTTTGGCGGCACGGTGCTCCGGGTTCTGCTCAGCTGCGCTTGTTACTATCTTGCCACGGAGGTGGCTTGGGCACTTTGTTTCCCCAATAGCAAAGTATCTCTCTTGTTCCCTCCGCACGCGGTTCTTGTTTCGATACTGCTGCTCGTCCCTACTCGGCATTGGTGGGCATACACTCTCGCCGCCATTTGCGGTCATCTTCTGGCTGCGCAACTGGCGCAATGGCCACTTTTGTATTCATTACACTGCGAGGTTTTCGATGCTGTACAGAACGTATCGGTTGCTGCGGGGATTCGTCTCTTTATCAAGTCTCCGCTCAAGTCTATCAACCTTCGTGACGCCATCGTCTTTGTTCTCCTTGCGGTTGTTATCGTTCCTTTTGGGACGGCCTTTTGGGGGGCGGCCTTTACACTCTCCAATCATTTTGGAACTCATTACTGGGTCGAATGGCGCAACCTGGGAATCTCGAATGCAGTAACAGCGATCGTTTTGGTGCCGGCAATCCTCCTTGGCGTCCACCATTTGTCCGCCAGCAGGATAAAGGTCACACCCGGGCGCCTGCTCGAGGCGGGCACCATCGGAGTGGGAATTCTGATGGTTGGATTCTTCGCCTTCGACAAATGGCCCGCCGGGCCGGAAGGCTCGCCGGCTCTCTTGTATTCGGCGATACCACTGCTCATCTGGGCGGCACTCCGGTTCGGACTTGGCGGGATAAGTGCCTCCATGTTGGTCATCACGTTTCAAGCGATTTGGGGAACCATGCACGGACGCGGCCCGTTCATCATGCAAACCCCTGCTGAAAATGCGCTCGCGTTGCAGATGTTTCTCCTGGTGACGGCCACCCCGCTGATGTTTCTGGCAGTCGTTATCGAGGAGGAAAAACGCTCGCAGGAAGCGTTGCGCGAGAGTGAGGAGCGCTATCGGGAGGTGGTGGAAAGCCAGACCGATCTGGTTTGCCGGTACCGGACAGATACGACATTGACGTTCGTAAACGAGGCTTACTGCCGCTATTTCTTAAAAAGACGGGAGGAATTGATCGGCTCAAAGTTTCTTGAACTGATTCCTCCAGCGGCCTGGAAGGGCGTATTGGCCGACATCGCCTCATTGAACAAGGATCATCGCGCGCAATCTCACGAACACCAAGTGATTCTTCCTGATGGGAGCATCGGGTGGCAACAGTGGGTAAATCATCCCATCGTTGCGCCGGATGGGACCGTAGCAGAGTATCAGGCGATTGGGCAGGACATCAGCGACCGCAAACGCGCTGAGGAGGCGAGGCGAAATCTGGCCCATGCGACGCGCGTGTCCACGATGGGCGCGTTGGCCGGGTCGCTCGCGCACGAATTGAACCAGCCGTTGACCGCCATTCTGAGCAACGCCCAGGCCGGCTCGCGGTTCCTGGACGGACCGACCCCCAATGTCGCCGAGGTTCGTGAGGTGCTTCAAGATATTGCTCAAGGCACCAAACGCGCGGGCGAGATCATTCGCCAGCTTCGGACGCTGGTCAAAAAGGACCAACCCAGGTTCGAATTGCTCGATTTGAACCGGGTGATCGAGGACGTGGTTCGATTGCTTCATAGCGATACCGTGATCAGAAAAGTGCGAGTCGCGCTCGATTTAGATTCGGATCTCCGTTCTGTCCAGGGCGACAGTGTCCAAATGCAGCAAGTCATGCTGAATCTCATGTTGAACGCGTTCGACGCGATGAAAGAGGTTCCGGAAAGCGAGCGCAAGGTGAGCGTTCGGACGCGACAACCCGGCCCCGGCGTGGTCCAGATCGAAGTCGAGGATTGCGGCACCGGCATCCCACCGGAAATGCTCCCCAGATTGTTTGAACCGTTCCAAAGTACCAAGCGTGACGGCTTGGGGCTTGGATTGTCCATCAGCCGTTCGATTGTGGAGGCTCACGGAGGCCGGTTGTGGGCGGCAAATAATACGGATCGGGGGGCGACGTTTTGTTCAACGGTGCCGGCAGCGAACGACGAGAGGAACGGATTAGATCGGGATCCAGGGCGTGTGGTTCAGAAGGGGTGACCAATCGGGCGCATCTTGACACTCCCACCGGAGCGCGGGCGGTCCCGCCCGCAGCACATCGCTCGGTCGAGGTGGTCTGGAGCATTCCTGAGCCTTTCCGCAGACAATGCCGCTGCGGACCGGGCCGGTCCTGGCCGGGGTCAAAGGCGTCTGATCATGGCAAGGATCAACCGCGGCTTGTGAATGCGTGTGATTCTGTCATCCTATAAACCCCGTGAAGCGCCGCACACCCAACCGCCGCCAGTTGCTCACTGGTCTGCGACTGTTGTGCCTCTTGCTGGCGACATTCAGCGCAGCGGCAGCGGTGCCAAAGCACGTGCTGGTCGTTCATTCCTTTGGCAGCGCCGCGCCGCCATTCACGACCAGCTCTACCGCCTTTGAATCCACGCTGATCGCGGAGATGGGAGAGCCGGTCGATCTCGACGAGGTCTCCTTGGATGTGGCGCGCTACGCGACCTTGGACATCGAAGAGGCTCTCGTTGAGCTCATGCGCAAACGCCAGGCAAGGTGGCAACCCGATTTGGTGGTGCCGATCGGATCGCCCGCCGGTATTTTCGTAGCGCAATATCGGGATCGTCTTTTTCCGGCGACGACGCCCATCGTTTACACGGGGATGGATCAGCGACGGTTACCACCGGGTGCGCTCCAGCAGAATGCCACCTTCGTCGGGTCATCATACGACCTGCCCGGTATGGTGGAGGACATCCTTCAGCTGGCGCCGGCCACGACCAACATCGTCGTCGTGATCGGCGCGACACCGCTCGAACAGTTTTGGACGGACTTGCTTCATCGGGAGTATGAGCGCTTCACGAACCGCGTGAGTTTCACCTGGTTCAATGATTTGTCATTCGACCAGATGCTGGAACGATCGGCTAAATTGCCCTCGCATTCCTTCATGCTCCTCATCCTGCTGATGCGGGACGCGTCCGGTGTGACCCACAATGCGGACGAGGCGCTCAGACGGATCCATGAAGTCGCTAATGCGCCCGTGAACGGTCTTTTCCGCAATCAATTGGGCATGGGGATTGTCGGCGGCCGGTTGTACGCGGAAGACGCCGAAGGCAAGGAGTCAGCTCGGATTGCCATCCGCATCCTGCATGGCGAAGCGGCGTCGAGTTTTCCACCCCGAGTCACGTCGCCGAGCCAACCCCAGTACGACTGGCGGGAGTTGCAGCGGTGGAACATCGACGAGGACCGGCTGCCACCCGGCAGCATTGTGCAATTCCGCGAGCCCACGGCTTGGCGGCGTTACTGGCGGCCCATTGCCGGCATCGCATTGTTTTTCCTGCTCCAAGCCTTTTTGATTGTCAGTCTGCTGATCAACCGGGCGAAGCGCCGGCGCGGGGAAGCGGAGGCGGCACTGATAGCCGAGATCTCGTCGAAATTTGTGAATCTTCCGCCCGGCGAGGTGGACCATGAGATCCAGGAAGCGCAGCGCCGCATTTTTAGATTGCTCGATCTCGATGTTTCGGGATTTTGGCAATGGTCAGCCGAGGCCGCAGGTTTCTTCAGGCTCACCCACTACTCCCGCCCCGGTGAGGGTCCGCAAATCCCCGAGCAGATGAACTCTCAGGAGTATTTTCCGTGGTACCAACAGCAAGTGTTGGCCGGCCGCACCATTGCCGTGCATTCGATGACCGAGCTGCCACCAGAGGCGGTGCGTGACCGGGAAACCTTCCGCCAATTCGGTTTCAAGTCGAATTTAACCATCCCACTCCTGGTGGGAGGCGAACCACCAGTTGGCGCCTTGGGCTTCACCACACGGGTGGAGCGGGAGTGGCCGGCCGCACTGGTCAAGCGGCTGCAACTGGTGGCGGAGATTTTTGCCAATGCGCTGGCTCGCAAACGCGCCGACCAGGCATTGCGTGAGAGCGAAGAGCGGATGCGCATGTCCCAACAGGCCGCACGGGTCGGCATGTTCGACTGGAATATCAAGACCGGCGTCAACGTGTGGACGCCGGAACTGGAGGCGATGCACGGCCTGCCGCCCGGCGGGTTTGCGAGGACCCAGCGGGCGTGGGAGAGCCTGGTGCATCCGACTAACCGAGCGGAGGCCGAGCAGAAGGTGGAATTGGCATTTCAGACAGGCGAGCCCGTAACGGGCGAGTGGCGCGTTATCTGGCCGGACGGCAGCGTGCATTGGCTCGCCAGCCGCTTTCAGGTCTTCAAGGATGACGCCGGCGCGCCGGTGCGGATGACCGGCGTCAACATTGACATCACCGAGCGCAAACGGGCTCAGGAAGAGCTCCAGGAAAGCGAGGCGCGCTTTCGCACGGTCGCCGATACCGCGCCAGTGCTGATCTGGATGTCAGGCCCGGACAAGCTCTGCAACTTTTTCAACAAAGGCTGGCTTGATTTCACAGGCCGCCCGCTTGCGGCGGAACTCGGCAACGGCTGGGCCGAGGGCGTCCACCCGGATGATCTGCCGAAATGCCTAAAGATCTACACCGAGTCGTTCGATGCCCGGAGACCCTTCACGATGGAATATCGGTTGCACCGCCACGACGGCGGGTATCGCTGGATTTCGGATCACGGCGTGCCGCGTTACGACTCCGCGCAGGTCTTTCTGGGCTACATCGGCTCCTGTCTGGACATCACCGAGCGCAGACAGGCGGAAGCCGAGGTGCTCCGGCAGCGGGCGGAACTGGCGCATGTGGCGCGCGTCTCCACGATGGGTGCGCTCGCCGTGTCGCTCGCGCATGAATTGAATCAACCGTTGACTGCCATTCTGAGCAACGCTCAGGCCGGCTCGCGGTTCCTGGCCGGGCCGTCCGACAATGTGGCCGAGGTTCGGGAAGTGCTTCAAGATATCGCCGAGGACACCAAGCGGGCAGGCGACGTGATTCGCCAACTGCGGAGGCTCGTCAAGAAGGACGGTATCCAGCTAGAGACGCTTGGTGTGAACCAGTTGATTCAAGACGCGGTACGGTTGCTCCACAGTGATACGGTGATTAGAAAGGTTCAGATCGTGCTCGATTTCCACGGCGATCTTGCTCCGGTGCGCGGGGACGAGGTCCAATTGCAGCAAGTCATGTTCAACTTCTTGCTAAATGCGTTCGACGCCATGAAAGATGTTCCTGAAGGTGAGCGAACGGTCTGCGTCCGCACGCGACAACCTGATTCCGGCGCGATCCAGATCGACGTCAGCGACCGTGGCACCGGCATCCGCCCGGAAAAGCTCGCCCGACTGTTTGAGCCGTTTCAAACCACGAAGCAGGAGGGTCTGGGTCTGGGATTATTCATCAGCCGTTCGATTGTGGAAGCGCACGGGGGCCGGATTTGGGCGACCAATAATGCGGATCGGGGCGCGACGTTTTGTTTCACGTTGCCGCTTCCTTCGGCCTCAGAGAATTCAGCTTAGAGTCAGCCGCCGCCAACCCCGATGGCGCGCGAGGCTCCAGCATTGAAACACGGGAGTGTTTTCAATTGCCTCTTCGAGACCTCTCTTGCGAATTTTCGAAATGCATTACCGTTAACCCCTATTGGACCAAGGTCCAATATACACGGCCTTAATCTTCCGCCAGTTTGTTTTTTGCAGCTGACCGAGCCGCCACGGCCTCGCCGGTTGCTCATGCCAGTGCCAAACATTAAGCAGCCACTCATTGCGATTGTGGATGATGACGAGTCGGTCTGTCGCGCGATCAAGCGGCTGATTTATTCTTTGGGAATGACCGCCGAAACTTACGTCAACAGCGTGGAGTTTGTGGACTTGATCGAAGCACTCCCTTCGTTCCAGCCGGATTGCGTGGTGCTGGACGTTCAAATGGCCGGCCTGAGCGGAATCGAAGTGCAGACCCGTATCCGCCGTACGCGTGGCCCGATTCCGGTCATCTTCATTACGGCGCACGATGACCGGGTTTCACGGGAGCGGGCGATGTCGGGTGGCGCCGTGGCCTTCCTCCACAAACCATTCAACGACGCCCTGCTCATCCGAACCCTTGATGCCGCATTGGGACGGGGCAAAGCGGGGGAGGATGATGTCGACCCGGTGTGCGGCGAATAGCGACGATGTTTGGGAGGACTGCGAGAGCATTGGACCAAAGTCCAATTGCTCGAAGGCCATGGCGATCGGCAAACTCAATATCTCAATGTCTCAATATCTGAAACGCATGACGACCAGTCGGCCTGTGACTCTGAAATCTCTGATGCTAACGGTTGCATTTCTCGGCTGCGCCCAATGGGTCGAAGCCGACGTCCTGGAGCTCAAAAACGGCACGACGCTCAACGGCAAGTATGTTGGCGGCGCCGCCGGCACGGTGCGTTTTGAAACCAGCGCCGGTGTGCAGTTCATCGAAACCGCACAGGCCGTCGCGCTGACCTTCACCACGCCGGCACCTACACCCGCTCCGGCAGCGGCGGCGCAGCCCGCGTCGGCTACTTTACCTGCTGGCACGATGCTGCTGGTGCGGATGGTTGACGGCGTCTCCTCGAAGAATGACCCTGGCGCCATCTTCACGACCCAATTGGAATACGATCTGCCTGTCGGCGGCAACATCGTCATCAAAGGGGGCACGCTCATCTACGGCAAGGTGCAAAGCGCCACGCAGGCCCGACGAGCCTCGGGGCAATCCACGCTCGATCTGCGCCTGACGCAAATGGTTGTCAACGGCAAGCCTGTGCCTGTCGCCAGCAGCGGATACAAAGCGGCCGGCGATGCCTCGATTAAGAAAGCCGCGCGCGGGGCTGCCGCCGGCGCGGCCATCGGCGCAATCGCCGATGGCGGTGACGGCGCGGGTAAAGGCGCGGCCATCGGGGCCACGGCGGGCGCGATGCGCAAAGGCGAGACAGTAACCATCGGTCCAGGCACGCTGCTGGAGTTCAATCTGATCCAGCCGGTGACGATTCAATAACACTCACTCAACAGCCACAAACCATTAAACCCAGCCTAGACCTATGAAATCGCTCAAACACATTCGAATCCTTCTCATCATCGCCGGCACGGCCCTGTTCCCCGCCGGGTTCCAGGCGAGCGCCGCCGGTTACAAACTGGCGGACAAGGTCGGCGTCAGTATCGCCGATTTCCGTGACGAAATCGTTGACGTGAAGAAGCAGGTGGACGCCACCCTGGCGTCGCTGGACAGGATCGTTGCCCAAGCCACGGTCGACCCGCGCGATGCGTTCAAGGACTTCGAGAAAGATGTGCCCCGCATCGACTCCGCCGCCGCCAAGGCCAGGAAACGGGCCACGGAGATGAAGGAGAAGGGCAAGGACTACTTCGACAAGTGGGAGAAAGAACTGGCCGCCGTGAACGACCCGGACATCCGCAAGCTGGCCGAGGAGCGCAAGGCAAAGCTGCAGGCCGCGTTCAGCAAGATCAGAAGTTCCATGGAGCCTGTCCGCGATCAGTTCCACACCTGGCTGACGGGCTTGAAGGATCTCCAGAAGTACCTGAACAACGACCTCACTATCGCCGGCATTGACGCCGCCAAGGATCTGATCGCGAAGAACAAGTCGGAGGGTCTAGCCGTCCAGCAGAGCCTGGACACCGTCATCGCGGAACTGAACACGGTGGTCGCGACTATCATGCCAGCCAAACAGAAGAAGTAGTGATGGACCAGAACGGGCGCAATAGTGCACCACATGAAAACCGCAAATGCGACCTTCGTCCACGGCCGATGGCGGGTTCACGCCGGCGTTTATCTGACGTCGCTGCTCTGGCTTGCGGTCCTGGCTTGCCTCGCGCCATCACGCACGTCCGCGCAGACTGTTGCCGAGAAAGCCAGCGCCGCCGCCAGCGAGACCAAGGAGGAAATACAGGACGCCAGCAAAGCCGCGAAGGGCAAATTGGAGCAACTCTGGCGACGGATCGATGAAGCGCGGCTCAAAAACCGCACTCCCGACGAGATTGTAGGCTGGCTCATCATGGGCTTGCTCGTGGGCGGCATCCTGGCCAGAGCCACCGACCTCCGGCGATGGAGCGCCTTGGCTTTCGGTCTGATCGGTGCCTTTCTCGGCGGAATTGTGGCCCACGTAACCGAGCTTGACCTGGGTCTGGGCCCAGTCCTGATCCGCTATGAAGACCTTCTGGTCTCTCTGGCGGGTGGAGTGCTGATCCTCCTGGGAGCGCGCCGATTCATGTCGCAAAAAAAGAAACCAACCTGAAAACCACGAACTCCTCTATGAAAATAACAAGATCACAAATCATGAAACGAACAAACGACTCATCCCTATGGCTTGGCGCCGTTTTGGGCGCCGCGCTGGCGTTCAGCGCCCCGGCGCAGGAAAATCAATCGGCCGCGCCGAAGCCCATGAGCACGGAACGCACCATCCTCGTCACCGTCACCGCGAAGGTGGAGGCCATTGATCAGGCGAAGCGCGAGGTCACACTCAAAGGCCCGCTGGGCAATGTCGTCACCTTCGTTGTGGACGAGCGCGTCAAGCGACTGAACGAATTCAAGGTCGGCGACGAAGTGACCGCGGACTATTACGTGTCATTGGCGGGCGAACTCCGCGCGCCTACGAAGGAAGAGAAGAAGAAGCCGCTCATCGTTGTCGAGGGCGCGGCTCGCGCGCCGAAAGATGCCTCGCCGGCGGGTAGGGCGTTGCGCGCCATCAAGGTGGTAGCCACAATCGAGGGCCTGGACCTGCCGACCCGGTCTGTCACTCTAAAAGGGCCGATGGGAAATCTCGTCACCGTTCGCGCTGCGAGCGTGGACAACCTGAAGAAGCTACGCCTCGGCGATACAATCGCCGTCACCTACACGGAAGCTCTTGCAATCTCGCTCCAGAAAACTCAACCGGGAACGCGGAAGGAATGAAGTCATAGGGCGAGAACCACACTAATGGAAGACAAGTGAACCGCGACATGATACCCATCACACGATGAAACCATACAGTACCTCCGCTCGTCCCCGCCCCCGCCAACGAAGCCGTTGGCTGGTGGCCATTCTTCTCGGAATGGCACTTGCGCCGGTTCATGCCCACGCCTCGATCTTCCATGGCGAGACGCTCGACAAAGTGGCCGACGTGATGACTTGGGTCGTGCTCATCGTCGCGCCGGTCGTTGGCATCGTCGTATTCCTCTTGGTTCACATTCTCCCGGAGAAAGTCGCCGAGAAGAGACAACACCCGCAGGCTGGCGCCATTCAATGCCTGTGTCTGCTGTCACTGGTATTTGGCGGACTGCTCTGGCCCATCGCCTGGCTCTGGGCTTACTCCAAGCCTGTTCTCTACAAGCTCGCCTACGGCACCGACAAGGTGGCGCACGGGCATGAGGACGCCGCCCATCCGGCGCCGGACCAAGACAAGGCCGAGGAAGTCCAGCAGCTCCGCAAACGCATAGCCGAACTCGAAACCAGGCTCGGCACCGGGAAATCCGCGGTCGAAGAAGGAAAGGCCTGACCTATGGAAATCATTTTACTTGGCATCTATGGATTCTTCGCCTGGCTGATCTTCTTCAAATTCAAGTTGCTCCCTTGGAACATCACCACTCAGGTCATCACCATCTCGCTACCGATCTTCGGTCTGACGCTGCTGATCCTCCTGCTCAATATCGTCGCCCCCTCTTCGCACGACATCCGCGTGGTCAACTATGTCGTCCCGATCAATCCGCCTGTGCGCGGTTTGGTCATCGAAGTGCCCATTGAACCGAATCGCCCGATCAAGAAAGGCGATGTAATGTTCAAAGTGGACCCGACGCCATTCGAGATTGCGGTCAGGAATTACGAGGCACAGCTCGCCCAGCTCAAAGTGCAGCTCGTCACCGCTCAGGCCAATTCGCGGAATTTCCAGGAGCAACTGAAGAGCGCCACCGGCCAGAAGGAAGCCATTGAGTCGAAACTGAAACTGTCGAAGTTGCGGTTGCAACAATACAAGGAACTCGCCGAAACCGGCGCAGGCAACAAGTTCGACCACGAGCAGGGTCAGGCGGATGTGGAGAACCTCGAAGGTCAACTGGCGTCCTCGGTGGCCACCGAAGCGCAGGCCCGCGAAAAACTTGGCGCCAAGACGCCGGAGGGCGAGCAGGACGAAGTCGCCAACGTGAAGGCTCAGATCGCCCGCGCTGAGGCGCAACTCGCCGATGCCAAATGGGAACTCAGCCAAACCACCTACTATGCTCCCGCCAACGGCACTGTCGTCGCCCTCACGTTGCGTCCGGGTGCGATGGCAGTTCCGCTGCCGATGACGCCCGCCATGAATTTCATCGAGGATGAGCAGTGGATTCTCGCCATTTACCACCAGAACGAAGTCCGCAAAATCAAGCCGGATCAGGAAGCGGAGATTGCCTTCGAGATGTATCCGGGTCGTATCGTGAAGGCCAAAGTGGACACTATCATGTGGGCTACTGCACAGGGGCAGTTACCGATTGGCAATATTATCCCTGTGGGCGGCGTCGCGCCGATTCCGCCCCAGTGCCTCGCAGTGCGGTTGCTGCCGGACGCTAAAGACAAAGATATCTTCCTTGCGGCAGGCGCTCACGGCGCCGGGGCGGTTTATACTGACAGCGGACGTGCGATCCAGATTCTCCGCAAAATATTGGTGCGCGTCAGTGCCAAGCTGGATTGGCTGATTCTGAAATTGCATTGAGGCGCGACGTATGAGAAACAGATCACTCCAAGGCGTCTCGGATTCGTTGGGAGCATGGACTTCAGTCCGCTTTCCCGAATCCCAACGGGATTCCGCCATGAAGCCCAGGGTTACCGAAGGCTACCCTGGGTACCCGTCGCGAAGAATCATCAACCCCAACGGGGTTGCGCCCCAATATCGCATCGCCGTGTCGCAACCCCGTTGGGGTTGGTCCGTGTGTCGTCCGCATTCCCAGGGTAGCCCCGACAAGGTCGGGTCAACCCTGGGCTTTGGGACGGAATCCCTTTGGGATTCTCTGAAGAGACCCGCGAAACGTGTGCGTACCCGTTTCTCCCTCTTTCTTTGCCCGCTGTTCTTGATTCTCCTCGCCGGTTGCGCCACCAAGCCGCCGCCCATGCTTGATGAAATTCATCAGCAATCCGGCACGCTCACCAACTTT
>Ga0070689_100002727_pt1 | contig 11579 bp, 7 predicted proteins | sample KBSS23HmetaG_FD_64669 | JGI IMG/M metagenome (GOLD analysis project Ga0070689, IMG submission 64669) | Switchgrass rhizosphere microbial communities from Kellogg Biological Station, Michigan, USA - KBS S2-3H metaG | ecosystem: Host-associated > Plants > Roots > Rhizosphere ... | reverse complement strand
ACGAGGTCGGCCATGAAGACCATGCAGCTCTTGATGAGGCCGACGACGCAGATCTCCTTGCCGTCGAAGTCCCGTCCCACCTCGCTGCCGATCTGACGGATGCGGGCCGCGATCTGGTCGGGCGTGAAGAGGACGGCCGGCTTGTCCATCAGTGCGCCCTCTCGGAGAACAGCTCGAGGCGGACGAAACGCCGCGCCGCCGCGTCCGCGCCGTCGAGGCGCTGTCCCGGTACCCACAGGACCCGGTGTCCGGCCGCGAGCAGGGGGAGCGATCCCCGTTCCCCAGCGGGCACGCGCAGGTCCATGAGGAACCGCTTGAGGCTCACGTCCCGGCCGGACGCACGCACCCGGTCCCCCGGGAGGCGCGTCCGCACTTCGAGGGGACCGTCCGGCACCGCCACCACGTCCGCCGCCGCCGGGCCGCGCGCCGCGCGCGCCACCAGGCGCCGGCCGTCGGGAAGAGCGACCGTGCCCGGAACGGTGAAGGGCAGCGCGAACGGCGAGGCAGGCCGCAGGCGGCTTCCGATGCGGATCTCGTCGAAGTGGAAGACGGCTTCGCGGCCGCCCGGCAAGGCCACGCGGCGGCCGGACGGAGCTTCCGTCGCGGCCAGGTCCACGATCGCGTCCACGTGCTTGAGGCCGACGCCGCGCAGGCCGCCCGCCGCCTGCAGCGCCCGCCGCACCGTCAGCCGCGCCACCGCGCGCGGCGCAGAGCGCAGCGCCGCCACGGTCATCGCCTCGCCCGTGACGGCGGCCAGGACGTCCGCGTCTTCGCCGAGGAGCGCGGCCGATCGAGCCAGCGACTCGCGGAGGGCCGGGTTGAAATGCCGCTCCAGATAGGGAATCAGCTCGTGGCGCACCCGGTTGCGCGCGATGGCCAGGTCGGCGTTGCTCGCGTCCTCGCGCCACGAGAGCGACCTCTCGGCGAGATGGTCGAGCACGTCGCGGCGCGACAGGCCGAGCATGGGCCGCAGCAGGTCGCCCGCCCGCGGCCGCATGGCGGAGAGCCCGAGGCTGCCCGCGCCGCGCAGGAGGCGGAGGAGAACGGTCTCCGCCTGGTCGTCGCGCGTGTGGGCCAGCGCGATCCAGGACGCCCCCTCCTCCTCCTTGACCGCGCGGAGGAAGGCGTGCCGCTCGCGGCGCGCCGCCTCTTCCAGGCCGCCTCCTTCCGCGCGCCGCCGCGCGCCCACGTCCGCGCGGCGCGTGCGGAAAGAGACGCCCAGGGTCAGGCAGAAGTCCCGGCAGAAGGCGGCATCGGCGGCCGACTCCGGCCGCAGGCCGTGATCGAGATGGGCCGCCACCACCGCAAATCCCCGATGGCGACCCAGACGGGCAAGGACGTGGAGCAGCGCCACCGAATCGGCGCCGCCGGAGAGGCCGACGACCACGCATTCGCCCGCGGACGGATGCCCGACCCTTCGCAAGGCCTGGGCAACTCCGGACTCGAGAGCGGTGCGCCTCACCGTGAAGGCTTCCTCCTCCGGGGCGAGAAATGGTGGCGGTGCAGGGACTTGAACCCCGGACGCCGCGGATATGAGCCGCGTGCTCTAACCAACTGAGCTACACCGCCACGGACGAACGACTTGGCGATAACCCTACCTGGAACAGTGTACTACGATCGCTGCGCGGGGCATAAGTTGAGGAGCAGTGGCACGCGAGGGCCGGTGTATACTGCGCGGCCGTGGAGTGTTTCTCCTGCAAAGCGAGCGAGTTGGACAAGCTTCTCCAGAAGTGCCCGATCTGTTTCCGGTGGGTCTGCGACGCGTGTGCGACGCACGCCTTCGGCCGCCACTTCTGCGCCAAGAAGTGCTCGGACGAATTCTTCTACGGTGATGACGACGACGTCTGACGCGCACCCGTCGCCCCCTCTCCCGGGACCCCGGTGACCTTCCCGATCGAGCGGCCTCGGCGCCTCCGCAGCAGCGAGCGCTTGCGGAGCATGGTCCGCGAGACGCGCCTCACGCCGGAGCGGCTGATCTATCCCCTGTTCGTCGCCCCCGGCGAGGGCGTGCGCAAGGAGATCGCCTCCCTTCCCGGCTGCTTCCATCTCTCCGCGGAGCAGGCGGCCCGCGAGGCGCGTGAGGTCGAGGGCCTCGGCATCGGCGGCGTGATCCTGTTCGGCCTGCCCTCGGCCAAGGATCCAGAGGGCAGCGAGGGTTACGCCGAAGACGGCGTCGTACAGAACGCCGTCCGCGCCATCCGCGCGGAGTGCCGCGATCTCCTCGTCATGACCGACGTCTGCCTCTGTGAATACACCTCCCACGGGCATTGCGGCCTGGTCGAAGACGGCGCGGTGCAGAACGATCCCACCCTCGCGCTGCTCGCGAAGATGGCGGTCTCGCACGCGCGGGCGGGCGCCCACGTGGTCGCGCCCTCCGACATGATGGATGGGCGCGTGGGCGCCATCCGCAAGGCCCTCGACGGCGACGGATTCAGCGGCGTGCCGATCCTGTCCTACGCGGCCAAATACGCGTCCGCGTATTACGGGCCCTTCCGCGAGGCGGCCGACTCCGCCCCGCAGTTCGGCGACCGCCGCGGATACCAGATGGATCCCGCCAACGCGCGCGAGGCCCTGCGCGAGGTCCGCCTGGACGTCGAGGAAGGCGCGGACATGGTCATGGTGAAGCCCGCGCTCGCCTACCTGGACATCATCCGGGCCGTGCGCGAGGCCGTCGACGTTCCCGTCGCCGCCTACAACGTCTCCGGCGAATACGCGATGGTGAAAGCGGCGGCCGCGCGCGGCTGGATCGACGAGGAGCGCATCGCGAAGGAGACGCTCGTGTCCATCGCGCGGGCGGGAGCGGACATCATCCTCACGTACCACGCGAAGGACTTCGCGCGCTGGACGAAGTAGCGGCGCCCTAGGGCTTCTCCCCCGTGGACACGGCGTGCTCGGGGTCGATCCGCTTCCAGGCATCGAACACGTGCTCGCGCGCTTCGTGCTGGGCCCAGAACCGCGCGCGCCCGCGGGGAGCGAAGACGGCGAGCCAGTCCTCGCCGCGCCGCGTCAGGCTGAGCGACATCTCGTAGTAGAACCCGCCCGGGCCCCAGGCGTCGGCGGCCGCCAGCGCAAGGGGCGCGAGCCACACCACGATGGCCAGGGCCGGGGCGAGGATCCATCGGGCCTGCCGGCGCTCGACGGCGTGGCCGACGGCCGCCGCCGCCACCGCGAACCCGAAGCAGGGCAGGAGTCCCAGTCGATAGACGTCCACGAGGCCGAGGCCGAAGAGCGGGAGCGACACGAGCCCGGGCCAGGCCGCGGAAAGGGCGACGGCGGCCCAGGGTAGGCGCGACGCCTCGCGGGCGAAACGCCAGGCCAGGACGGCCACGAGCGCGAGGACGGCCAGGATCGCGACGCGCGCCGGATCGACGGGCAATGCCCGGTTCCACCAGGGCTCGTATCCGAGGGGAGCGAAGACCTGGGTGTAGATGTCGAGAAGGCCGCGGCCGACTCCGGACGCGGGCGCCCGGCCCCCGCGCGGAGCTTCCGCGAACAGCTTCGCCGTCGCCTTGTCGGGGAAGAGGTACACCCACCACGCGAGATAGACGAGGGCCAGCCCCCAGAGCGCGGCGAGCGCACGGAGGCGCGAACGGCGCTCCGGCCGGGGCAGCGCCAGAAAGGCGGCCAGCGTCGCCATCGCGGGCAGCGAGATCGCGATCTCCTTGCTGCCCAGCGCGAGCAGCGCCGCCACAACGGGCGGCCAGCCGCGGGCGCCGAGCGGTGAGAGGAAGAGGGCCAGGGCAGAGAGATAGAAGAGCGAGACGATCAGGTCGGTTCGCTGGCTCGCCCAGGCGACCGAGGATGAAGCCATGGGATGGACGATCCAGGCCAGCGCGCCCAGCAGCGCCGCCCGGCGTGACAGTCCGAGCTTCTCCAGCAGCACGAGCGCGGCCGCACCGACGAGCACGAGCAGCGCGAGGTTCGTCAGGTGGTAACCGGGCACGCGGTCGCCCCAGACCCAGGCGTCGGTGGCGTGGGACAGCGTCGAGAGCGGCCGGTAGTACAGGTTCGACGCGCCGGACGGATCTTCGGGACCGACGAAGGCGGACGCGACGTCGGCCAGCGACCATTCGCGCGCCCACAGGAAATCGTCCGAGACGAGCCCGTGGCCGGCGGTGGGCAGGTAGAGCAGGCCGCCCGCGAGGGCGATGGCCGCGCAGGCCAGCCTCCGGCCGGGCGGGCTCCAGAGCGCCGCCACGGCGAGGAGCGCCACCAGCGCGATCTGCGCGCGCTCGCGCGGACCGGCCTTCGTCTCCAGCAGCGCCGCCGGGTCGTGCAGGACCTGCACGGCCAGGGTCACGGCCGCGAGCGTGGCCAGCGCGAAGACGAGGGCGACGCCCAGCGGCTGGCGGCGCGACAGCAGGCCGAGGACGGCGAGACCGGCGGCGAGGGGCAGCAGCTGCAGCAATCGGTCGATCACACGGGAGTCGCGCGTGAGCACGATCCGGTGCAGCAGCATGGGCAAGCCGTGCTCCGAGGTGGCGCGCAGCCACACGTCCACGTCGCGCTGGCCGGAGGCGAGAGGGACGCGGACGGGCTGCGGCGCCTCGCCGAGCCTCGTCTCGAGGAGCGGGGGCTCGTCGGCCGTCCGCGCCACGGCCAGGGGGACGGGCGTACCGGGGGCCGACAGCAGCAGCTCGAGCGTGCCCGGCCGGCCGGAAAGACCGTGGAGGTGCACGAGGGCGAGGCGCGCCACGGCCAGCGCGTCGCCCGTACCGCCGGCGCGACGGCAGCCCAGGCAGGCCTCGCGCCACTCGGCGTCGCGGTCGATCACGACCTTCGCGTCGAGGGCGACGCGCGCGGCGGCGAGCCCGGCCACCACGACGGCGAGCCCGGAAAGGACGAGGCCGACGCGGCGGGAAACGGTCATCGCCGGGGATGATACCGGTGGACGGCCGGGCGCCGAGGGTAGAATGGACCTCCCTCCATTACAGTAGCGGTCCATGACGCAATCAGAAGAGCTCTTCGCGCGCGCACAGCGCCTCATCCCGGGCGGCGTGAACTCTCCCGTGCGCGCGTTCAAGGCGGTCGGGGGAACGCCCCTGTTCATCCGCAAGGCCGAGGGCGCGCGGATGTGGGACGCGGACGGCAAGGGCTACATCGACTACGTCGGCTCCTGGGGCCCGCTCATCCTCGGGCATGCGCACCCGTCGGTCGTCGAGGCCATCACGCAGGCGGCGGTGCGCGGCACTTCCTACGGCGCGCCCTGCGCGGCGGAAGTGGAGCTCGCGGACCGGGTGGTGCGCCTGGTGCCCAGCATCCAGAAGGTCCGCTTCGTCTCGTCGGGTACGGAAGCGACCATGAGCGCGCTGCGTCTCGCCCGCGGGTTCACGGGGCGCAACAAGATCCTGAAGTTCGAGGGCTGCTATCACGGCCACGCGGACGCCCTGCTGGTGGCCGCGGGCTCGGGTGTGGCCACGCTCGGCATCCCCGGCTCGCCGGGCGTACCCCCGGGCACGGTCGCGGACACCGTCACCGCGCCCTACAACGACCTCGGCGCGGTCGAGAAGGTGGTGGAGGCGCACGGCCCCGATCTGGCCGCGATCATCGTGGAGCCCGTGGCCGGCAACATGGGCTGCGTGGCCCCGCGCGACGGTTACCTCCAGGGCCTGCGCGACCTGGCGACGCGCGCGGGCGCGCTGCTCGTCTTCGACGAGGTCATGACCGGCTTCCGCCTCGCCACCGGGGGGGCCCAGGTGCTCTACGGCGTGAAGCCGGACCTCACCTGCCTGGGCAAGATCATCGGCGGCGGCCTCCCCGTCGGCGCCTACGGCGGCCGGGCGGACATCATGGATCACGTTGCGCCCAGCGGTCCCGTCTACCAGGCGGGCACGCTCTCCGGAAACCCGCTGGCCATGGCCGCCGGCTGCGTCACTCTCGACCTCCTGCAGCGCGCGGGCACGTACATGCGCCTCGAGATGCTGGCGGCGCGGCTGCACGCCGGCCTGCTCGGCGCGCGCGACGAGGCGGACGTCAAGGTCACGATCAACCGCGTGGGCTCGATGATCACGCTCTTCTTCACGCCGGGGCCGGTGCACGACTACGCGAGCGCGAAGACCTCGGACACCGCCCTCTTCGCCCGCTTCTTCCACGAGCTGCTCGCGCGCGGCATCTATTTCCCGCCCGCCCAATACGAGGCGGCGTTCGTGTCGCTCGCGCACACCGAGAGCGACATCGACGCCACCGTGCGCGCGGCGGGCGAGATCTTCCGCGAGCTCAGGGCCTGACCGGCGGCGCGGGCGACACGCTCGCCGCCGCCTGACGCTGGGCCGCTTCCCAGGCCGCGGCCTCCCGCCGCAGCGCGCGCTTGCGGTCCTTGACGCGCTTGGTCTCCGCCACCGGATCGTCGGTGTGGTAGTTCGCGAGCAGGATGATGGGCTCCGTCTCCAGCCCGCCCAGGATCTGGCCGAGCGACATGGCGCCCGCGGGCACGCAGTGATAGACCGCGATCTCGCGGATGCCGGGCACCAGGTCCAGCGACCGGCGCTGCTCGGGCCCCACCAGGAGGAGGAACGGCAGCCGCGACGACGCGGGCGCCCACACGTCGCACCGGTCCTGAGCGGTCAGCCGCGCCTCGAAGAGGAGATCGCGCGCGACACGCGAGGGATCGCCGCAGGCGGCGAGCTCGGCGTCGGGGCGCCAGGTGCGCTCGCGTCGCACGTCGGCGACGACGGCGGCGTTGGGCTGGGCGGAGCTGAAGGCGGGCAGGAACGCGGCGGCCAGGAGAGCAAGGGGGGTGGCGGTGCCCGCCGCGAGCACGGCGGCCGTGCGCGAGGGTGAGGGCCGGGCCGCGGCCAGGGCAGCGGCCAGGGCCACCGCGGCTCCCAGCACGATGAGGGCCACCTGCGACGGCCAGCCCGGCAGCCAATCCGTCGGGAGGCGCGGCTGCAGCGCGGCGGGGACGAGCGCGATCACCGCGAAGGCGATGAGGGCCGCCCGCGCCCACTCGCGATCCGTGCGGTCCCACTCGGAGGCGAGATGGCTCCCGATCACGAGCGACGCCGCCGGCAGCAGGGGCAGGAGGTAGTAGTCGATCTTTCCTCGCGAGAGGCTGAGGGGTACGGCCATGAGCCCCATCCAGAGGAGCAGGAAGCCGGCGCGCCGCGCGCCGCGCACGGCGGCCAGCGGGAAGAGCAGCGACCAGGGCAGGCCGGCCGCGAAGTAGGTCCACACGTAGTACAGCGGCGAGCGCTCGGCGTCGTAGGTCTTGCCCGCGAAGCGCTCGAGGTTCTCGCGGAGAAAGAAGTACTCGAGCGGACCGGAACCGAGCCGCCAGGCCACCGCGGCGAACCAGCCCAGGCCGCAGATCGCGAAGGCGAGCGCTCCCACGGCCAGCCCCCGTCCATCGAGGCGCGGGCGGCGGCCCTCGTGGCCGCGCAGGACGAGGAGCGCGAGGCCGAGACCCGCGAGCACGAGCGCCACCGGCCCTTTGGTCAGGAAGCCCAGGCCCAGAGTGACGCCCAGCGCCGCCATGCGGGCGATCGTCGCGCCCCGCTCGTCGGTGGTGGTCACCCCGATGGCGACGGCGAGCGTGCACCAGAGCGTGAGCAGCGTGTCCGACATGGCGACGCGCCCGAAGCTCAGGACGAGAAGCGTCGTGCCCAGGGCGAGCGCGCCGTAGAGGGCGGGGCGCCGGCCCAGGAGCAACCGGCCCAGCCAGGCCGTGGCCGCAACCGAGGCCAGTGCGGCCAGGGCCGAGACCAGGCGTCCGGCGCCCAGCGAGAACCCGAAGGCGCGGAAGGCCGCCGCCATCAGCCAGTAGGTGAGAGCGGGCTTGTCGAAGAAAGGCTCGCCCTGGTAGCGGGGCACCAGCCAGTCGCCCGTCTCCACCATCCCGCGCGCGCCGTCCATGAAGTAGATCTCGGCCCGGGTCAGGGGCGCGGCCCCGAGCGAGGGCAGCAGCACGGCCGCGCAGAGGGCGAGAACGAGCGCGACCTGCGCGGCCCAGGGCAGGCGGGCGGCGCGGGACGCGAGGGCTGCGCTCAGGAGGCGACGGGGGCGGGCACGGGGACCTCGCCACGCTTGAGATGGAGCTGGCCGCAGGCGGCGAGTATGTCCTGCCCGCGCGGGCGGCGCACGGAGACGGTCACGCGCGCCTCCGACAGGATGCGGCAGAACTCGTCCACGGCCTCCCGCGTCGGGGGCGCGAACGGGATCTCGGGCGCGGGGTTGAGGGGAATCAGGTTCACCTTGCCCCGCGAGCCGGCCAGGAGGCGCACGAGAGCGCGCGCGTGCGCGGGCTGGTCGTTGACCCCGCCCAGGAGCACGTATTCGTAGGTCACCGCCCCGCCGCGCGGGATCGGATAGCGCTGCGCGGCCGCGATGACGTCTTTGATGTCGTAGCGATCTTCGATCGGCATCAGCTCGCGCCGCAGCTCCTTGGTGGGCGCGTGCAGGCTGATGGCGAGGTTGGGGCGCACGGGCTCCTGCATCAGCTTCTCGAGGGCGGGCAGGATGCCGACGGTGGACAGGGTCAGCTTCTTCGGCGCCACCGCGAACCCGTCCGGATCCATCAGCGCGCGCAGCGCGATCACCGTGTTGTCGTAGTTGAGGAGAGGCTCCCCCATCCCCATGACCACGATGTTCCAGGCTCTACCTTTCAAGTCAGGGGGGGCACTCACGCGAGACGTTGATGGGCGTTCGCGACCCCCCCTGAAACCCCCCTCGCTCGTCGCCGCGCTGCGCGCGCCGCCGAGCTCTGCGCTCTCGTGCATCACCACGGCCACCTGGCCCAGGATCTCCCACGGCTTCAGGTTGCGCTTGTAGCCGCTGATGCCGGTCAGGCAGAACGTGCACTTGAGCGGGCACCCGGCCTGGGTCGAGATGCAGATCGTGCGGCGCCGGTCCTCGGGGATGTAGACGCTCTCGACCGTGGCCCCGTCGTCCAGCCGGAAGAGGTACTTGATCGTCCCGTCCTGGCTGTGTCCGCGCTCGATCACCTCCGGCCAGCGCAGCTCGAAGCGCGCGGCCAGGGCCTCGCGGACGCCCTTGGCGAGATCCGTCATGTCGGCGATGGCGCGGGCGCGGCGGCGGTAGAGCCACAGGTAGATCTGCCCCGCGCGATAGGCGGGCTCGCCCCGCTCGGCCATGACCTCGGCCAGCGCTGCGCGATCGAGGCCGAACAGGTTCGGCTTGCCGGACGGGCTCTCCACGGAACGATTCTAGCGCGGCCCTCCGCGGAGAGCCCGGCGCCGGCCAGTGTCACACCCCCAGCACGCGCCGCGTGTAGGCGTTCGAGAACACGCCCGCCGGATCGAAGCGGCTCTTGCTTTCGAGGAAGGCGGCGACGTTCTCGCGGGGATACAGGCCGCGCACGACGTCCGTTTCGGCGAAGAACACCTTGCCCCAGTGGGGCCGCGCGGACAGCTCCCGGATCGCGCGCGCTTCGAGCTTCTCCAGGAACGCGCGCGACGCCGGCTGCCGGGGATCCGCGTGGACGTCGCAGAAGACGACGTCCCGATCGTAGTTCGGCGCGAGGAGGACGTTGCGCGCCCGGCCGACCACGCGGCACGTGAAGTAGGGCTGGGCGGGCGAGAGCGGAGACAGGCGCGGCCGGAGCTCGGCGAACAGGCGCTCGAAGTCGCGATAGCTCTCCCGAGGCACGGCCAGCTCCATGTTGAGCCAGTCATGGTGCTCGAGGGCGAGCTGCCCGACCCGGGCCAGCCCCGGGTGGCTGCGCACCACGCCCGCGCTCAGGAAGAGCAGGCTCGAGAACGGAATCTCCAGGCGATAGCCGTAGCGGCCCACGCGCAAGGCGCGCCCGAGCAGGGATCGAAGCGGGGCCAGACGCAAGGCCGGCACGAGCAGGCCCAGCGCACCGGGCGGACGGTCGTCGATGTAACGCGGCGGCGCGCTCGGCGCCTCCGCCGGTCCGCGGTCGATCGTCACGTAGAACATCGCACGCGCATCGAAGGGGTGGGGCACGTAGCGCAGGTACTCGTGCGCGCGGGCCAGCTCGTCCAGGCGGCGGACGAACTCCTCGCGGGGCAGGCACGCCACCTCGAAGCGGCACGGTCCCTTCTTCTCGATCGCGAGGGTGAGATCCACGACCGCGCCCAGCGTGCCCAGGCTGAGGCGCAGCGCGCGCAGGTCGTGCTCGTCCCGGATCTCGACGCGGCGGCCGTCGGCGCACACCAGCGTGGCCCCGCGGACGAGCTCGGACATCACGCCGCCCTCGCGGCCGTAACCGTGCGTTCCCGTGGCCAGGGCGCCGGCGAGGGTCTGCTGTCCGAAGTTGCCGCAGAAGCGCAGGGCGTATCCGCGCTCGTCGAGGTAGCGGCCGACCGCGCCGATGGAGATGCCGGCCTGGCAGGTAATGGTCTCCCGTTCCGGATCCAGCTCCAGGACCCGGTCGAGGCGCTCGAGCGACACCATGCACGTGGGCGAGAAGAAGCCGTCGTTGTAGGAATGGCGGCGGCCGACGATCCTCACGCCCTTCCCGTCCGCGGCCGCCTTTCCCACGACGTCGGCCAGCTCGCCGAGGCTGGCCGGACGCTCGATGGCGGGCCCGAGCGCGCGAAAGGTCCGCGCGAAGTTGGTGACGCGCTGCGGCTCGCGCGCGCCGGGCAGCCGGTCCCCGAGCTGCGCGAGCGATTCCCTCCAGAGCGCATCGGCCCGGGAGGCGTCGCGAGAGCGGCCGCTCGGCCGGCCCGGCGCGCCGCGGTCCCAGTAGACGCTGGCGCCCATGGCGGGATCGCTGCATTTCAGGACCTCGCGCGCGGCCGCATCCGCGGTGCGCGGCCGCGACCAGGTGCGCTCGAGCCGCGCGGCGAGCCGGCCCTTGTGGCGATGGATCTCGGAATCGACGTAGCCCGGCGAGACGATCCGCACCGTCAGCTCGGGATGGAGCTCGGCCAGGCGGAGGAAGGACGCGACCGCCGCCTCCTTGGACTTCGCGTAGCGGTACCAGAAGCCGAGGAGCGGAGCCGCGGGCAGGGCGGCCAGGCGGTGGGCCTCGCTGGCGACGTAGACGACGCGCTTGAGCACCGAGTGGCGGCACAGGTCCAGCAGCCGATGCCCGAGGTGGAAGTTCGACAGGTGGTTCACCTGCCAGTGCAGCTCGAGCCCGTCGTCCGTCGTGACCTTTTTCCAGGGGACGTGCACGCCCGCGTTCAGGACGAGGAGGTCGATGGGCCGGCCCTCGCGCACGAGGCCGTCCGCGAAGGCGGCCACCGAGGCCTGGGAGGCGAGGTCGAGCGTCCGGTGCTCGAACCGGCCGAGGGCCGGGCGCCGCGATCCGACGATCACGGAAGCGCCGGCGGCGGCGAGACGGTCGGCGAGGGCGCGCCCGATACCCGCACTGCCGCCGGTGACGACGGCGACCCGGCCGCGCAGGGAGGAAGGATTCGGTGCCATCACAGGCCTCCAGTCCGCGTCGAGTGCGCGATGACCTGGGGAAGCGCGACGAGGGCGCCGAAGCGCAGGAGCCGGCCCGCCAGGCCCAGGACGAGAAACGTCCGGAACGACACGCCCAGTCCCGGCGCCGCGATCGAGACGAGATAGAACGGCGGCAGCCCGGTGAACGCGCTGATCCCGATGAGGGGTGCGCGGATCCGCCGCGTCCGCCCGTCCAGGCGCCA
>Ga0070689_100002721_pt1 | contig 11586 bp, 11 predicted proteins | sample KBSS23HmetaG_FD_64669 | JGI IMG/M metagenome (GOLD analysis project Ga0070689, IMG submission 64669) | Switchgrass rhizosphere microbial communities from Kellogg Biological Station, Michigan, USA - KBS S2-3H metaG | ecosystem: Host-associated > Plants > Roots > Rhizosphere ... | reverse complement strand
CGCCGGATCGCTGCCGTTCGTCGTGTAGCGAATGTCGCGGATGCCCGAGGCGTCGGTTGCGGCGAACGTGACGGAGACGGCCGCGCTGTAGGACGCCGTCGAGCAGGCGGCGCCGTTGCAGGCGATCGACAGGGTCGGCGGCGTTGTATCGGTCGTGCTGCCGATCGTGATCGTCTGGGTGAGCGTCCTGGTGTTGCCCGCGTTGTCGGTCGCGATCGCGCGCACCGTCGATGTCGCGCTCACCGTGAACGCGCCGCTGTAGATCGTGCCGGACGTGGCCGGGTCGCTACCGTTCGTCGTGTAGCGGATGTCGCGGATGCCCGAGGCATCGGAGGCAGCGAGCGTCACCGAGACCGGAGCGCTGTACGCGGTCGGCGAGCACGTGGTGCCGTTGCAGCTGATCGAGAGCGCGGGTGGCGTGGTGTCGCCTGCCCCGCTGACCTGGATCGTGCGGCTGAGCGTGGCCGTGTTGCCGGCGTTGTCGGTCGCGATCGCGCGCACCGTCGAGGTCGCGCTCACCGTGAACGGCGCCGTGTAGACGATGCCGGAGGTCGCCGGGTCGCTGCCGTTCGTGGTGTAGCGGATGTCGCGGAGGTTGGAGAAATCCCAGCCCGAGAGCGACACGGATACCGCCGCGCTGTACGCATTTGGCGAGCACGCGGCGCCGTTGCAGCTGATCGAGACGGCCGGTGGCGACGTGTCGCGCGGCGGCGCGACGTCGGCATCGACCACGGTGAATGCATCCATCGTGATCGAGCCGACCGCGAAGATGCCGAGCCCGACACTGATCGCCGTGGCATCCGACGGCATCGCCGGCGTCGTGAACGTTGTCTGGCGATAGCTCGATGACGTCGGCAGCAACGCACTCTCGGCGAACCACACCCACTGCCCGCTCGTGTTGCGATAGTAGACGGTGAGGCGTGGCTGCACGTTCGCCTTGTACGCGCCCGTCACCGTGTAGCGGTGACCGACCGTGATCGGCGGTGCGCACGCACCCGTGTCCTGCGCGGTGACGAGCCGGCGCCCGCCCGACGAGAAGCTCGTGACGTCGATCCGCTGCGCGCGCTTGCCCGCGAACGCGTCGGTCACGAGCGTGTAGGTGCCGGCGTTCGTGCCGAACCCGCCGCGCTGCCAGCAATCGGGGACCTGATCGGCATTCGCATCGGTTTCGAGCGATGCGTTCTTGAGCTGGTTCGAGTACGGCGCCGGCGGATACGTGATCGGCGGTTGCACGGCTCCACCGATCTCCTGATCGACGGTGCCGACCTGCGTCGAGGGCGCACGCTGCGCGAGCCAGTCGAGGAATGCGGCAAGATTGGCCGCGGTGATCGAGTCGGGATTGCAGCCATCGCAGACGTGATGGAACACGATCGGCACGTAACCACCACCCGCCTGCTCGGCATCGATCACCTGCTGCTCGAGCTGCGCGAGCGTCGTGTCGACGTGGATCGAATCGTTCGTCCGGATCGAGTACAGATTCGCCGGGGGCACCGGATTGGCGATCGGGCAGCTCGTGCATCGCAGGCCACCGACGTCACGCGCCGAGTTGTATCCGCAATCCGCCACGATCTGCTGGACGCTGACGTTATCCGCGCCGAACGGATACGCAAACGACGTGGCGCGAAACCCCTGAGCGAGGAGCGCCGCGCGATCGTTACAGATCTGCTGGCGCGCGTCGGCGTCGGCGAGCGTCGGCAGGTTCGCGTGCGACAGCGTGTGACCGCCGATCTCGTGCCCTGCTTGCTGTAGCGCGAGCACTTGCGCCTTCGTCATGTAGCCCGAGGCGCCGAGACGCGGGCTGTTGACATAGAAGACAACGCGCATCCCGCGAGCAGCGGCGAGATCGCCGACCTGGAATTGATCCGCGAGCGTGTCGTCGAACGTCAGCGAAACGACGGTCTTTGCGCCGATCACTGCCTCGGACGTCTCGTTCTCGCCCGGTGCGACGCAAGCGCACGCCGCAGTCACCAAAAATACTGCTGTTGTCTTCACACTTCATTTCGGACTGCAAGGCCACAGCCGAATGGCGTGCGAGCTTTTCGCGTTTCTCACGCTTTGGGGAGCGTGAACCAGAAGTGACAACCGCAGTGACCTGTCGATTCGGCGTGAATCGTTCCACCTTGCATCTCGATCGCGCGACGCGCGATCGCGAGACCGAGCCCGGTGCCTGCCTTCTTCGTGGCGCCGCGCTTGAACGGCTCGAAGATCGTGCGCAGTTCTTCAGGCGAGAGTCCGGAACATGTATCGCGAACATGCAGCGCGTACTCGTGCCCGCGATCCTCGACGGAGATCTCGATGCGTCCTTCGTCGGTGTACTTCACCGCGTTGTCGATCAGGTTCTGTAGCGCCGAGCGCGTGAGATCGGGATCGAGCGAGAGCGTGACGTCTCGTTCGCCGCGTACGTCGAACGCGAGCCCGCGATCGATCGCGAGCTTGCGCGCGACGGCCGTCGACGAATCCAGCAGGTCCGCGAGCCGGACCATCTGCTTGCGCGGCTTCACGCTGCCCGACTCGAGCTTCTCGGTGAGCAGCACGCCTTCGATCAGCTCGGTCAGCCTGCGATGACTACGTTCGATCGTCTCGAACGCGTGCTCGCATTGCGTTCCTTGCACGCGCACGCGCGCGACCTCGGTGGCGGTGACTGCAGCCGCGAGTGGGTTGCGGAGCTCGTGGATCACGAAGCCGATGTTCTCGGCCTGCCGACGCCGGAGCTCGTAGTCGCGCGTGTCGACATACGCCGATACGGATTTCGTGATCGCGGCATCGACGAGGTCGGCAAGAGATTTGCTGCTGACCACCGACGCGAGTCCGTGCTCCGCGGCCACTCTCTCGATCACATCGCGGAGCGTGACAAACTCCCTCACCAGCTGCTCGATGTTGAAGCCCACGCGCACACGTGTGATCCCGTGATCGCGTGCCACGCGCGCCCAGCTCGTCTCACCGGTCTCGCCGTCCTCGGGACCACACAACAGGCTCGCGAGCGCTCGAAGGTAATGGGGCATGCCGTCGCGAAGCTGTGTGGGCTCCACGTGCCGATGCGCGACCTCTTCCGAGACCCGCTCGAGCCAGCGCTGCTCGATCTCCTTAGCGCGCGCCTTGATCAGCTTGCCGAGGGCGCGGTTCTCGACGGACAAGGCGGGGTCTGCAGTGGCGGGTAGCAACGCGACGACCGACGTGCAAACCGCGCACCATCGAATGTTGTCGCGTGACTTCGTCGGCGGCGGTACCGTTGCAAGCATGAGGGTCGCCCTTGCATGGGTCATCGCTACTGCGGCTGCGGCCTGTGGTGGGCCGACGCACGATCAGCTCGTCGAGACGGACGTCGCGAGGTCACCGCGCAGGCCCGTCGAAGCGCCTCCCGCGAGCACGAGTGATGTCGATCGCGATCGGCTGACGCAGCAGTTCGACGACATGGAGACCACGCAGCGCGCGCACGAGGAAGCGAAGGCGAAGCAAGCGCCACCGCCGCAGCCTGCCTCCGCGCCGCAGCCACCGAAGAAGAAAGGCGTCGCGGAACAAGCGACGCTGCCGAAGAAGAAGAACTGAAAGCGTTACTCGACGGGCTCCAACCGGACGTCGTCGATCATCGCCCAGCCGAGGTCGCCATCGATCGCAACGCGCAGGGTGACGTAGGTCGCCGCCGTCGTGGCGATGTGATCGAACGTGTACGGCGACGGTGGTGCGGCCGGCAGCTGCGGCGTGGAACCGATCAGCACGCCGAAGCTCGTGGGCTGCGTCGACACGCCGACCTCGACGACCGTGCTCGTCGCCCCGCCCGTCTCTCCGTGATGTGCCATGAAGCGAATGCGATACCGCACGCCCGCTGTCAGCGGAGTCGACAGCTCGAGCGCGATCGCATCGGTGACCGTGGTCGCGCCGAGCCCGACGTGAAACGTTCCATCGCTGGATTCGCTGCCGTAACAACCGTCGATATACAGGTCGGGCTGATCGTACGCACCAAATGCGGTCACGTGATCGACCGCCTCGGTGAGCTCGGCATTGCTGAGGTTCGAGTGACACGCGACCGAAAGGCTCGTGTGCTCGAAGCTGCCGTTGAGGATCGCGGGCACGGGGGCCGTGGTTGCATCCGCTGCACCTGCACCTGCGTCGGCAGTGGCGCGGCCATCGGTGGTGCCCATCTGGGCATCGGCAGCGCTGGTGTCATGGGTGCCGCACGCGGCGAGGACGACAAGTAGAAACGGTCTCATTGCCTGTCCAGACGAGCCTCGAACCCCGCCGTCGCGGATACGTTTGTTACAGCCGCATGCTACGCATGGATCGTGAGATCAGCGCTCGCGCTCTTGTTGCTCTGCGGACCGGCATTCGCCGATGCCGAGCATGACGCCTTCGAGCGCGCGAAGCCCGTGTTCGAGGCGTACTGCGCGAAGTGCCACACGACCGGCGGCAAGAGTGCGAGCAAGAAGAAGCTCGATCACTTCGACATGTCGAGTTATCCGTTCGGCGGTCACCACGCCGCGCAGATCGGGCCGACGATTCGCAAGGTGCTCGGCATGACCGGCAAGAGCCCGTCGATGCCGTCCGATCGCAAGGGCGCCGTGAAGGGCGACGAGCTCGCGCGGATCCGCGCGTGGTGCGATGCGTGGGATGCCGCGCACGCGAAGCGCTGAGATCAGGCGAGGTACGTGCGAATCGCCTGCGTCGCGGCATCGACATCGCGTTGGCCCGGCGCGCTGCGATACTGGCGGATCACCATCTGCGTCTTGCCATTCGCGAGCTCGAGCACGACCGCGGCCTCGTAGTAGCTGGGCATCTTCGACTTGACGCCGCGAACCTCGGCGCGCGGCCATGTCGCGCGATACGTGCGCAGGATGCCCTTCGATTCCCACGTCACGGTGTCGCGCGACAACACGAGCGTGCCGCTGCGGCGATAGAACAGACATCCGAACCCGAACATCAGGCACGCGACCACGCCGCCCCAGATCGCGTTCTCACCGTGGCGGCGCGGCACCGAGACGTCGATCGTTTGCATCGACGTATCGGCGACGAACTTCTTGAGCGCTTCGGCACCGGCCTCTTGCTGCGTGGTGACTTCCTTGACGTCGAAGCGGCGGCCGAGACCGAGGTCGCGTGCGCCGCGCGCGGTCTCGAGCACCAGGCGCGTGCCATCATTGTTGCGATCGACGTGCGCGCCTTGCAGCTCGGCGACCGGCAACACGTTCTTGTTCTTCGTGGCCACCAGCGAGCTCTCGGTGCTCAGGCAGACACCCGTCACGCGCGAGCACGAGACGGTCGCCGTGCGCGGCAAGAACACGAGCAGCGACAGGCCGGCGAGCGCCACGAGCGGAAACACGAGCGCGAACACGCCGACCATCTTGCCGGCGTCGAAACGCAGCGTCAGCTGGTCACCCGTGTCGTCGATCGCGATCATCCCGCCACCTACGTTGTATCACGCTAGCGATTGACGCTACCCATCATCGCCGAAGCGTAGCGGGTTCCCGCGGCGGCACCCGGCGGCACCATCGCGTCGAGGCGCGCGAGCTCGGCGGCGGACAGCTCGATCTGTGCGGCGCCCACGTTGTCCTCGAGGTACTTGACGCGCTTCGTGCCGGGAATCGGCACGATGTCGTTGCCGCGCGCGAGCACCCATGCAAGCGCGAGCTGCGCCGTTGTCACGCGCTTCTGCTTCGCGAGCTCTGTGACGTGCGCGACGAGCTCGAGGTTTTTCGCGAAGTTCTCGCCCTGAAAGCGCGGGTTCGCACGGCGCCAGTCGTCGTCGGCGAGGTCCGCCGGCGATTTGATCTCGCCGCTCAAGAAGCCGCGGCCGAGCGGGCTGTACGCGACGAACCCGATGCCGAGCGCGCGGCACTCGGCGAGTAGCTCCGTTTCCGGATCGCGGGACCACAGCGAGTATTCGGTCTGCAGCGCGGCGATCGGGTGGACCGAGCTCGCGCGGCGCAACGTGTCGACGCTTGCCTCCGAGAGCCCGATGAACCGGATCTTGCCGGCGCGCACGAGGTCCGCCAGCGCGCCGACCGTGTCCTCGATCGGTGTGCTCGGATCGACGCGATGCAGGTAATACAGATCGATCACGTCGACGCCGAGGCGCTCGAGGCTCGCGTCGCACGCGGCACGCGCGTAGGCGGGGCTGCCGTCGATCGAGCGCGTCTGCGGATCGGCGCCGAGGCGAATGCCGAACTTCGTCGCCAGCACGATGCGGTCGCGCTTGCGACTGCGGGCGAGCCAGCGTCCGATCAGCGCCTCGTTCGTGTGCGGTCCGTACATGTCGGCGGTATCGAACAGCGTCACGCCGAGCTCGACGGCGCGATCGAGAGTTGCCAGCGACTCGGCGTCGTCGCGCGGGCCGTAGAACGCGGACATCCCCATGCAACCGAGGCCGACCGCGCCGACCTCGGGGCCATTGATTCCGAGCTTGCGTGTCTTCATCGCCACGCAGCCTACCGCAAGCACGTACATCGGGTACCCTCGGCTCCTGCGGCTCTGCATCCTCGCATTCGTCACGGCATGCGGCGGCCACCACTACGGAACGCCGGCAAGCAAGGATCCGCACAAGCTCTATGTCGAGCTCGCGATCTCCGGCAGGCACGACGATGCGCTACGCGCCGGTGTCGAGCGTGGGCTCGCACACGTCGCCTATGCGGTCCCGGTCGATTCGGCAGGCGACGTCCAGCTCGAGGTCGAGGTGCCGAGCCTCGAGACCGCCGGCAGCGAGACGCTGTGCCAGGTCAAGATCCTCGTCATGCGCGCGCCGCAGCACGACCTGCTCGGCATCGCCGATGGCTCCGCGCGTGCGCGCGGCACGCACGACCAAGCCGCCGACGATTGCGTTGCCAGCCTCGCGACGAACCTCGTGCGCGGCAAGGTGCAGCAGGTGCTGCACCAGCAGCTCGCCGGCAAGCGCTGATCGGGCTTGCGTGAACCTCACGCTCGGCTCGCTCGATGCGTGCGGACGTGCCGCCGATCGCGGGTGGTGCACCGCATCTCGTGCGGTTCGCGACCTCGGTGGGTTACCTGAAGCCGCGCAGGTGGCTCAGGGATCCCAGCGCGTGACGATCCCGAACACGTCACCGCTCGTCGGAACCGCCACCGCCAGCGTTGCGGTTCCATCGGTCACCGCGGGGTCCGCGACCCAGACACCGAAGTCGTTGTTGTTGGCGCCGGCATCCGCGATGAAATAGAGGCGCGCACCGTTTCGCGTCCATTGCGGCTTCTGCGATCCGCGCTCGCCATCCGTCGCGCCGACCGGCATGACGGTAACGCGATGCGCCCCGCTGCCATCGAGTGCAACGACGTACGGCTCGTACTTGTTGTCGACGGTACCCCAGTCGGCGTCGAGTGCGACCTTGGTCGCGTCAGGGCTGAACGTGACCTCATCGAACCCGTAGATGTCCCGGCCCGCGGGCATGGTGCCGGTCGTGAGGCGTGTCGCCGAGCCGCTACCATCTGCGTTGGCGACATAGAGATCGAAGGCAGTCGCGGTTTCTCCGTCGGCCGAGAACACGATCTTGGAGCGATCGGGCGAGATGCCGAACACGTGCGCCTCCGCCTTCGACGCGTCGCCGCGGGTCAACGACGTCGACGCGAGCTCGGCATAGCCGGCAGTGTCCGCGGTCGCGACATAGATGTGGCGATCGCCGGCGGCGGCGAGTGCACCATAGAACACGACCTTCGTGTTCGACGTCCACCGCGGCCCGGGCGAGAGCACGCCTTTGGGTGTCGTTGTCGGCTGAACGTCTGCATCGGGGACGATCTGGACCGGTGCCGGTGTGGCCGCTGTCGTATCGACCGTCCACAGGACGAACAATCCATCGGTCGTGAAGTCACCGACCATCGCCAGGTACTTCGAATCGGGTGACCACGCGATCAGATTTGCGTCGAGCGCGGCGTTGTTGCGTGCCGGCGAGACGCGAACGGGAGTGCTGTTCGCGGCGGCATCGACGACGTACACGTCGAGCTGTCCCGCGACGTCGCGATCCGCCGTGAACGCGAGCTTCATGCCGTCGGGAGAAAACGCGATGCTGGTGGCGTTCGTCGCGGTCAGAACCGTCACCGGGCTGCCGCCATCTGCCGCGGCGAGAAACAGATCGAATCGGCCGGACATCGTCGAGTCAGCGGCGAACGCGACCTTGCTGCCATCGGCGCTCACCGCAAAGGGCACGGGGTTGTTCGTATCGTAGAGCTTCCCCGACGACGGAAACCCCGTCATCGTCACCGGCGGCGTCACCGCGTCGTGCTTGAACATCCCCAGCTGCGAGACGTTGTTCGTCAAAAAATCGCCGTAGACCCAGACGCGCGTCGTCGGTCCGAGCGGCGCATCGATCGCTGCATCGCCGGCGGGCGCATCGAGCTCGTGGGAATCTGCCTGTCGCGCATCGGGATGCGTCGACGAGCTGCGGCCGCACGCGGCCACGACAAGAACCAGACAAGACACACGCGACAGGGACAACATGGCGGCGGCTGCATACAACAGGTGCCGCCCGCTGCCTAGGTGGTGGCTACTTCGACTTGCGCTTGCGCTTCGCGCCCGTCTTCGCCGCCGCCTTCTTCGTTGCCGCCTTCTTCGTGGCGGCTTTCCGCTTCTTCCTGCGAGAGACGAGGCCCGTGGCCAGCGTCTTGATTCGCGTGCCGAGCGTCGTCAGGAGGCCCGCTTTCGCAGGCGGGGTCGGCGTGGTCGCCTTCTTCTTACGTGGTTTGCGCCTCGTTGCAGCCATCGCGGCATGATGGCAGATCTCGGGCGCGACTGTGAAATTAGGCAGCGCTCAGGCCGACCGGGCCGTCTCGTCCATACACGCGAGGAACCAGTCGCGCTGACAGTCGAACGCGGCCTGTGCGGCGCTGACGATCGACTCGAGCTGCTCGAATGCGAAGCAGTCGAGGATGTTGCCGAACTCGAGCCATCGCTCGCTCGCGATCCCGTCATACGCCGACAGATACGACCACGCGTGAACCGACGGCAACCGCGCCTGCAGGTGGCGGCGGATCGCCTCGTGGAGCAGCGTGGCGCGTTCGAGCACGTACATCCAGCCGAGCGCCTCGACGTGATCGCGGAACGGCACGATGCGCGAGCACTGAGGCAGGCGTGCGATCCGCGACGGCGAGAGCCCGAGCGCGAGCAGGTCCTGCACGATGAGCCCCGAGCGGGCGCGCGGGCGAAGCTGAAGCACCCGCGACATCTGCGGCGTCAGCGCGAGCGCGGCCTCGATCGGCGCCTCGAACCCGTACGTCGTCATGAGCTGCTCGAGGTAGCGGAGCCTCGTCGCATCGAACGACATCAGCTCCAGCCAGGAGCTGTCAGCCTCCGGATGCTGCGCACGGGTCTCGATGTTGAGGCGCATGAGCACCCGAGACGCCTGCATAACTGTCTGCCGGTATGCAACTGACGTACACACGGGCGATCGCTCTCACGTGCTCGTGAGGGCATGTTGCCGCCTGCTCACGACACAACGTGCGACCACGCTACGTGCGCAAGAGCGCGAGACCAATAACGACTGCACCGACGGTGGGCAAGCTGACCAGCAAGAGTAGGAGAAAGAACGCGGCTCGATCTCTCCACGTGAGGGGCGCCCGATTTCCGGCGAGCGCGAGGTGATCGCGAAGCTCGCCGACCGTGAGGTCGAGCAACGAGTCCTGCCAGCCGAGTCGATACAGATTGCGGCTGTGACGGCCGCGCATGAACGCGCGATAGACGCGACGCGGGGCGAGCAGTGCTCCATAGGCGAACGCACTCGCGTTCAGCACCCACGCCGCCCAGTGATCCGTGCAGCTGCCACCGATTTCCCAGGCGCCGATCTCTGCCTCGCCGATCAGTGTCGTCGCATACCCAGTCGCGACGTGATGGAGATCGTGAAGCGGGATGGCGCGCCGCCGCGAAGCCGTGTTTGGGAACGCGACCGGGAATGGACCGATCTTGAAGCGTACCCACGCATCGCGATACGACGCCTCCGAGAACCCGTTCGCCGCGAAGTACTGCGCGCGCGCATCGCGGACCGAGCTCGCATCGGCGTACATGACCTTTCGATGCGCCGCGCCCGTAGTTCGCTTCACCGCAGGTTGAACCTCGGCAGCTCGCCGGTGGATGATGGCGCCCATGGCCGAGCTGAAGCTGTATGGGGACATTCATTGGGAGAGCCCGTGGGTCTTTCACGTCGTGGTCGCACTCGAGGAGATGCGGCTGCCGTATCGCGTCGAGCCGCTCGCGCTGCCGATCGAAGCGTCCCGCCGGCAACCGTTTCTCGATCACGCGCTGCTCGCGAAGGTGCCGTGCCTGGTGCACGGTGACTTCTGGCTGACCGAGTCCAATGCGATCTCGGAATATCTTCACGAAGCGTTCCCCGACGCACCGCGCGTGGTGCCCGCGGATCTGCGCGAGCGTGCGCGTGCGCGGCAGGTGATGTCGTGGCTGCGCACGAGCCTGATGGGGTTGCGCGAGGAGCGGCCGACCAGCTCGGTGTTCATCTCGCCGGTGAAGGGCGCGCTGTCCGACAAGGCGAAGCGCGATGCCGACGAGCTCGCTCGCGTCACGCAGCAGCTGATCGGCGAGCGCAACAGCGTGTGCTCGCAGTGGAGCATCGCAGATATCGATCTGGCGCTCGCGCTGATGCGGCTCGTCGCGAACGGCGACGCGGTGCCCGAGCGCGCCTCTGCGTACGCGCGCGCGCAGTGGGAGCGGCCGTCGGTGCGTGCGTTTCTCGCGAAGCGCTCATAGTTCGATACTCTTCGAAGTTTGCCATTGACACAGTTCGACAAGCGTCGTACTGACTTGTCGTGGCCAAAGACGAGATCGATCGCCTCGCGCGGATGTTCAAGGCGCTCGGCAACCCCAACCGCCTGCGCCTGTTCATGAACCTGCTCGACGAGAGCAAGCTCGACCTCGCGAAAGGTCGGGTGCACGACTGTTTCCTCGTCAAGCTACTCGCCGGGCTCGATCTCGGAGCCGCGACCGTCTCGCATCACGTCAAGGAGCTCGCCGACGCCGGGCTCATCCACACCCAGCGCGAGGGCAAACAGCTGACGTGCGCGGTGGACCCAAAAGGTCTGGCGCGGCTGCGCGAAGCTCTCGTCACTTCGAAAGTTTGACAACAATGACATACCAACAGATCGAAATTTCCAAGTACGGCCCGGCGTCCACCCTGCACGTCTCGACGCTCACACCGCGCGAGCCCGGCGACGACGAGGTCGCGATCGATGTCGCGTACTCCGGCGTGAACTTCGCCGATATCCAGATGCGCCTCGGCTTTTATCCGGACGCACCGAAGAAGCCGTTCGTGCCCGGCTACGAGCTGAGCGGCAAGATCGTCGCGGTCGGCAAGCGGGTCACGAACGTCCGGCCCGGCGACGCGGTCATCGCCGGCACGTTCTTCGGCGGCTACGCCTCGCACGTCACGATCCCGGCGCGGCAGGTCTTCAAGCTGCCTGCCGGCATCGATCTCGCCGCGGGTGCCGCGCTGCCCGTCGCCCACTTCACCGCGCAGCTCGCGCTGTTCGAGATGGCTCGCGTGCGCGCAGGCGATCGGGTGCTCATCGAGTGTGCGACCGGCGGCGTCGGCGTGCTCGCGATCCAGATGGCAAGGCACATCGGCGCGGAGGTCACGGGCCTGACGACGAGCC
>Ga0070689_100002720_pt1 | contig 11588 bp, 7 predicted proteins | sample KBSS23HmetaG_FD_64669 | JGI IMG/M metagenome (GOLD analysis project Ga0070689, IMG submission 64669) | Switchgrass rhizosphere microbial communities from Kellogg Biological Station, Michigan, USA - KBS S2-3H metaG | ecosystem: Host-associated > Plants > Roots > Rhizosphere ... | reverse complement strand
GATCGTGCCGCTCGCGCAGGGCCTGTGCTTCGCGGTGCCAGCCGCGACGGCGCGGGTCGTGGTACCCGAGCTGCGCCAGCACGGCAAGGTCGCGCGCGGCTGGCTCGGCATCGCGGTGCACGGCGTCGAGATCGCCGCGTCGATCGCGCGCCGCCTCGGCCTGCCGTCGCCGCGCGCGCTGGCCGTGCACGCGGTGACGCCCGGTTCGCCCGCAGCGCTCGCCGGCGTCCAGGCCGGCGACCTGCTGCTGTCGATCGAGGACCGCACGATCCGCGGCGTCGGCGACCTGATCGCGGGCCTGCCGCGCAAGTCGATCGGCAGCGAGGTGGCGATCCGCCTGCTGCGCCACAACGAGATCCTGCGCACGGTCGCGGTGCCGGCGACGACGCCGGCGGCCTGAGGCAACTTCAGCGACAACAGCGCGCCTGCGGCCCCTCTGGTCGGCGCGCCAGCGCCGACCGCAACCTAAGGTTGCGGCCGCAAGGACGCGCTGAGACCGCAGTTCAGCGGCGGCCGAACACGCGGCGCTGCACGAACGCGTAGGCGACCGGCGTCAGCACCAGGCTCAGCAGCAGGCTCAGCATCTGGCCGCCGATGACGACCACCGAGATCGCCTTGCGCTCCTCGGCGCCGGGGCCGGCGCCGAGCGCCAGCGGCAGCATGCCGGCGACGAACGCGAGCGTCGTCATCAGGATCGGCCGCAGGCGGTCGCGGCAGCCCTGCCGCACGGCGTCGTCGAGCGGCATGTCCGTCGCGAGCAGCTGGTTGCTGTGGTCGACCTGCAGGATCGCGTTCTTCTTGACCATGCCGAACAGCACGAGCACGCCGAGCGCGGAGTAGAGGTTCAGCGTCTCGCCGGACAACAGCAGCGACAGCAGCGCGAACGGCGCTGCCGCCGGCAGCGCGAGCAGGATCACGGCCGGCTGCCACAGACTCTCGAGCTGCGCGGCCAGGATCATGTACATGAACAGCACTGACAGGCCGAACGCGACGACGAACTCGCCGAACGTGGTCTCCAGTTCGCGCGCGCGGCCCGAGACCGCGGTCGAGTACTCGCGCGGCATGCCGAGCTCGTCGGCGGCCTTGCGCAGCGCGGCGATGCGGTCGCTGAGCGCGGCACCCGGCGCGATCGAGCCGCGCAGGCGCGACTCGCGCGCGCGGTCGAGCCGGTCGATGCGCGACGCGCTGGGCACGCCGTCGATCGTGCGCACGACGCTGTCGAGGCGCACCGGATCGCCGTTGCTGCGCGGCACCAGCAGGCCGGCGAAGCTCTGCGGGTCGGTGCGGTCCTCGGCGCGCAGCCGCAGCTTGACGTCATACTCTTCGTCGAGCTGCGGGTCGCGGAAGCGGCCAACCTCGGGGTCGCCGCCGACCAGCAGGCGCAGCGCCAGCGCGACGTCCTGCGTGTCGACGCCGAGCGTGGCAGCGCGGTCGCGGTCGATCTGCACGCGCAGTTCGGGCCGCGTCAGGCGCAGCGTGGTGTCGAGGTCGACCATGCCGCCGAGTTCGCCGGCGACCGTGCGCAGCTGCTCCGCGTAGTCGGCGAGCTTCTCGAGCTCGGGGCCGCGGATCGAGAAGTCGATGTCGAAGTTGCCGCCGCCGATGTTGAAGCTGCGCTGGTTGCGCACCGAGCAGCGCAGGTCCGCGAACTGCCGCAGCCGCCGGCGGATCTCGGTCATGACCTCGCTCTGCTTGTAGTTGCCGCGGAACGCCTCGCCTGGCGCGCCGTGCAGCAGCCCGCGCCACAGCCGGCCCAGCGAGAACCGCCGTTCCTCGTGCGGCGCGATCGTCACGTAGACCGAGCCGCGGTTGACGCCGCCGAGGAAGCCGCCGCCGACGTTGGTCAGCATCGTGCGCACGCCCTTCACGGCCGCGACTTCCTTCTCGACCGCGGCGCAGGCCACGTCCATCGCCGGCAGGCTCGCGCCCTCGGGGCCCTGGATGTTGATCTCGAACTCGCCTTCGTCGACGTCGCTCGGGATGTAGTCCTGCGGCACCATGCGGTAGAGCGGCACCATCGCCGCCATCACGACCGCCGCGCCGAGGAACGTCGTCTTCGGCCAGTGCATGCACACCGACAGCAGGCGCAGGTAGCCGCGCTGCAGCCAGTCGTCGGTCGGCCCGTGCAGGCCGCCGTGCGCGCCATCGGTGCGCAGCAGCCGCGCCGACATCATCGGCGTCAGCGAGAACGACACGATCAGGCTGACCAGGATCGCGGCCGCCGACGTGATGCCGAACTGGTAGAGGAAGCGGCCGCTGATGCTCGACAGGAACGACACCGGCACGAAGATCACGACCAGGCTCAGCGTCGTCGCGAGCACCGCGAGCCCGATCTCGCGCGTCGCTTCGCGCGCGGCCGCGAACGGCGTGACGTGCTTCTCGGTCGCCCAGCGGTGCACGTTCTCGAGCACGACGATCGCGTCGTCGATGACGATGCCGACCATCAGCACCAGCGCGAGCATCGTGATGCTGTTCAGCGTGAAGCCGAACGCCCACATCAGCGCGAACGTCGTCACGACCGACGCCGGGATCGCGACCGCGGCGACCAGCGTCGCGCGCACGCTGCGCAGGAACAGCAGCACGACCAGCGATGCCAGGATCGAGCCGACGACGAGGTGGAACTCGATCTCGTGCAGCGCCGCCGCGATGTAGCGCGACTGGTCGCGCACGACCTCGAGCTGCAGATCGGGCGGCAACGTCGCGCGCAGCGTTTCGATCGCTTCCTTGACGCCGGCGATGACGGCGATCGTGTTCGCGCCGGACTGGCGCCGGACCTCGAGGATCACCGTCGGCGTGCCGTCGAGCCGCGCGATCGAGCGCACCTCCTCGACGCCGTCCTCCGCGTAGCCGATGTCGGCGATGCGGATCGGCGTGCCGTTGCGCGTGTCGACGACGAGGTCCTGGAACGCGGCCGGGTCGGCGTAGCGGCCCATCGTGCGCAGCGTCAATTCGCGGCGGTCGTCGGTGACGTTGCCGCCGGGCACGTCGCTGTTCTGCCGCGCGATCGCCTGCTGCACCTTCGTGATCGGCAGCCGGTAGGCCGCGAGCCGGTCGGCGTCGACGAACACGTTGATCGCGCGGCGGTGGCCGCCCTCGATGTGCACCTCGCCGACGCCACGGCAGCGTTCGAGCACGACGCGCACCTTCTTGTCGGCGAGCTCCGTGAGTTCGCGCAGCGGCCGCGGGCCGGCGACGGCGACCGTCAGCACCGGCGAACTGTCGTTGTCGAACTTGCTGACGACGGGCGGATCGACGTCGCGCGGCAGCTGGCGCAGCACCTGCGCGAGGCGGTCGCGCACGTCCTGCGCCGCGGTGTCGATGTCGCGCTCGAGCGCGAACGTCGCCAGCACCAGCGACGAGCCGGGCCCCGAGATCGAGCGCAGCTCGGTGATGCCCTCGACGGTGTTGACCGCCTCCTCGACGGGCTGGCTGACGGTGACCTCGACCTCCTCGGGCGCCGCGCCCGGCAGCGTGGTGCGGATCGTCACGGTCGGCAGGTCGACCGCCGGGTAGCGGTCGACCGGCAGCTTGGCGAAGCCGACGGCGCCGGCGACAACCATCAGCAGCACGAACATCGTCGCGAACACGGGCCGCGCGATGCAGATCTCGGCGAGCTTCTGCACCGTCAGTCTCCGACCGTGACCGGCGAGCCCTGCACGAGCCCGCGCGGCTGTACCACCACGCGCGCGTCGTCGGTCAGCCCGGACTTGACCTCGACCAGGTCGCCGTCGCGGCGGCCGAGCTCGATCAGGTGCTCCTGCGCCTTGCCGTCGGCGACCGTGAACACGCGGTCGACGCCGGCGAACGACTGCACCGCCGTCGCCGCGACCGCGAGCACCGGCCGCGGCGGCGCGACGACGATCTGCGCGCGGCAGAAGCCGCCCGTGCGCAGGTCGCCGCCCGGATTCCTGACCTCGGCCTCGACCAGCAGCGTGCGGTCGTCGCGGTCGATGCCGGCGCCGAGCCGCGCGACGCGGCCCTCGTGCTGGTCGCTGCCCTGGCCGTCGACCGTGAACAGCACGCGCTGCTCCAGTGCGGCGCGCGCGGCCGACCGCTCGGGCACGCGCAGCCGCAGCCGCAGCGGGTCGACGCGCACGAGCGTCACGATCGCCTCGCCGATCGCGACGAACCGTCCCGGCGCGACGTGGCGCTGGCTCACCTTCGCGGGCCACGGCGCGACCAGGCGCGAGTCGCGCGCGCGCTTCTGCGCCAGCTCGAGGTCGATCTCGCGTTCGCGGCACTCGGCGATCCACGTGCGCACTTCGTCGCGCGCCGCCTGCAGCTTGCTCTGCGCGACCGCGAGCGCCGCCGTCGCGCCGTCGAGGTCGGCCTCGGAGCGCAGCTGCTGCCGCACCAGTTCACCGAGCCGGTCGCGCGTGATCTGCGCGTCGGTCACGACGGCCTGCGCCTCGCGCACCGCGGCGACCGCCTCGACCTCGACGTGCGCATGCTCGTCCTCGGCCGGCAGACCGAGCTTCGCGCGCGCCGACACCAGCGCCGCGCGGGCGCGGTCCATGCCGAGCCGGAAGTCGACCGGGTCGAGCGCCGCGACCGTGGCGCCGGCGGCGACCGCGTCGCCGAGGTCGACGTCGAGCTGCTCGAGCCGGCCGGCGACCTGGAAGCCGAACACGAGCTCCTCCTGCGGCGCCAGCATGCCGGTCACGGCGATCGTCTCGGGCAGCTGCAGCCGCTGCGGCGGCGCGAGCTGCACCCTCACCGGATCCTGCGCGCGTCCGGCCTTTGGCGCCTTCGGCCCGTCGCCGCAGCCGGCCAGCACGAGGCCGCACAGCAACGGCAGCAGGACCAGCGACCGTTGCACGAGATGACGAACCGGCTGCCGCATCACGAGGCCACGACCTTCAGGTCCGTGCCGAACCGGTCCGCCATCTCGAGCGTGAACTGCAGGTCGGGATGGCGCACGACGATCCAGCCATCGCCGACGACGACCTTGCGCCAGTCGCGGCGCGGTTCGCCGATCGGCGTCAGCTCGATGTTGGCGACGTGGGCGCCGTAGCGGCCGAGCAGCGCCTCGATGCCTTCGTAGCGGCGCACGATGCCGTCGCCCTCGGCGCGCTTGAACACCATCGCGGCGTTGTACTTCCGCGTCACCTCGAAGCCGAGCGAGCCGTGGCACACCGCGTGCGCCCAGCCGCGGAAGAGGTCGATGTCGTTGGCGTAGTTCATCGCGTGCACGAGCCGCGCGCCGGCCGCGCGCGCGCCGATCTCGCCGAACACTGCCTCGCCGTCCGCCTTCAGGAACCACTCCATGTGCGTGAAGCCGGTCGCGAACGACAGCGCCTTCAGCACCTGGTGGCCGAGCGCCACGCCGGGCCGCGCCATCGGGATGCCGAGGTCGCGCAGCACGATGTTCTGCATCGAGATCCACGGGTTCTGCGCCAGCACGAGGGGCTTGGGCCGGTACCACGCGACGTTCTGGTAGAGCACGTTGCCGTTGCTGCAGACGGTGTCGAACGTGAGCTCCTCGCCGTCGATGTACTCCTCGACCGAGATCTCGTCGACGTGGCGCGTACTCTGCAGCGCGCGCTCGAACTCGCCCTTGTCGTTGCAGCGGTGCGTGTCCTTGCTGCCGGCGCCCGCGATCGGCTTGACGATCGCCGGGTAGCCGACGCGTTCCTGCTGCGCCCACGCTTCCTGCTGCGTGTGCGCGCGGCCGTGCCGCGGCACGCGGATGCCGGCGCGCTCGACGACCTGCTTCATCGTCTCCTTGTCGCGGAACGGCACCGTCTGCTCGACCGTCATGCCCGGCACGCCGAACGTCTGCCGCATGCGCGCCGCGAGCAGCATCTGCGTCTCCCACAGCGACTCGACGCGGTCGATGCTGCGGCCGCGCAGCCAGCGGCGCACGTCCGCGATCACCGCGTCCTCGTCGCCGAGCCCCTTGACCTGCAGGTAGTCGCTCAATCCCTGCCGCGCCTCGGCGGGCAGCGCCTGCGCGGGCTGGTCGCCGACGCCGAACACCTTGGCGCCGACCTGGGCGAGGCCGCGCGTGAACAGCGGCATCTCTGCGGGGAAACCGGGACTGAGGAACAGGACGTTCAAAGCGCGATCTCGGCGGCCAGTGCAGTTGGCCCGGGGCGCGATGATGGCAGGCGACCGCGCGCCGGTAAAGGCGCCCGTAAGGCCCCGCGGGCCGGCGACCCGCGACCGGGACGAGGCCGTGACGAAACGGGCCTAGCCCAGCTCGACGCGCAGCGTCTGCACGATCAGCTGCAGGGCGGCCTCGACCACGCGCGTGTCCTGGTGCCGCACGATGACGTAGCCTTCGCCCTCGTAGCTGCTGGCCTTGCTCTGGCCGGGCCGCGGCAGGCGCGCCTCGACGATCACGGGACCGACCTTCTGCTGCACCTCCGCCAGGCCGGTGACGTTCTTGACCGTGCCCTCGCCCTGGCCGCGCAGGTAGGCGCAGCCGGCAGCGTAGCTGCGCTGCGGCGGCGCGAACGAGCCATGGATGCTGAGCTGCGCCCACGCGCGGTACATGTCGGTGTCGTGCGCGTAGCTCATCAGCGTCATGAACTGCGCACCCGGCGGCCGCGCCGCGACCTCGCCGATCACGATCGAGCCGTCGCCGCGCCGGAACCATTCCATGTGTGTCATGCCGGTCCACATGCCGAGCGCGGTCAGTGCCTGCGGTCCGACGCGGAAGATGTCGCGGTAGTCGGGCCCCGAGACGTCGCGCGGCAGCACGACGGTCCACTGGATCCACGGGTTCTCGAGCACCTGCAGCGGCGTCGGGTGGTAGGCGCTGATGTTGTGGAACACGTGGCGGCCGGCCAGCGAGATCGAGTCGAACGAGAACTCGCGGCCCTGCACGAACTCCTCGAGCAGCAGTTCGCTGCCCGGCTGCGGCGGCACCGAGCGCAGGAACGCCTCGAGGTCGCTCTCGCGCTCGAGCCGCGCGGTGGTCTTCGCGCCCGCCCCCGCCGGCGGCTTGGCGACCAGCGGGTAGCCGCACTCGCGGCCGAACGCGAGCGCGTCGGCGGCGGCGGCGCACAGCCGGAAGCGCGCGCACGGCAGGCCATGTTCGGCGAGGACGGTCTTCATGCGCGCCTTGTCGCGAAAGTTCGCGGCCGTCTGCCGGTCCATGCCCTGGATGCGCAGCCGCTCGCGCACCGTCGCCAGCGGTTCCTGCAGCGGCTCGAGCACGCCGAGCAGCGCGTCGACCGAGCCGAGCTGGCGGCCGAGCTGGCGCACGGTGTCGGTCAGCAGGTCGGGATCGAGGCCGTCCTTGACCTGCACGAAGCCGCGCAGGCACTGCTGCACCTCGGGCGACAACCGGTCGACGGGGTCCTGCGACACCAGCGCCACGCGTACACCGGCGAGCTGCGCCGCGGCGCGGACGAAGCGCAGCGAGCTCTCCATGGTGAACGGGACGACGAAGACGACGTTGGGCATGCGGCGCCGCGCGCCCCGCAACCTACCGCGCGCCGGGGGTGTTGCAAGCAGCGCGCCAACGTGGTGCGGCCGCGTGGCCGCCTTGCGCGCGCCGGCGAACGCCCGGATCATCGCACCGGTCGTGTGCATCCGAGCCCTGTTCGCCGTGGTGGCGTGCGTCGTCCTTGCCGCGGCGCAGGAGGCTGCTGCGCCTGGCAAGCACTTCGCGGAGCTGCGCGAGCGCCTCGTCAAGGACACGAAGTCCATCCTGCGCAGCGACGACTGGCAGCAGGTCGCGTGGGGTGCCTACGCAGCCGCTGAGTTCCGGTTGACGGAGTGCGTCCCCGATCTGCGTGCGAAGCTGCAGGCAGTGGCCCGATCCGATCACAAGGAGCGGCCGTTCACGGCGCTCGCGCTCCTCGACGCGCTGATCCAGACCGACGCGTCCGTGCCCAGCGATGAACTCGCGCCGTTCACCGACGAGCTGTGCCTGCCGTCGATGCTGTTGGTTCTCGGCAGGAACAACTGGTGGCGGAGCCGCGGGCTGCTGCTCGAGTCGATCCGCCAGTGCGCGAACGCGGACCTTGCCTGGCAAGCGTGCGGCAACCTGCTCGCGGTCGGGCGGCATCCCGAGTTCGTCCTCGACCTGCTCCGCATGCCGATCGTGCTGCGGCTCACGGTGTGCGATGCCGGCAATGCCGCGGACCCGTTGCCGCCGGGGGATACCACGAACTGTCGCTTCGTCTACACACCCAAGAGCTACCCCCCCATCGCGCAGTACGTGTTCGCCCTCGACTGCGACACCGACACCATCATGGTCGCGAAAGGCACGCCGCCGATCGTCGCGAGGCGACAGCTGGCCGAACCTGGGAGACTGCTCACCCAGCTCGACCACTGCACAGTCGACGACGCGCGCGCTACCTGGCTCACGACGATGCTTGGCACGGAACACACCGCGCCCGCATGCCCGCTGGAACAGACCGGCAGCATCGAGTGGAGGGACGCAACCGTCTTCATCGCGGCCGCGCGCGGCAAGCTCGCCGACGTCGAGCGGCAATGGCAGGCAACGGTCGACGCCTGCGTCGCAACCAAACTGATCGGCAGCGATGCGGCGGCCCAACTGCACCCGCCGATCACGCTCGACGTCCAGGACCGGCGCACCGACCGCAGCCAGCCCCTGCCCGCCGTGAAGTGATCCGCTTCGGCAGCTGACGATCCGCCGGAAGTCCCTGTTCCTTGCGCGGCGCCGTCGCGACTGCTTGCATCGCCGCTGTTCATGCGACCACTTGCCATCGCCCTGGTCGCGGCCGAGGCCGCGCCGTTCGCCAAGACCGGCGGCCTCGCCGACGTGATCACGGGCCTCGGCCGGTTCCTCGACCGCCGCGGTCACGACGTGCGCGTGTTCCTGCCGTACTACAAGCGCATCGCGGACAGCGGCATCGAGGCCCCGCCCGTCGCCGGCACCAAGGACATCGAGGTGCGCACTGGCGGCCGGACGATGCGCTTCGTGCTGCGCGAGGCCACGCTGCCAAACAGCAAGGCGCGGCTCTACCTCGTTGACTGCAAGGAGCTCTACTGGCGCGAAGCGCTCTACACGCAGGACGGCGACGAGGCGCTGCGCTTCGCGTTCCTGGCGCGCGCCGTACTCGAGACCTGCCAGCGCCTGCAGTGGGCACCCGACGTCGTGCACTGCAACGACTGGCATGCCGCGCTGCTGCCGCTCTACCTGAAAACCGTGTACGGCTGGGACCGCTTGTTCCAGCGCACGCGCACGGTGCTGACGATCCACAACATCGGCTACCAGGGTGTGTTCGGCGACGCGGTACTCGATCAGATCGGCCTGCAGGACCAGCGCGCGCAGGTGCACCACGGCGACCTGCGCGACGGCCGCGTCAGCTTCCTGAAGACCGGCGTGCTGCACGCGCACAAGCTCACGACGGTGTCGCGCACCTACGCGAGGGAGATCCAGACCGCCGAGTACGGCATGGGCATGGACGAACTGCTGCGCACGCGCAGCCAGGACCTCGTCGGCATCGTCAACGGCGTCGACTACGGCGACTGGGATCCGCAGCACGACCCGAAGATCCCGCACCACTATTCGGCGACGGACCTGCGCGGCAAGGCGCGCATGAAGGAGGCGCTGCTCGCGCGCATGGGCCTGCCGCTCGACGCGCGCGCGCCGGTGTTCGGCGTGGTGTCGCGGTTGACGTCGCAGAAGGGCTTCGACCTGTTCGCCGACTCGATCCCGATCTACCTGCAGCGCGAGAGCATGCGCCTGTGCGTGCTCGGCTCCGGCGACCAGAAGCACGAACAGTACTTCCAGTGGCTGCGCGACACGTGGCCGCAGAAGGTCGGCATCTACCGCGGCTACCACGACGAACTCGCGCACTGGGTCGAGGCCGGCAGCGACGTGTTCCTGATGCCGAGCCGCTACGAGCCGTGTGGGCTGAACCAGATGTACAGCCTGCGCTACGGCACGCCGCCGGTCGTGCGCCGCACCGGCGGCCTCGCCGACACCGTGGAGATGTGGGAGCCGAAGACCGGCAAGGGCACCGGCTTCACGTTCGACGAGTTCAGCAGCCAGGCGCTCGCCGCGACGCTGCAGTGGGTGTTCCAGAACTGGCTCGACCAGAAGGGCTGGCAGCAGCTCGTGCAGAACGGGATGGCGATGGACTTCTCCTGGGACAAGCAGGGGTTGGAGTACGAGACGCTCTACCGGTCGCTCGCGGTCAGTTGAGCCGCCGACGCATTACTCTGGGTGCGCAGGTGGCAGCTGTGCGTCCCGCCAGAGCTCGCGGTACTTCGCGTGCACGTACGGATGCAGCGAGTCGCCGAAGTTCTCGCCGACCTCGTTTGCCCGGATGAGGCGGATGACATCGTCGCCGTCGCGCAGTCGGTCGCGACGGGACAACATGCTCGCAATCTTCATCTCGATCAGCGTGCCGAGCGCCACGTACTTCTTACCGAGGTGTTCGATTGCGATCGCTGCTGGATCGGGAAACACGACACCGCGCGGCACGCCGTCGCCCGGGATCCCGCCGGTCAGGAGAAAATCGATAGGCACCTTGGTTTCCGCCTCCTTGAACCCACGGCTGCCGGGGAACTTCTCGACGAAGCCGAGTCCGATCGCATGCGCCTTGAACTTTGCGTGACCCTCCGGCGTCAGCAGGATGTCGACGTCCTCCGTCGCGCGCTTCAGGCCGTGCGCGTTGACCGCCATCGCGCCGCAGATCGCGTACGGGATGCCCAGCTCCTCGAGCGTCTTGACGACGCGCGCCATCGCGATGTGCACGTCGGACGTGCCCATGAAGAACCTCCCCAGCTGTTCGAAGCGGGCCTGACTCTCGGCGTCCGACTTGGTCACCGCAGCATCTTGGCCCCCGCGACATGACGCCGGAAGGGGGCATGGATCGGTGACACCACGCGCAACGCGGCCTTGCCCCTTCTCGCACCCGCAGCGAAGCTGACTCCATGGGAACGATGAACCGCCTGCCGTGCCTCGCGCTGCTCGCCACAGCTGCGACGGCGCAGACTGCGGCAACGCTCGCGCCGCGGCAGGTGCACATCGTGCCCGCGGACCTGCTGATGACGCTGCCCGATGGCGCCGTCGGAATGCCACCGACGCAAGCGGAACTCGATCGCGGCATGCTGGCGCGCTACCGCGTCGCGGACTGCCTGCTCGAAGTGTGGTGCTGGTCCAGCAGCAGGGATCCGATGGTTGCGTCCGACTTCCGCGAGTTCGTCACGATGAAGGACCTACGGGTGTACGACCGGACGTTCGCGGCCAAGGGAACTCCGCGCCGCATCGCGGGCTCCGCACGCGAGGTCGCCGAGTGGTCCTGGTACGACAGGTCCCGCCGGTCCCCCTTTGGATCGTTCCCCGATGGAGTGCGGTGCACGCAGGCCCTGCGGATTGCGCGAACGGGTGGCCGCGAGGTCGGCGTGTTCGTGATCGGCCCACACACCGAAGCAGACCGCAACACCGAACCCGACGAGCTGCACCGACTGCTCGACGCAGTCGCAGCGAGTGTGAGCGACGCCGGCGCCACCGCCGCGGCGAGCAGCACGACCGCCGACCCTCACGAGAATCACACGTCCGTCCCGTCGCTCGCGGCGCCGCTGCAGTGGCATCCCGGTTGGACCTTTCTCGCGGAGCCAGGTGTGTTGTTGCTCGCCGAGGTAAGCGGCGACAACGG
>Ga0070689_100002714_pt1 | contig 11592 bp, 10 predicted proteins | sample KBSS23HmetaG_FD_64669 | JGI IMG/M metagenome (GOLD analysis project Ga0070689, IMG submission 64669) | Switchgrass rhizosphere microbial communities from Kellogg Biological Station, Michigan, USA - KBS S2-3H metaG | ecosystem: Host-associated > Plants > Roots > Rhizosphere ... | reverse complement strand
GACCGAGAACAACCGCTGGGTGAACTTCGCGGGACCCGCCAGCCTCATCGGCCGGTTCGTCGACGTGGTCATCGTCGAAGCGCGGCCGCAATCGCTGCGCGGCCGGTTGTCCGACGGCGCGCTGACGCGCGACGCGGCCGCCGCAGGTCCGCGGCTCGCGGTAAATAGTTAGACATGTCGTCGCCCGCTCCAGTCGAACCCGCCCGCGAATTCGATCTCGTACCGTCCGACAACACGCGGCTGGCGAATCTGTGCGGTCCGCTCGACGAGAACCTGCGCCTCATCGAGGACCGCATGGGCGTCTCGGTGAAACGCCGCGGCGCGAATTTCCGCATCGCGGGCCAGCGCGCGCATGCCGCGGAAGACCTGGTGCGCGACCTGTTCGAGGTGTCGAGCCGCGAGGACATCTCGCTCGAACGCGTGCACCTGGCGCTGCGCGATTCGCGCGACATGCCCGGCGCGCTGTCGCCCGATGAGCCGGCCGACGGCGGGTCGGTGCGCGTGTTGCGCGGCACGATCCGCGCGCGTGGCCGCAACCAGCGTGACTACCTGGCGAACATCCATAGTCGAGACCTGAGCTTCGGCATCGGCCCGGCGGGCACCGGCAAGACCTATCTCGCGGTGGCCTGCGCGGTCGAAGCGCTGCAGGCCGACAAGATCCGCCGCATCATCCTGGTGAGACCAGCGGTCGAGGCGGGCGAACGTCTCGGCTTCCTGCCCGGCGATCTCACGCAGAAGGTGGATCCCTACCTGCGCCCGATGTACGACGCGCTGTACGAAATGCTGGGTTTCGACCGCGTGGCGCGCTACATCGAGCGCAACGTGATCGAGGTCGCGCCGCTGGCCTTCATGCGCGGCCGCTCGCTCAACGACTCCTTCATCATCCTCGACGAGGCGCAGAACACCACGCCCGAGCAGATGAAGATGTTCCTGACACGCATCGGCTTCGGCTCGAAGGCCGTGGTCACGGGCGACGTCACGCAAACCGATCTGCCCGCGGGCAAACTCTCGGGGCTCAAACACGTCGTCAACATCCTGCGCAACACCGATGGCGTGGCGTTCACGTTCTTCGACGCCGCCGACGTGGTGCGTCATCCGCTCGTGCAGCGCATCGTCAAGGCCTACGAGGCGCACACGCCTCCGGACGGGTCGTGAACGCGCGCGGCCTCAAGCTGGAGCTCGCGCGTGGCACCCGTGCCTGGACTCCCGATCGTGCGCGCATGAATCGCTGGGCGGCGGCGGCATTGGGCCGTCGCGGCGCGAATCGCGAAATCGCCGTGCGCGTCGTCGGTCCCGCGGAGAGCCGCAAGCTGAACTGGCTCTGGCGCGGCAAGGACAAGCCCACCAACGTGTTGTCGTTTCCCGCGCCACCGCTGCGGCCCGGCGCGGAGCTCGTGCCGCTGGGCGATCTCGTGATCTGCGCGGACGTGGTACGGCGCGAGGCCGAGCGCGACGGCAAGGCCATCGCGTCTCACTGGGCGCACCTGGTGATCCACGGCACGCTGCATCTCGCCGGCTACGACCACGAACGCGGCGAGCGCGAACGCATGCGGATGGAGCGGCGCGAGATCGCCGTGCTCAAGACCTTCGGCATCGGGAATCCCTACACATGAGCGCCAAGGAAAACAAAGATCGCGACACCGGCGCCAGCGGCCGCTGGCTGCGCAAACTGTCGCGCAAGATGACCGGTGAAGTGCAGGACCGCGGCGAGGTCATCGAGTACCTGCGCGAAGCGACACTGCGCGGCGTGGTCGAGGGCGACGCCCTGCCCATGCTCGAGGGTGTGCTCACGGTGGGCGACATCCAGGTGCGCGACATCATGGTGCCGCGCGCGCAGATGACGGTGCTCAATCGCGACGACGATCCGCAGTTGCTGCTGAAGACCGTCATCGACAGCGGCCATTCGCGTTTCCCGGTGCTGGACGAGGATCGCGAGAAGGTGGTCGGCATCCTGCTCGCCAAGGACCTGTTGCGGCTCGCGGCGCAATCTGACAAGGGCGATGCCGCCGACTTCGACATCAAGGAGTTCATGCGCACTCCGGTGTTCGTGCCGGAATCGAAGCGCCTCAACGTGTTGTTGCGCGAATTCCGCCGCTCGCGCGTGCACATGGCCATCGTCGCCGACGAATACGGCGGCATCGCCGGCATCGTGACCATCGAGGACGTCATCGAGCAGATCGTCGGTGACATCGACGACGAACACGACGTCGACGAGGACGTGAACATCCGCAAGGACGGCGACCGCCAGTACGTGGTGCGCGGCCAGACGCCGATCGACGAATTCAACGAGTACTTCCAGACCGAGCTGTCCGATGACGAGTTCGACACCGTCGCCGGGCTGGTGATGAAACAGCTCGGCCGGCTGCCGAGGCGCGGCGAAACGCTGCAGCTCGCCGGCTGCGAAGTGAAGGTCATGCGTTTCGACCGCCGGCGCATCGACACTCTGCGGCTCACCGCGCCGCGCGACATCGTGCCGCCGGAAGACCGGCCGTAAAGTGCACGTCCGCGAAATCCTGAAACGCCGTTACGTCGGCAGCGCGGTTGCGCTCGTCGCGGGTGCTTCGCTGCCGGTGAGTTTCGCGCCCTTCGAATGGTGGCCGGTGGCCGTGGTGGTGCCGGCGCTGCTCATCTGGCTGTGGGACGGCGCCACGCCGCGGCGCGCCGCGGTGCTCGGTTTCTGGTTCAACTTCGGCACCTTCGCCGCGGGCACGTACTGGCTGTACATCAGCCTGCGTCTCATCGGGCACGCGCCGATTCCGCTCGCGCTGTTCCTCATGCTGGGTCTCGCGGCGATCATGGGCGCCTATCACGCGCTGCTCGGCTGGGCGGTGGCGAAATTCCTGCCGCCGCGTGGTGCATTGCGCTGGCTGGTCGGCATTCCCGGCGCATGGTTGCTGGTCGAATGGTGGCGTGGCTGGTTCCTGTCGGGTTTCGGTTGGCTGTCGCTGGGCTACGCCCACACCGACAACTGGTTAGGCGCGCTGGCCCCGGTCATCGGGCAATACGGACTCGGACTGCTCACGCTGGTGATGGCCGGCGTGCTGGTGACGCTGCTGCAGGGTACGTCACGCGAACGCATCGTCGCGGGCGCGACTTTCGTGATCATCTGGGCGGTGGCGTTCAGCCTGCGTGGAATCGAGTGGACCCAACCCTTCGGCCGTCCGATCGAAGTGGCCGTGGTCCAGGGCGCGGTGCCGCAGGACAAGAAGTGGACAGGCAATGTCGACGAAATCGTCGCGCTCTACCAGACGCGCACGCGCGAGGCATACGGCGCCGACATCATCTTCTGGCCGGAGTCGGCCATTCCCGACCTGGCTAACTACCACGTCAACCTGTACCGCGAAATATACCAGGAGGCGAGTGCGCGCGGCTCGGCCCTGATCGTCGGCACGCTGCGCGCCGAACCCGATCCGGTCACCGGCGAAGACGATTACTACAATTCGGTACTGGCCATGGACCGCGCCACCACCGGCATCGAGTGGCACGACAAGCATCACCTGGTGCCGTTCGTGGAGTTTGTCCCGGTGCCGTCATTCGTACGCACCTGGCTGAAGCTCAGGGACCTGCCGTACTCGGATTTCAATCGCGGCGCGGCGCAGCAAGAGCCGCTGTCGGCGAGTGGACAGAAAATCGCGGCGGGTGTGTGTTACGAGGACGCCTACGGGTCGACACTATTGCCCGTCATGGACCGCGCGACCATGCTCGCAAACGTCACGAACGATTCCTGGTTCGGCCGTTCGACTGCCCGCTACCAGCACCTGCAGATCAGCCGGCTGCGCGCCATGGAGACCGGCCGGCCCATGGTGCGCGCGGCCAACGACGGCGTTTCCGCGGTTATCGGGTCGCAGGGCGAGATCGTGTCCAAGGCCCCGGAATATGAAGCAAACGTAATGCGTGCCAGGGTACAGCCGCGCATGGGAATCACGCCCTACGCGCGCACCGGCAACTGGCCGGCCGTCTGTTTGGCACTTGTTTTTGGCCTGGCCGGTGCATACTTCGGCAGACGCCGCAAGCAGCCCTGAAGGAGATCCGCATGGCTTCGCCGCTGCTGAACTTCGCGTTTTCGGGCCGGTCTGATTTCACGTCGTCTCATCAATCACGAGGTTTCGCTGATATGTCGCTTTACGTTGCGAGACGCTTTGGGCTCATTGCCACGCTGGTGGTCGCGGTCGGCGCGTGCTCACTCGAGAGTTCCGCGGGCCCGCAGGCCCAGGTTGAAAACGCCGCGAGTACCATGGCGGCTCCCACACAGGTTCCCACCGCTCCCGCGACCGTCGGCACGCTGAACGGCCGCGCGCTCCCGGATTTCGCCACACTCGTCGAGCAGGTCGGTCCCGCGGTCGTGAACGTCTCGGTGCTCGAAAAGGCGCACCGCGTTCGCAACCAGTCCTCCGATTCCGATTCGGATTCGAGCGACGATCCCATACAGGAATTCTTCCGACGCTTTGGCATGCCCGCGCCCGACCAGGGCCAGGGCGGCCGGCGCGGTTATGAGGTTCCGCAGCGCATGGGCGAGGGTTCCGGCTTCATCGTGAGTCCAGACGGCTACATCCTCACCAACGCGCACGTGGTCGCCGATGCAGACGACGTCTCGGTGCGCATGACCGACCGCCGCGAATACACGGCCAAGGTCATCGGCATCGACCGCCGCACCGACGTGGCGGTGCTCAAGATCGAAGCCAGGAATCTTCCGGTCGTGCGTATCGGCGACCCCGCCAAGCTGCGCGCCGGTGAATGGGTGCTCGCCATTGGCTCGCCGTTCTCCTTCGAGAACAGCGTGACCGCCGGTATAGTCAGCGCAGTCGGACGCCCCATGCCCGGTGAAGACGGGCTGGTGCAGTTCATCCAGACCGACGTCGCCGTGAACCCCGGCAACTCCGGTGGACCGCTGTTCAACCTGAGCGGTGAAGTGGTCGGAATCAATTCGCAGATCTACAGCCGCAGTGGCGGCTACATGGGCATCTCGTTCGCGATTCCGATCGACGTCGCCAACAACGTGCGCACGCAGCTGGTGAGCACCGGCAAGGTCACGCGTGGCCGCATCGGCGTGCAGATCCAGGAAGTGAATGCGCAGCTCGCGGATTCCTTCCAGCTCGACCGCCCGCGCGGCGCCCTGGTGAGCCAGGTCATCGAAGGCGGGCCGGCCGAGAAGGCGGGCGTGAAGCCGGGCGACGTGATCCTGAGCGTCGACGGCAAGACCGTGGAGCGGTCCACGCAGTTGCCCGCGGTGATCTCGGCGGTCAAGCCGGGCAACGACGTCAAGGTCGAAGTGTGGCGCGACCACGGCAGCAAGTTGCTCACCGTGCGTGTCGATGAATTCAAGGAAGAGGTGCAGAAGGTCTCGAACCAGCAGCAGCAGGAACCGGCCAAGGCCGACAAGCTCGGATTGTCCGTGCGCCCGCTGGCTCCGGAGGAACGCAAGAGCGCCTCCACGCAAGGCTATCTACTGGTCGAGGATGTCGACGGTCCGGCGGCCCAGGCGGGCGTGCGTCCCGGCGACGTCATCCTCGGCGTGAACGGCAAGGTGGTGAAGTCCATCGCCGAGTTGCGCAGCGCCACCGCGAACGGGTCCAAGACCGTCGCCATCCTGCTCGAGCGCGACGGCAACCAGCTGTTCCTGCCCATTCGCGTCAGCTGATCTGCCGAACGAAAATGAACGCGCGGGCCCGCAAGGACCCGCGCGTTTTTGTTTGCGGGACTCAGCGGGGCGGAGCCCCGGGCGGCGCCGTCGGCGGCACGGGCTGCGGCGCCTGTGCCATCGCGTCGAGGAAATGAATCACCAGGAACTCGTCGTTCCACACGCTTTCCAGCGTGACGCGCGCGCGGATCTTGAGGCCTTGCGCCGCGGGGACCAGCCATGATTCACCGCCCTTGATGCGTGAGGGGTCGTCGTTCATGGCGTGCGCGGCGTCCAGTTTCTGGCGCAGCAGTTTGGCGATGGCGCGATTGTCCACGGCGCCGTTCTGCGCCGTGAACATGCACGGCTCATATTTCCCCGCATTGAGGCTCAGGGAAAATCTCCCGCCCTTGGCCGCCTTGAGATCTTTGGGCCCCCGGGCGCGGTCCGGTACGTACGCCGCCTTGAGCGAGGCTGGATCGACTTGGGCGCGCGTCTGGACCGCCTTCACGCAGTTGTCGAACAAAGTCGTGACGTAGGTTTCCAGAAGCGCGCTGCTGGTCGGTGCCGCGGTGGCCGGCGTGCCGGCAGCAAGCGCGGTGCAAAGCGCGAGAGTCGCGCAGAGAGTCCTGACATTCATGCCGTTCCCCCCGGTGAAACTGCCGGCATGTTAGCTGAATCCAGACCGAAACCAGACCGTCCCGAGACTACTTGCCCGGCGTCCCTCACTAATCTGTTCCTCACCCGAACACGAATGAGGAATGAAGATGTTGAAGCGATTCTCCGGATTGGCCCTGGCCGTGGCGGTCGTGGCCCTCGGCGGCTGCGCCAGCGCGCCGAAACCCGCCGTGACCCCAGCCCCCGACCTGTCGCGATACCGCGCGGCCGTCATCGGCGAGGTGCGTATCGATCCCGGGGCCGAAAAGTCGCTCTCGGACACGGACCGCCACGCGTTGGAACGCGAGTTCTACGAGGCGCTGGTGCCGGTGCTGTCGACGATGTCCACCTCGGAAAACGACGCTGGCGTCTTGCGCGTCGACATCACCGTGCGCGAGCTCGACGGCTCGAAGGTGGGTCTGAATGCGGTCAGCACGCTGCTGATCCATGTGCCCGTCGACCGCGGCAGCATCGCCTTCGAAGCGCGCTTCTACGAGGGCGCCAGGCCCGAGCCGGTGGCGACGGTCGAGCATCGGCAGAAGGGACACGTGTACGAGATCATCGGCGGCCTGAAGGAATACGGACACGCCAGGAACGCGCTGCGCGACTGGGCCAGGGACCTGAAACGCGAGATCGAGGGCGCGTGAGGATCAGCTGCGCACGCGCCGATACAAAGAGCGCGCCGCGAGGTACAGGCCCGTCTGCCGCGTGAGCGCGCTGCGCAGCCTCGGCAGGACGCGATATCGGTAGCGCCGCATGCCGCGCGCGGATATGCGCTCTGCCAGGCCTTCCTGGATGGTGTAGACGCAGGGATTGCACACGCCGCAGGGCTCGCCATTGATCGGTCGGTGGCAGAACCAGGTGTACGCCATGATTTCCTCGAAACCGGCGCGGCGGGCTTCGTCGCGCATCTCGAGCTTGGACATGTCGAACAGTGGAAAGCGGAAATATCTGAAAAGCTCGTAGCGGCCGTCGCCGGCGAAGCGCGGATCGAGACGCGTGCGTGAAGTGTCGATCAGGTCCTCGATGAGCTCGCGCGCCTTGTCGTCGCGATGTATCGCCAACTCCATGTCGTCGATGCCGTGTTGCGCGCAGAAGCGCGCCAGCCATTCGTACTGGCCGCCGATGAAGCCGGACTTCAGGCTCCGCTCGTACGCGCTCGTGATCCGCGGGTTGGGGGCGATGTCGTGAAATGGACATTCGATGGTTGGCCGCAGGCCCGCGGCCGCGTCCGGATACAGCCCCGTGACCCACTCCCGAATGAGTTCCATCGCGTGCCGCTCGGCGGGGACCGCCGGGCGGTACTGCGCGCGATCGATGATGTAGTACGGCCGGACACCGCGGCGCTCCACCAGCAGCAATTGCAGCAGTCGAAAGGTTGAATCCCACCCGCCGGTCCACAAGAGCCGCGCTTCTGACCTGGTGCCTGCCGCCTGCATCGAATCCCTCGCTGGTTGGACAGGTATTCGAACAGGTCTGCGAAGGCGCGTTGGCGCCAAATGTCTCGACCTTTTGTCAGAATTTGTCGGAGCCGCGAAGAATTTGTCCCCGGGCGTTCAGCAGGCGGCACTCAGCGGCCTCGATGGGACCGCCGAACCAGACATCGAGGCGCTGTGCGCTCCCGGGTTCGATCCATACCGGCTTGAGCCAGCGTTCGCGGGACTCGTGCGCGGCAACATGCCAGACGACCTCGACGTCCACCATCGTGATGCGCACGTGGCTGTTGTCGTTGCCGATGTCGCAATTCAGGTGGGGATAGGGCGCCCGGAATTCGTTGCCTGAAATCTTCTCCGCGGGATCGTAGTGCGACACGAAAACGGTATCGGCGAGTTTGCTGCTCGTGAAACGCAGGCGCTGCAACGCCGCGGGTGGAAGATCTTTTTCGGAGTAACGCGCCGGTGGCGGGTGAAGTATGGGCCGCAGCAGTGTCGGCACGTCCGGTCCTTGCGGCATGCGCTCGTATATCTGCAGATTTTCCTCCGGGCGGAGCAGCAGGGTTCCTTGCTGCCAGTTGTCGGGCTCGCCGTTGTCTGCGTGATAGGCAACCGCGCCGTAGCTGCCGTCGGCGGGCGGTGGAGGTGGCGGCGGCTCGTACAGGAAGCGCCCCGGACAGTGCTTCAGGTGCATATAGCCCTCGAAGTATTCGTGCCAGCTCATGCGCCCGTCGGAGTCGCAATCGGCATGACGAAATCCCAGCGATGCTTCGAAGACCGCTCCGTGGCTCTGTTCCCACTCGAAGCGATCCACGTCGCCATCCTTGTTGGCGTCGAGGGCTCGAAAATTGTCCGTTGGTCCCTGCCATTCGAACTCGACACGGCCACAGGCTGCGAACAACGCGGCCAGGAGGCACGCGAGAGAAATACGAAGTACGGTCATGGGCGGCAGCATTGATGATGGTGCGCACCAGATTCAACGGCTTTTTCGCTTGTGCGCGCCGTGTCGTGTAAGCTTGCCCGCCTTCTCAAAGCCCTGAAACTCAAGCCTTTTCCGATGCAAGAACGATACGACGCGGCCGCCGTTGAGCGTGCTGCACAGACCTTCTGGGACGAACAGCGCGTATTCGAGGCGCGCGAGAACGCCGGCGAGGGCGGAAAGTTCTACTGCCTCTCCATGTTTCCGTATCCGTCCGGCCGGCTGCACATGGGCCATGTGCGCAACTACACCATCGGCGACGTGCTCACGCGCTTCCACATGATGCAGGGCAAGAGTGTCATGCAGCCGATGGGCTGGGACGCGTTCGGCCTGCCGGCCGAGAACGCGGCCATCAAGAACAACGTGCCGCCCGCGAAATGGACGCGGGACAACATCGCCTACATGAAAGGCCAGATGAAGTCGCTGGGGCTGGCCTTCGACTGGTCGCGCGAGATCGCCACCTGCGATCCGTCTTACTACCGCTGGAACCAGTGGCTGTTCCTCAAGATGCTCGAGAAGGGCATCGCGTACCGCAAGACTGGCATCGTCAACTGGGATCCGGTCGACCAGACCGTGCTCGCCAACGAACAGGTCATCGATGGGCGCGGCTGGCGCACCGGCGCGCTGGTGGAGAAGCGCGAAATCCCGATGTACTACCTCGCGATCACGAAGTACGCCGAGGAGTTGTTAGGCGATCTCGGCAAGCTGCCGGACTGGCCCGAGCGCGTGAAGACCATGCAGGCCAACTGGATCGGCAAGTCCGAGGGCTGCGAGATCGGCTTCCCGTACGCGCCGGACACCCGGGCGCTGGTGGGTCACGATGGCGCGCTCAGAGTGTTCACTACGCGTGCCGACACAGTGTTCGGCGTGACGTTCATGGCCATTTCTGCCGAGCACCCCATCGCGCTACAGGCCGGCGCGAAGAATCCCGCCCTGCAGGCCTTCATCGATGAATGCCGTCGCGGCAGCACCATGGAAGCGGACATCGCCACGCAGGAAAAGAAGGGCATGCGCACCGGGCTCTACGTGCTGCATCCTTTCACCGGCCAGATGGTGGAGATCTGGGTGGCCAACTACGTGCTCATGGCCTACGGCGAAGGTGCCGTCATGGGCGTGCCGGGCCACGACGCGCGCGACTACGAGTTCGCGCTGAAGAACAAGCTGCCCATCGTGCAGGTGGTGCGCTCGAAGACGGGCGCGTACGCGAATCTCGATCCGCCCTGGCAGGACGCGTTCAGCGATTACGGCATCACCATGAACTCGGGCGAGTTCGATGGGCTCGAGTATCAGCCTGCCGTGGACGCCATTGCCCGCGCGCTCGAAAAGAAGGGGTTGGGCAGGAAACGCACACAATGGCGCCTGCGCGACTGGGGCATCTCGCGGCAGCGCTACTGGGGTTGCCCGGTGCCGCTGATCCATTGCAAGAAATGCGGCGAAGTGCCGGTGCCCGAGACGGACCTGCCGGTGGTGCTGCCGGAAGGTCTGGTGCCGGACGGCTCCGGCAATCCGCTCAACAAGACGCCGTCGTTCCTGAACGTGAAGTGTCCGAAGTGCGGCGCCGATGCGCGCCGCGAGACGGACACCATGGACACCTTCGTCGATTCGTCCTGGTACTTCCTGCGTTTCGCCTGCCCGGACGCACCGACCATGGTGGACGCGCGGGCTGACTACTGGATGCAGGTGGACCAGTACATCGGCGGCATCGAGCACGCCATCCTGCACCTGCTGTATTCGCGCTTCTGGACCAAGGTGATGCGCGACCTGGGCCTGGTACAGGTCGACGAGCCGTTCAGGAACCTGCTGACGCAGGGCATGGTGCTGCACGACATCTACTATCGCGAGCCGGCACCGGGCCGACGTGACTACTTCAATCCCGCTGACGTCGAAGTGCTGCGTGATGACAAGGGCCAGCGCACCGGCGCCATCCTGCTGAGCGACAACCAGCCGGTGGAGTGGGACGGCCTCGGCACCATGTCGAAGTCCAAGAACAACGGCGTAGATCCGACCGAGCTCATCGGCCAGTTCGGCGCCGACACCGCGCGCCTGTTCATGATGTTCACGGCGCCCCCCGAACAGACCCTGGAATGGTCGGAAGAGGGCGTGCAGGGTTCGTTCCGTTTCATCCGCCGCCTGTGGAAGGCGGTCTACGACCAGGTGAACGCGCCGCCGCCGGCGGACTCGATCACCACCGACGAGTTCGACAAGACGAAGCTCGATGCCGCGCAGAAGGAAATGCGCCGCATCGCGCATCACACGCTCGAGAAGGTGACCGACGACATCGGCCGGCGCCGCAGTTTCAACACCGCGGTGGCGGCGGTAATGGAGCTGCTGAACGCGATCTCGAAACACGACAGCTCGACGCTGGCGGGCCGCGTCGTGGCGCACGAGGCGCTGGAGATCGCGGTGATGTGCCTGTCGCCGATGATTCCGCACGTCACGCACGAGTTGTGGCATCAGCTGGGCCACGCGACCGCGCTCATCAACGAACGCTGGTGGAGCCCGGATCCGGACGCGCTGGTGCAGGACTCGGTCGAGGTATCGGTGCAGGTAAATGGCAAGCAGCGCGCCCGCGTGGTCGTGCCGGCGGATGCCACCACCGAGGCTGCGGTGGCCATCGCGCTCAAGGACGCGAACGTGCAGAAGTTCATGGAAGGCAAGCCGGTCAAGTTTTCGAAGTACGTACCCGGGCGCATGGTTACCCTTGCCGTATGAAACACGGCGGTATGAGACTCGCGACTGCCATCTGCGTTCTGCTGCTGACCGGCTGCGGGTTCCACCTGCAGGGCAAACAGCCGTTGCCGGCCTCGTTCGCCAATACCTACATCGACACCAAGGATGAACAGACTGACTTCGTGCAAGGCATGCGCAAGGCGCTGATCTCCTCCGGCTACAAGGTGATCCGCACC
>Ga0070689_100002712_pt1 | contig 11594 bp, 10 predicted proteins | sample KBSS23HmetaG_FD_64669 | JGI IMG/M metagenome (GOLD analysis project Ga0070689, IMG submission 64669) | Switchgrass rhizosphere microbial communities from Kellogg Biological Station, Michigan, USA - KBS S2-3H metaG | ecosystem: Host-associated > Plants > Roots > Rhizosphere ... | reverse complement strand
CAGGACGACCGCATGGTGGAGAGCTACCTCGCGGAATTCCCCGGCTACTACAAGACGGCCGACGCCGGCTATGTCGACCAGGACGGCTACGTCTATGTGATGGGCCGCACCGATGACATCATCAATGTGGCGGGACATCGGCTGTCGACCGGCGGCATCGAGGAGGTGCTGTCCGGCCATCAGGATGTCGCCGAATGCGCGGTGCTCGGCATCAAAGATGAATTGAAAGGCGAGGTGCCCTGCGGCTTCATCGTGCTCAAGGCCGGCGTCAACCGCGCCGGCGAAGACATCGAGAAGGAATGCGTGCAACTCGTGCGCGATAAGATCGGCCCGGTGGCGTCGTTCCGCCTTGCCATCGTCGTCGCCCGGCTGCCGAAAACGCGCTCGGGTAAAATCCTCCGCGGCACCATCAAGAAAATTGCCGACGGCGACTCCTGGACCATGCCGGCCACCATCGAGGACCCCAAGGTGCTCGACGAGATCGGCGACGCGCTGAAGGGCAAGGGCGTCGGGGCTTAAGCGGTCGCTAGCGCGCTGCTCCGTTTCCGTTTGCGCTCGCCTCTCCGTCCTTCGGCCGCGTAAGCCCGGGCGTGACAAACGAGAGGGCTGCGGTTCGCCGATTAGGAGAATGCCCCGCGACCGTGTATGCATTCCCTCGCCGGATGATCGCGATGAGCGTCCTCATTCCCCGGCCTTAGGAAACACCGTGAGCAAACCCGAACTCGGCACCAAGCGCCTCTGCGCCGGCTGCAACGCGAAATTCTACGATCTGCTCAAGACGCCGATCGTCTGTCCGACCTGCGAGGCGGTGTTTGTCCTGCCGAAGGTTGTGCCATCGCGGCCGCGGCGCGGCTTCGAACCGTTGCCGGCGATCGTGGCGGCGCCTGCGATCGTGCCGAAGGCCGAGGACGCGACCGCCCCGAGCGAAACCGCTGACGGCGAGAAGGAAGCCGAGGGCGGCGTCGCGCTACTGGAGGAGATCGACGAAGATTAGCGCTGGGAGGCGCTGAGGCGCCGTCGCCTCACTTCGGCAGCTCGATGATCTTGTTGACGCCTTCGGCGGAATTGTAGATCGACACCTGCACGACGGGGTGGCCCTTCTTGATAACCAGTCCGGCGGCCTCGGCCGCGTCTTCCGTCAGATAGAACGCCTTGGTCTGCCGGTCGACTTGGAGCCGGTAGTTGCCGACCTCCTTCTTTGCCTTCTGATTGGGCGCTTCCTGCGCCGCATCGTCCGGTTCGGATTTTTTGACCTTGATCTCGGGTCGCGAAGCCATTCGGCGATCTCCTTTACGTTGAACGGAGCACGGGCGCATGCCCGTGCGAACTGAAACTCGAGTGTTTGGCCGACGGCGGCTCTGAAATGCCTCACGCGGCGCACTATTCGGTGTTGCTGTTCTTCGGTGCCGGGGCGCCAGGGCGGCGCGCGATGACGCTTGTGGGCCTGCGGTGTTGATTTGGGAAGAGCCCGGGTATATCGGCCAACAATATGTTCAGCGCAAGGCTGGCCCGGTTTATAGGAATATAATCATAATCCATCAGCCCGGCGCCGTGCTAACGTTCCCCACAACCACAACAACAACGCGCCAATGAAACGGGGGGAACATCATGGCCGACACACAAGCCGAACCCAAATTGCTGCTGCCGCAGTTGAAGCCGTTCTACGATTTTGCCAGGCCGCTGGCCTGGCCGGTGATCCGCATTGCCTGCGGCTGGAATCTCGCCGTGCACGGCTGGGGCAAGGTGTCGCGCGGGCCGTCCGCCTTCGTGAAGGCCTTTGCCGACCTGGGCTTCGAGCCCGCCATCGCCTGGGTGTGGGGCGCGCTGGCGATCGAATTCGTCGGCGGCATTGCGCTGATCCTCGGGCTGTTCACGCGGTTCTGGGCGGCGGCCGCGGCGATCGAGCTTGCCATCATCACCATGATCTACTGGAAGACCGGGTTCTCGTGGCTCAATCGCGGCTACGAGTACACGCTGCTGTGGGGCTTTGTCTGCTTCGCCATCGCGCTCCGCGGCGGCGGGCCGTACTCCCTCGATCGCAAGTTCGGCACCGAGCTGTAAGAAGCTGAAGCCGATTCAAGGCGTTGTGAAGGCGTCGTGAAAGCGCTTGCGGGGCGCAGCATGAGGCATTAGTTGAACGTCGTGCGGGCTCGCCGATTCATTCGGCGCCTGCCTTCGTAACAACGCAGCAAGCCCGCATGATGACGACGGCCGATTCAATCGGCGATGCTGTGACGCCTGACGAGATCAGGGCGGCGCTTCAGCGTATGACCGGCAGCGACGTGTTCAGCCGTTCGCCGCAGCTTGGCGCTTTCCTGCGCTTCGTCGTCGAGGCGGTGCTGCACGGCAAGGCCGACCGCATCAAGGCCTACACCATCGGCATTGAGGTGCTCCGGCGCGACCCCAAGTTCGACCCGCAGCTCGATCCGATCGTGCGGGTCGAAGCGACCCGGCTGCGGCGCGCGATTGAACGCTATTACGCGGGGCCCGGCGCCACCGATCCGGTCATCGTCGATCTGCCGCGCGGCTCTTATGTGCCGACCTTCCGGCGGCGCGAGATGGCGCGTCGCCGCGTGGCGCCATCCATCGCGGCGTTCGGGCGCTGGGCCGGCGCTCTGCAACGTCCGCTGCCGTCAGCCTGGCTGGCCGTCCTGGCGGCGGTCGCGGTGCTGTCGATCGCCGCCATGTTTTTCCATGGCCGCCGCGACGATGGCATCACCACAGCGGCGGTCGGGGTGCGCGATCTCAGCGGTCCGAACGCCAATACGCTGCCGCCGGGCAACGGCATGCCGACGATCCAGATCGAGCCGCTGCGCGTGATCGGTTCGCCATCGCCGAGCGCCATCGCAGCCGAACGCCTGAATGCCAAGATCAGCGACGCCTTTGCGCGCTTCGACACCATCAATGTGGCGTCAACTCCTGTCCCAACGAATGCCATATCCGATGCGCCTGCCACCGATCCGCGAACCGATTATCGCCTCTCCGGCGCCATCGAATACATCGGCGACTCCGCCAATGCCTGGTTCACGCTGACCAGCAGCGCGGAGGGCAAGGTGGTCTGGTCGCGCACGTTCGAACGCGTGCAGCCGGCCGACGCGGAGGGCGTCACCGAAGATTCGATCGTCATTTCGCTCACCAATTCACTGCTGCAATCCTATGGCGTCATCCGGGCGCGAGACCGCGCCAATCAGCTGGCATCGAATGCCGGCGACCCTCGCTATCGCTGCATCCTGGAAGCGGCCGACGCGATCCGTACGTCCGACCGGCAAACCTACGAACTCGCCCGCGCCTGTCTTGAACATTTGACCAGCGTGGACCCCGGCTTTGCGGTCGGCTTCGCGTTTCTGGCGATGATCTACAATCGCGAATTCCAGCTTGGATATGAGCCGCGTCCTGGCGAACCGCCGGCGCTGGACCGGGCGCTGCGCGCGGCCAGGCAGGCGATTGCGCTGCATCCGGAAGGCTCGCGCGGCTATCTCGTGCTGATGGTGATTCAGTCCAACCGCCGCGACATAGCCGCGGCACTGGCCGCCGGCGACAAGTCTCTGATGCTCAACAAATACGACATGCTGGCGCTTGGTGAATATGGCGGCCGGTTGATCCTGGCTGGCGACGTCGACAAGGGCATGAAAATGCTGCGGGACGCCGGCGCGCACGGCGCGGTTCGCCCGGCCTGGCATCACATCTACATGTTCATTGGCAGCTACGTCGGCGGCGACATGAAGGAAGCTGTGCGCCAGGCCAACGAAATTGCTGTCGACGATATGGCGCTCGGCCAGGTGGCGCGGGCTCTTGCTGCCCGCGTCGAGGGCAATCAGGCTGGAGTGCGAAAGGCGGTCGAGCGGTTGATCGCGCTCGGACCGGGTTGGCGCCGCGACCCGCGTGCCGAGCTCGCCCGGCTGATCCCGGGCGAGGGCGTTGTCGACCGGCTGAGCCGGGATCTTGCCGCCGCCGGCCTTCCCGGCGGCGCTTGAGGGTTTCTTTTGCGTTTGGCTAATTCACTGTTTTCACTTGTTTATTTCGGTCGGCTAACGCCCACTTTGCCGTAAGTTGCTTCCCTTCAGGCCGCGTTCTCGGCCAGACACACGCCGCTGGCCCGCTTGGGGGCCGGCGCGCTTACAGGCTGAGTGGTCTCAGCCCCTTCGGAAGCGTGCCCTCTGAAAATTTGGCGCGAGTTCCGATGCAAAACCAATCCCCCCCTTTGCAAGACCCACGGCCCGGCAACGAGGTAACGATGTCCAATGGTGAATGTGAACCGCCTGCGGAGACTGTCTGGCTTGACGACACCGGCAGCGGGCGGACCGATCCGCCGTCGGAACGAGTGCTTTCGCTCGAGAATGTCGCCAGGATGTTCGGCGTTTCCAAGCTGAGCCTGCGTTACTACGAATTCCGCGGCCTGATCCGGCGCATGCATTCGCTGGGTGGCGTACCGGTGTTCAGCTGGGCCGATTGCGAGCGGCTCGCCTTCATCATCAAGTGCCGCAAGGCCGGTGTGAAGCTCAGCGATATCGTCACAATCATCGATGCCACGGACGACGATGCTTCGCCGCTCGCCTTCAAGACCGGTCAGGAAAACTGCATGGCGCTGGTGGAGCGGCTGGAGCGCAGGCGCCGGGTGATCGACGAGGCGCTCGCCGAGTTGAGCCACGTTTATGCTTTGCTCACGACCAAGCTTCTCGGCGACGCCGAGCCTTCGCGCCGCCAGTAGAACTCAAGTGAGCTCGAACTGCAGCTTGGCGAGCCGCGCGTAGAGCCCGTCGCGCGCGACCAGGCTGTCGTGGCTGCCCTCCTCGACGATGCGGCCCTGGTCGAGCACCAGGATGCGATCGCAGGACAGCACCGTCGCCAGCCGGTGCGCGATGACGAGCGTGGTGCGGCCGGTCATCAGCCGCGTCAGCGCCACCTGGACCAGCGTCTCGCTCTCGGCGTCGAGCGAGGAGGTCGCTTCGTCGAGCAGCAGCAGCGGTGCCTCGCGCAGGATCGCCCGCGCGATGGCGATGCGCTGGCGCTGGCCGCCGGACAGCGTGACGCCGCGCTCGCCGACCGGCGTGTCGTAGCCTTGCGGCAACGCACGGATGAAAATGGCGGCGGCGGCGTCCTCGGCCGCCCGTTGGATCTCGGCGTCGGTGGCGTCGGGCCGGCCGAAGCGGATGTTGTCGCGCACGCTCATGCCGAAAATCGCGGTGTCCTGCGGGACCAGCGCGATGTGGCGGCGCAACTCCGCCGGATCGGCGTCGGACAGGCGCACGCCGTCGAACGTCACCGTGCCGGACTTCGGATCGTAGAAGCGCAGGATCAAATGGAAGATCGTGCTCTTGCCGGCGCCCGAGGGGCCGACGATCGCGACCTTCTCGCCGGGCTTGACGCGGAACGACACGCCATCGAGCACGTCGGCGTCCGGCCGCGCCGGATAAGCAAAGCGCACATTGTCGAAGGCGACCTCGGCGCGTGGACGCCGCGGCAACGGCAGCGGATGCGCCGGCGTCCGAATCTCGGGAACGATAGCGAGGATCTCCATGAGCCGCTCGGCGGAGCCCGCCGCCTGCGATAATTCGCCCCAGACCTCGCTTAACTGGCCGAGCCCGCTCGCGGCAAACACCGCGAACAGCACGAACTGGCTGAGCCGGCCGGGCGTCATCTCGCCTGCGATGACGTCCTGGGCGCCGACCCAGAGAATGACCACGACGCTCGCGGAGGCGAGAAAGATGATGATCGCGGTCAGGATCGCCCGCGCCCGGGTCGACTGAATCGCGGCGCGATAGGCGCGCTCGACCGCTTTGGAAAAGCGCCCGCTCGCGAGCGGCTCGTTGGTGAAGGCCTGTAAGGTGCGCACCGCGCCAATGAGCTCGGACGCGTAGGCCGAAGCATCGGCGAGGGTGTCCTGCGCCGTCCGCGAGCGCCGCCGCACCGCCCGACCGAAGCCGACCAAGGGCAGCACGATCAGCGGGATGGCGGCCAGCACGAAACCCGACAGCTTGGGGCTCGTGATCACCATCATGGTGGCGGAGCCGAGAAACAGCACGACATTGCGGAGCGCAACCGACACTGACGAGCCGACCGCCGACTTGATCTGGGTGGTGTCGGCGGTGAGACGCGAGGTCAATTCGCCGGTGCGGGCGGTATCGAAGAACGGCGCCGACAGTGCGATAAGGTGGCCGAACACCGCGGACCGCAAATCGGCGACCACACGCTCGCCGAGCGTGGTCACCAGATAGTAGCGCGAGGCGCTGGCGACCGCGAGCACCGCCACCACCGCGATCATCACGCCGAAATACTGGTCGATCAGTCCGACGTGTTCGCCCTCGAAGCCGAAGTCGATCATGCGGCGCACCGCGATCGGCACCACCAGCGTTGTGATCGCGGCGGTGAGCAGCGCGACGAGCGCCGCTGCCGCCCGGCCGCGGTAGCGCAGGACGTAGGGAACCAGCAGCCTGAGCGGGCGGAGCTTGGCCTTGCGGGCGGCTGAAGCGGCTGCGGCGTCCGGGGCCGCGGACGGTGCAGGCGTGAGCCCTGCGCTGCCGGCGGTGTCGTTCATGTCGCTGTTCCGTCCCGGATTGCGGCCGCGTCTGGCCTTGCTGTGCCCTCGCGGAACCGCAATTGCAACTGGGTCTGTCCAGGGCCTCGTTTGCCCCATGGCTTGTCGGTCCAGGGCTTGTCGGTCCAGGCCACGTCCTGTATAGAACCGCGCAAATCCAGCCAAATTTCAACGGCGGCCAATTCTTAACCGCGGCATGTCCGCAGGACCTTGACCATGAAGCCCGACGCGCACCCGGAATATCACAGCATCACGGTCAAAATGACCGATGGTACCGAGTTCACCACCCGCACCACCTGGGGCAAGAAGGGTGATACCCTGCATCTCGATATCGATCCGAAGTCGCACCCGGCCTGGACCGGTGGCAACCAGCAACTGATGGATCGCGGCGGCCGCCTGTCGCGCTTCGAGAAGAAGTTCGCCGGGCTGAGCGTCAGCAAGAAATAAGCCCGAGGCCAACCGGATAAACAAAAACCCCCGCGCGAGCGGGGGTTTTTCGTTTCAGGCGCCAGGAGTTTCAGTTTCCGTCCTGCTCGAAGGCTGCCTTCAACAGCCCCATCTGGCGCTCCACCGGATTGCTGGCGCGGGGCTTATCCGGCGCCAGCGGCGGCGCGTAGATGTTGGCATCGAGGCGGCGAACCTGGTCGTTGAGCTTCTTGGAACGGTTGATCAGGCTGCGCAGCCGCTCGGGCAAAAGCTTGATGGTGTCTGGATCGCCGGGCTCGCCGGCGGCGAGCTTGACCTTGGACTTTTCCTTATTGGCCTGGATGAGCGTCATCTCACCCTCCTTGACCGCGCGATGCAGCAGCAACCACGAGGCAAGCTGCATCAGACGCGTGGTCAGCCGCATGCTCTCGGTGGCATAGGCCAGCGCCGCACTGCGTTCGAGCTTCTTGGATTCCTGTCGGCCGGGCCCATCGAGATAGGCCGCGGTTTCCTCGACCAGCGCCATGCCGTCACGAAACAGACCGGCGAACGCCTGAGAGCTGGCAAGCTTCTCGCCGAAGTAAATCGGCGCCGCTTCGTCGGCGGAACGCTCTTTCATACTGATACGCCTCACCCAGCTGGTCTTGGATATGACCGGGTCGGGGCGAAACTGTCCAGACGTTCAGTCGCAATGTTTACATAATGGTAACCGTCCGGACGGTGTGCCCCGAAACGGAACAAAAAAAGAGCCGCCGTTGCCGGCGGCTCAAAGTGATAACAGGGAGGCGTCAAACAGAGTGGACAGGAGCCACTCAATGTCCATGAAGATGGACAGATATGAGTAATGAACGAGAAAGCTTAACGCAGGGTTAAGGATGCGACGGCTGCGATTTATGGTTAACGCGCGGTAAAATTTTTTGAGGCTCGGCCGGGCGTCATTTCTTGAAGAACATATCGGCCGCCGATTTCGATGCCTGCTTGGTCGCCATGTTCGCCTCAAGGCGTGCAATCTCTTCCTTTAGTAGCGTGATCCGCTCGGTCAGTTCGCCGACCGACAGCAGTGTCAGCTCCTGTCCGATCTCGTGGGTGATCTTCTTCTTCGGCCGGTCGTCATCATCGGTCGCTGGCATTGTCGGCTCCAGTGTGATCCGGCAAAAAATAGCTGCGATCAGCCTGGTTGTCACACTGGGGCAGGGCGACTAGAAATCGGCGTCTTGCGCATGACCTCGTCCGGAAACCGGTTCCCACTTTTCAGGGTCGTGCGATCCCAAGCTTTGAGGACGATATGACAGTGCCCGCACGCATGACCGTAATCGCCATCCGCGCCCCCGGCGGGCCGGAAATGCTGGTGCCGGAGGAGCGCCCAGTGCCGGCGCCCGGTCCCGGCGAGATCCTGGTGAAGGTGGCGGCCGCTGGCGTCAATCGTCCGGATGTGCGCCAGCGCCAGGGCACCTATCCGCCGCCCAAGGGCGCGACCGACATCCCCGGCCTCGAGATCGCCGGCGAAGTGGCGGCGCTCGGCCCGGATGTGAAACGCTGGATGCTCGGCGACAAGGTCTGCGCTCTCGTGGTCGGCGGCGGCTACGCGCAATACTGCCTGGCCTATGAGCCGCACGCTTTGCCGGTGCCGCCTGCGCTTTCGATGGTCGAGGCCGCCGCCATTCCGGAGACGTTCTTCACCTGCTGGCAGAACATGTTCATGCGCGCCGACGTTAAGAGCGGCGACTGGGTCCTGGTGCACGGCGGCACCTCCGGCATCGGCACCACCGCGATCATGCTGGCCAAGGCGTTCGGCGGAAAGGTCATCACCACCGCGGGCTCGGCAGAGAAGTGCGCGGCGGCGAAGAAGCTCGGCGCCGATGTGGTGGTGAACTATAAAACGGAAGACTTTGTCGCGATGACCAAGCAGGCCACCGGCGGCGCCGGCGCCAACCTCATCGTCGACATTGTTGGCGGCGACTACATCGACCGCAATTACGATGCCGCCGCCGACAACGGCCACATCGCCCAGGTGTCGTTCACCGGCAATCCGAAAGTCGCCGCCAATTTTGCCAACCTGATGCGGAAACGTCTGCATCACACCGGTTCGACGCTGCGCCCGCGCACCATCGCCGAGAAGGCCGCGATCGCCCGCGGCATCGAGGAGCGGGTCTGGCCGTTCGTCGCCTCGGGCAAGATCAAGCCCGTGATCGACTCCACATTCCCGCTGGCCAAGGCATCCGAGGCCCATGCCCGCATGGAGACGAGCCTGCACATCGGCAAGATCGTGCTGACGGTGTGAGCGGCCCGCCATTCCGGGCCGCCCGATGGTTAATCCGGGACGTTGCGGCGCGGTTTAACCGACGGAAATCCTTGCTCTTATCGTCGGCGAAAGCTACTCATCGCTTGGCCCTGATGAAGTTCCGGGCGGATCCTTGAGCCCCTGCGGCACGGGCCGCGAAACGGTCGTAATGTTAAGGGCTTAACTCAGCCCTGAAGGGCACGACGAGACAGCTGCGGAGGTCGGGTTTGGGCTTGCTGCGCGCCGCAATGTTCGCGGCTCTCCTGGTCGCCGCCCTGTTTGGCGCATCGTCCGGTCACGCCGTCGAGGCGGTGAACGTGCGCGCCGACGTGACCGCGATCGACCTCACCGGCGTTGCCGACATGGTCAAGACCGAGTCCGACACCATCCAGGTGTCGGCGGCCCCGGGCGCCGACGGCATCGTGCGCCGCATGCAGCAGCCGGCGCGCGAGGGCTCGACCAACTGGGCGGTGTTCGCGCTCGCCAATTCCGGCGACGAGCAGATCGACCGGCTGATCGTGGTGCCGCACTACCGCATGGTCGGGTCGGGTCTGTTCCTGCCCGACCTCGGCCTGTCCCGCATCGTCACCATTTCGCCGAGCTCCGGCGAGCGGCCCGAGCAGCAGTACAGCGCCACCGCCGACATCTACCGGGTCACGCTCGATCCCGGCACCGTGGTGACCTATATCGCGGAGCTTCGCACCGACCGGTTGCCGCAGCTCTATCTGTGGGAGCCCGACGCTTACAAGGACAAGATCAACAGCTTCACGCTCTACTACGGCATCGTCATCGGCATCGCCGGATTGCTGGCGCTGTTCCTGACCATCCTATTCGTGGTCAAAGGCAGCGTGATGTTCCCGGCGGCCGCGGCGCTCGGCTGGGCGGTGCTGGTCTACATCGGCATCGACTTCGGCTTCTGGGGCAAGGTGTTCGATATGTCGTCGGGCGCCGAGCGCATCTGGCGCGCGTCGGGTGAGGCGATCCTCGCCGGCACGCTCCTGGTGTTCCTGTTTGCCTATCTCAATCTCGGCCGCTGGCATGTGCGCTACATGCACATCACCCTGGGCTGGCTCGCGGGTCTGGCGGCACTCGTTGCGATCGCGCTAATCGACGCCTCGATCGCATCGGGCATCGCGCGGCTGTCGCTCGTCTGCATCGCGTTTCTCGGCTTCGGTCTCGTGATCTATCTCTCCACCCACGGCTACGACCGCGCGGTGCTGCTGATTCCGACCTGGTTCCTGCTGGTGATCTGGACCGTCGGCCTGATGATGACGGTCACCGGCTTCGTCACCAACGACATCATCGGTCCGGCGCTGCTTGGCGGCCTGGTTCTGATCGTCATGCTGATCGGCTTCACCGTCATGCAGCACGCCTTCGCTGGCGGCATCACCCACAACATCGTCACCGACGTCGAGCGGCGCGCGCTGGCGCTTACCGGCGCAGGCGACATGATCTGGGACTGGGACGTGTCGGCGGACCGCGTCTACACCAGCCCGGAGACCGAGCAGCTCCTGGGGCTGAAGCGCGGCACGCTCGACGGTCCGGCATCCCGCTGGCTCGACGTGTTGCACGCGCTCGACCGTGATCGCTTCCGCGCGGCGCTTGACGGCGTGCTGGAGCAGCGCCGCGGCCGGCTGGTGCAGGATTTCCGCCTGCGCACGCCGGAGGGCCATTACCTGTGGTTTGCGCTGAAGGCGCGGCCCGTGGTCGGCTCCGACGGCGAGGTGGTGCGTCTGGTCGGCACGCTGACCGACGTCACCGAATTCAAGACCGCCGAGGAACGCCTGTTGCACGACGCAGTGCATGACAACCTCACCGGCCTGCCGAACCGGCAGCTTTTCATCGACCGGCTGGAAGGCGTGATGGCCTTCGCCAAGGCCGATCCGGCGATCCGCGCCACCGTGGTGGTGATCGATCTCGACCGCTTCAAGCAGGTCAACGACTCGGTCGGCATCGCGGTCGGCGACTCGATCCTGCTGACCCTGGCGCGGCGGCTGAGCCGCTTGCTCAAGCCGCAGGACACGCTGGCGCGGCTCACCGGCGACCAGTTCGCCATGATCGTGCTGTCGGAACGCGATCCGACCAGGCTGATCGCTTTCGCTGAGACCATCCGCCGGACGCTGCGCGCGCCGATCACCTTCAACGACCGTGAGATTTTCCTCACCGCTGCGATCGGGCTTGCGCTTGGCGACGGCCAGCCGAACCGCACCGAGGAGGTGCTCAAGGACGCCGAGCTCGCGATGTATCACGCCAAACGGATCGGTGGCGACCGCATCGAGCTATTCAAGCCGGCGATGCGGGCGCGCAAGACCGACCGGCTGACGCTGGAATCCGAACTGAGGCGCGCACTGG
>Ga0070689_100002705_pt1 | contig 11607 bp, 10 predicted proteins | sample KBSS23HmetaG_FD_64669 | JGI IMG/M metagenome (GOLD analysis project Ga0070689, IMG submission 64669) | Switchgrass rhizosphere microbial communities from Kellogg Biological Station, Michigan, USA - KBS S2-3H metaG | ecosystem: Host-associated > Plants > Roots > Rhizosphere ... | reverse complement strand
CATGCCTCGTCGCTTCGCGTTCCGTGGCGAACGTCTAGCGTTCAGCACCGGGATCGTCGCCCTCGCGGTCCTGTCGATCGCCGTCCTTGCGGCGTTCGGCGGTCGGGTGGAAGCGCTCATCCCGCTGTACGCCGTCGGCGTCTTCACGTCGATCACCTTGTCGCAGGCGGGGATGGTCCGGCACTGGTGGCGGAGCCGCGAGCCGGGCTGGCGGCGGAGCATGACGATCAACGGCGTGGGAGCGGTGGCGACCGCGATCGTGACGATGATCTTCGCGATCGCGAAATTCGCGCTCGGTGCCTGGCTGATCATCATCGTGATCCCGATCCTGGTCGCGGCGATGATCGCGGTCCATCGACGATATGCGCGGCGCGGGATCGAGAAGGCCGTCCGCGCCGAACTCGTGGTCCGGCCACCCCAACGGGCACAGCGAGTCATCGTTCCGGTGGCTGACGTGTCACGCGACGTGGTCCACGCCCTGACGTTCGCACGGACGATGTCGGACGACGTCACGGCGGTCCACGTGACCGAGGACGCCGAACGAGGCAAGGAGCTGCGTGCGCGGTTCCAGCGGCAGGTCCCGGGGATCCCGCTGGTCCTCGTCGAATCGCCGTATCGCGAGCTCGTCCGACCGCTGGTCCGCTACCTGCGGGATGCCGCCGACTCGGCCGGCGACTCAGTCGTGATCGTCCTGCTCCCCGAGTACCTGCCGCGCAACCGGATCGAGCAGTTCCTCTACAACGACAACGCCCGGAGGATCCGGGAGGCGATCCTCGGCTTGCCGAATGTCCTCGTCGCGGAGGTGCCCTATCGGCGTGCCGCGTGACGAATGCCACGGGGCCGCCCAGAACGAATATTGAGCGACTGTTGAGCGCGTCGGGGACGGGCATGGACGAACCGCCGGCCACGGAACGTGGCACCGTATGGACGTGCCATCAACCACCGCCGGTCGGTCGCGACCGGCCGAAGCGAGTGCGCGACCGCCGGTCGCGGGCAGGGCGACGCCGACGTGATCGGCGGCCGTCGACCACTCACAGGACGTAAAGCGGGCGACCGACGCATCCGCGTCGAGCGGCCCCACGCTCCGTACTTCCGATACGCAGGCCCCGGTCAGCTCGTCGCGCGTGAGGCGGCGTCCCAACCACGCACCCCCGCTGGGCGCGCCTTCGCGCGCGCCCGCGCCGTCGTGTTCGGGCGCCCGCTCGCGAGCGAGGCCGATATCGACGAGCGCCTATCGAAGGTCAAGGCACTCGCGATCTTCAGCTCGGACGCCATCTCGTCGTCGGCCTACGCGACCGAGGAGATCCTCCGGGTCCTGATCCTCGCGGGCGCGGCCGCGATGCTCCTGTCGATCGAGGTCTCGATCGCGATCGCGATCCTGCTGGCGGTCGTCGCCGTGTCATACCGGCAGGTGTGTCGCGCCTACCCCAACGGAGGCGGCGCCTACATCGTGGCGCGGACGAATCTCGCGCCGATCTTCGGGTTGATCGCGGCAGCGTCACTGCTCATCGACTACGTGATGACGGTGGCGGTGTCGACGGCGTCGGCTATCGCCCAGATCCAATCCGTCGTCCCTGCGGCGTACGACGTGCGGATCGAGATCGCGTTCATCTCGATCACGCTCATCACGATCGCGAACCTGCGTGGCCTTCGGGAGTCAGGGAACATCTTTGCCGTCCCGACCTATCTGTTCGTCGGGCTCGCGCTGCTCATCGTGGTCACCGGGGTTTCGCAGATCATCACGGGCACCGCGCAGCCCGTCCCACCCCGGCCAGACTCCCTGCCGCTGGGAACCGAGCCACTCGGGATCCTGTTGCTCCTGCGAGCGTTCGCCGGCGGGTCGGTCGCGCTGACCGGCGTCGAAGCGATCGCGAATGGCGTACCAGCATTCAAACCCCCGGAGTCGAAGAACGCCGCCAACACGATGACGGCGATGGCGGTCCTGCTCGGCATCCTCTTCATCGGGCTGACCGTGGTGTCAGTCGCGTATGGGTTGCGACCGACCCAAGCTGGGGGCCCATCGATCGTCGCGATGGCCGCCGAGGCGACGCTCGGTGCCGGTTCGCCGTTCGTGCCGCTGTTCGCCGCTGCTACGGCGCTGATCCTGTTCCTCGCGGCGAACACGAGTTTCAATGCCTTCCCGCGCCTCGCCGCGATCCTCGCGGAGGATGGCTACATGCCGCGGCAGTTCGCGTTCCGTGGCGATCGGCTCGCGTACTCGTGGGGCATCGTCCTGCTGGCGGCGATCGCGTTCGGGCTGCTCTGGGCGTTCGGTGGCGACACCCACGCGCTGATCCCGCTGTATTCGGTCGGCGTGTTCCTGTGCTTCACGTTGAGCCAGGCGGGCATGGTCAAACACTGGCGTGAGGTCCGCGAATCGGGCTGGCAGTGGCGGCTCGCCGTGAATGCCTTCGGCGGCGTGCTGACGGCGGTCGTCCTGGGGATCGTCGTCTTCGAGAAGTTCCGCGACGGGGCGTACCTCGTCGTGATCCTCGTGCCGCTGCTCGTGGCCATGATGCTGTTCATCAACCGCCAGTACGCCCGGTCGAAGAAGGAGCTCGCCGTTCGCCCGGACCTCATCGTCGGACCGCCGATCCGTGAGGAGCGCGTGGTCGTCCCGATCCCCGGTCTCGACCGTGCGACCGTCCAGGCGATCAAGGTCGGTCGCTCGATCGACGAGGACGTCCGCGCTGTCTTCATCTCCGATGACCCAGAGCGCGCGGCGGCGGTCCGCCGTGACTTCGAACGGCAGGTCCCGGGCGTGCCGCTGGTGGTCGTCGAGTCTCCGTATCGGGCACTGGCGGGGCCTCTCCTGGCATACCTCGACGTGCTCGATATGGCCTGGCCACCGGACAAGCCGGAGCCCATCACGTTCGTCGTCATACCCGAATACGTCGCGAAGAGCTGGTGGGAACGGCTGCTCTACAACCAGTCGGCGAAGCGGCTCCGTTCCTTGCTGCTCGGTCGACCGCACACCGTGATCGTGAACGTGCCGTACCGCCGCGAGGACGAGACGGCGGCAGAAACTGGACCCGAGCACACGGCCTAACCGCGCGCGATCTTCCGCGCCTTCGCCGTGACCCGCAGGAACTCCCGGAAGTGCCGCCACGGCTCGATATGGCTGGGCTCGCCGGCATAGATCGTCCGGATCGGCACCCATTCGATCGGGAGACCCAGCGCGATCGCCCGCGCGATCATCTCGACCTCGAACTCGAAGCCCGATTCGTCGCTTTCCAGCATCGCGCGCAACAACACCCGGCCGATGAGGCGATAGCCGGACTGGTTGTCCGGCACGTTCCGGCCGAGCGCCGCGGACAGGGTCAGCCCACCGAGTGTGTTGGAGAGACGGCGGACCGGTGGCATCTCGCCGAACGCGCGCTTGCCGATGACGAGCTCGGGTCGGCGTTCGCGGAACACGTCGAGGAACGCGGGGATCTCATCCGGATCGTGCTGGCCGTCGGCGTCGAGCGTAACGGCCGCCGCATAGCCGCCGTCGAGCGCGTACCGGAACCCGGCGCGCAGGGCGGCCCCTTTGCCGGCATTCGGAAGTTGGTGGACCACCGTCGCGCCGGCAGCCTCCGCCCGAGCGGCTGTGTCGTCGGACGATCCGTCGTCGATGACCACGACCGGCAGATGGGCACGTGCCGTCTTGACGACCGCGCCGATCCGCGGACCTTCCTGGTACGCGGGGATCAGCGCGACGACGGCGTCGAAAGGGTCGGCCACCGGTGCAGTATCGCAACGCGCGGCGCATCGATTCTCATGACCGGCTCAGGAAACGCCGCGAGAGTGGCGACCACACACGTCCCCCGCCCGGGGTGCGCGCATCCAGGAGACATCGATGACAGCGAATCCGACGGATCCGGCCGAGGGGACCGCGTTCAGCGGATCGACCGGGACGCCGAGCCGACGACGCGTCGGACTCGTCCTCGCCGGTGCCACCATCCTGATCATCGGCGCGGCCGCGACCTCCTTCGCGGCATCTCCCGCACCGAACTCGTCGAACACGCCGTCCTCGGGCGGTTCACAGACCGTGCCGGGTGCGGCCGGCAACGGCCCGGCCGCAGCACCAGACTTCGGGCGCTTCGGGCGGCCTGGTATCGGCTTCCGTCAGATCACGATCGCGTCGATCAACGGCAGTGACGTCACGCTGAAGACCGACGACGGCTGGACGCGCACGATCACGATCACGGACTCGGTGAAGCTCACCAAGGGCGGCCAGCCGATCACGATGGCCGACCTCAAGGTCGGCGACCAGGTCCGCTTCCGCGAGACCCGCAATGACGACGGCACCTACACCGTCACCGCTCTCGCTGTCGTCGTCCCGACGATCCAGGGCAAGGCGAGCGACATCACCTCGAGCGGGTTCAAGGTCACGACGCGCGACGGGTCCGTGTGGACGGTCACCGTCAACGGTTCGACCGTCTACCAGTTCGGACAGGCGACGGGCAGCCTCTCCGACGTCAAGGACGGCCAACGGGTGTTCGTCGCCGGCACGGTCCCAGCGGATAACCAGATGGCCGCATCGAGCGTCCGCGTCGCCGGTGATCGCGTGGTCGGCAAGGTGACGGCCAAGACCGCGGACTCGATCACCATCCAGACACGCGATGGCAAGTCGGTGACCGTCCACGTCTCGAACGACACGACCTATCGCGTCGCCGGGGTCGATAACGCGACCCTCGATGACGTCGCGGTCGGCATGGCGATCGGGGTCGGCGGGCGATCGCGCTCCGACGGCTCGATCGACGCGGCTGCGGTGGTCGCCGGCAAGATGGGTGCCTTCGGCCGGGGCTTCGACGGTTCCGGCGGCAGGGGCTTCGGCCGCGGCGGAGACTCCCCGGCCGCGCCGGACGGCACGCAGCCGGACGCGGCGCAGCCGGCCATCGATCTTCAACTCGGGTTCCCGACCGCCTGAACTCCTCCCACGGCGGTCTCGCGCAGGACCTCGCAGGACCCACGGCTGGGGGCCGTGGGTCCTGCCGCATCTCCCATCGGGCGCAGTACGAACGTGCGGCTGGCGCGGGGCGTCGGGACGCCTAGGGTTCCGGGCATGGAACTCGTCGTCGCCTTCATGTCGGCTGCGCTCGGGCTGAGCGCGGCGTTCTTCCTGACGATCGGGACGTACGACCTCTTCCCGGATGCCTGGCTGAAGTTCGGGCGGTGGCGCCAGCGGGCGCTGTTCGGGACCGCATCGACGGCGCGCAACCCGATGATCCCGCGCTCGATCCGGCAGACCCCCCTCGACTGACGGTCAGCCGCGCCGCACCGGGTGGCGGATAGGACTGGCGTCCCCGGCAGGATTCGAACCTGCGACCTTGCGCTTAGAAGGCGCCTGCTCTGTCCACTGAGCTACGGGGACGCGTTGCGTTCGTCAGTCTAGGGCCGACCGAGGCGTAGACGAACGTCGGGCTGTTTGTAAGGTATCGCTCGTGGATTACCCGCCGGTCGAGCTGATCCTGATGCGGCAGCTCGCGAGCTACCTTGCTACACCGATCTTCCTCGTCGACGCGGGTGGCACGCTGGTGTTCTACAACGAGGCCGCCGAGGGGCTGCTGGGGCGTCGCTTCGAGGACCTGCCGGAGATGGGCCGCGACGAATGGCTCCAGGCATTCCAGCCGCATCAGCTGGACGGGTCACCACTCTCGTCCGACGACAATCCGCTGCCGGCCGCCTTGGCCGATGGCCGCGAGCACCATCGCACCCTTGCGATCATCGGGCTCGATGGTCACGAGCGCCAGATCTCGGTGACTGCCTTCCCGCTGATCGGACAGGCGCGGCGCTTGGCCGGCGCAGTCGCGGTCTTTTGGCCGAGCGAGGATCGATGACGGATCGTCGATCGTGAAGGTCCGGCTGTGGGGCGTTCGCGGGTCGTTGGGCGCCGCCGGTCAGGCGACCGTCCGCTATGGCGGAAACACCTCCTGCATCGAGGTCAGGCCAGCGGCTGACCACCTGATCGTGCTCGATGCCGGTTCTGGCCTTCGGCCCCTTGGGTTGGCGGTCACGCCGGAGGTGCGCCGCATCGACGTACTCCTGACACACCTCCACATGGACCACATCCAAGGACTTGGCTTCTTTGCCCCGTTCTTCAGCGGGGACGCGGAGGTCGCCATCTGGGGACCGCCTTCGATCACGGCATCGCTGCACCAGAGACTGACGCGCTACCTGTCACCGCCACTGTTCCCGGTGGAGCTGCGTGACTTCGCAGCTCGGCCCACGCTCCACGACGCCCCGACGCACGAGTCAGTGCGGCTGGGAAGCGTCGAGGTCTCGGCTGCACTGATCCTGCATCCCGGTCCCACAGTCGGCTACCGACTCACCTCGCCCGAAGGCACGCTCGCCTATCTACCCGACCACGAGCCCGCCCTCGGCGCGCGCAAGTCGCTGGAGCCACCACCCTGGCTATCGGGAGGTGGGTTGGCGGAGGGTGTCGACCTGTTGATCCATGACGCCCAGTACACCGCGGAGGAGTACGCGCAGCGGATCGGCTGGGGACACAGCACGCTTGACCTCGCGGTCACGTTCGCGCAGCTCACCGGCGCGCGTCGTCTCGTGACCTTCCACCACGACCCTGGTCACGACGATGCGATGCTCGACGCCGCCGCGCAACGCCTCCCGGTTCCGGATGGGCTGACGGTCGAGCCGGGTCGCGAGGGCGCGACCTTCGTGGTCTAGATCAGGCGATCGACCGTGCCACCTGGTGTGTCGCTGGGTACCGATCGCACGCATGCGGCCAGTTGGCGGTGCGGCGCCGCACCATCCGCTTGACCAAAAGACCACCCCAGTCCTAGGGTCCGAATCACTTTCCCGGGGGAGCTGCGGCTCAAGCCTGCGCATGACGCAGGAGGAGGTTTCTATGCGCCTGCGGCGAGTTTCGGCGCTCAGCGCCGTCGTCGTGCTCCTTATCGGCGCGTCCGCGTCCGCCGTCTCCGCCCAGCCAGGCGGTGACACCCTTGTCTCGGTCGGAAGCCCGACGGGGCCGTTCTCGCAGAACAAGCAGAACGAGCCTGCCGTGGCAGTCGATCAGGCGCATCCGACCGTCCTTGCGGCCGGTGCGAACGACAACATCGACATGGAGCTCTGCAACGCCGGGCCTGACGAGGATTGCCCGTTCACCCCGGGTGTCGGTGTCTCCGGGATCTACTTCTCGTTCGACTCGGGTGCGACCTGGACACAGCCGACCTACACCGGTCTGTCCGCGAGAGGCTGCACCGGCGCCATCGGTGATTCCGACCCGGTATGCGCACCGGTGTCTGGTCCGATCGGAACGCTGCCGAACTACGCCGAGCACGGCCTCGTCTCCGATGGCGATCCGGCGCTTGCCTTCGGCCCGGCGCCTGGCCCGCACGGCTTCAGCTACGCCAATGGTTCGCGTCTCTATTACGCGAACCTGACCTCGGCCGTCCCCGGCCAGAAGCCGTTCAACGGGTTCGAGGCGATCGCCGTCTCGCACACCGATGACGTCCGTGCTGCAGCCGGTGGTGACGAGGGCGCCTGGAGCGCTCCGGTCATCGCGTCGAAGCAGAATTCCGCCCTGTTCGCGGACAAGGAGCAGGTTTGGGCTGACAACGCGGCATCGAGCCCGTTCTTCGGCAACGTGTACGTGTGCTACGCGGGCTTCCGAGGCGTTCCCAGCAAGAGCCAACCGCTGTTCGTGCTGACATCCCGCGATGGCGGCGTCACGTGGGAACAGAAGCAGGTCACGCCGGCGACGAACAACCCGGTCAGCCCGAATGGCTTCGGCCGGTCCGGCTGCACGATCCGCACCGATTCGCATGGCGCTGTCTATGTGTTCGATGACCAGTTCTTCGTCAGCGCCTCAGGGTCGGCACCGAGCACCATCCAGATGATCAAGTCGACCGACGGTGGCGCGACCTGGGGCAACGCGAAGGACCTCTTCACGGTCCGCGACGGCTGTGCAGCCAACGAGCCTTCGATCGGGCGCTGTGTCATGGATGGCGTCGCGGGTGCCCGTGATGACTTGATGCCCAGCCCCTCGGTCGATATCGCGAACGGGGCTCCGTCGGGTACCGACGCGACCAACCGGATCGTGCTGACCACGGTAGACCAAGTCGCGCTCAACAACGAGAACGTCATGTTCACCACGTCCACGAACGGGGGCTCGACCTGGACGTCGCTCCGCGACGTCACTCGACCCGGTGACCGTGGCTACTACACCGCCCCGGCGATCTCGCCCGACGGACGAGAGGCCTGGATCGTCTACAACTCGTTCCTCGAGAACTTCAAGACGAGCGCCGAGGGCGCAGGCAACGATCGACCGCTGGTCGGCGTCGTCCTCCACGCGGACGTCTCGAGTAGCGGCGTCGGTACCTTCTCGGAGATCCATCGCGGCGCCTCCGGCGATGCGCGCGGATCGTCACAGAACAACCTCGCCGCGGAGTTCCTCGGCGACTACGTCTACGCGGCCGCGACCCGCACGTATGGGACAGCGGTCTGGAACGACGTCCGCCGCGCTGCCGATTGCCCCGCGATCGACACGGCTCGTCAGGACCTGCACGACGAGGCCGTCGCTCTGGGCGTCCGCACCGCGGACGCGGAGGAGCCACGCGGCGAGGCATCCCGCGAGCAACGCGGGAAGAAGGACCAGGGCGAGGATGCCGCGATGCCGGCCCCCCAGCAGGACTGCCCGAGGAACTTCGGGAACTCGGACATCTTCGGCGGGTCGTACGCGAACCCCTGAGGACCGCTGGGCTCGCCTCAACGGTCACGAAACGAAGAGCCCCGGCCTCACGGCCGGGGCTCTTCACACCTGCGATCGCCGGACCGCCACGAGGTAGGCCCGCTGTCTTGATTCTCGCGCGGGCGTGGCGTCACACTATCGGCGTGAGAAGCGGGCGGTGACAGCGAGCCCGCGACCGCCCGCACCGACCGGCGACGCTGCCCTCCTCGAGGTGCGCGGCCTGTCGAGATCCTTCCGCGGACTGAAGGCCCTTTCCGATTACGAGCTCGCGCTGCGGGCCGGGACGATCCACGGGGTGATCGGCCCGAACGGCGCCGGCAAGACGACGCTCTTCCACGTGCTCTCGGGCTTCCTTCGGCCGTCCGCGGGCGAGATCCGCTTCGATGGCACCGATATCACGGGACGTCCGGCGTATGCCGTGGCGCGGCTCGGTATCGCGCGTACGTTCCAGAACATCCGGTTGTTCGGCGACATGCCGGTCATCGATAACGTCAAGGCTGGTCTGCAGGCCCGCGCTCCTCGATCGCTCGTCGGCACGCTGCTCACGAGCCCAGGGTTCCGTCGGCAGGAGCAGCAGCTGACCGATCGTGCCCGCGAGCTGCTGACGCTCTTCGGGCTCGACGAGCAGCGCGACCGGCTGGCGCGCCACCTTTCCTATGGCGACCAGCGCCGCCTCGAGATCGCCCGCGCGGTCGCGACTGAGCCACGGATCCTGCTGCTGGACGAACCGAACGCTGGCATGAACCCCGTGGAAACGCAGGAGCTGCTGGCGCTGATCCGGCGGCTCCGCGACGAGCAGCACATCACGATCGTGCTCGTCGCCCACGACATCCCGCTGGTCATGAACCTGTGCGATCTGATCCAGGTGCTCAACTACGGCCGGATCATCGCCGAGGGCGACCCAGCCCGCGTCCGCAACGACCCCGATGTGATCGCGGCCTACCTCGGGCAGGCCCGCAGTGCCTGACGGCGCGATGCTCGAGCTCGCCGACATCCACGTGCGCTACGGGAACATCCGCGCACTCCAGGGCGTGTCGCTGCGCGTCGACGCGGGGCAGCTCGTCGCGTTGATCGGCTCGAACGGCGCGGGAAAGAGCACGACGCTCCGGACGATCTCCGGTCTGCTCCGGCCGACCCAGGGCACCATCACCTTCGAGGGCACGGACATCACGTCCGCGGCCGCCGACCGGATCGTGGCGATGGGTATCTCGCACTGCCCGGAAGGCCGCCACATCTTCGGCAGCCTGACCGTGGCCGAGAACCTTCGGCTCGGCGCCGTGTCGCGCTCGGACGCTCCCGGGATCGCCGCAGATCTGGCGATGGTCCTGGACCTCTTCCCGATCCTCAAGGAACGCACCGGCCAGGCAGGCGGGACGCTGTCGGGCGGGGAGCAGCAGATGCTGGCCATCGCCCGCGCGTTGATGAGCCGGCCGCGGTTGCTGCTGCTCGACGAGCCGTCGCTCGGGCTCGCACCGCTCATGGTCGAGCGCATCTTCGCGACGATCGCGGCGCTCAAGGCCCAGGGCCTGACGATCCTGCTGGTCGAGCAGAACGTCCATCAGGCACTGGGCGTCGCGGACCGCGCCTATGTCGTCGAGACAGGGCGCGTCACGCTCGAAGGCGAGGCGGACGTCCTCCGCCAGGATCCCAAGGTCGAGCAGTCGTACCTCGGTGTCGGTGGCGTCGCGCTGTGATCGACTACACGATCCAGCAGATCATCAACGCGCTGAGCGCGGGCAGTCTCTATGCGCTGATGGCCGTGGGTCTCGCGATGGTCTTCGGGATCCTCCGCCTGATCAACTTCGCCCACGGCGATCTGATGATGATCGCCGCATACATCGCCGTGTTCAGCCTCGGTGCCGGGCTTTCCGTGGCGGCGGCGCTGCCGCTGATCGTCCTCGGGACGGTGATCGTCGGCCTGCTCATGGAGCGTGTCGCCTATCGCCCGATCCGGGGCGCCCCCGACGTCGCGATGCTGCTGACGTCGTTCGCGGTCGGCCAGATCCTGCAGAACGGCACCCTGCTCGTGACCCGGCTCGCCGGCAAACCGACGCTGATCGCCTTCCCGAGCCCGGACATCCTCAACGGCGTCGTGAACATCGGCACGTTGACCATCCCGAAGGTCAACATCGCGAGCTTCTTCGCGGGCGTCATCTTGCTAGGCCTCCTGAGCCTGTTCGTCACGCGCACGACGCTGGGCTTGTCGATGCGAGCGGCGGCCGAGGACCTGCCCGCGGCCAGGCTCATGGGGATCAAGGTCGACCGCGTGGTCGCGACGGCCTTCGCGATCGGGGCCGGTCTGGCTGCGGTCGCGGGGTTCCTGTATGCGGTCCAGGCCGGGCAGATCAACCCATACATGGGCTTCACGCCTGTGCTCAAGGCGTTCATCGCAGCGGTGATCGGCGGGTTCGGCAGCATCGCCGGGGCGGTGCTCGGCGGCTATGTGCTGGGCTTCCTTGAAGTGCTCGTCACGGCGTTGGCCGGCATCGGCGACCTGCTGCCGGCTGGCTCGGTCCCGCCGGAGGTCAAGAGCTTCCTCCAGCAGTGGCTGCCGAGCGGTCTCGCGAGCTGGCGTGATGCGGTCGTGTTCGTCGTGCTGATCCTGGTCCTGCTCGTCCGTCCGCAAGGGATCCTGGGCCGGCGCAGTCGCGAGGACGAGCTGTGATCGACTGGCGCCGCTGGGCCGGTCCCGGGGTCGTCATCCTGGCCGCGGCTGCCGGGCTGGCGATGCTCGAGGTGAGCGGTCAGGCGTTCTGGCAAGGACTGGCCATCAACCTGGCGATCTTCTCGATCCTGACGGTCTCGCTGAACCTCACCAGCGGTTTCACCGGGGTGTTCTCGCTGGGCCAGATCGGCTTCATGGCCCTCGGTGCATACATGTCGGCCATCCTCACGTTGCCGTTGCCCGA
>Ga0070689_100002703_pt1 | contig 11614 bp, 9 predicted proteins | sample KBSS23HmetaG_FD_64669 | JGI IMG/M metagenome (GOLD analysis project Ga0070689, IMG submission 64669) | Switchgrass rhizosphere microbial communities from Kellogg Biological Station, Michigan, USA - KBS S2-3H metaG | ecosystem: Host-associated > Plants > Roots > Rhizosphere ... | reverse complement strand
GCGCTCAGCTTTGGCAAAAGCAAGGCACGGTTGCTCGCCAAGGAACGCAACAAGACCACGTTCAAGGACGTGGCTGGCGTTGAAGAGGCCATTGAAGAAGTCTCGGAACTGGTCGAATTCTTGAAAGACCCGAAGAAGTTTCAACGTCTGGGCGGACGCATTCCCAAAGGCGTACTGATGATCGGTCCGCCCGGCACGGGCAAAACGCTGCTGGCCAAAGCGATTGCGGGCGAAGCGGACGCCGCATTTTTCAGCATCAGCGGATCGGACTTTGTGGAAATGTTCGTGGGCGTGGGGGCCAGCAGAGTGCGGGACATGTTCGAGCAGGCCCGTAAAAACACGCCTTGCCTGATTTTTATCGATGAAATAGACGCGGTTGGCCGGAGTCGCGGGCACGGTCTGGGCGGCGGCAACGACGAGCGTGAGCAAACGCTTAATGCCCTGCTCGTCGAGATGGACGGCTTTGATACGCAGGAAGGCATTATCATCATTGCCGCGACCAACCGGCCGGACGTGCTCGATCCTGCGCTGTTGCGGCCCGGGCGCTTCGACCGGCAGGTTACGGTAAATCTCCCCGATGTTCGCGGGCGCGAAGCGATTTTAAAAGTTCACGCCAAAAACGTGAAACTCGCGCCGGAGGTTGATTTGTCCATCATCGCCCGCGGGACGCCGGGTTACTCCGGAGCGGAACTGGCCAATTTACTTAACGAAGCGGCCTTACTGGCGGCCCGCACGAACAAGAAAGGCGTGGGCATGCCCGAGTTGGAGGAAGCGCGGGACAAAGTGCGCTGGGGCCGCGAACGCCGGAGCATGGCGATGTCCGACGAGGAAAAGCGCGCTACCGCCTGGCACGAGGCTGGGCACGCGCTCGTCAACGTCATTCTCAAGCACACGCACCCGTTGCACAAGGTCACCATCATACCGCGCGGGCGCGCACTCGGCGGAACGATGTCATTGCCCAAAGAGGACGTGCTGAACATGCGGAAGAAGCAGGCGATTGACACGATCATCATGACGATGGCCGGACGGATCGCCGAACAATGTGTGATTGATGACATTTCCAGTGGTGCCGCGATGGACATTCAGCAAGCCACACAACTGGCCAAGGCGATGGTCATGCACTGGGGCATGAGCGAAAAGTTGGGGAACGTGCTTTATGGAGAAAGCCAGGAATATGTGTTCCTTGGCCGCGACATGATGCGCACCAAGGATTACAGCGAACAGACAGCGGAGGAAATCGACGCCGAGGTGAAGCGGATCATCGAGGAGGCTTACCAGACGGCCAAGGCCATCATCGACAACAACCGCGACAAGCTCGAACTCATCGCCAACTCGCTACTCGAACTTGAAACCCTCGATGGGGCGCAAGTTGAGGAAATTGTGCGCACAGGCAAATTCACGCCGCCGGCGCCGAAATCCGACCCCGGCCCGCTCCTGGGTGCACCGGCAGGGACACCGTTGCCCGAACCGCCGCCGAAACCCGCGCCTCCCAAACTACCGGGCCTTGGTTCACCCGCCCCGGCGACCGCATAGACCCAACGGGCTATTCTTGTTCAGCGGCCCCGTCGAGGTATCTCTCGATATGGCGATCAAGGTCTGATAATCCACCAGCGCACGTTGCTGCCTGCACCCGCTCGACCATCTCCAGGCACCACGCTTCTTCCTCCACCTGCTCATTGATAAACCAGTGCATCAGCACCTGCGCCGGGTAATCCTTGGCTGCAAGGGCCGCCTCATAGATTGCGTTGATGCCTTGCGTGTTGGCATGTTCCATCGTTTGCGCCTGTTGGGCAACTTCCAGCAGCGACTTAAAAGTCTGCTTTGGCGCCGCGATGGCACCCAGTTCCGGCAGCGTGTTACGATTGATCAAGTGGTCCGAGATCTTCCGGGCGTGCTCCTGCTCCTCGCTTGATTGCTTGGCGAAGAAGCTCGCAAAGCCGATCAGGTTCTGCTCGGAGCACCAGAGCGACAACGCCCGGTAACTGTGCCCGGCGCTCAGTTCCTGGTTGAGTTGGCGGTTGAGTTCCGTCAGCACCTTGGGATTAATCTTGGCGTGGGGCATAGTGGTGAGTTGGTTTTGAAATGTCTTATGCACCACCTGAAGTGACACCGCAAGTTCACATTTTGCTTTCAGCCGGATTTTAGCGGGCAGGTTGATGGTTCTGTGAAAGCACTTCTGCAGCAGCACTTTCATGCCCCGATGGGGCATCTTCTAACTTCCCTTGGCCGCCGGACGTGGCTACTTTTTCGCCATGATCATTGCGCCTTCGCTGCTGGCCGCCAACTATGGACAATTTGCCAAAGAGACGCTGCGCGCAGACCGTTCGGGCGCCGATTGGTTGCACCTGGACATCATGGACGGCCATTTCGTGCCCAACATTTCCTTCGGTCCCGGGGTCGTACGCACGATCCGGCCGCTCACGAAGCTATTTTTTGACGTTCATCTGATGTGCTCCATGCCGGAGATTCTGTTGGAGCCATTTGCCCAGGCGGGTGCGGATGAAATCGTCGTCCACATCGAGTTGGGCGAACGGGTGACGCAATTGTTGTGGAAAATCCGATCGCTGGGAAAAAAAGTCGGCCTGTCACTCAATCCACCTACGGCTATCAGCGAGGTCTTGCCGTACATCGACCAGATCGACTCGCTGCTTATCATGACGGTGAATCCCGGGTTCGGCGGGCAGGAATTCATCTACGAAACGCTGCCCAAGATCCAGCAGGCCGGCGCCTGGCGACGCGAACGCAGCCTGCCGCTTCGGATTGGTGTGGATGGCGGCATCAATTTCAAGACGGCCGCTGAGTGCGCCCGCGCCGGGGCTGACGTCTTCGTCAGCGGCACAACCCTTTTCGGGCAGCGCAAACTCAAAGCCGCCGTCGAAAAGATGCGGAAAATCGTCACCGCTGCGGCACCGCGGTAGGCTCGGCCGTCGCCGTGTCCTGACAGATTCCAACCCTACGTCCTACTTTCCCGATATGGCCAATATCAAATTCGGAACGGATGGCTGGCGGGCAGTCATTGCCGAGAATTTCACGTTCGCAAACGTCGCGCGAGTGTCGCAAGCAACCGCTGATTACTGGAGCAAGAATCCGGTGATTGGCACCGAGAGGAAAGTGATCGTCGGTTATGACCGGCGGTTTTTCTCCAACAAGTTCGCTGAATGTGCCGCGGAAGTGTTCGCCGCGAACAGCTTCACGGTGGTGTTGACACCGGCGCCGACGCCGACGCCGTCGGTGTCATTTGCCGTCAAGAGACAACGCGCGGTTGGCGGAGTGATGATCACCGCCAGCCATAATCCGCCGGCGTTTAACGGATTCAAGCTCAAGTCGCACTACGGCGGCTCGAGCGATTCGGAAACCTGCCAGGCAATCGAGACTCTGCTCGACCAGAATCCTGTCCGCTCAGATACCCTCAGCGACGTTATTCAGTCAAAGCGCGTGTTGATCGAGGACGTGCGCCCGGCCCATTACGCGGCCTTGAAGCGGCTCGTGGATTTCAAACTGATCTCAAAGTCGAAGCTGCGGTTCGCGCACGAGGCGCTTTTCGGCGTCGGCGCGGGATGCTTTGAGCAGATATTGTCCGGCACGACTTGCCAGGTCACCACGCTGAACGGTCAGCACGACCCGCTATTCGGAGGTATCAACCCCGAGCCCATCGAGAGGAACTATGCCCGCAGCCAGGCGTTTCTTCGCAAACATCCGCATGATCTCTGTTTGGTGACGGACGGTGACGCAGATCGAGTCGGAGGCATGGATGGCCGCGGCAAATATCTCACGACGCACGAATTGATCTGCCTGCTGCTTCGCCACTTGATTGTCAATCGGCAGGGCAGGGGACGCGTGGTCAAGGCGCTGACCACGACTTCCATGCTGGACAAAATCTGCGCCGCACACGGGTTGGAAATGGTCGAGACCGGTGTCGGCTTCAAATACATCTGCGCCGAGATGCTCAAAGGCGACGTGCTGCTTGGTGCCGAAGAGAGCGGGGGTATTGGCTTCCCCGGTCACATTCCGGAACGCGATGGCATTGCCGCGGGCCTGATGTTGCTTGAGATGCTGGCAACGGAGCGAGTTTCACTGAACAAACTCATCGCGCGTTTGCAGAAAGAATTCGGGCCGCATCGCTACGGTCGGATTGACACGCATTTTCCGCTGGAACAACGCGGCGCCTTAATGAACCGCCTCAAGCAAAACCCGCCCGATAAACTTTTGCGCTCACGCGTGTCCGACGTGAAAGGTTTCGACGGAGTGAAGTTCGTCGCGCAGAACAGTTCCTGGTTGATGCTGCGCGGTTCAGGCACGGAGCCGATTCTCCGCATTTACGCCGAGGCAAAATCGGATTCAGATGTGCAAAGGTTACTCCAGTTCGGGGTGAGGTTGACCCGGTTTAACCGCTAATGGCGGAACGCCAATCTCCTGGGACCCGCACACCGGATCGGATCGCACCGGTGCGAGCAGGAGGCTTAAGTTGCCACGTTTTCTGCGATCCCCTTTGGCCATCCGTCACGCATGCCGTTTGTCTGAGTCGACTCACGTGAACTCGCGTGTTTCATGCTTTTTGGAACTTGATTTTTCGACGGTTGACTGCAGACTGTTACGGAAGACTTGCGATTGGCCGGTTGACTCAATTCCTTTCGGACGAATCGCCCAACAACGACCTGCGCGGGCGGCGAGCCGCATCGGATGCCATGGAACGCCGCTTGCTTTGCAGCGATGCGACTGTTGCATGCGAGAAAGATTGAGCGAATGTGTCGCAAGTTTGTCACTTTGATTAAATGACAACCGTAATAGTATGGAAAAAATGAAACCTGTGAAAACGAACAAAAGAACGAAAACCTCAACGCCCCAAAACGGTGAGGTGAAAGAAACGCAACGGACCGTAACATCTACGCCGAAGACTACCATTGAAGCGAAGATTGACGTGGGCTTTGGCAATAACCTGTTCGTGCGCGGCCAGGGAGCAGGGTTGAGCTGGGAACGCGGCATACCGCTGACCTGCGTCGACGGAAAAACGTGGCAATGGTCTGGCAAGGCCGACGACAAGCTGACGTTCAAGCTTCTGCTCAACGATTCCGTCTGGGCAAAGGGTGCAGACTTGGTCGCCGCGCCCGGACAAAAGGTCGAGGTCGCCCCGGCTTTTTAACGCAAAATCGAACAAGGCCACGCCTTCAGCAGGGGGGAAGCCACCGGATTGGCCGCGAGCCCAACTGGGTTCGTCGGCCTCTTTTGTTACCGGGCCACGCGTGCTGTCGCCGGCGGGAAGTGCAACGCATCACAGCGATAGTCATTTATCCGCCACTGCAAAAACGCCGAGCACTTGGCTGGCGTGCCTTTGTTTCGCAACGGCCAATAGGCATTAAAGTCGAGCTGGATTCTGCGCAACTCGTTTGTGCCCGTCTTTGCCAGATGCCGTGCGACGGCCATCTTTCGAGACGCGAGCGCCTGCTGTCGAAGCATGATCTTGCATGATTGAGCCGCCATGCGCGCCGCCAGGTCGAGTTCCGTGCGCAAGACCTTGGTTGTTTCCGTCGCGGGCTTGGCGCGCCGGAGCAGAGCGCGCTGCTTTTCGACGTCGGCGAGCGCCGCACGGATATTTTGCTTCGCGATGCGCGCGTAGTACTTTAGGCCATCGCGACAAAACAATTCGCGTGTCTCTGGCGGTGGAGCGGCAATTACGGCGCCGAAAGGCGTCACGTTCGCTTCGCGGTAGCCGAACTTTCGATGCGCAAAGCCGAGTGCGATGGCGGCCTTTGCGACGCGTTGCGTCGGGTCGTGAAAAACATCGCGGCTGAGCACGGGCACGAGTAGCTTTTCGTCAAAGCTCTTTGCGCACCAGCTAACACTCGCTCCGACCAAATATGGCGCATAGCTGACCGCCAAGGGCTGTGGGTGACCCCCGTCGCCCCAATCCGTGTTCAGATAGCCTATGGCGCCGTGCTTGCGTCCGGCCGCCGCCGCGTGTCGTAAATTCGCAAATCCCGTGTCGTGCCGGCCGATGAGAGTCATCCAAGTAGCCGTTCCGGGACAAACGTAGAACGGGATGCCCGACTTCGCGAACGTCGCAGTTTCCTTTTCGAACGGGTGATCTGCTTCGTAGCCCCAATTCAGGGCGATGACGGCGGGTGGCAGGTCCTTGATCAATTCGGGATGGTGCAGGATGATATCTCCCCAAAACATCATCTGCCGACCGCGCGCCGCGACTTCGCGCTGGATCCGCTTGAGAAAATTGACATAAACGCGGCCTTTGCCGATGCGATCGCAAAGTGCTTTGCTTTGGCCGCGACCCAAGTCCCACGTCTCGTCGCACCCGACGTTGAAAAAGCGACTGGAAAAGTTTGGCAGTAATTCGTTGTAAAGCTCTCGGATGAACTTGATGGTAGCTGGATGATTCGGTGCGAGCGTAGTCGGGAACCGCAGGAAATCTCCTCTCGAGCCCTCGTACGGCTCCGAAACCTCGGCTAGCTTGCGAAGGCGCGTGTATTCGAGCCAGTAACGCAAGTGGCCGAACGAGTTTTGGTTCGGCACGAGGTCAATGCCAAGTTCGCGGCAGCGCGCGTCAAGCTTACGAATCTCCGCGGCCGTCAACGCACCCCAGCCGCGCCAAACGGCTTCGTAGTTGCGATAGGCGAATGTGTGCTCGGTGTACAGCTGAAACTCGTTGATTTTGAAATCGGCAAGCTGCTGGACGAGTTGAAGGAGGGTTTCAAGCTTCGGCACACGACCGCGGGAAATGTCGAGCATCACGCCCCGCCGCGGGAAATCCGGCCAATCGCGAATCGTGAGGCAAGGCACGTGGTGACCGTACTCGCGTCGAAGCTGCCGGAATGTGGCATGCGCGGCGCGCCGTCCGCCAGCCTTGCGATATTCAATCAGCACCCCGCTGGGATCAATCGTCAGCGCATAGCCTTCGTCGTGATCCGGTGCCGCGTTGCTGCAAACGCACTTGATGGTTTTCCGCCAATGCTTCGGGAGCCTGAGAATGCCACGGCGCAGGCTCAACCAGCGGGGATAAGGGAGGAGTGCGGGCGATTTCACAACCGCAACGCGGCTTCACTTTTGGGCGGGAATCATTCCGCTGCGGCGGGCATAGTTGAAGATTCCACCAGCGTCCACGACCGGACGCACATCGCCCAACGGTTTGAATTTGTAAGGCTCGCCGGTGTGCTTCACGGTCACGGTTGCCGCGTCGAGGTCAACAGTCACTACATCGCCCGTTTTCAAGCGTTCACAGAGGCGATCAGCGATTTCGCACGGGTAGAGTTCGCCCGTAGCGACGCAATTGCGGAAGAAGATGCGGGCGAAGCTTTCGGCCAAGACTATTCTGCATTTTGCCGAACCCAGCGCGATCGGCGCATGCTCGCGCGAACTGCCGCAGCCGAAATTTCGCCCCGCCACGACGATGGGGTAATCGCTGTCAAGTTCGCCCGCTTTGACATAACGCTTCGAGTAGAGCGATTCAGGAAGACCGCACATCGCATACGACCCAAGCTTTTCGTATTCCTCGGGAATCGTTGGGACGAGATTCAAGTACTGTGCCGGGATGATCTGGTCGGTATCAATGTTGTCCAGCACCACATAGACCGGTCCGGTAAAGACTGATTGCATTGGCAAAGTCTGCGGCGCAGCAGGGAAGTTTTCAACCAGATTCATATGGCCAGCCGCTCCCGGCAACGACATGCGCGGCCGGCTTCGGCCCTTGCAACTGAGACATTTGCTGCGGAAATGGCGCGCAACAAGAGCGGGCAGACCGCCCAACAGTCGGAGCAACCCCTCAGTCTGGCGTGAGGTGGTCGGGCTCGTTCAGAAAGCAATGCTTGTGTTTATCCCTAATCCACCTACTCTCCGAGCATGGATAAACCTTGGTATCGAAGATTCTTTGATCGCTCTCAGGAAGGCACGATTGAAACCACCGAAGTCAACACCGACCAGGAAGATGCCGAGGTGCAATTCGGCCTTGGGTTGAAATTCGCCAACGAGTCGAGTCCGAACCAGGATTATGCCCAGGCTGCTCATTGGTATCGCAAAGCCGCCGACCAGAGCCATGTGCTCGCGCAATTCAACCTCGGTGTGATGTATGCCAGAGGACAGGGCGTGAACCGCGACGAGGCCACGGCGGCGATGTGGCTTGGCAAGGCCGCGCACCAAGGCGATGCGGGCGCTCAATATCATCTCGGGATGAGGCATCACCGTGCCAGCCTCGACGGCCAGCGGAACAACGCGCCCGAATCACGGCTGGAAGCTTTCAAATGGCTGCATCTCGCGGCCGCTCAAGGTTACAAAGACTCAGACGCCGCGTGCGAATTCGTGGCCCTCGGCATGACGCAACAGGAAGTAACCGCCGCCCGGCATCGCACCGCCGCCTTTGTTGTTGTGAATCCGAGTCGCTGAAGCTCCGCACGGCAACGGCGGCAGTCTGGTCACGGATGAGTACCGATTTCAAGCGATTGTCGTGAGCGCGTTCCCCGTCAGCCAGGAGAAGGCCGCCCAACTCGCGTTGCGGATGACGGCGCTCGGAGTGCACGAAGCAGACATCGAAGAGACGTTTGTCCGCTCTGGCGGCCACGGCGGGCAGAATGTCAACAAGACCGCTACTTGTGTAATGCTGCTTCACCGTCCGACGGGTTTGCAGGTGAAATGCCAGGCCACGCGACAGCAAGGACTGAACCGCTTCATTGCCCGACGGCTGTTGTTCGATAAGATCGAAACGCTGCAGAAAGGCCGGGCAGATACTGAGCGCGCCCGCATCGAGAAAGTCCGCCGGCAAAAGCGAAGGCGCTCACGTCGCGCCAAAGCGCGAATGCTGGCTGACAAATCGCATCAGGCGACGAAGAAGGCATTCCGCCGCCCCGTCACGCTTGATTGACGCTCCTTCAGCCCTGAAAAGAACATCTCGTGCAGGTTCTTCCAAACGTGTTTTCCGGCTTCTGCCTTGCGACCACGGCGCGCGCTTCTATAATAAGCCGGTGCTCGACATCAAACTGATTCGCGAGAAACCGGATTACGTGCGTCAGCGCCTGGCGACGCGCGGGGCGGGGGATGAGAAGCTCGTTGAGAGTGCTCTCCAAACTGATCAACTGCGCCGGAAGTCGCTTACCGAGCTCGAAATGTTGAAGGCGGAACGCAATCGCGTTTCGAAAGAAATCGGCGTTTTGATGGGGCAAAAAAAAATCGAAGAGGCCGAGGGGAAAAAAACACAAACGCGCGAGTTGGGTGACAAGATTGCGCATTTGGACAAGGACGCGGCACACTTTGAAGCGGTGGTGGCCGAATTGATGCTACGTCTTCCGAATCTGCCGCACGAGTCTGTGCCAGTCGGCAAATGCGCCGAAGATAATTCCGAGGTGCGCGTTTATGGCAAAAAGCCCGACTTCCCGTTCAAACCCAAGTCACACGTCGAACTTTGCGAGAGTTTAAGACTGGTTGATTTCGCGCGAGGAGCGAAGCTGTCAGGGAGCGGTTTCATTCTTTACACGAACTGGGGTGCGAAACTGGAACGTGCCTTGATTCAGTTCTTGCTGGATTTGCACACCAATGAGCACGGCTACACGGAGGTGTCCCCGCCGTTCATGGTGGGACCGCAATGCCTGGAAGGCGCCGGCCAATTCCCGAAATTCAAAGACCAGTATTACGGCGTTGCGGAAGGTGATGAGCAGAGCAAACTCGGCCACCTTTATCTGATCCCAACGGCTGAGACACCGGTGGCCAATATTCATCGCGAGGAGATTCTATCGGAGAAGCAACTTCCCATTCTTTACTGCGCTTACACCCCGTGTTTTCGCGGCGAGGCTGGAGCGGCGGGCGTGGGGACGCGTGGCATGATCCGCGTGCATCAGTTCGACAAGGTTGAGTTGATCAAGATTGTAAAGCCGGAGTACGGTTATGAGGAGCACGAGAAAATGTTGGCCAACGCGGAACGAGTGCTGCAATTACTCGGCTTGCATTATCGCGTGATGCTGCTCTGTACCGGAGACATGGGATTTCCGAGCGCAAAAACTTACGATATCGAGGTCTGGTCGCCAGGGCAGGGGAGTTACCTGGAAGTGTCGAGCGTGTCGAACTGTGAAGATTTTCAGGCGCGGCGGATGAATCTTCGTTATAAAGTCGGGACCGGCGAGAATCGTTTCCCTCACATCCTCAACGGCAGCGGCACAGCGCTGGCTCGATTGTTTGTCGCTTTGCTGGAAACCTACCAACAGGCGGATGGCAGCGTCCTTGTTCCGCCTGCATTGCGGCCTCAACTAAAAGCCGAACGCATCGGCCCGTAAATCCATCCACCCGATTCCCACCCGAGCGCGATGAAAATCCTGCTGGCCAGCAGCGAGGTCCACCCGTATTCAAAGACGGGCGGCTTGGGGGACATGATCGGCGGATTGGGCCGTGCGCTGGCGCGCGCAGGACATCAAGTCGGGATCGTCACACCACTGTATCGGGGCATCGCGGAACGGTTTCCGGCAATCCGGCGCGTGGACTGGCGGTTTGATCTCCTGCTGGCGTCTTCACGCAGGCAGGCGGAACTATGGGCCGTGGAGGAAGTCGAGCGGCTGACGACCTATTTCATTCACCAGCCGGCCTATTACGATCGCGGCTCGTTGTATCAGGAAAACGGCGCGGACTATCCCGACAACGCCGAGCGGTTCATTTTCTTTTCCAAGTGCGTGGCGCACCTGGCCCGTTACCTGCCCTGGCAACCGCAAATCGTGCATGTCAACGATTGGCAGACCGGCTTGGTGCCAAGCATGATATTGCATCAAGTGCGGAAGGAGGGGTGGGGGCGACCGCCCGCCGTCTGTGTGACGATCCACAATTTGGCATATCAAGGTGTTTTCCCCCGTAGTGCATATGATCCTACGAATCTGCCATTGGATTACTTCAATCCTGAGGGAGCCGAATACTATGGCCGGTTGAATTGCCTCAAGGCGGGCATTGCCTATGGCGATGTGCTTACCACTGTCAGTCCGCGTTACGCGAGAGAAATTACGACCGAAGAGTTCGGCGAAGGTTTGGATGGCATCTTGCGAAGGCGGCAAAAACGGCTGCTCGGCATTCTCAACGGCGTGGATTACGATGAGTGGAACACGACGAGCCGCAATCCGCATTTGAAGCACGCTTACTCAATCAGCGAATTGGCCGGCAAGCAGGCCAACAAATTGGAGCTGCAGAAAGAGATGCACCTGCCCGTCAATCCCAGTGTGCCGCTCTTCGGAACGATCACGCGGTTGACCGAGCAGAAAGGGGTGGACATCGAACTGGGCGCTCTGGAGGAGATGTTGACAACCGACATCCAATTCATCCTTCTCGGCAACGGCACGCCCGAATACGAGCGGGCGTTTCAGAAACTCGCCAACCGTTTTCCTACGAAAGTCGCCGTCCGCATCGGCTTTAATCAAGGACTCTCGCACCGGATTGAGGCAGGCTGTGATTTCTATGTCATGCCGTCGAAGTTCGAACCGTGCGGGCTGAACCAGATGTACAGCCTGCGCTATGGCACGGTCCCCATTGTCCGCACCACAGGCGGTTTGGATGACACGGTTATTGATGCCGCTCAAGACACGCGCAGCGCGAACGGAATCAAATTTACCGCCTATTCTGCAACCGCGCTGGCGAAAGCAATCCGCAA
>Ga0070689_100002701_pt1 | contig 11619 bp, 8 predicted proteins | sample KBSS23HmetaG_FD_64669 | JGI IMG/M metagenome (GOLD analysis project Ga0070689, IMG submission 64669) | Switchgrass rhizosphere microbial communities from Kellogg Biological Station, Michigan, USA - KBS S2-3H metaG | ecosystem: Host-associated > Plants > Roots > Rhizosphere ... | reverse complement strand
TCGATGACCAGCCACGTCTCGTGCGGCGCGCCCGGGCTGGCCTTGCCGACGACGCGGCGGACCTTCTGCAGCTCCTGCATCAGATCCGTCTTCGTGTGCAGGCGGCCGGCGGTGTCGGCGATCGCGACGTCGAAGCCTTCGGTGGCCGCCCGCTTGACGCCGTCGAAGATGACCGACGATGGATCGGCGTTTTCCTTGCCGCGGACGATCGTCGTCGACGACCGCTTCGCCCAGACGTCCAGCTGCTCCACGGCGGCGGCGCGGAACGTGTCGCCGGCGGCCAGCAGGACCTTCTTGCCGTCGGCGGCGAGCCGGGAGGCGAGCTTGCCGATGGTCGTCGTCTTGCCGCTGCCGTTGACGCCGATGATCAGAAGGACGAACGGCCGCGCCGACGCGAAGTCGATCGCCGGCGCCGGCAGGGATAGCATCTCGGTGGCGCGGCGGCGCAGGAACGCCCAGACCGCGTCCGGATCCGCGAGCTCCTTGCGCGACAGCGAGCTGCGGATCTCTTCCAGCAGCTTCTGGCTGGTGCGCACGCCGATGTCGGCGGTCAGCAGGACCTTCTCGATGTCGTCGACGACGGCGGGGTCGATCTCCTTCTTGCCCGCGAAGATCTCGCCCAGCCGGGCGATGAAGCCGCCGCGCGTGCGCGCCAGGCCGGGCGCCAGCGCGGCGCCCTTGCGGACCTTTTCGGGGCGCGCCGCCGGGAACGGGATGACCTGGGCGGGCTCGCGCTCGGGCGCGGCGGGGGAGGGCTTCGGGGCCGGCTCGGCCGCCTCGCGCGCGAGCGCTGGCCGCGCGCGCCCGGCGGCCGGTTCGGGCTTCGCTTTCGGTTCCGGCTCGGCTTCGGCGTCCTCGGGCGCCTCGGATTCGGCCAGGGCGGCCTCTTCATCTTCTTCCTCGGGCTCCTCGGCCTCCGCGAGGGCCTGCCGGTCGCGCCCGCGCACGCGCGGCGCCGGGGCCTCGCCGATGCCGTCGATCATGCGCTGGCGGGCGGCCCGCGCGCGGCGGACGACGACGAACCCGAGGAGGCCGGTGACCACGACCCCGCCCACGATCCCGAGCAGCTCGTACAGCTCCGCGGGGTTTACGGGCGTGCTCGACGGGTCCATGGCGGGTGGGACAGTATCATCAAAGGTAGGTGCTCATCGACGGGCGCCGGCGACAGGTGCGACGGGCATCCCGACGGTGATCTAGGTAATTTGCTTGCCGTGGGGGAACGCGCGACTGTTTACACCGTGCTCGCTAGGGTGCTAAAAGTCAGAGCCCCTGTGACGATACATCTCACGTACGGTCACGTCACCGAAGTGTGCACAAGGAGCGCTCTTTGAAGATCAAGCGCATCGAGATTTGCGGGTTCAAGTCGTTCGTCGACAAGACGTCGATCTCATTTCCCGATCCGATCACGTCGATCGTCGGACCGAACGGTTGCGGCAAGTCGAACATCGTCGACGCGATCCGGTGGGTGATGGGCGAGCAGTCGGCGAAGCATCTGCGCGGCCGCGCGATGGAGGACGTCATCTTCGCCGGCTCGGAGACCCGCGGTCCGGCCGGTCTCGCCGAGGTGTCGCTGACGTTCGACGGCAGCCAGATCGACGCGTCGGCGGCGCCGGGCGGCGTGCCCTGGGGCGCGGCGGCGCCGGAAGAGATCGTCGTGACGCGCCGTCTGTACCGCGACGGCAGCAGCGAGTACTTGCTGAACGGCGTTCCGTCGCGCCTGCGCGACGTCGTCGAGTTCTTCCTGGGCACCGGCGTCGGATCGAAGGCGTACGCGATCATCGAACAGGGACGCATCGGCTTCATCGTGTCGTCGCGTCCCGAGGATCGTCGAGGCCTCATCGACGAGGCCGCCGGCATCACGCGCTACAAGTCGAAGAAGAAGGCCGCCGAGCGCCGCATGGATTCGACGCGGCAGCACCTGCTGCGCGTGTCGGACATCATCGGCGAGATCGAGGGCCGCCTGCGTTCGCTGCGGCTGCAGGCGCAGAAGGCCGAGCGCTACAAGCGCTACAAGTCCGAATTGAAGGACCTGGATCTCTGGTCGTCCGCGCAGAGGTACCTGGGCCACCTCGCCGAGGAGAAATCGATCGGCGAAGAGCTGACCGGCATTCGGGAGAGTCACGCGACCGAAAGCACCTCGCTGGAGGCGTCGGAGGCATCCGCGGACGCGGAACGCCTGGCGGTCAGCGAGGAGGTCGCCGAGCTGGCGACGGCGAAGGACGATCTCTACGCGCTGTCGAACAAGGCGCAGCTCGGCCTGCAGCGCGCCGACCACCACGAGGCGGAGGCGACGGAGCTGGCGGCGCGGGTCGAATCGGGCCGGCGCGAGGTCACCGAGCTTCGCGCGCGGGCGGCGGTCCAGGCCGCCGACATCGAGGAGATCGCGGCGCGACTGAACGAGATCGACGCGGCGGCCGACACGAGCGAGCGCGATTACGAGGAGCAGGCGCGTCTGCAGGAGGCGCGGCGCGCGGAGCTGTCGGCGGTGCGCCAGCAGCTGGAAGAGGCGCTGAGCGGTATCGCGGCGGCGCGCGCCAGCATGGCGCGCCGGGAGGCCGAGCGCAGCGGCGCCGTGCAGCGGCGCGACGAGCTCGGCGCGCGGGTCTCCGGCGTTTCGGCCGAGGAGACGGCGGCGGCCGAGCGGCTCGAGGCGCTGATCGCCGAGGAGCGGCGCCTGCGCGACGGGATCGACGGGCTGGGCGGCAAGGTCGAAGCGGCGCGGACAGTCGCCGCCGAGCACGAGGCACGCCTGGCGACCGTCCGCAGCGAGCTTTCGCGCGGCGAGCTGGAGCTGGAGACGCTGCGCGAGGAGGCGCACCGCCGGCGTTCGCGCCTGGCGTCGCTGACCGAGATCCAGGACCGTTACGAGCGGTTCCAGAAGGGCGTCCGCGCGATCATGCAGGAGCACCGCGGGGCAGGCGGCGTCGGCGGCATCAAGGGCGTCGTCGCCGACATCGTGCGGCCGCCGCCCGAGCTGGAGACCGCGGTCGAGGCGGTCCTGGGCGAGCGGCTCGGCAACGTCATCGTCGACTCGCACGAGGCCGGTGTCGAGGCCATCCAGTACCTCAAGCGCACGCACGAGGGGCGGTCGTCCTTCATCCCGCAGGCGCTGCGGGCTCGCGCCCCGGAGGGCGAGGTTCTTTACGACGCAACGGCGGCCACGCAGACCGACGTGCCCCAGCCGCCGTTCGTTCCCGTCATCGACGACGCCGCGGTCGCGGCGGCCTGGCCGAAGGGCGAGGGCGTGCGCGGACCAATGCTGGAGCTGATCGGCTACGACCGGCAGTACGACGAGGTGGCGTCCTATCTGCTCGGCGACGTCCTGGTCGTGGAGGATCTCGAGCGCGCGTTGACGCTCTGGCGCGAGACGAACACCACGAAGACGATCGTCACGCTCGAGGGCGAGGTGATCGATCCGAAGGGCGTCGTGTCCGGCGGCTCGCGCGAATCGGCGCTGACCGGCGTGCTGGAACAGAAGCGCGAGATCCGCGAACTGGAAGAGGTGATGGCGCGCCTCGACGCGGATCTGGATGCGGCACTGTCGCGGCAGATCGAACGGAAGCAGGCGGCGGCCGACCTGTCGCGCGTGCTCGAGGAGACGCAGGTGGCCCTGCGCGCCGACGAGATGGCGCTGTTCGGCCTGCAAAAGGATCTGGACCGTACGGTTCAGGAGGGCGGCGCCTGCGAGGCGCGGCGCGAGCAGCTGTCCGGCCAGCGGGCGGACCTGGCGCGCGCGGCCGAAGACAACGAGCGGCGCCTGGTGGAGGCGGCGACGGGCCTGGAGGACGACGCGCGCGCCGCCAACGAGGCAGACGCCCGCGCGGTGACGTTGCGCTCGCGTACGGTCACGCTGTCGGACGAGGTCGACGTCGCCGTCGGCGAGTTGACCACGCTGAAGGTTGTGGCGACGCAGGCGGAGGAGCGCCGGCAGAACGCTCGGCAGACGCTGGAACGACTTCGGGCGGCCCGCGCCGACGAGGAAGCGCGCGCGGCGCGCATCGAGGCGACGCTGCAAGAAGATGAGACGCGCGGCGCGACGCTGCGCGAGGAGGCGGTGCGGCTGCGCGACGAGGCCGCCCTGTGGCAGGCGGAGGCCGAGGCGCGGGCACGCGCGCACGGCGAGCGACAGGGCGCGCTGGAAGAGCGGCAGGCGCGGCTGGCGGAACACGAGGCGCAGCTGCGCGCGGCGCGGACCGAGGTGGCCCGCCTGGCCCAGGCGCTGTCGAAGCTCGAGATGCGCAGCCAGGAGGTGGTGCTGCGGCGGACCTCGCTGGAAGAGCACGTCAGCGACCGCTACCGCGACGTCGAGCTGGGCAGCGTCGTCCACGAGTACCACCTGCGCGCCCTGTTCAGCGCCGAGGAGGAAAAGCGCGCGACGGAGCTGCGTGGCCTCATCGAGCGGATGGGCGAGATCAACCTGACGGCGATCGAGGAATCGGAGGAGCTGCAGAAGCGCTTCGACTTCCTGACGGCGCAGAAGACGGACCTGGAATCGGCGATCGGGGAGCTCGAGACCGCCATCGAGCGCATCAACCGCACCTCGCGGCGCCGCTTCCGGGAGACGTTCGAGGCGGTCAACGCCCAGTTCCAGGAGGTGTTCCCGCGCATGTTCGGTGGTGGGCGCGCGAGCCTCCAGCTGACCGACGACAGCGACATGCTCGAGACCGGCATCGAGATCGTCGCCAACCCGCCCGGCAAGAAGGTCAGCCAGAACATCGAGCTTTTGTCCGGCGGCGAGAAGGCGCTCACGGCCGTGTCGCTGCTGTTCGCCATCTTCCTGGTCAAACCGTCGCCGTTCTGCGTGCTCGACGAGGTCGACGCGCCGCTCGACGAGGCGAACGTCGGCCGGTTCAACCAGGTCGTGCGCGAGATGACCGACCGGTCCCAGTTCATCCTCATCACGCACAACCGCCGCACCATGGAGATCGCCGACCGCCTGTGCGGCATCACCATGGAAGAGCCAGGTGTGTCGCGGTTGGTCGCGGTCAATTTGCGGGGGGGGCCGTCGCGTATCGGCAGCGCGAAGATCGTGACGGAATCAGTCGGGGACTCGGGCGCGTCGGCTTGACAGCGCAGCGTTGACGGCCTAGACCGCGTCTCCTACACTTTCACCAGGAAATCAGGAAATAGATGGCCACGTACATCACCGAGGAATGCATCAACTGCGGCGCCTGCGAGCCGGAATGCCCGAACGAGGCAATCAGCGAGGGCGAGGACATCTACGTCATCGACCCGAAGCTGTGCACCGAGTGCGTCGGGTTCCATGATCACGAAGCCTGTCAGGCGGTCTGCCCGGTGGAGTGCTGCCTCCCCGATCCGAACCACGTCGAGACCGAGGACCTGCTGATCACGCGGGCCAAGTCGCTGCATCCCGACAAGGAGTTCGGCGAGTCGTATCCGTCCCGCTTCCGCAAGGAACAGGTCAAGAGCAGCGGGTAGGCGAGCAGCCTACCGAAGAGGACTCGTGGCCCATCGCCTGATCGTCGCGATCGATGGTCCGGCGGGCGCCGGGAAGTCGACCGCGGCGCGTTTGCTGGCGGCCCGCCTCGGGTACGCGTTGCTGGACACGGGCGCGATCTACCGGTCGATGGCCCTGCGCGCGCGCGAGCGCGGCGTCACATGGGACGACGGGCCGGGCGTCGCGGCGCTGGCCGACGGCATCGACATCGCCTTCCGCCTCGACGGCGCGGTCAACCACGTCACGCTGAACGGGCAGGACGTCACGACGGCGATCCGCACGCCGGAGATCTCCGACGGGGCCTCGCGCGTGTCCGCGCTGCCGGAGGTGCGCGCGGCGCTGCTGGGGCTGCAGCGCCGCATCGGCGCGGCGGGCGGCGTCGTGGTCGAGGGCCGCGATGTGGGCACGGTCGTGTTCCCGCAAGCCGAGGCCAAGTTCTTCCTCACCGCCAGCACCGACGAGCGCGCGCGCCGGCGCGTTGCGGAGCTGGCGGCCGCCGGCAAGCCTGTCGACGCCGATCAGACGAAGGCCGAGCTCGTTGCCCGCGACACGCGCGACTCGACGCGCGCGGCCGCGCCGCTCCGCAAGGCCGACGACGCCATCGAGATCGACTCCAGTACGCTGTCGCCCGACGCGGTCGTCGCGAAGATGGCCGACGTCGTCGCCGCCCGTTCGGCGTCGCGTTAGACGATCAGGCCGCGGTCACGGGCAGCTGTGGGAGCATCCATCCCCGCACGCCCACGCCCCCGCGCACGCGCTCGGATCCGCGGGTGAGCCCGAGTAGACGCAGGAGACGCTCACATCGCCGAGCACCGGGCCATTGCAGGTCGCCGCGGACGTCAAGCTTCCGACGAGGACACAGCGGCCGTTCGGTCCGCTCGTGCAATCCTGGTCGGAGGTGCAAACTCGGCGCAGGCATCGCCCGGGGCCAAAGGGGCCGATGTGGATGAGCGACGGCGGCGCGCAGACCATGCCGTCGCCGCAGTCGCTGGCGCTGGCGCAGCTCGTCTCGGAGCAATAGTTGGTGTGGGGAACGCAAGGGGTGGCGCCGGTGAATCCCGGGTTGCATCTCTGTCCGACGTCGCAGGCCGGTTCACACACAGCATCGGTGGGCGCTTGCTGGGGGACATCGCAGAGCGCGATCTCGGAGGTCAGGTGGAAGCACACCTGGTCGCCGGGACAGCTCCCGTCTCCGGCGCAGGGAGACAGTAGTGGCCGGAAGGATCCGACCAGGGCGCCGTTCGCGGTGAACTGGGGGGCCAGACAATCCAGGCTACGCGGAAGCGTCGTCGTGCCGCCGCCCGTCGGACAGGAGGTGCCTGACCCTCCCGCACCGCCAGTGCCGGTGGTGTTGCCGCCGGTTTGCGCGCCACACGCGCCGACTGCCACGGCAGCGCCCAGTGCCCAGGCGAGAGTCGCCAGAGGGCGACGTCGACACCGATCGGTCACCGCAGAACAACTTACGCCCATCGCTCCACCGACGATGAGCAGGTTTCGAGCCAGGCCCAACCCGCCGGAAACCGCGATGTTCCGCGCTCCCAGGGCCAGCGAGCCCGTCCGGTCGCGACATTCCTGTCGCGGCGGGCCTTCACCCGTCCTCGGTTGCCTAGCGCAGGCCGAGGCGTTTGCGGAGGTCGCGGGCGGCCTGGCGGGAGATCTCGACGGCGCGGCCGTTGCGGGTGCGGGCGGTGTAGCCGCCGACCTCGTTCGGCTCCAGGCGCACGACGTGCTCCAGGTTCACCAGGGCGCGGCGGTGGACGCGCGCGAACCGCTCGCCGGGCAGCCGGCTCTCCAGCTCCTGCAACGACAGCGCGGACAGGTACTGCGCGTCGGCGGTGTGGACGGTGACCAGCTCGCCGTCGAGCTCCGCGTGCGACACGGTCAGCGGGTCGAGCAGCACGATCCCCTGCCGGGTCGGCAACGCCAGGCGATCGAGCGGGCGGTCCTGCGCGCCCCCGGCCCTGAACCGCGCCAGCTCCTCACCGTAGCGCCGGCGGGCGTCGCGATCGCGCGCCCGTTCCAGCGCCTTGCGCAGCCGCGCCGCCTCGATCGGCTTGAGCAGGTAGTCGATCGCGCCGAGGTCGAACGCCGCGACGGCGTGGGCGGTATGCGCGGTGCAGAAGATCACGACCGGTCCGTCGGCCGGGAACAGCTGCAACGCCTCGATGCCGGACAGCTCGGGCATCTGGATGTCCAGCAGCACGACGTCGACGCCGCCCGCGCGCACGCGGTCCAGCACCTCGTGGGCGTCGGCGCATTCGCCCACCACGGTGATGTCCGGCATCGCGGCGAGCAATCGCACCAGCCGCTTTCGCGCGATCGCCTCGTCGTCAGCGATCAGGACCCGCAGGCCCTCGGCGCCCTCGGCGGTCACGTCGGCGATCCCGCCGGGTGCGTTGCCATCGGCAGCGTCACCTCCGCTCTCGTGTTGTCTCCGACGGTCGCGATGGTCAGCACCGCCCGATCATCATAAGCGAGCGCCAGCCGCCGCTCGACGATTTCGATGCCGCTGCCTCCTTCCCGGCGGCCCCGGTAAGGGCCGGGGTTCTCGATCGAAAGCACGAGCCGTTCGTCGGCCGTGGTGTGGGCGGTGAGGATGATGTCGCCGGCGTGCCCGGCGGCGGGACCGTGCTTGACGGCGTTCTCCGCCAGCGGCAACAGAAGCATGGGCGGGACGGCGACGTCCGGAAGCGGTTCGGGCAGGCGGCGCGTGACCCGGACCCGATCGGGGTCGCGCAGCCGGTGCAGCTCGAACAGCGTGTCCAGCAGCGCGAGCTCGTCGGCGAGGGGCCAGGTGGATGAGCGCACGCCGGCGAGCACGGTGCGCAGCATCGCCGACAGCCGCACGACCGCGCGTTCGGCGGTCTCGCCATCCTCGCGGCACCATTCGGCGATCGCGTTCAGCGTGTTGAACAGGAAGTGCGGATCCAGGTGCGACCGCAGCGCGAGCAACTGCGCGCCCTCTGCCTCGCGCGCCAGCAACGTCGCCCGCGCCTCCGCGCGCGCGAGCTTGTTCTCGAGCCACATGTCACGGCCCAGGCCGAAGCCTCCCACCAGGAACAGCGCCAGGCAGATGACGACGCTGGTCGGGGCGGTCAGCAGCGTGTGTCCCATGCCCAGCACGCGCGGGACCACGATACCGAGCGACCAGACCACGCCGGCGCCGATGGTCGCGTACAGGATCAGACGAATGCCGCCGTGCCGGAAATCGACGCGGTCCGGGAACAGCACCCGCCAGGAGACGGGCGCGACGATCGCGAACGCCACGCACATCGCGATGCCCAGCGGGATGGCGAAGGGGTCGCTGCTGAAGCTCCCCTGCGCGGCGACCAGCGATGCCGCGAGCAACGCGATCGGGATTAGCCGCCGCGGATTGAGCAGCGCCCGCAGCGTGCTGCGGATGATCGATGGCTCGGGCGGGCCAGGGGGATTACGCATGCGCGGTGAGGCGTCGAGACATCGCCCCTATCATGCGCGCTCCGGCGTCGATGGTCACCCCGGCGCGCGACGGCTCAGCGCCGCCCCGCGACCGTTCGCGGAGATCCCGGCCGGGCGAGGCCCCCGCCGGTGTTTTGCTGATGGAATGAGGCAACCGTTGGACCCAGTTCCGCGGCACGTGGCGATCATCATGGACGGCAACGGCCGCTGGGCGGCGGCCCGGGGCGGCTCGCGCACCGATGGACACCGCCAGGGCGCCGAGGCCGTGCGCCGCGTCGTGCGGGGGGCGCGCGAAATCGGCGTGCGCAACCTGACCCTCTACGCCTTCTCGGCGCAGAACTGGCAGCGCCCCGCGGCCGAGGTCGCGGATCTGATGCGGCTCCTGCGCCGGTTCGTGCTGGAGGAGCGGACCGAGCTGATGACCCGCGGCATTCGCCTGATGACCATCGGCGACGAATCGCGCCTGCCGCTCTTCGTGCGCGCCCCGCTCGGCGCCCTGGTCGAGGCGACGCGCTCCAACAGCGGCATGACCCTCTGCCTGGCGCTGTCCTACGGCGGGCGTGAATCGATCGTCCGGGCCGCGCAACGGCTGGCGCGCGCCGCCGCGGCGGGACGCCTGCGGCCGGAGGCGATCCGTGAGGGCGACCTCAGCGCGGCGCTCGACACCCGCGCGCTCCCGCCGCCGGACCTGATCATCCGCACCTCGGGCGAGCAGCGCCTGTCGAACTTTTTCCTCTGGGAGGCGGCCTACGCCGAGCTCTACTTCACGGACGTGATGTGGCCCGACTTCGGGCGCGACGAGCTGCTCGCCGCGCTCGCGGCCTATGGCCGGCGCCAGCGCCGCTTCGGGCGCGTCGCCGAATCGGTCGCCTGACGCCTACCTCTTTTCGACCAGCTGGTCGACCGTCGTCGTGACGAGGACGGTGGTCACGGGCGCTTCCACCTCGACCATCTTGTTCATGATGCCGGCCCTGGCCTCGGGGCCTTCGGGGGTCACCTTGCCGCGGCCGTCGCTGGGCGGGCCCAGGTTCACGCGGAACGCGTACAGCTCGCCGTTCTTCGCGTGGCCGCGGCCGGCGAACTCGACGTAGATGCCCCGGCGGGCCATGTCCGCCGACGTGAACGACAGCGCCGTTCCCCGGCCGGCCGGCTGCTTGTAGCGGGTCATCTCGACGATCACCTTGGTCTCGAGCTCGTCGAGATCGAAGACGCCCACGCCGGGCAGCTTTGCCGTGGCGGCCTTCGCCAGGTGCGACGTGAACCGGTACGTCCCACCCTTGTCCTCGCCTTCCGTCTCGACCGTCCCGTCGACGATGGGGCTGACGGCGACGTCGAACTCGAGGCCGCCGCCGGTGACGATCGTTAGCTTCTGGTGCCCGTTCTGCTTGGAGTTGATGTCGCAGATCAGGTGGCCGACGGCCGTCAGCACCGACGGCGGGATCGGAATGTCGGGCGCGCCCGGTTTCAGCTTCTTCTGCAACGCCTTGGTCGCCGGCTTGGACTTGCGGGACGGTTTTGCGTTGGACGAGGCGGGAGGTGGGGTGGGCGGAGCCGCCTCCGGCGCCACGTCCTGAGGCACGTCGGCCTGGGGCTTACCGGCGCTCGCGACCGTCGGAACCAGCAGAACGACCACCGCGACGAGCGAACTCTTCATGACGCTCCTCCCGGGCGCAGTATAGATGAGCCGGCGGATCCGATATTGCCGAGCGCGTCGTACGCCGCGTACTTGTACAGCTCGGACCGAGCGTCTCGCTGAGGTTCTTGGAAGGCAGCGCGCAGCTGGTGATCCGGGCGCCTCCCGGCACCGGATCGCGCTCTATGACCGCGACTCGCTTGCCGAAATAGGCAGCCTGGACCGCACCCTTTTCCCCGGCCGGCCCGCTACCCACGACGATCAGGTCGAGCTGGGACACCGGCCGAGCGTAACACGTGGGCCTGATTGACTTTCTGCCTGGCCGCGGCTAGCTTCCGCACCTTCCCACAGTTGCGCCAGCCCCGAATGGTTCGAGGCCCGGCGTCATGAAAACCCGAACCCCCGCGCCCAACGCGGGACAGAAGTACGGCGCCCGACGTTCAAACTGAGAACGACGGGTCGAAAGGCAGAGGAATACCGAATGGTTTCGATGGCAACCGAGAACAACAACACGGAGGAGAGCTTCGCGGCACTGTTCGAAGAGTCGCTCAAGCACGAGGACGTCAAGGAAGGCGACATCGTCAAGGGCCGCGTGATTCACGTCGGCAAGGACCACGTCGTCGTCGACATTGGCTACAAGTCAGAAGGAACGATCCCGCTCTACGAGTTCACGCAGGCGGACGGCACCGTTTCCGTCAAGGAAGGCGACGAGATCGATGTCTTCCTGGAGAGCCGCGAGAACGAGGACGGCCTGTGCGTGCTGTCCAAGGAGAAGGCGGATCGGCTGAAAGTTTGGGACGAGATCTCCGGCGCGTGCGAGCGCGACGAGCTGATCGAAGGAACCATCAGCGCGCGCGTGAAGGGCGGCCTGTCGGTCACCATCCGCGGCGGCGTGAAGGCGTTCTTGCCCGGCTCGCAGGTGGACCTGCGCCCGGTGCGCAACCTGGACGCGTTCATCGGCAAGCAGCACCGGTTCAAGGTCATCAAGTTCAACAAGAAGCGCGGCAACATCGTGCTGTCGCGCCGCGTGCTGCTGGAGAAGGAGCGCGCCGAGCTGAAGGAGATGACGCTCGAGAAGTTGAAGGAAGGC
>Ga0070689_100002698_pt1 | contig 11625 bp, 10 predicted proteins | sample KBSS23HmetaG_FD_64669 | JGI IMG/M metagenome (GOLD analysis project Ga0070689, IMG submission 64669) | Switchgrass rhizosphere microbial communities from Kellogg Biological Station, Michigan, USA - KBS S2-3H metaG | ecosystem: Host-associated > Plants > Roots > Rhizosphere ... | reverse complement strand
CTGAAACTGCAAAAGTATTGTCACGGGTTTACTTCGGAAGTGAAGATGCAATCCTCCGGTTTGATATGTCTGAATATAGTTCAAATGACGGACTTGAACGATTGATTGGCTCAGTGAATCGAAATACTCCCGGAGCTTTAACTACAGCAATCAAAAACAAACCAGCGGGTCTATTACTTCTTGATGAAATAGAAAAGGCGAGCCCAGAAATTTACAATGTTTTTCTTACACTTTTAGATGAAGGGTACATTACTGACAGTTTTGGAAAGAGAATTAATTGCAAGAATTTATTTGTCATTGGGACTTCCAATGCAGGTGCTGAATTCATCCGTCAATTAGTGGAATCTCAAACTCCAAAAGAAGCAATGCAAACACAAGTAGTCAATTATATTTTAGAAAAAGGAATATTTTCTCCTGAATTTATCAATCGATTTGATGGAGTTGTAGTCTATGAGCCACTTTCAGAGGAACATCTTGCAGAAATCGCAAAACACATGCTTTCCGATTTGTCAGGCAATCTTGAAAATAAAAATATTCATCTTACGTATGATGATGAGGTTCTTACGAAACTCGCAAAGGATGGGTTTGATCCAGCATTTGGTGCGAGGCCCATGCGACGTATTGTAAATTTGGAATTAGGCGATATCTTAGGCCGAGCGATTTTGTCTGATGATATAAAGGCTGGGGACACGATCAAACTTACTGCATATGATGACTTTGGATGGGAGAAAGTGTAACGAGTAGACTATATAGGGTACACTTATAAAATGAATACCGAAAGCGTCCCATTGATTCCAGTTCCTCCAATTGTTGTACAAAATAAGAAGCGTTTCAACAAGAAAGGGATTCTTGTTGCTTCTGGATTATTTCTCATTGGACTTCTTATCTTGGGATCTCTGTATACCTATTTTTATTATTATTTAAGTCCTCAACAGGTTTTAAATCGAGCAGTTGGAAAGACTCTTAATGTTGCTGGAGGAGGATATTTAGGAGGTTTAAACATCGAATATAAAGAGCCAAAAACTCAGTCACAGGCAATAAAAATTCCTATTACATTTTCCCTTTCTACCATTGGGAACTTTACACGCGATGCTTATGGTTTGCAGGCTGAAGCTTCGTATACGGTAAATGCTGGAACGATCACCCTCTCAGAATTTGATTTGCGAAAAATAGGTCCCATTTTCTATCTTTACATAAAAAACATCTCAGCATTTCATTTTCCTGACACCAGTAAAGTTATCAATAATTGGATTGCAATTGAAGGAGATAAACTTCCCGTTGATTTTCCTATTACCATTCCAACTCTTAATTCATCACAAGAGCGAAACCTTATTATATCTTTTATCCAAAAACCTCCAATTCTCGTCACAGAAAAGATCGAAGATGAAAGTGTTTCTGGGTCTCCCGCAATGCATTTTAAATACAAAATAGATAAAGAAAACTTCATCGAGTTAATGCACTTGGTATCATCTGACTCATTGAATCATATAATCACTCAGGTTGAATTTGGGGAAGGAGAAATTTGGATACGAAAATCTGACGAAAAAGTTATACGAGTTATGGGAACTGTTACGAGAAAGGCTGAAGAAATAAATGCTCCGACAATTGTCATTACCTTTGATTTTAGTCTAAAAGATGAACCTTCTCAAATACGTATTCATGCGCCTGAAACCAGTACCCCGGTAAACGATATTCTCGATGAGCTTTCAAAAGGATTTCGGCTTCCGGTAAAGCCATAGTTTTCCCGCTTTTACTTCATTTAAAAAGAGCATATAGTGGAATGTAGAGGAAGTACCGCTCTTGGCGGTACATGGTTTTTTAACAATGTCCCTTAATGTCTTAATGCTTGGCTGGGAGTATCCCCCTCACAATAGCGGAGGGTTGGGCGAAGCGTGTCAGGGATTAACTCAGGCACTTGCTCAAAAAGATGTTCATATTACATTTGTCCTTCCGAAAAAAGTCGATGTGTATGCCCCTCACATGAATGTTGTTTTTGCGAATATCTCAGACGATGGACATTCTCTCTATCCTGCCTATACAACAAATGCATCTTATTGGAAAAGTAACATGCGCGTGGATGAATTCCCTCCCGACTTTGTGCGCGGAGCAATGGCATTTGCTGACAAAATAGAAGGGATTGCGAAAAAATATAAAGCTGATTTAGTTCACTCACATGATTGGATGACATTTCCGGCAGGGGTTCGGTTTCAAAGCCTTTCGGGGAAGCCCCTTGTTACGCATATCCACTCAACTGAGTTTGATAGAACCGGTGGCAATTTTCCCAATAAATTTGTGTACGATATTGAAAAGACGGGTGTACGACATTCCAATCGGGTTATCTCAGTGAGTGGACTTACCAAAAATATTGTTGCACGAGAGTACGGAGTTGATTTAGCAAAGATTGATGTAGTCTATAATGGCATTGAAAATTTTGAGCGACAACGACTTCCCTATACACTCCAATCACTCAAAGATATGGGTTACAAAATAGTTCTCTTTTTAGGGCGAATTACTCTTCAGAAGGGGCCAGAATATTTTGTTCGAGCAGCAAAAAGAATTGTCGAGTACGAAGAAAAAGTTGTCTTTGTCGTTGTAGGTTCTGGAGACATGCAGGGACAAATGATGGAGGAAGTTGCAAGCTCAGGACTTATGGATCGTTTTTTCTTCACAGGATTCCTTCGTGGTAAAGAGAAAGACCAAATTTATCAATCTTCCGATGTCTATGTTATGCCATCCGTTTCAGAACCATTTGGAATTACTGCGTTGGAGGCGGTATCCCATGGAACCTGTGTGCTCGCTTCTAAACAATCGGGAGTCTCAGAAGTTCTCACCAATATTTTAAAAGCCGATTTCTGGGATACAGAAGAGATGTCAAATAAAATAATTTCACTGTTTAGGTACCCTGCAATGGAGATTGATCTGAGACAAAATAGTAGAGAGGAACTGAAAAATATTAATTGGGAGAAAGCAGCTGAAAAGACAATTAGCGTTTATAAACAATTATTGTATTAATTTGTCATCCCTGCGTAGGCAGGGATCCAATTAGAAATATATACTTTAGAGTTCTCAATTATTCATTATTAATTAGATTCCCGCCTCCGCGGGAATGACATATCTCTTATGACATCTGTATGCTTTTATTTTCAAGTTCACCAACCGTTCCGTGTTAAACGCTATAAGGTGTTTGATATTGGTTGGAACCATGAATATTTCAATGATACGTCTGAAACTGATTTGAATAATATTAAAGTTTTGCAAAAAGTTTCTGAGAAATCGTACCTTCCTGCGAACGCCGTTTTTTTACAGCTTCTAAAGGATATCCCTGAATTTAAAATTAGTTTTTCTTTGTCAGGTATATTTTTAGAACAAATAGAACTCTATGCACCGGAAGTTTTGAAATCATTTCAAAAACTTGTTGATACGGGCAAAGTAGAAATATTATCAGAAACCTATTACCACTCACTTTCCTTTTTCTATTCCAGAGAAGAATTTGAACGGCAGGTTGATCTTCATAAGAAGTTAGTTAAAAGGTTATTCAAAGTAACCCCCTCGGTCTTTCGAAACACCGAACTTGCATATACCAACTCTCTTGCTCTATGGGCAGAATCTAAAAAGTATAAAGGAATTATTGCTGAAGGTTGGGATAGTGTTTTGGGATGGCGATCCCCAAACTTTTTGTATCAACCACAAGGAACAACCAAAATTAAGCTCTTATTAAAGAATTACAAGTTATCAGATGATATGGCATTCAGATTCTCTGAAAAGTCGTGGAAAGAATGGCCGTTATCTTCAGAAAAATTCGCTCATTGGATTAATCAAACAAATGGTACAGGAGATGTGGTGAATTTATTCATGGACTATGAAACATTTGGCGAACATCAATGGGCTGATACCGGAATATTTGAATTCATTAAACAAATGCCACGAGAAGTTTTGAAACACCCCCACAATGATTTTGTAACACCAAGTGAATCAATTGCTCGATATCCTGCACGGGATGTTGTCGACGTCCCGCATGTAGTGACTTGGGCTGATACCGAGCGAGATTTGTCTGCATGGACAGGAAATGCAATCCAGAAATCGGCACTTAATTTCATTTATAGTATCGAACCTCAAATTCTCAAGACGAAAAATCGAGAACTTATCGATGACTGGCGAAAACTCCAAACCTCCGATCACTTTTATTACATGTGTACCAAGTGGTTTTCCGATGGAGATGTCCATAAATATTTTAACCCTTACGAAACGCCGTATGATGCGTTTATTTCTTACATGAATGCAGCTAAAGATCTTGAGGGAAGAATCAATTCAACAAAACAGACCAGAAAAAAGATTATTCATAGTTCATAATAACGTATGGCAAAATCTATCATGCTCGGGAATGGTTCACTCCTCGTGGGGTTAGATTCCTATGGCCAATTGAAAGATTTGTATTTCCATTATGCAGGGCTGGAGAATCATGTTGGTCATAATCTAACTCATAAAATCGGTGTTTATATTGATGATCAATTTTCTTGGCTTGATGATGGGTCGTGGACGATTGTTGTTTCTTCAGAAAAAGATACCATGGCTTCCTCAATTACTGCAAAGAATGGGACTCTCGGACTCGAGGTTAACTTTTCAGATGTTGTATACAATGAAAAAAATATCTTTATACGATCTATTACTCTTAAAAATACCTATGATCGCAAGCGAAAAGTGAAGATTTTCTTTAATCAACAATTTAATATCTCTCAAACTCATACCGGAGACACTGCATATTATGACCCCATTGATAAAACAATCATTCACTATAAAGGCAGAAGAGTATTTCTCATAAATGCTCGTGATGAAACGAGTGGGATTGATGAATATTGTGTTGGACTTCTGGGAATTGAGGGGAAAGAGGGTACGTATAAAGATGCAGAAGATGGGAAGTTGTCTCTAAACTCAATTGAACACGGGCAAGTTGATTCTGTTATTGCACTCCATATCGATATTGATGCAAAGACCGAAAAGACGGTGCATTATTGGATTGTCGCAGGGAAATCAATTGAAAAAGTAAAAGAACTAAACCAGGAAATTATAATACGAGGGGCAAGCGATATTGTGACAACTACTAAAAATTATTGGAAGGGGTGGGTGCAATTGCAAGACGAATATCTAACCGATGTAAAACCTGAATTCTCCGATCTTTTTAAGAAATCACTTTTGTATATTAGGACTCATGTTAATAAAAATGGTGCGATTATTGCTTCGGGGGATTCGGATATGCTCCAATTTGGGAGGGACTATTATGAATATGTTTGGCCAAGAGATGCATCATATGTTGCACTATCACTTATCTCGTGTAATGACTTCAATGCATCGAAGCGATTGTTTCAGTTTTGCAATGATGTCGTAACCGACAAGGGATTTTTTATGCATAAATATCGACCTGATAAATCGCTTGGAAGTTCATGGCATCCGTGGATTGTCGATGGTGAGCCCCAACTTCCCATTCAAGAAGATGAAACAGCAATTGTTATCTATGCGCTATGGCAGTATTTTGAAAAAACTCACGATCTGGAATTTATCGAGAGTATTTATAATAGTTTAATCAAAAAAACCGCTGAATTTATGATGCAGTATCGAGACGAAAAGACAGGGCTTCCTCGTGCAAGTTATGATTTGTGGGAAATGTATTATGGCATTAGTACGTATACAGCAAGTTGTGTATATGGAGGTCTTATTGCAGCATCTCAATTTGCTTCACTTTTGGGAAAAGAAACTCATGCAAAAGAATATAAAGATACTGCTGAATCAATCAAAAAAGCGATACTTAAATATTTGTATGATGGGAAAAGTGAGTGTTTTTACAAATACATGAAGACGAGCAAAAAAGATACCTATATTGATACAACACTTGATATATCAAGTATTTACGGACTATTCAAATTCGATGTCTTGCCACCCGATGATAAGCGACTTAAACGGGCATTTGAGCTCTATACCGAGCGATTAACTCTTAAAACAAATACTGGTGGAATTGCACGATTTGAAGGTGATATCTACAATCATGTTGGTGGAGATTATCCGGGGAATCCTTGGATTGTGACAACAATGTGGATTTCTCAATATAAGATCGCACTTTCCAAAAGTAAAAAGGATTTAGAAGAAACTGCTAAATGGTTTGATTGGGTGGTAGCACATGCAAATGCTGCAGGCATTCTTCCAGAGCAGTTAAATCCATACACAGGAGCACATTTGTCTGCAACACCACTTATGTGGAGCCATGCAGAATATATAAGTACAATAGTTCTATATATTAAAAAGTTAAAAGAATTAAAGTAATTATGCATTTGATTTTTGACATTGGAGGGACACATATTCGAGGAGCAATTTCTGATGGGAGAACGTTGATCCGCAAAAAGATCGTTGATACGCCTCAATCATTTGACGAAGGGATGTCTGTTATTTCTTCATTAAAAAAAGAATTAGAGCAAGATGATCAAATTGATACGACACTTTGTGGTATTGCTGGAGTGTTTCAATCAAACAAACAATCTCTCTTTGTTTCACCTAATTTACCTGATTGGGTAGGGAAACCACTTCAAAAGGAATTAGAAACAATTTGTTCTATGCCTGTTCACATTGAAAATGATGCCGCATTGGCTGGACTTGGTGAGGCAATGTACGGAGCGGGGAAAGATGCATCCATTCTTATGTATTATACGATTGGGACAGGGATTGGCGGTGTTCGTATTGTTAACAAAAAAATAGACGCACATCTTTATGGGTTTGAACCTGGTCAACAAATTATTTCAAAAACTGATAGGAAAACACTTGAACAATTTACTTCAGGTGGATCAATTGAAAGGTCAAAAGGAATTAATCCATCAAATATTCATGATGAAGAATTTTGGCAACTGATCGCAAAAGACTTGTCGGTTGGAATCTACAATTCAATGCTTCATTGGTCCCCGGATGTAATCGTCTTAGGTGGTGGTTTAATCAATCAAAATGTTCTTTCCATAGAAGCTATTAAAAAAGCATTATCCAATTTAAATACGATGTATCCAGAAATTCCAGATATCAAAAAATCTAAATTTGGTGATGAAAGTGGTTTAATGGGTGGCATAATCTATGCAAATTCCATTTGACAAAAGAAAAGCTCAAAGGGTATACTGCCGGAAACATGGAAAACGAACCTCAGCAGTTGCACACGCCGATACATACTCATATACAAGAAAGAGACCGTACTCCTGTTTCCTTTCCTGGTGTGCCTAAGCCGAAGAAGAAAAATGTCGGGATGAAAATTGCAATTCTTGTGGCACTTCTTCTGGTCATTGGTGGTATTGCATGGTTTCTCTTGAGTAGTGATAACCCTTTTAGTTCAGCAAAGATTACTCCAACTCCAACCGTTTCCGCTTTGCAAGAAGTGCCAACAGACATTCCAAGTCCTACGCCGATGGCTGTTTCTAAAGATCAGTTAAAAGTGCAAGTATTAAATGGGACTGGGATTCCAGGAGAAGCATCATTTTTGCAAAAAGCGATGCAAGACTTAGGTTTCAAATTGATTGATACAGGTAATGCAGATACAAAAGATTATACAAAGACGGAAGTTTCGTATTCTTCAAATGTTAGTGATGATGTAAAAGCAGAAGTGAGTGCAAAATTGCAATCAATGTATACGACAGTTACGGTAAGTGATAGTGCACCATCTGGTGTTGATATTAAAATTATAACAGGGACGAGAACTGGGGCTGCATCGATTAAGACACCAACGCCGACTTCCTCTGTGAAGGGAGCGAGTATCAGTGCAACAAAGACACCAACCCCAACAGGCGGTAAAACGACAGGGACTGTTACTCCTACTGGAAGTACAAGTGGAACTGGAACTCCTAGACCAACAGCAACTCCAACCATTTAATAAGTATTTATTTGTAGTACTTTCTTGCGTGGCCAAGAATAGTACCAAAGAAAGCCACCCGTGAGAATTTACAGGTTTGGAACTTTGAGCTCCTCATGCTCGTAAACTATCTTCCTCAGGGAAGTGTCGGACAGTACTCTCGAAACATAGAAGTCGCTCAAAGATTCCAAAATCTGAAAATTCAACGGGCTTAACTTGGAATCTGGTATACTACACGAACTATGGCAAGACCAAAATATTTTCGGACACAAGGCAAAAAGATTCCATTACCACTTTATTTTCCTGATGCGACGAGAGCGGTTGTGAGGACATTGGATTCTAGGGATATTGAAAATACCAAGACGCCGGGGGTTTTGGTAAATACCTATCATCTGTTTGATGAGCCGGGATCAAGAGTTATTAAAAAGTTTGGAGGAGTCAGGAAATTTATGGATTGGAATGGAGCACTTATTTCTGATTCAGGTGGTTTTCAGGTCATGACATTGGTTAAAAAAATGCCAGGAAGAGGAAAGATTACAGAGAAAGGTGTCTCGTTTCATCCGGTGAATGGCAAGAAAATTGCATTGACCGTTGAGGATTCAATTCGTTTTCAAATGCTTCTTGGAGTTGATATGGTTGTCGCTTTTGATGATATTACTGAACAAAATATTACCAAGGAACAGGCACAAGAATCAGTTGATCGTACTGTTCGTTGGGGGAAGAGATCGAAAGACGAGTTTGATAAAATTTGCAAAGAGAAGGGATTTACAGAGGCAGATCGACCCTATCTTCTCGGTGTTGTCCAAGGGGGAGATTTTCCAGAACTTCGAAAAGAGTGCACGCAAAGACTTGTTGAAATAGGTTTTGATGGATTGGGATATGGTGGTTGGCCAGTTGGAGAACTCGGCAATTTCAATTATGAAGTTGGGCAAATTATGGCAGAAAATACACCGGAAGATTATTTATTATTTGGTCTTGGAATTGGGAAGCCTCATGAGATAGTTACATTATTCGACGTAGGTTTTCGGATCTTTGACTGTGTCTTGCCAACGAGAGATGCTCGGCACAAAAGGCTATATGTTTATAATTTCGACACAATTGATGAAATCGATGTTCATTCAGAAAAATTCTACTCGTATTATGTTCCTGATAAAGAACGATATTACGCCGATGATGCGCCAGTTAGTACTGCGTGCGATTGTCTTCTTTGCACCAATTATTCGCGTGCATATTTAGCCCATTTATTCCGTATTAATGATGTTTCAGCCATGCGTTTGGCAACTATGCACAATTTGAGGTTTTATTCGATTTTAATGGAGAAGTTGAGAGAGACACTTACAAAGAAATAACTTTATCCGTTTTTGTTCTCATCGTGATTATTAAGATTTTCAGGATGTCTTACGGTATAACCGAGACCATCCTCATCAAAAAAAGGAAAAGTCGAACCTATTTTACCTGATGGTGTAACCGCATATGCAGATTGAACTTTTTGTTTGGGGAATGTATTGAATTCAACTCTAACATCCTCCATAGGTTCCTGTTCATTGTATGTCATAATGTGTATTGTATCATATTGCCGTGCGTAACTACAAACATTTATAATATGATATGATTTTCATATATGCTGCCTACTAATGGTACGTTGCCACAAGTTCCTAGTTCAGCTGGACTGATAGATAGTGCAAGTAATTTTGCCAATAAACCACTCCCAATGTTTACTGTTCATGGAATTGAAGTGTATCCAACCTATTGGGAAGCATTCACAATAGTAATCCTCATTTTTCTTCTTATCTTTACCCTTGCTCGGATGCGATATTTGTATGTCCATTGGCATCTTTCAAAAACTTCTCTAGCGATGATGTTCTGGGGTTTTGTATTAACCGTTATCCTCGAGGGTTTCCTCTGGTTATCGGGGCGAACTGTCCTTACAACTATTCTTGGATGGAAGAATCCTCCCAAACCAGTTGCTGCAACTTTGGAAACGGGGAGAGATCATTTGCGAGAAGTATTAGGTGAAACTGCAGAGATTGATTCTGCAAAAGCAAAAGCTCCAGCAACCTATCAAAGTGTTGTGTTCGACTATAAGGAGCTTTCCGATGAGGATAAAGAAACAGTACAAAAGTTTGTATGTAAATAATTTGCTATACTTCACGTTATGGAAGATCTTAATAACCGAGTTGCTGCTCTTTCTGAAGAATTTAAAAACATCAGAGAAACTATCAATATTGCAGATAAAAAAGAAGAGCTTCGTGTACTTGAATCAGAATCAATGAACCCGAAATTGTGGGATGATCCCGATAATGCAAGGAAGATTATGCAAAATTTGGATGCTATAAAAAGTGAGATAGACGAGATTGAAAAATTGCAGGGAGATATTGAAACATTATCTTACATAGCAAATGATAGTGGGATTACAGAAGATTTGCGAAGCGATGTCCAAAAAACTGAAAAAGAATTTCAGAAATTTAAATTGAAGTCGTTCCTTTCTGGCCCGTATGACAAAAGGAATGCCATCATGACGTTGGTTGCAGGGCAAGGGGGGACTGAGGCAATGGACTGGACATCGATTCTTTACCGCATGTATATCAGATTTTGTGAGAATCGTGAATGGAAAACAGAGATGCTTGATATTTCAGAAGGGGAAGAAGCAGGCTACAAGAGCGTTACGTTTAAAATTACAGGCAGTTATGCCTATGGGTATATGAAAGGAGAAGCTGGAACGCATCGCCTTGTTCGAAAGTCTCCCTTTAATGCAAACAATCTTCGTCAAACTTCTTTTGCTCTTGCTGAAGTCCTTCCTGAACTTGAGGAAATGGATGAAGTTGCAGGTATTGAAATCAAAAATGAAGATTTGGAATTTCAGTTTTATCGATCTGGTGGATCTGGTGGCCAAAATGTCAATAAAGTTTCAACAGCGGTTCGCCTCATTCATCAACCTACAGGATTAGTAGTCACTGCACAAACAGAACGATTCCAGGAGGCAAATCGGAAAATTGCAATGGAACTCTTGCGAGCAAAACTCTGGGCGCGAGAACAAGCAATGCGTGAAGCAAATGTCAAAGATTTGAAAGGTGAATATCGCCCTGCTTCTTGGGGCAATCAAATAAGGTCATATGTATTGGATAAAAAGATGATTAAAGACTTGAGGACACTAGTTGAAACTGGAAATACTGAAGCAGTTTTAAATGGAGATTTAGATGCATTTATAGAAGCTGAATTGAGATTAAAATCTTAGGTAGAAATTTGTTCTTGTTCAACTAAAATCTCCTGTGGTATAGTGATCATTATGCAGGATAGATCTGGGGAGCATCAACCAATTTTAAATCCTGCACCGGGGACTACTATGCATCCAGCACATGGAGCAATGCATACTCCCCACAAGCCGCTTATGACAAAAATGATACAAAAGAAAAACAAATGGATGGCTCCGGGTATTTCAGTGCTTGTTATCTTGGCAGGTGTTGGAACTGGATGGGTTTTAGCAGGCGGTGCAAACGCAAAGACGGGAAATTCGTCCACCCAAGTTTCTACTGAACAAAAAGATGCAGTTAAACAATCAGATACTGAAGCTGGGATGGAAGATACATCTGGTTTTGAAAAAGAATCTCCCATTGGGAAACTCGTTAAAGGTGGCATCGATGGTGAAGGGCAATATCATTTAGAGCGAGATGGAGGCCCATCGCAGAATGTATATCTTACCTCAACAGTCATAGACCTCGCTTCATTTGAAGGTAAAAAAGTCCAGATATGGGGGA
>Ga0070689_100002697_pt1 | contig 11629 bp, 11 predicted proteins | sample KBSS23HmetaG_FD_64669 | JGI IMG/M metagenome (GOLD analysis project Ga0070689, IMG submission 64669) | Switchgrass rhizosphere microbial communities from Kellogg Biological Station, Michigan, USA - KBS S2-3H metaG | ecosystem: Host-associated > Plants > Roots > Rhizosphere ... | reverse complement strand
CGTCAGAAGAACCCACTTGCGCATGGGCGCACACACCAACGAGGACAATCAGAACGAGTCGTGTGCTTTTCATGTTCCGCGCTCCGGAGACGATTTCACTACAGCGGAGGGATCCGCGGGGGAGCTTATCATGAACAGTGTGTCGCACCGATGGTGCAGCGCGGATTACGCTCTGTTTGGCCATCGCGATGCAGCGGAACGACCCATCGCGAGCCTCGAATTTGGAGGCGATGCCCTACTGACAGACACCAAGATCTTTTGCGGTTACCTTCGACGCATTCGCCCAGCCGCCTAGCCGAACAAAATCTCCAGCATGTTCCGGAGTCTTCAGGTTCGGCATCGGTTTGCCTGCAAACAGCCGGCGACAAGGCTTCGCCATGATTCGCGTCCAACGTCCTGACCACGTGACGCGCGCGCTATCGGTAGCAATCCCAGTGTCAGCATACATTTGCCGGTAAATGCGCGAGATCAGCACGAAAGCGAGTCGTCCTTTGCTCGACTTGATAAAACTCGATCGTCGCCAGATCGGTCCCCAGCTGTAAAACGCATCCCAAACTCCCTGAGTGCGTGATCGAATCTCCTCCGCGGACATCACGGGATGATCCCAGTAGAGCTTTGGACGCAGGGCCTGCGGAATCAGCCAGCGCCGCGTCAGCGGAACTCCCGCAATCTTCGGCGGGTCGTCGCCTAGCTGTTTTTCCCAGCGTGCGAAGTCCACGGTGCCGGGGTAAGGGCTCAACGTAACGAATTGGGCAAAGGTGAGCTCTGCATTGATTGCGGCAGCAGCAGTAGCGTCGAAGGTTTCGGGCCGATCGCTCGGCAGTCCGAATATGAACGAACCGAGAACGTGCACGCCATGACGGCGGAAGGTTTTCAGCCGTTCGATCAGAACATCGCCAGCGAGATTGAAATCTTTGTAGACATCTTTCAAACCAGCGGGAGTTACGGCTTCAACGCCAACCAACGCGCCTTTGATGCGCGCCGCTTTCATAGCGTCCAGGAACGATGTATCTTCGGCCGCTTCCATCGTGATCTGCGTGAAGAACACCATATCGTCTGGAAGTTGAGCGAGCCGCGCCATGAGTTCAAACCGCTCCGCTCTTAGTGCATTTAGCTCACTCAATCTCGCCTCGTTTTTTTGCTTTGTGGCGAGATCCAAATCTGTGAGCGTGACTGGGTAAAAATTGTCGTCGGCGAGCGCAATGAAACGAAATCCAAGCCGTCGCAATTGAACAATTTCTTCGATCACGACATCAGCTGTACGCTGACGGGGACGCTGGCCATCGGTCTTCCATACCGAGCAGAACGAACAGTGCTTCGGACATCCGCGCACGGTCTGAACCGATGCCCACATGTAGCGGTTGCGCGGAATCAAGTCCCATCGTGCTGGCAGGAACTCACTCGCCTCGATCTGGCCACCTGCGTACAGAGGGAGCGGCGTGCCCTTCTCGCAATCGGCAAGAACTCGTTTCCATGCGACATCTCCGTCGCCTTTCACGACTGAGTGAGCGCCACCGAGTTCGATCGCCTCTTCCGGGTAAAGTGTGGCGTGAATTCCGCCGAAGATGACAAATGCTCCGCGCTCGCGCGCCAGTTTGCCAATTTCATATCCCCGCAGCGCATTCGCGGTGTGAATTCCAATGCCAACTGCGTCGCCCGCATGAATCGAAGCGGGGTCGAGTGGAGAGAGAGTTTCGTCGACGAGAAGTGGATCGCCGAACGATGCTGGTGTCGCAGCGGCCAGCACATACTGCCAGCGCGGCGTGATCACCGCAGTTCCGAAGGAGACACTGCTGGGGTTGATCAAATGAACTTTCACGCGAGGAACTCCTGACTACGGTAATGCCTCGGGCACAGGCCAATCCCGCGCCAAAGGACCCGAAGGTTTCCGAGCTCCGCGTCGTTCATTCACACTGAAGGGCGCGAATCAAGCAGGTGGACTTTCGTTGGATAGCAGGTGCGATTGATGGCGGGCTCCACCCGCCGTTCGCAATGAGAACTAATTCTGAGAAAGGACCGAATCGAGCATAGGCCACAACGATGCCGCTGTCAAAACATTCAGGTGAAGAATTGCGCGGCATCGGACATATATATGTACGACGCTATGTACGTTCGCGAACAAGCACTCTGGATGGTCCTCAAGGATCTATGACTCCGGGGGCCATGGCCCCGTGGCATCTGGCGAGGGACGCTTGGGGCTCCCATACTGATTCTTACCCTGGCCGAGGGATTCCCCCTAAGTTATTGATCTTTCAACCCTTCCATTGATACGCGCCTACCTGAGGAAGGCCAATATGAACCAGTAGACGGTTGGCGAACTCCTGCGCCATGGCATCTAAGTTCGGTGGAAGGTTGTAGAAGGTGGGAATTAGCGGAAACACCGTGGCACCTGCATCGGCAGCACGCCACATGTTCCGGATATGGATTTTATTGAGGGGCGCTTCGCGGACACAAAGGACAAGGGGACGTTTCTCCTTAAGCGTTACGTCAGCGGCGCGCTCGATGAGGTGCGATGCATCGCCATTGGCGATACGGGAGAGCGTTCCGACGCTGCAAGGCACGACCACCATTGCGTCGGCAGGATAAGAACCGCTGGCCACGTTCGCGCCGATATCGGCATTGGCTTGCTCGCGAATTTTGCGGGACGGTTTGCCAAGGATCTGCGTAACGAGGTTCGCGCGGCCTTTGAGGCCAAGTTCCTCGGCGATGACCCGCAAGCCGCTGTCGGAGGCAATGAAGTTGACGAGTTTTACTCGCTTGTCACGCTCGACAGTAGACAAGAGGTGTTTCAGGAACAAAGACCCACTGGCACCGGTGGTGGCCACTGTGAGGTTCTCGGGTGGTTGGACGGGCAAAAACGCCTCCGCGACAACTGGCGTCGCAGAACGAGCATAGGGACGCTACGAGGACCAGTCAAGAAAGCGGGCTGATGGCTGGTTGGAGTAAAGAGCAGCGAGTGGGCACTGGCGACTGAAGCTATGGCATCAGCGGCGAACTTACGGTCTCGGCGAAGCGTGGCGGAGTTGGCGGCGCTGGCGGGTGTTGAGCGCGAAATCCGCACGCAGGATTCGACCGGGCGCCGTAAATACCTGCAAGATTACACGCGCGCGTTTCGCACCTACGAATCGGTTCTTGACGGAGAAGCATTGAAGGCGGCGGCGCGCGCGGCGGACATTTTGTTGATTGGCGACTACCATGCGCTGCCGGCATCGCAACTGTTCGCAGCTAGTTTGCTCGAAGAACGTGCTCAACCTGCCGACCGCCCGGTTGTGCTCGGTGTGGAAACGATTTTCGCACGGGACCAGCATGTGCTCGACGAATGGTGGCGACGTGAAATCAGCGAGCGCGAATTTCGTCAGCGTATCCGGTTCGATATCGATTGGGGCTACGACTGGGGCCCGTTCTACGCGCTCTTGGTGGCCGCTCGCGAACACGGAGAAGCCATTTATGGCCTCGATTGTATGCCGCGCGAAGACCTGCGCAAGATCAGTGCTCGTGATCGCCACGCCGCACACAAGATTGCGGAAATTCGTGAACGACATCCGCGTGCGGTGGTTCTTGTCTTGTTCGGTGAGTCGCACCTGGCACCTGCGCACCTTCCGCGGGAGATACGGAAACAGCTTCCCAACGAACGGGTTCTGACTGTTCTTCAGAATGTCGATGCCCTGTATTGGCGGGCCGCTGGAGAACGGGCATATCACGTGCCCGGCGTCAAAGTTAGTGACAACGTCGTATGTGCGTTCAACTCTACCCCGCTTGAGAAGTACGAGAATTATCGTTTGCACCTCAGCCGTTGGGGTCGGAGTGATCAGGAGGGGCCTGATCTCACTCCCACGATTTACAACCTGGTGGATGGCTTGGCGCGTTTTTTAGAAATTGATCGCTATTCATCGCACAACTCAACTCAGCCGCGATTCCTGGTCGACCTTTTGCCAGAAGTGTACGGGACTGGATCTTCTGGGCAAGTCGTCCGTGCGCTAACGCGTGCCAAGGTGAGCGAAGACGAAATCCAAGATCTACTCGAACGCGTGGAAGCGCAGGGCAGCGCCTATATGCCGGAGATTAACGCACTATTCGTGCATGAGTTTCGGATGATGTACGTTGCCGAGGAAGTTTCGCGCTTTCTCCACCAGGCATGCCGAGGCTTGCCGCGCCGCCGAACGATCAACCCGAAGATTGCCGAAAAAGATCGATTTTACGTAAGGGTGCTGGAGCAAGCATTCGGCTACCTCGGATCTCGCATTTTGTATCCAGCCCGACCGGCCATTGAGGCGAAGCATTACGAAATCGTCTCAGGAAGGGCGCGACACTCCGATCGGCAACCAGAGCTTGGCGCGGAATTGCTGGGATCGATGATGGGCAACGCTTTGTACGATGCGTATCTCGAAGGGCGAGTGACACGCACCGGACTAAGACGGCTGATGCTTGTTCATATCGAGGAGCCCGGTCGTGCGAAAGACATCTACAACCAACTCGCCAGGAAAGTGCGGACACTCCGCAAGAAACAGTCGCGCAGACAGTAGCCCTCGTTTCCTTCTTCCTGTCACCCGCAAAAACACATCACATCAAAGCATGACGGCAATCATGGCACTTCCCGAGTCTTGCGCACTAGAGTCAGGCCAATAAGCGAAGAATCGCCTTAGGTTGAGGGGTGTGCGAATGAAGACGATGAGCCTTGTTAGTGTGATCCTGCTATCAGTAAACATTGTCCTCGCGCAGCCAACCGATCGTGCCGCCGGGACAAATTCACAAACCAGTTGCGCCGACACATCCGCTCTCAACCAGATCGTCGAACGATGGAAGGCTAGCTATAACGATGGCGATGCCGCGAAAGTGGCCGCACTCTACACGGAGAACGCTTACTACTTGACGCAACATTTCGTCACGGGCATCGTTCACGGGCGGGCGGCAATCCAGGCGTACGTCCAAAATGGGGTGAGTGCGCATTACCACGTGGACTCCATTGAGGTGGTCACGATGGAATGCGTCGGAGACTTTTCATATGCGGTGACCCGCTACGAATCGACCAACGCTGGGCAGAAAGCCTTCGGAGTGAACCTCGTCGTGTTGCAGAGGCTGGAAGGCCACTGGATGATTGTCGCCCACGAAGCTGCGGTTCCTGACCCGGCGACGGCGATCCAGCACTTAAGCGCGCCTGATTCTAAGTAAACCCTACTACGTTGGTTCACCGGGGATGGGAGTGACGGCGGAGTCGTCCTGTTTGCGCCATGTCCGCAGATTGATCCCGTACAACGCAATGCAAAACACATTGGCAGGAATGAATCCTAGTTGGGACGTGCGAATGGCGATCACGCAGATGATGACGCTATTGATTGCCGCAAGCACCCAACCCTGCCAGCGTCGCCGCCCGATCAGAATTGTGGAAAGAACGGTCAATACACAGGAAAGAGAATCGAGGCGAAGCAGCGCGTATGACATCCTGATTTTATTCTCTAACAACCCAGGCTGAATGCCTGTGATGATCATCACTCACAACGTGACAGAGGTAACTTGCGTTGCGTGCGGTTGTCCCAATTTGCCTTGGTAGGCTGGTGCGCGCGTTCTGCCATTCTGCCGCGCGGTGTTACTCTGAGTTTTACAACGCGGACGAACTACGTGAACGCCGAAGCCCTACGCAAACTCTTTGATCACGTCCGGCGAGGAAAAATCTCTCCTGATGAGGCGGTGGCTCAACTTCGCCACATGCCTTTTGAAGATATTGGTTTCGCCAAGGTTGACCATCACCGCGCTTTACGGGTGGGAATGCCCGAGGTGATTTTCGGGGAAGGGAAAACCCCGAGCCAGACGGCTGCGATCTTTGCGAAGCTGGCGAAGCGGAACGGAAACGTGCTGGTAACCCGCGCCAGCGAAGCTCAGTTTGCCGCGGTACGCAAAGAGACAAAACGAGCGGAGTATCGTCCGCTGGGTCGTGCGATTGTGCTCGAGCGTGACCATACCAAGTACGGGAAGGGCACGATCGCTGTTGTATCGGCTGGCACCAGCGACATTCCGGTTGCCGAAGAAGCTGTTGTAACCGCGGAGCTGATGGGGAATCACGTGGAACACTTGTACGACGTGGGTGTTGCTGGAATTCATCGGCTTCTGGCGAACCGCGACACGCTGACACGGGCGCGAGTCGTGATTGTTTGTGCGGGTATGGAGGGTGCTTTGCCGAGCGTGGTCGGAGGCTTAGTAGGCGTTCCCGTGATTGCCGTACCGACCAGCGTGGGCTACGGCGCCGCCTTTAAGGGGCTTGCTGCGCTGTTAGGAATGATGAATTCCTGCGCGTCGAACGTCAGCGTTGTAAATATCGACAACGGCTTCGGCGCTGGTTACGTTGCATCGATGATCAACCGCTTGTAGGCAGTCGGTTTGACGTTAGTCGTTATAACAAATAATATTGGGGTATGGCGCGCCGCGCTGATCGTCAACTCAATCCACCTAAGCCGTTTACTTCTCCCGAGCAAGCCGCGTTCGTTACTCTTCTTCGCACCGCCGAGCAGCTTCAGGCGCGAAATGCGGAATTCCTCAAAGGCTACGAACTCTCCCCCACTCAATACAACGCCTTGCGCATCCTGCGCGGTGCGGGCAAGTCCGGGTTGCCATGCAGTGAAGTGGGCGAACGCATGATCAACAAGGATCCGGACATCACACGCCTGCTGGATCGGCTCGAAAAGCGCGGGTTTGTGACGCGGAGCCGCGATGACAATGATCGCCGCGTGATTGTGGCTCGCATTACGACTGCTGGCTTGGATACGTTGCGACGGATAGACCGTCCAGTCGACCGTTTCTTGTCAGAAATGTTGGGGAGCATCACCCAGCAAAAACTGCTGGACCTCGTGCAGCTGCTGGATGAATGTCTCGAAGCAGCAAGTGGGTCTTCAGCTGCCTAGTTCGTTCCAACCGTTTCAAATGCTTTCTGAATCACAGCCAGAGTGTCCGCGGCGAGTTTGAGCTCGGGCAACTCCTGCGGGCCAAACCAACGGACGTCCGCTGCATCGCTGGACGCTAATAGGGCCCCGTCGGTACGAAGACATAAAAAATCCATCAGCACGTAGTGATATCGAATCTGTCCGGACTCGTCCGGCACCAGGCGTTCAAAGATACCCAGGAGTTCTCCCGCATTCACGATCAAGCCAGTCTCTTCGCGTGCTTCGCGCATGGCTGCTTCGCGAAGAGTCTCTCCGACTTCGAGAACCCCGCCGGGAATTGACCATTCGCCCAGCAAGGGCGGCTGACCTCTCCGGACAAGCGCGACACGTCCATCTTCGATGATGATGGCGCCGACGCCGACCAACGGTGTGTCTGGATATTCTCGTTTCACTGGTTTTAAACTGCGTAGTTTTTCCGGCGGCACCCTTCACACTACAATACCCCAATGCCGCTCGAGGAATATAAGCGCAAACGCCGGTTTGAAGAAACGCCAGAACCTCCTCCGAAAATCGAAAAGAAAACCGCTCATCGCTTTGTCGTACAGAGGCATCGTGCTACACGCTTGCACTATGACTTCCGGCTAGAGCTCGATGGTGTGCTGAAGTCATGGGCGGTCCCGCGCGGGCCGTCGCTTGATCCAGACGACAAGCGCTTAGCCATGCATGTCGAGGATCATCCTGTTTCTTATTTTGATTTTGAAGGCACGATTCCCGAAGGCAACTATGGCGCGGGGACGGTCATGGTTTGGGACGTCGGCAAATGGCAACCTTTGTCCCCGGTCGCGGTGAAGGGTAAATATTTGCCGGGCACGGATGAAGAGGCGGCTGAGATGTTGGCCAAAGGTGATCTGAAGTTTCGCCTGGACGGGAAAAGACTGAAGGGTGACTTCGCGCTGATCAAGATGAAGGGACGGCGTCCGGGTAGCAAAGGCAACGAATGGTTGATGATTAAGAAACACGACGACGAAGTGGTCGAGGGGTTCAACATCGATGATTACGACACCTCGGTGTTAACCAAGCGCACGATGGCGCAGATCGGCGGTGATGAAGACTCTTCTCAATGGACCAGCAGCCGGCCCGCTTCAGGCGGAAAACTTAAAGCTGCATGGCTTGCGGACACACTAGCAAGAGTTCAAGCGAAGAAAAGCGCCGCGGCAAAAGGCTCGAAGCCAGAGGGGAAAAAGCAAGCTTCTTCCGCTGAACCGAAGACTCGACGCAAGGAGTCGAAGTCCAAGCCGGCGCCTACGGAACCTGACGAAGGAGTGAGCGCGATTGCCGGCGCGAGGCGTTCGGTCATGCCCGCCGAAATCCGGCCCATGCTGGCCAACTCAGTAGAAAATGCTTTCGATGATCCCGCGTGGCTGTTTGAGATCAAATGGGACGGCTATCGCGCGGTCGCGTTCATCAGCGAAGGCAAGCTGCGGTTGGTATCACGCAATCAGAACGATCTGACGGCGCAATATTCCGAGTTGCGTAACTTGCCACGCTTTGTAAAAGCTGACACCGCGATCCTCGATGGCGAAATTGTGGCGCTTGATGAGGAGGGGCGACCATCGTTCAGCCTGATGCAGCAACGCACGGGTTTTCGCGCCGGGAAAAGCCGGTTGCCGGGCGTAAAAGGCATACCCATTGTTTATTACGCATTCGATCTTATCTATCTGAACGGGTACGACCTGCGGCGAGTTACGCTCGAGGAACGCAAGCGCCTGCTGGCAGAACACCTGACGGCTGGCCCTCTGGTACGGTTCTCGGATCATTATGAGGCAAACGGGAAGGCTTTACTGGAAGCAGCCCGCGCCAAGGGGCTCGAGGGTATCGTCGCCAAACGGCGCTCTAGTTGTTACGAGGAAAAGCGCAGTTCCGATTGGCGGAAGATCAAGATCACGCGACGCGCCGAATGCGTCATCGCCGGCTATACCGACCCGGAAGGTAGTCGGGGTTATCTGGGGTCGATTGTGCTGGGTCTCTACGACGACAAAGGCAGGCTGATCCCAGTCGGCCAGGCAGGAAGCGGTTTCGACCAACGCGGGCTGCGAGAAATGTCAGAACGATTGCAATCGATTGCGACCAACAAAGACCCGTTCTCAGGGAAAGTCGATTCGCCACGCAAGGTGCATTTTGTCCGGCCAGAGTTAGTAGCAGAGATCCAGTTCTCAGAGTGGACACACGAGACGCCAGCTACCACGCCCAAGCTTCGAGCTCCGGTATTTCTTGGATTGCGTCCCGATAAGTCTCCTCGCGAGTGCACGCTCGAGCAAGCCCACCAAGGGTGATGGGACACGTTAGGGGCGGTAGCTCGGCTTAATTTCCTGCAACGACAAAATGAAGTCCTGTTTGTACTGTTGTTAAAGAGCTGTACGGCGAGAACATATCGTTATACGATATATAGGTATGATTCGTGTCTTACTCCGATATACTCCCCGGCATGGAATCGACCTTGACCCCGGCAGACTACGAATCGTTGGCAGAGTTTCGGTATCAGATCCGCAGATTTTTGTCTTTCAGCGAACAAGCGGCCCGTGATGTGGGTCTCGAACCTCGCCAACACCAGTTGCTGCTCGCGCTGAAAGGGCTGCCGCAGGGAGCGCGCCCGCGCATCGGCGAGTTGGCGGAGAGGTTGCAGATTCAACATCACAGCGCGGTCGAATTGGTGAACCGCCTGGCAGATGCAGGTTTTGTACGCAGACGGCGCAGCGGCGATGACCGGCGTGAAGTGCTGCTGGCACTTACCCCAAAAGGGGACAAGGTTCTGCGAGATTTGTCATTGCATCATAAGCGCGAACTGCGCAATGCGGGCCCCAGCTTGTTGTTAGCGCTGAAGCGCGTGATCGCGAATGGCGGGTCTCTGAGTCGTGCGCGCCGCAGTTCAGAAAAATTGCTCCGGTAGGCGGATCGCGTTCAGGTCCTCCGGAAGCAAGGAGGATCGAAAGAGTGACAGATGCATCCGGTAATGGAAATGCGCCGCCGGGCGGCGCCGCCGAAGCGAGTTCTCCAGCCCAGTTCAGAATTGTCCTAGTCTCACTCCTGGCAGCCGCTATCGGACTGATGGCGGGCGTGGTTGCTTACGCCCTCTATAACTTGATTGGTTTATTCACCAACATTTTTTTCTACCACCGTTTCGCGGTGGACTTCACCAGCGCCCGCCTTAACCATCTGGGCTTGTGGGTCATCGTGACGCCGGTGATCGGCGGCCTGATTGTTGGGTTGATGGCCAAGTATGGATCATCCAAGATCAAAGGCCACGGCATTCCGGAAGCGATGGAGGCGGTGCTTGTGAATCGAAGCCGCATCCAGCCCCGGGTCGCGATCTTGAAACCAATCTCTGCGGCAATCGCAATCGGGACTGGCGGTCCGTTTGGCGCAGAAGGGCCAATCATCCAGACTGGAGGTGCCCTCGGATCGCTTGTCGGACAAGTGATTCACACCACTGCATCGGAACGAAAGGTGTTGCTGGCGTGCGGTGCGGCCGCCGGCATGTCGGCGACCTTCAACACACCTATTGCCGGCGTGATCCTTGCCATCGAGCTTTTACTGTTTGAATTTAAATCGCGTTCGTTTATTCCGCTTGTGATTGCGAGCACGCTTGCTACGGCCGTGCATTTCCAATTGCTTGGCCGTGGTCCGATGTTTGAAGTATCGGCGGTAGATTTTGGAATTCCACACGCGCTGCCCTTCTATCTTGTGCTGGGGGTTCTTTGCGGTCTGGCGGCAGTGGCTTTCAGCAAGGCGCTCTACTGGACGGAAGACCAGTTTGAGAAGCTTCCCATCGATGAGATGTGGTGGCCAGCGATCGGGGCGCTGGGTCTCGGCGTTATTGGTTATTTCGTTCCTCGTGTTCTTGGCGTGGGCTACGACACAATTAGCGATCTGCTGAATGCAAAGCTCGCGCTTGAGGTCGTTCTGGTTGTGATGGTGGCAAAAGCGGCGGCGCTATTGATTTCCCTCGGTTCGGGTACCTCCGGTGGGTTGTTGGCTCCGATGTTCATGTCGAGCGCGGCGCTGGGTGGTGCGTTCGCGATCCTTGTCAATCGTATTTTCCCTCATGCGAACCTGGCGGCGGGCGCGTTTGCGTTGGTCGCGATGGGAGCTGTTTTTGGAGCCGCATCGCGAGCCACATTCACTTTCATCATTTTTGCGTTTGAGATTACGCGCGACTACAACTCTGTGCTGCCCCTGATGCTAGTGAGCGTGATCGCCGATGGAATCGCAATGCTCTTCATGCCGAATTCGTCGATCATGACAGAAAAATTGGCGCGGCGTGGTTTGCGGATCCATCAAGACTACGAAACCGACGCGCTCGCTCACGTCGCCGTTCGGGAAACCATGGATCGCGAGGCGCCTGTAATTTCTGGAGATACCCTGTTGGGAGAGTTGGCAGACCGTATTGCGCGCCACGATCCGTCAGTATCCCGCCACAATGGTCTCTTGGTTGTTGACAAGGATGGGCACCTTACAGGGGTTTTCACCCGTGGAGACCTTCTGCGGGCGCTCGACAGAGACTCGGCTGGTGAGGAACGGGTGCGCGCCTTCGCGAGCTCTCGGCTGATCGTTACCTACGAAGACGAGCTGCTCTCGGAAGCGCTTTTCAAGATGCTTGCAAATGATATCGGCCGACTGCCCGTGGTCAAGCGGGATGATCCTCGCACGATTGTTGGATATCTGGGGAGGCCGGGCATCATGGCTGGCCGATTGCGGCG
>Ga0070689_100002695_pt1 | contig 11638 bp, 8 predicted proteins | sample KBSS23HmetaG_FD_64669 | JGI IMG/M metagenome (GOLD analysis project Ga0070689, IMG submission 64669) | Switchgrass rhizosphere microbial communities from Kellogg Biological Station, Michigan, USA - KBS S2-3H metaG | ecosystem: Host-associated > Plants > Roots > Rhizosphere ... | reverse complement strand
CTCGATCTGGGCCAGCAATTGCTTTCGCCGTCCGGCACGAAGAACGGTCATGGTGCCCCCAACGTTCCCAACGTAAAGCCGGTCGCCGGCCAGCAGGAGGCTTCCCCAAATGGCCTCGTTAGTCTCGTGCTTCCAGACGTAGGCGCCGGTCGCCGCGTCCAGACAATGAATCGTTCCGCCGAGATCCCCGACGTACAGTAGACCATCTTTCACAATGGGGGTTCCCACCACGCGACCGACCTCGCGAGAAGTCCAGAGGAGCCTGCTCTTGGTGACATCTCCCTGGCCGTTGGGATTGATCGCATGAATCAATGAGGGTCCGTTGAGGTGCCCAGGACTCTGCCCCATCGCAACGAAGACGCGGCCGTCGTCGAAGACCGGTGAACCAATGATAGAGCCGCGCGAAAGAACTCCGGGTCGAGGAAGCCAGGGGGCGTCTTTCGGATTGCCGTCAAATCGCCAGAGTTCCTGACCCCACGCTGCGTCGTAGGAGCGCAGCCAACCATCTCCTCCGCCGAAGAGCACCTGAATGCGCCCATTGACCTTAGCCGCCACAGGGCTGGACCACTGGCCGTGCAGCACCTGCCCGCCCGCCCCCACGGCGCGCCAGACCACTTCGCCCGAACGCTTGTCGACTGCGATCAGACTTGGGGCGCGCGGCGATGGGACCCGCGTGTGGCCTTCATTCTGGCCGTTGGAGGTAGAGACCATCAGAAGATCACCCACCGCCAATACTTCGCTATTGGACGCTTCATGCGGAAAGACACCCAATCGGCCACACATGTCCAACTCCCAGACGATGTCGGCCGCATGATCGTCCTGGAACAGCTCCTTCCGATATGGACCATTGTTCTCGCCATCACGGAAACCCTGTGTATCGAGGCAACGGAGTTGGCACTCGGCGGTGACATAATACAACCGGTTCCCTTCCACATACGGCGCGCTTGTCGTCGAAGACAACAGGAACTCTCGCAGACCTCGCTCTACGCGCGGCGCCACGTCCTGCCAAAGGAATTTGCCATCCATTGCTCGAAATGCCAGGAGCACGCCGGCTTCTTCCTGGCAGGCGGGGTTCATGTGCCTTGCATTGTCGGTGCCCACATAGACCACATCGCCAACAACCACAGGACGGCCAAACGTTTGGTTCCCCAACTCGACACTCCAGACGATGTTCCGACCGGTGGTCGTATCCCAGTCAACCGGAGGATTGCCCGTTTGGACGACTGTCCTCTGGGGTACGGGCGTGACGGAAGGCGCGGACACAACGTGTGACGGGACAGGCTCTCCAGATTTGACTCCGACAACTCGACTCAACGCCCACTCTGCGTCGTTACGCAATGCGGGATCGTTTGTTGCCGCCCTCAGCGCCTCACGGGCCGACTGTGCCTTCGGTCCGATGCTTCCCAGAGCTCCGGTCGCGAAGATACGCACATAGAGGAATTCATCCTTCAGAGCTTCGATTAACTGCGGCACGGCAGGCTGCGCAGCCGGGCCCATGCTTGCGAGGGCCTCACACGCCGCCCATCGAACGCCCGGTATGGGATCGCGCAGGGCTTTTACCAACGCGTTTATCGTCCTGGCGGCGTTCGGACCGATGGAAGCCAGCGCCTCGGCCGCATAGACACGGACGTAGGGGTCCTCGTGCGCAAGAGTCTTGGCGAGAGCGCCTACCGAAGGGCTGGCCCCCTTGCCCAAAGCTCCGAGGGCTCGTGCGGCATCGCCGGCGACGATCGAATCGTTGTCTCGCAGCGCCTGTCTCAATGCTGGTTGAATCGATTCGGTATGGGGGCCAAGGTCAATCAATTCACTGATAGCGCGGCGCCGGACGGAGTCCGACTTATGCCTCAGCAGGTCCACCAGCAGCGGAATGGCAGGAGGACCGGTCCGCTGGATGATTTTAAAGGTTTCCAGATGCAAGCTTTCATTGCGACTGTCGAGGAATCGTCTCAGCAAAGGGAAGGAACGACGCGCCCCTTGGACCAGGGTGGCTTCGGCGGTTCCGCGGACCTTTGTGTCCTTGGCCAGAAGGCGACTTTCCCAGTTAAGTACCAGGGCGGGGTTTCTGGAAAGACCCGACTCCGTCGGAAGCGGCGCCTCTTGGGACGCCGTGGAGGTCTGAAGTGTGGCATTGGACGCACCCAGCAAGAGCAGTCCTATGACGGGTAGGAACGGCAACGACGTAAGTTTGAACCGCCATTCCATAGTGCTTTCAGTTCTTTTGGGAGCTTTCGATTTTGAAATTAACAACAAGCGTCAACACTTATTTAAAACTGCTGAGTGCGATTTGGCTGTTTCGTAGCAAAAATTCAACAAGCACGAAATCGGACATTTTTGTCTCGGTTTCGACGCTTAAAACGACCGATTCCGACCGCCACACCCGGCGATCCAGCAAGGTCCTAAACAGTTATCCGGGGTTTCAGGAACTTCTTTTTCGAACCGCTCCAACGCGCGGCTCTGCGCCCCTTGTTTCCGGTACACGTCAATCATCGACCTCCGCAGGATTCGATAGAACCATTTCGTCGTTTCCTCGTCCGTTTCAGATTGCCGATCCGCTGTCAGCGCCTTGATCAAGCTCTCCTGCACCACGTCTTCAGCCAGGTGTTCGTCGCCAAGCCGTTTCCGGGCAAACGCCATGAACATCTAGAGATTTTTTAGAATTGCTTGCTCAACCCGCGCTATGCACCGAGATTAACTGAAATCCGCGCTATCAGCACAGAGTATTGTCACGTGAGCAGACCGCGAGCAATACCGGTGCAAATGGAGATTTAAGGCGGGAGAATGTCCTCGCCCATGTGGGTCTTGATCAACCGGGTCAAATGTCGGTCCGGTTCAAGTCAAAGAGGTATGAGTCCGGTTTGAATGTTTCCTTGAGGCATTTCTCCGCACTCACCAGCAGGCCAAAAGCCTGTCGGATTTCCGCTTCGGACTCCCGCCACGCGGCGACAAGCATGGTGAGGGTTGTTCTGGGTATCACTTCAGTGTTCATGGTTCTGTAAAGGGGTTCGTTGTGGAAAGATTGATTGCCTGGGAGGGCTAAACCTCATTTCCGGGCAGACCGCGAAATGGTGAAAAGCGACGATGCTTCACCATGGGCTTATAGCGCGGGAACGGCTTGTTTCTCACCAGGCGGACGGCTGTTGATAGCGAAGAGAAAGGGCAAGCGCGGTGCTGCCCTCTCTCGTCGCCTTCACGTCGTCGAACGCTCCCAACGGGAGGTCAGTCGTTCCCGGTTGACGTTGACGTCGTTGTGCCAACGGGGCCGCTCCTGGATTCGCCACAAAATGTCCTGGCCCATGAACTCCTTGATCAGCCGGGCAAGACGATCCTTGTGATTCTGAAGGGTTGAACGGCATTTCCCGAAACGGGCGACTAGGGTGGTCAGTTCCTCGGAACGCGCCACGCAGAGGAGGACGGCTTTGGTGATCGCATCCAACTGTTGAATCAGGTTATCCCAGTCCAACCTTCGGCAAGCCTGAGTTGCCGGATCGTCGTCGTGGGCAGGGAGGATTTCGCCCAGCGTCAACGGTTCATCGGTTGATCGATCGATGGCAATGGGTTCATCGAACGAATGGAGCCGACATCCGTTTATCTGGGCTGCCGGATGCAAGGGATCGGTTTTCCAATAACCGGTGCTTCGACGGCCGGAACGAAGGTGCTTAATCGCGTAGAACGACACGTTCGCAGCGGTGACGCTTTTCCCGGAACGCTGCGCGGCGTTCAGCAGGTGAAGGGCAATGACGAGGCCGTCCTGAAGTATTTCCTGGCGGTCCTCGCAACCGACCTTCGGGACCGTTCGAGCGATGGAACGTCGGAGCCGGGGTTGAACTTCACGGAGGAGCAGGTTTTCTGTGGAGGTATTCATCATCATGTTTTCTGAGCGGAGGGTTGAAACGCAAAAAGCCCCTGCCGGGGATTTGCTCGGCAGGGGCTCTTTGAATGAGGAATGTGAGCCGCCCGGAAGAGTGGCCGTCAGACCTCAAAGTCGAATGCGGAGATCAGGAGAAGGCCGGGGCAGGGGATGGGATCGAGCGATGATTCATTGCCACCGTTTGGAAGTCAGGAAATGCCTTCGTTGGTCACTGGTTTATAGCACGCAGAGCTGAGTCATTTCAGGCATGCGGTCAGAGCTGCGTCGGAAAAAGTCCAGTCAAAAAGTCGACGGGACATTGTATTTCCTGGTTTGACGCGGCAGGTTGCACTGCGCGGAGCGTGAGTGCTCCTTTCTCGGGTGCGGAAAAGTCTTCACTTGCATGCGCTTTTGAGCATTATGCATGAGTGGTTTCTCCCGACGAATCTCAGGGGTCTGTCAGAAACCCGGCCGGAGTGTTTGCGACGACGCATTGGTCGGTTGTGGTGCGGGCCGCGGATAGCCGCTCGCCTGAGGCCGCCTCGGCCATGGAACGGCTTTGTCAAACGTATTGGTACCCGCTTTATGCTTTTGTACGGCGCAAGGGGTACGACCATGAGGCTGCGAGCGACCTGACTCAGGGCTTCTTTGCCCGCTTTCTCGAGAAACATTACCTCCGCTCTGTCGACTCAAGCTTGGGGAAGTTCCGCGCCTTTCTGCTGACGTCTCTGACGCATTTCCTCGCGAATGAATGGGACAAAGCCCAAGCCCAGCGGCGTGGCGGCGGCGTTCGGGTGCTTTCGCTGGACGAGGCTGCAGCGGAGCAGCGTTACCTACTTGAACCTTTGGATTATACCACGCCAGAAACGCTGTATGACCGGCGCTGGGCTGAGACGGTGATGAGCGTCGTACTGGATCGCCTGGCAGCGGAGACCGAAGAAAAGCGATTCGAAACGTTGAAAGGCTTTTTACTGGAGGACAAGGGCGCGGTCTCCTACGACGACGCGGCGGTTCATCTGGGCGTCTCGGTGGCGGCGGTCACCTCGGCCATTCATCGGATGCGGGGACGCTTTCGTGCGTTGTTGTTCGAGGAAGTGGCCAACACTGTGGAAAAGCCGGAAGACGTGGAACAAGAGATCCGTCAGCTGCTGGCTGCGTTGAGTGACTGATCGGATGCATCTCAGCATCCATGGATAGCACAGAGTGATGCAGGATTTGCCAGCCACCGCCGTCTGTCCCAAGTGCGGCCGCACGCTACCCCAGGATGCGCCTCGGGGTCTGTGTACGAAATGCCTTTTCGCCGCCATGCTGGATGACGGTCCGCTCGATGGCCCTCCACAATCGACCCCCAAGTTGTCCCTGCCACGAGCCTTTGGCCAGTACGAGTTGATCAAGGAAGTTGCGCGCGGCGGCATGGGGATTGTTTACATTGCGCGTCAACAGCAAATCAACCGCCTGGTGGCGCTGAAGGTGTTGGCAGCGGGGCAATTCGCCGCGCCGGATTTTGTGAAGCGGTTCCGCACGGAGGCCGAGGCCGTCGCCAGCCTGGACCATCCGAACATCGTCCCCATTTACGAAGTTGGCGAATGCGAAGGGCAGCCGTTCTTCAGCATGAAGTTTGTCGAGGGCGGATCGCTCGCTCAGCGAATCTCAGACCTCAAGTGCCCGATTTCAAATCGCGAAGCAGCAGAGTTGATCGCGACGCTGGCGCAAGCAGTTCACTACGCCCATCAGCGCGGCATCCTGCACCGCGATATCAAGCCCGGCAACGTCCTTCTGGGCGCACAAGGAGAACCGCATCTGACGGATTTCGGCGTGGCCAAGTTGGTGGAAAAGAACAGCACGCTCACGCGCACGATGGCCATTCTCGGCACACCCAGTTACATGTCGCCCGAGCAAGCGCGCGGCGAGGCCAGGCAGTTAACGACCGCCGTAGATGTTTACGGACTGGGTGCGGTCTTATATGACCTGCTGACCGGGCATCCACCCTTCGCCGGTGGCACGACGATGGAGACCGTGCTGCAGGTGGTGAACAAGGAACCGAGGCGACCGTCCACCATCAAGCCCGGCACCGATTCCGACTTGGAAACGATTTGCCTGAAGTGCCTGGAGAAGAACCCTTCGGCCAGATACGGCTCGGCTGAAGCCCTGGCCGAGGATCTCGAGCGCTGGCTGCGACAGGAGCCCATTCTCGCCCGCCCGGTCGGCGGATGGGAGCGAGCCGCGAAATGGACGCGGCGACATCCCCTAGCCGCAGTTCTTTCATCCATCACACTGCTGGCGATCGCCTTGAGCTTGGGGACCTTGATTCGGGCGAACATTCACATTCGGGCGGCGCAAGGCAACGAGGCCAATATGCGCCAAACCGCGGAAAGTCAGGAACTCATCGCGCGCCAGCGCGCCTACGCCTCGGACATGAATGTCGCCAAGCAGGCGCTCGCTGAGAGCAATCTGGGCCGCGCGCTGGATTTGCTGAACCGCCAACGGCCTCAACCCGGCCGACGCGATTTGCGCGGCTGGGAATGGCGTTACCTTTGGCAGCAAACCCGGAGCGACGCCTTGTTCACGCTTTGCCAGAAGAGCCAAATTCAATCGCTGGCGATCTCCGCCGACGGCCAGTGGCTGGCCATCGGCACGGTGCATAAGGGGGGCCTGTTCGTGTGGAACCTGAAGGCCCGACACGAGGTGGCTCATCTCGCACGTGCGGAGCGTGGTGTGCGGGCTGCTTTCTCGCCCGCTGAATCCTTGCTGGCATTCACCAGTGTCAACGTTCCTGCTTCGGGGAAGGCGCAAGCCACGTTGCGTCTTTGGAACGCGGCGACCCGTCAGCACGTAGCCGAATTCCCGCTGGATAATATTTGCGCGGGATTGGCGTTCGCCAAAGACGGGCGGACGCTGGTGACTTCAACCGGCCAAGGACAGATCACCCTCTGGCGCATACCCGAAGGAACCAAGCTGGCCAGCTATCCCAGCGATCAAGAGCTCGACCTCGCTGGAGCCACCGGCTTTGCCGCGACTTCGGATTTGGGTCTGGCCGCGTATGGCACGGCGTCCGGGCAGATTCGCGTTGTGGATTTGCGCAATGGCAGGGAACGCTGGACTTCGGCGGCCTCGCAGCAACAACACATCACCGCTCTGGCGTTTTCGCCGGACGACAAAACGCTGGCATCCGCCGTCGGATTTGGCGAGTCGGTCATCCGTTTGTGGGATGTCGCCACCGCCACGGAAACCGGGCGACTGGAAGGCCACCAAGCCTGGGTCGGCTCTTTGGAGTTCTGGCCGGATGGGAAAAGATTGGCTTCCAGCAGCGCGGATCAAACGATTCGCATCTGGGACGTCGCCAATCGCAAAGGTCTGGACGTGATGCGCGGTCATCGTTTGGAAGCGTGGCGAGTGGTGTTGCACCCCGATAACGACACCCTGATCAGCGGCAGCAAAGATGGCGCGGTGTGCGTGTGGGATACGTCCGTCACACATTCACGAAGGGAAAGCACCATCTGGCCAGAAAAGATATCTAATTGGCGCTTTGCGCCTGACAGCCGCTCGGTCGTCACCTTGGCTACCGAGGGCAGCGTTACGCGGTGGAGCGGCTTGAATTTTCAGAAAAAGGAGCCGTGGTTGGACCTCGGAACCAATTACAGCCGGACCAGCTTTTCCCCGGATGGTCGCTATCCGCAAAGCACCTTTTCCGCGGACGGTCGCTTCCTGGCAATTGGCTCCACCAACGGGAACATTTCGGTTTGGGACGTTTCGCGGCGGGTTCTCAGGCTGGTATTCAAACCCGGTGATGGAAACGTGGCCCCTCAGAATTTTCTCGCCCAGGGAAACCGATTGATCGTCTGGCTCGTCGCTCGCAATCAACTCACCGAATGGGATCTGGAAATAAACCGGGAAATCCAGACCTGGCCGGCGCCGGCAGCCTTTAATGGATTCGGTCTGTCACCGAATGAACGGCTGGGGGTCGCAACCGGCTTGGAAGGGGATGTCTCCGTCCGAAACCTGCCGGGACACAGCACCACGAACTTGCCGCTCGATGCGCTGGACGGTTGGCGTGTCACCTTCTCACCCAATGGGGAACGCGTCGCTGTCGCCAGCGCTTTGGGATATGCCCGCGTTTGGCGCACTGAAAGCTGGAGGGAAGAAGCAACGCTGCGCGGTTTTCTCAAAGCCGTTTGCTCAGTGGCTTTTTCACCGGATGGCCAACGTCTCGCCACCGGCGGCAGCAGCCCGGATGACACAGTGAAACTTTGGGATGTGGACAGTTGGCAGGAGTTGCTCACTGTGGACGGCACGGGATTCCTGTTCTTTCACACGGCCTTTTCACCCGATGGCAATGCCCTCGGCACCCTGAGCGGTCATGGCTTCCTGCAAGTCTGGCAAGCGCCGTCCTGGGAGGAAATCAATGCGGCCGAGGCGAAGGAGAAAGCGGAGATCAAGCAGCCATGAACCGCCTCGCGAACAGGCGCTGTTTGTGTTCGCTCCGGCCGGGTGCCCATCACTGTAAGCGCTTCTTGAGTTCTGCGAGGACGCTGCGTTCCTTCTTTGCGCGGCCCTCAAAGCTTTGCAGAGGCTTTACCTCCCACTTGAGTACGCCCCACGCGGGGATCTCTCGCAAGATTTGATCCGCCTCCTCGTTGGAAGATGCTTCCAGGATGAAGACAAAGGACCGGTCGCCCAAGGGCAGTCCTCCGGCCAGAATCCTCCGGTCCGTTTCCAATTTCAGCAGCGCGTCAAACGTGGGAAGAATACCCTTCTCCAAAACGGCAAGGGTCTCCTCGGGTGAAGCGAATCCAGGTCCTCCAGAACCAATCACCAGATATTTCTGCCTGGCGGCTGGCATATCCGCTGCATCGAGCTGCCTGGAAACCACACCCGTCAGCACTGTGACGCAGGCGAGAACTAACGCGATTTGAACTTTCTTAGCATTCTTTTTCATACTGTTCCTTTTGTTTGTTGAGGTTGTTAATGTTGATGTTGACACCCAGAGTCCAGATATAAACGAATTACTCCCGCCGAGATTACTTTATCGTGACGGCAACGCGGTCCTTGTCGGAGAGAGTTTTGAGAAATGCCACGAGACTCTTGATTTCATCCTCGGTGAGTTTTTTGCCGATTTGCACCCAGCCCATTGTGCGGACGGTGTCTTCCAGCGTCGGCGATGACCCGTCGTGGAGGTAGGGATAAGTCAGAGCGATGTTGCGAAGGCTGGGCACCTTGAACTTGTGGCGGTCATCGGCGTCCTTGCTGACTTCCTCGCGGCCGATGTCCTTCAGGCCTTCGACGGGATTGACGAGCCCGAATTTCTGGAACGAGGTCCCGCCGATGACCGGGCCGTTGTGACAGGTGGTGCAGCCCGTTTCGAGGAAAAGCTTCAGCCCGTGCTTCTCGTCGCGGGTCAGCGCGTGGTCGTCGCCTTTGAGGAAATCATCGAACCGGTCGTGGGTGATCAGCGTCCGCTCGAACGCGGCGATGGCGCGGGCGAGGTTGTCGTAGGTGATCGGCGAGGTTTCGCGAGGGAAGGCTCTTTTGAACCCGGTCTGGTACGCCGCGATGTCGCTGAGTTTCTTGATGACGGCCTGTTCGTCCGGCATGGCCATCTCGATCGGGTTGAGGATGGGGCCTTTGGCCTGCGCGGCGAGGTCCGGCGCGCGACCGTCCCAGAATTGCGCGAAGTGGAAGCTGGCGTTGAGGGTGGTCGGGGCGCTGCGGCCGCCGCGTTTGCCGAAGGCACCCAGCGACGTCGCTTCGTTATCCACGCCAGCGCGGCCTTTCTCGACACGGTGGCAGGAGTTGCAGGCCTGGGAGTTATTGGAGGAAAGGCGCTTCTCGAAATAGAGTTGCTTGCCCAGCGTGACCAGTTCGGGCGTGTCCTTCTCGGCGCCTGGCGCCTTGTCGGGCAGCGGCTTGAGGAACTCAAGCGCCTTGGCGCGCAGTTCGGCTGCGGCCGGCGCGGCTGCGGCCGGCGCAGCGGAGAGCGCGGCGGTGAGAGTCAACGTGAGCAGCAGGACGGTGCGGTTGGTTTTCATCGTGAAGATTTCCTCTAATCAAAAAGGTTCTTTTGGGTTGTTGATTGCTTGTTCACCTCAACTAAGAAGAAAAAATCTGGATTCCTTTCGCGGAATTTCTCCGGCATCATGAGGCCGGCATAACCGGGTTCAGACCATGCGCGAGCAACCACTCGGAGTTTGAATACCCGGGACCGAAACTCCGTCGCCTGCTGGCAGCGTTGAACGATTAACGGGACGGGTGGGAGGGCTGAGAATCCACGAAAGATTCACACGGCCGCTTTGCGGTTGGGAATATTGGGCGGGCGTCGCCCTGAATTGCGCGAAAGGAATTTGGAAATTCTCTTCTTAGATGAGTGAACGGGTAATGGATCACTCAATTCATAGCCAACCCGAGTGCGATGAACGAAAATAAGCCGACAACGCTAACGACAACAAACGAATATGCAAACGACGACCATCCAGTTGGCCATTCATAGCGGCACATTCGCAGCCCACAAGCGCTTGCCTTCCTCAATTGCAACCCCCAGGATTCTGCCCCATGCGGCGATGCTTCCCGGATTACGGCTGGTCTGTGAGAAGACAGATCGGCTTGAAGAGTTCGCCCATCTTGTGTTTGGACTCTGCGGCATCCTGGCGATCGGGTTCGCTTTATTCCTCTGATTTTGCACTTCCAAAGGAATTATGGTAAATGCCGCGAAGGTTTGGGCGGATTTGCTTCTTAGCGGGACCTGATCACCGGCGCGGAACAAAACGTTGACAGTTCATCCGAGGCTCTCCTGATGCTTCGAACGGTTAGCTCGCCGTTGCCAAGCTCACCTCTGAGTTCGCGACCCTTGATCGCAGTGGTCTGGAGCCTGCACGAACCTCTTCTGAAAAGAGTTGCGGCTGCTCCCACGCCGGGAAGTGACCACCTTTGTCGAGCTTGTTGTAATGGATGAGTTTGGGATACGCCCGCTCTGCCCAATTCCGCGGGCATTGAAAGAGCTCGTCAGGAAAGGCGCTCACGGCAACCGGGACGGAGACGCCTTTGGGACTGAAATAAGCGAGCTTATTCTCCCAATAGAGACGGGCCGCAGAAATCGCCGTGTTTGTCAGCCAGTAGAGCGTGATGTTGTCGAGAACATCGTCCCGGGTGAGACACTCAGCTTCTCCAGCAAAGACGCGTGAGATCAGCGCGTAGCCGCGCGGTTCGAGGTCGAGCTGATAGGCCGCCAAGCCCACGGGTGAATCCGCCAACGCGCAGAGTGTCTGCGGGCGCAACCCCATCTGGTATGCGTAGCCGATGCCTTCGCCATAGACGAATTGCAGCCGTTCGAATGCGACCTTCTCGTCGGCTGAAAGGCCGGATGGCATCGGCGCACCGGTAAAAGCCGCCTTGTCAATCTCGGCTGGAACCGCTCCAGGCATGTTGGTGTGAATGCCGAGTAACTCCGGAGGTGCCTGCACGCCCATTTGGTCCGTGACGATAGCGCCCCAATCACCGCCTTGCGCCACGTATCGCTTGTATCCAAGGCGTTTCATGAGCACGACCCACGCGCGCGCGATGCGGGCCGGGTCCCAGCCGGTGGTCGTCGGCTTGCCTGAATACCCGTAGCCCGGCATTGACGGCATCACCAGATGGAAAGCGTCCGCTGCGCTCGCGCCATGTGCCATGGGATTGGTCAGTGGATCGACAATCTTCAGCTGGTGAATGATCGAGCTGGGCCATCCGTGCGTGACGATGAGTGGCAATGCATTCTCATGTTTGGACCGAACATGGATGAAATGAATGTCCAGTCCATCA
>Ga0070689_100002694_pt1 | contig 11639 bp, 10 predicted proteins | sample KBSS23HmetaG_FD_64669 | JGI IMG/M metagenome (GOLD analysis project Ga0070689, IMG submission 64669) | Switchgrass rhizosphere microbial communities from Kellogg Biological Station, Michigan, USA - KBS S2-3H metaG | ecosystem: Host-associated > Plants > Roots > Rhizosphere ... | reverse complement strand
GCTGCCGCGATCCCCCTCGCGGCTACAGTTGTGCCGGTTCGATGTGCACGAGCACGTCTGCTATGCGGGAGTCGTTTTGCTGGATCGCCCTCTTCACTTGATGCGCGATCTCGTGGCCTTCATGTACGGAAATGTTTCCGTCCACACCGACGTGTAGATCGACGTAATAATCCAAGCCCATCTTACGGGCATGGCATTTTTCCACCTCGACAACACCGGGGACTGAGTTGGCGACAGCGCAAATTGATTTGACAATTTTTCCACCCGGCGCGGTGTCCATGATCTCATGAAACGCCGGGATTAAGAGTTTGATCCCGTTTGCGGCGATCACCGCGCAGGCGAACAATGCTGCCCAGTCATCCGCGCTATACCAGGCTTCGCCACCGAGAAGTGCAGCAGAGATTCCGACGAACGCGGCGGTAGAAGTCAGCGCATCACTGCGGTGATGCCACGCGTCCGTTCGGACTGCGGTGCTCTCAGCTTGTCGGCCGAGGCGATTTACGTACCGAAAGAGGAATTCTTTAACGACAATAACTACAATGAGAATGGCCAGTGTGAATGGTGCGGGTCCGTGATGTGGTGTCAGAATTTCGCGAACGCTTTCGATAGCAAGGCCAGTCGCGGCTGCGAGCACGCCCAGAGCGACGGCTATCGCGGCGATTGGTTCGGCTTTGCCGTGACCGTACGGATGTGTTTCGTCCGGAGGTTTCGCCGCCACGGTTAATCCACCCCAAATCACGATCGAGCCGCCTATGTCCAGTGCAGACTCGATTCCATCGGCGATCAGCACGTAAGCGTGGCCGATAACGCCGGCCACGATTTTGACCGCGGCAAGCACGACGTTGATGAGCAGGCCAAGCAGCGCAACACGCGCGCCGGTTTGCAGAATCTTCTTTGAGGCATGAGCTTGCGCTGGCATTGATGAGCAAAAGTATTAGCGCTGCGGTTTACGAAACGCACGGAAATCCCGCTGACGTATTGCGAGTTGAGTCGCGTCCGTGGCCGACGCCGGCTCTAGATGAAGCGGTGGTTAAAATGCGCGCGGCGCCGATTAATCCGGCAGACTTAAATCAAATCGAAGGAAAGTACCCTGTGCGTTCTGCGCTCCCTGCAACGCCGGGATTCGAAGGCGCGGGCGTCGTTGTTGAGTTAGGCGCGGACGTGAAGGGCCTAACGAGCGGTGCGCTCGTGATCCTCCCGCATAACGTCGGCACATGGCGGGATGCGGTCGCGGTGAAAGCCGAAGAGCTGATCGTTGTGCCTGAGGGAATCGAGCCCGCTCAGGCGGCAATGTTAAAAATCAATCCGCTTACGGCGTGGCGATTGCTGCATGATTATGTCGATTTGAAAAAAGGCGATTGGCTGATTCAAAATGCAGCGAACTCGGCGGCTGGTCGCGACGTGATTCAAATCGCGCATGAGCTCGGGTATAAAACCGTGAATGTCGTTCGACGCGCGGAATTGGTTGATGAATTGCGCGCAGAAGGCGGTGACGTCGTGCTGGTCGATGGCGACAATCTTCGCGATCAAGTGAAAAGCGTGACCGGCGGGGCATCCATTCGTTTAGGATTAAACTCTGTCGGCGGCGACAGCGCGTTACGTCTCGCTAATTGTCTGGCACCTGGCGGCACGCTGGTCAGCTTCGGCGCGATGAGCTTGCAGCCTCTAAAAATTCCGACCGGCCTTCTCATTTTCAAGGACCTGCGATTTCGCGGCATTTGGATCAACAAATGGTACGACAACGCCAGTCCGTCTGAGCGAATGGAGACGTTTCAACCGCTTTTCGATATGGCCAGGCGCGGCCTGCTAAAAACAAAAATAGAAAAGGCTTATCCACTAAGCGAGGTCAAAGCCGCGGTCGCACATGCCGCTCAAGGTAAGCGCAGCGGCAAAATCATTCTTGAGTTTGAGTGAACCTGTAAAGGTAGTGCGACTTTGGAGTTGTTAGCGCGCCAACGGCCCAGCGTTCATTGAAAGCCTGGGGCAACGTCCCAGGATTATGAGTTTGCGAAAACGACCAGCGCTGAAGGTGCGATTCACTGGCGGATACATTAAGACTGACTCGCGCTTTCAGCGCTTGTTCCCACGCGATTGAATTCCTGGGGCGATGCCCCGGGCTGGAGTGATGCTGCGCCTTTGGCGCTAAAGGAAGCCCCGCTGTCAGTCGCCGAGATGCTTTTCCAATTTGCGGGAAGAGTTGTCGGCAAGTAGCATTGTGAATGCTGCGATCGGGCTGGGATCGTACACTTTCTGTCACCGCGCTTGTCAGCGTTTTGCTCGTCCTGCGCAACGCTCAATCCGCAACCGCTCCCGAACCGGGCGATTTGCGGGGGGTCGGAAAAGTGACGTTCCCGATAACGTGCGCGCCTGATGTCCAATCTGATTTCGCTCGTGGCGTGGCGTTGCTCCACTCGTTCTTCTACGAAGAGGCGCGACGCGTTTTTACTTCGGTGGCCGATCGCGATCCGAAATGCGCGATGGCGCAATGGGGAATCGCCATGACATGGTGGCATCCCATTTGGACGCCGCCGACTCCCGATGAAATGCGCGCAGGCAAAGCCGCCATCGAAAAAGCGATGTCGTTGGAGGCCGGCACCGATCGCGAGCGTGGGTTCATCACCGCACTGAACACTTATTACAATACGCCGGACAGTTCGAGCGCAGCCGCCGTTGGACAATCGTGTCACGGCCCGGTGGGACCGCGGGACCGGGTGATCGCGTATGAAAAAGCGATGCGTCAACTTCGCGACAAACATCCGGACGACTTCGAAGTGCAGACCTTTTACGCCTTCGCGGTACTGTCCACTGGTTACGCCACGCCTAACGACACAACGTTATCGAAACAGCTTGAGGCTGCCGGCATACTGGAAAAGCTGTGGAAACAAAATGCGAACCACCCCGGGGTAGTTCATTACCTGATCCATGCGTACGATTATCCTCAGTTCGCGCAGCGCGGTCTGACTGCGGCCCAACTTTACGATGATATCGCGCCTTGGGTGCCCCACGCGCTGCACATGCCGTCCCACATCTTTACGCGTTTGGGGATGTGGGATGAATCCATCGCCGCGAATCAAGCTTCCGCTGAAGCTTCGCGCGCTTACGCTGCCATGCGTCACCGTGATGCCAGCGAAGCCGAAGAGTTACATGCGCTGGATTACATGGCCTACTCGTATTTGCAGGAGGCTCAGGACGCAGAGGCGAAAAAGATTGTCGACATTGCCGCTAAAGTGAAGAAGACAAATCCGGAGCTGGAATTCAGCGCAGCATACGCGTTGGCTGCAATTCCAACACGCTACGCATTTGAGCGGAATGATTGGGCGGCGGCGGCAAACTTGCCTATTCCGAACGTGCCACACTGGTCGTCATTCCCTTTCATGGAAGCTCTCATCGAATATGGTCACGCGCTCGGGCGCGCGCACACTGGCGATCTCGACGGCGCGCGAAAAGCGATCGCACGAATGCAGCAATTACGCGATGCGACGAAACATCCAAAGTTCGATTATTTCAAAAGTCATCTGGACCTCCAGATGCAAGCAGCTTCTGCATGGCTGGCAGTAGCTGAAGGCAAGAAGAAGGAAGCAATCGAAATGCTTCGGCGTGCCGCGGATTCCGAAGACATACTCGGCAAGCATCCCGTTTCGCCCGGAGCGTTCGTTCCGATTCGCGAACAACTCGGCTCTCTGCTGCTGGAAACGGGGCAACCAGCGGAAGCGCAGCGAGAGTTTGAGGCCGCGCTCAAGATTTATCCGGGGCGATACAGAGGTTTGTACGGAGCGGCGCAAGCCGCGGAGCAAGCTGGCGACAACAAGGATGCAAACCGCTATTACACCAAGCTGGCCGCACAAACGTCAAAAGCTGGCGGTTCACGCAATGAATTGCATCACGTTCGCGAATTCCTGTCCGCTCAAGCTAAAGCAGCAGGCTCGAACGGCGTCGCGAGCACTCGCGAATAGTCGGTTAGCACACAGCTCTACTCTGGGAGAGCCGCATCGTTCCGGTCGAGGCCGCACGAAGGTTTTTGATATTGTGAGAAATCCGTAAATGTGAAAAATGCCATTCCCACGAGGGCTCCATGAAATTATCCAGAACATTCATCGGACTCATCCTTTTCTCCTTTGGCGTGGGGGTGCTGCAGGCTCAAACCCCAACTACCTCTTCAAAACCCCAGGATTGCGGCGCCTTCGTCCAGCAGTTCTACAATTGGTATGTTGCCAAGGTAAATGCCTTGATGAAACGCAACAGCCGAGAATCGGCGCTGGAGGACGCTCCGAGAGAAGCGATCCTCTCTGTCCCCCGAGTTGGCGAAGGGCTTAGAAGAGGATCTAGCGGCCTCCAAAAAATCGCCTGGAGAGATCGTCGGGTTGGATTTCGACCCATTTCTCAATGCCCAAGATATTGCTGAACGCTACCTCGTGGGAAACGTCACCTCGAAGGGAGATCATTATTGGGTCGAGGTGTTTGGGGTTTGGAATGGCCAGAAAAATTCGAATCCTGATGTCGTTCCCGAAGTCGCCTTTGAAAACGGCCACTGGATCTTCACGAACTTTCATTACGGAAAAACAGACATTCCGGTGAACGAAAACCTGGTAAGCATTCTGGAAGTACTTCAAAAAGATCGACAGAAAGCGGCGAAGTGAGAAGGCCATGATCCGTCACATGATATTATGGTCCGCGTTTACGATGAAGCGGACAGATGATCGAAAAGATGTGCGATGGGGCGATGTTTTATCTAGCCGCACGGCCCTGCTGTGGCTTATCTCTTTCTCGCCATGTCCGCCGCCACTCCCGTAGGGCCGGCTGCTCCACACCAAGGTTTGCTCGCCCGCTATCCGCTGATCTCCTTCTTCGTGATGGCTTACGCCTTCTCGTGGATCGTGTGGTCGCCGTGGGTTCTCGGCGAGGATGGTGCCCAGGTGCTCCCGCCGGGATTGAGCGTTCCGACATCGGCGGCGAGGTTGTTACTCGCCGCTGGCATCCTCGCAGGACCAAGCCTCTCCGCGGTCATTATGACGGCCACCACCGAAGGGAGGGACGGCGTGCGCCGTCTGCTAGGCCGGTTGGCGTTGTGGCGGGTGGGCATGCCGTGGTACCTGTTCTCCCTTCTGGGTGTCCCCCTGATCATGCTGTTAGGTACGATGATCTACTCCGGGAACCTGCCGAACCTTGGGGCCCTCGGTGGTCCTTCCTATTTGCTTAGCTATCTTGCCACCTACGTCTTCGTGATGGCCCTGGGAGGACCTCTGTTCGAGGAAATAGGCTGGCGCGGCTTCGCGCTTGCTCGCATGGAGGCGCTGCACGGGCCGCTTCTCGCGTCGGTTATCCTGGGCGTCCTGTGGGCTCTGTGGCACCTGCCCGAGTTTTTGGTCCCGTCTTGGGCTGCCTCGTCGGGCGGCGGCGGCATCCTCGGCATAACACTCTTCATCGTGACCGCCATCACGTTCACGATAGTAATAACGTGGGTGTTTAACAACACACGAGCCAGCGTGCTTCTGGCGATACTGGTGCACACCTCGATCGATGCGTTCACTGTCCCCCTCGGCGAGATCTTCCCCGCTGGCGCAGTATCGAGCGCCCTTCCCTTCATCATCGGCTTCGGGGCGGTAGGCATGGTGCTGATGGTCGTGACGCGCGGGCGCCTGGATTACGAACGATTGGCCGATGCGCGCACCTGAGTCCCGGCGTTAACCACATGCGCTCTCTCGCAGCGGTTGGTTTGATTTGCGCGACATTCGGTGTAACCGGACTCACATAGGAGGTGCAACAGGAACAGGCTAGTCGAACAGCACTGCTTATCGCTAGCAGCCTAGTTCTGCTGCATCATGACCCGAAGTACTCACGCCTCGTATCCAAAACATCGGCGGATTTGTGCGCTCGCGTTCTGGAGAAGCATTCAGCGCAGACGCGTTTGTTCTCGAAAATAGTTCGGCAGTCCTGGTTTCGGCCGATCGCGCGACTTGTCGAGCGTCTCACAATTCCGGGAATTCTGCTGCATTACGCCTTACGAAAGAAATGCATCGGCGAGCTGGCGCGCTCAGCGCTTGCTAACGGAGTTACCCAAGTCGTTATACTCGGCGCAGGCTTCGATCCGCTCAGTACCGAATTGCAGCGGGAGTTTCTAACTGCGGAATTTTGGGAGATCGACCACCCGGCTACGCAATATCACAAACTGCGCGCCTGTTCCGAAATCGGAATTCAACGAGTGCATTTCGTCGCAGTTGATTTGAGTGCGGCTGGTCTCGATACAGAAGTGTTGATCAGCAGCGGATTCGACCCGGCTAAACGCACATTCTGGATCGCCGAAGGTTTGCTGATGTATTTCCCGGCAGACATTCTCTCCTCGTTGATAAGGACATTGAGCAGCCTGAGTGCTGCCGGAAGCCAATTTGCGTTTACGTTCATGGAAAAACAGCCGGACCGCGACATCCGATTCGATTCGCAAACCAAACTGGTTGATTGGTGGTTGCGCTTTCGCGGCGAGCCATTTCTCTGGGGAACTACGCGAAGTGAACTTGCTGAGTTTATACGGCCGTGGCGCGTAAATCGATTTTTCGATCACAATAATCTCCGGGAAATTGAATCGGAACTCACTGATGAAGTTATTGCAAAAGGCGAGGTAATTTGTCTGGCTGAAATCTAGCTGGCGTAGTTAAGCTTTCGCGATGTTGACCCGCCGTGAATTCATACGCACGGCGGCGCTTTTTGCACTTGCGCCTCACGCATTTGCGGAACGCGAGAAAGAGATTTGGGTCAATGACGTCCATTCGCAACTCAATCGCACTCGGGTTCGCGAACTTCTAAGACCGCGCACGCGGGATGAACTTGCCGAGATTGTTCGGTCCGCGTCGCGAAAGGGCTTGCCGATTTCCCTCTCGGGATGCCGCCATTCGATGGGTGGCCAGCAATTCGCCACCGACAGCATTTGCATCGATACGCGTGAGTTGGATCGCGTGATTTCGTTCGATCGTGAACGCGGCTTGCTCGAAGCGGACGCTGGGATCCAATGGCCGAAATTGATTCGCGCGTATCTCGACGCTCAAGCAGACGAGACAAAGCAATGGGGCATAGCACAGAAACAAACCGGTGCCGACACATTCACACTCGGTGGGAGTCTGGCATCGAACGTGCACGGACGCGGACTGCGGATGAAGCCGATCATTTCCAACATCGAATCATTCACCCTGATCAACGCGGATGGAAAATTGATTCGCTGTTCGCGCGAGGAAAATGGTGAGTTGTTCCGACTTGCGATCGGTGGCTATGGCCTTTTTGGATTGATCGACACAATAACGCTTCGTCTCGTTCCCCGGCAAAAATTAAGACGCGTAGTCGAAATCATTCGCGCACACGATTTGCCGAAGCGCTTTGAAGAACGCATCGCACAAAAATTTCTTTACGGCGATTTTCAATTTTCAGTCGATGAAGAATCGCCCGACTTTCTTCAACGCGGAGTGTTTTCCTGCTACGAACCGATCAGCGAAGACCAACCGATTGCCGCCAAAAAAGAACTACGGGATGACGACTGGCTGGAGCTACTACGGCTTGCTTACACCGATCGGGAGAAGGCATTCAAACGCTACAGCGATTACTATTTGTCGACAAACGGACAGACTTACTGGTCCGACACGAATCAGCTTAGCGCATATCTGCCTAATTATGCGCAGAAGATCCGTGCGCAAATCGGCGGTGACGAGTCGAGTCTCATCATCAGCGAAATCTATGTGCCACGCACAGACCTTCCCGATTTTCTAGCGCAGGCAGCAAATCTACTGCGCTCGAATCATACAACCGTCATCTACGGCACCGTCCGATTGATCGAAAAAGACGACGAGAGCTTTCTTGCGTGGGCCAGGCAATCCTACGCCTGTATCATTTTCAACTTGCTTACGCTTCACACACCGGGTGGCATCGAAGCGTCTGCGCGTTCGTTCCGCGGCTTAATCGACTTAGCAATAGCTCGCGGCGGGAGTTATTACCTGACGTATCACAAATTCGCGAAACCCGAGCAGGTCCTCGCATGCTATCCTCAATTCAAAGAATTTCTGGACCTGAAACGAAAGTACGATCCGGCTGAACGCTTTCAGAGCGATTGGTATCGCTACTATCGGAAGCTTTTCCGGAGGTGATGAATTCTCTGTCGTGTTGAGCCCTTCAACTTCGCTCAGGACAGGCTTCGCGAAACATCTCTGAATTTCGATTGGTTGGTCTGATTACGAACTGAGATTCTTCGCTCCGCTCAGAATGACAGACTATGATGGCTCGGTATGTCGCCGTTTGCTATCATCGCTTTGGTTTTGATTCTCGCGCGCGCGATCGCAGAGCTGTGGCTCAGTCGAATCAATCAACGACATGTGCGTGCACACGCGGATGAAGTGCCGCCTTCACATCGCGAGATGATTGATGAACCGACGTATCGTCGCTCGGTAGATTACACTCTGGCCAAGAACCGGTTTGGAGATGTGCTCACCGTGTTTGATACGGCGCTCCTCATCGGAATTTTACTCAGCGGTGTGTTGCCGTGGGCGTTTGGAAAATTCACGGCCGCTTTCGGCACGTCCGTTTGGGCAATGGCCGGTTTTCTTTTCGCCACAGGCGTTATGTTGGGCATCATCGGTTTGCCATTCGCGTGGTACGCGCAGTTCAGACTCGAAGACCGATTCGGCTTCAACACGACAACCGTGAAGACGTGGGTGCTTGATCGTCTGAAAGGACTTTTGCTCGCTGTGTTGCTCGGGTTTCCATTGCTTGCGCTGGTGTTGAAGCTGATCGAGTGGACTGGGCAAAACTGGTGGATTTGGGCGGCGGTGCTCGTTGTCGCATTTCAATTACTGTTAATGCTCGTTGCGCCTGCGGTGATCATGCCGCTCTTCAACAAGTTCACGCCACTGCCGGATGGCTCCTTGCGCGAACGCCTCTTTGCACTGGCACGGTGCACCGATTTTCCAACCCGCAGCATCGAAGTTATGGACGGCAGTAAGCGGTCGCGTCACTCCAACGCCTTTTTCACCGGGTTCGGACGTTTTCGGAAAATTGTCCTTTTCGATACGCTCGTAGCCCAGCTTGCCGAGCCGGAACTGGAATCCGTGCTCGCGCATGAAATCGGGCACTACAAGAAACGTCACGTCCTGAAGTTGCTCGGCGTTTCAATCACAGGCGTCTTCATAGGCTTCGCGACAATCGCCTGGCTTGCCCGTCAGGAATGGTTTTATCGCGCTTTCGGTTTCGAGTATCACGCGGGTTTCGCCGCGTCCCGCGCAGGCGGGATTGTGCCGGCGATGTTGCTGTTTGCGTTGCTGGCGGGGACGATCAGTTTTTGGTTTTCGCCGCTTGTTCACTTATGGTCGCGCCGTTTCGAGTACGAGGCGGATGCATTCGCGCGCGCCACCATGGGAGAGGCGCAACCGCTCATTCAAGCACTTCGCAAACTCACCGAGAAAAACCTGAGTAATCTTACGCCACACCCGCTCTACAGCGGTTTTTATTACTCACACCCGACTCTACTCGAACGGGAACAAGCGCTGCGAGCAGTTCCCTAGCAGCCATGCACTTGGTGCGCCCGAAACCGAACCCCGCTTGTTTCACTGTCATGTTGAGCGGAGCGAAACATCTCTGATTATTCCCGTGCACGGTATGGACCGAATGATCAGAGATTCGTCGCTTCGCTCAGAATGATAGGTTCACAATATGTCCAGAATCATTGTAGTTGGCGCGGGAATTAACGGTGTTACTGCTGCGATCGAACTAAGGAAACGCGGGCACGAAGTGGTGCTGGTCGATCCGGGGCCGCTGCCACACCCGTTGGCAGCTTCCACCGACGTCAGTAAGGCCGTGCGCGCCGCATACGGCGCTGATGAGGATTACACCGCCCTTGCTGAACGTTCGATCAAACTCTGGCGCCAATGGAATGAGGAATTCGGCACAAAGTTGTACCACGAAGTCGGCGTAATGTTCGTTCGCAGCCGGAAAATGGAGCCGGGCGATTTTGAATATGAAAGTTTGAAACTCCTCGAAAAACGCGGGCTTAAAGTGGCCCGTATGGACACGCCTCAGTTGTGGAAACGTTTCCCGGCATGGAATCCGGAACTTTATCGTGATGGCGTTCTTGAGATTGAAGCGGGTTATTCAGAAAGCGGTCGCGCGGTTGCGATGTTAACTGAGCGCGCCACATCTGCCGGCGTTGAACTGCAAAGCGGCAGTCGCTTCGTCTGTTTAGATGAAAACGAAAATCGCGTAAAAGGCATTGTACTTGAGAAATCGCGTCGTAATGCTGTCATTCCGAGCGAAGTCCGGGAATCCCGTGCCGGAATCGATCAGGTAGTTTCGCGGGCTCCCTCGACTTCGCTCGGGATGACGACTCTTGCGGGCGATTTCGTTGTCATGGCGGTTGGCGCGTGGACACCGTATCTGCTGCCTTTCACGAAGAAGTTTTTTCGCGCGACCGGCCAGCCAGTGTTTCACTTGGAGCCTTCGGATCCGGAATTGTTTGCGCCGGAGCGTTTTCCGGTCTTCGGCGCAGACATAACAACAACCGGCTACTACGGATTTCCGATCAATCGCGATGGCGTTGTGAAGATCGCTAATCACGGTGCTGGACGTGAAATGTCGCCTGACTCCCCCGAGCGCGTCGTGACTGCCGATGACGAAAAAAAATTGTGCCAATTTCTGGTCTCGACCTTCCCCTCGCTCGTCGACGCGCCGATTGTCTACACACGTGTGTGTATGTACTGCGACACGCACGACGGACATTTCTGGATCGCCCGCGATCCGGAGCGCGAAGGATTAGTCGTTGCCGCGGGTGACAGCGGACACGGATTCAAGTTTGCGCCCGTGCTGGGCGAAATCACTGCCGACGCAGTGGAAGGAAAAGATAACCCGCTGCTGGATAAATTCCGATGGCGCCCGGAAGTGCGTGCGGGAACGGCCACCGATGCGGCACGCTCGAAGTGAAAACTGTAGCGGCGGTCTATGACCGCCGAGTGTGCGTGCAGCACGGTCGGAAGTTCGACACCTAACGAGAGTGAGCTATGCCACAGCTGGGTGTCGTAGCAAACACGCTAAGCTTGTTCCGCATAGAGCGTTGGCTTAGTTAATCGGTTGACACACAGCCGTAACTCCAACCGACTCTGCTCAATTTTTTGGCGATGCAGAGGGCGCCAGCGGTGACACTTTGTAGATCTGATCGAGTACCTTCACCCAAAGGGTATTGGCGGTCTGCTGGTCGTCGAGTGATACAGTCAGATTGGTCCGAGCACACGGGCCGCAACCAGTGCGTTGATCCAAGTGGCGAGTTCGTCCGCGCGGGCGAGTAGCCGGGCGATTACCGAAATCGACGGAGGAGCTTAATGTCGAACTAAACGCGCCTCCACATCGTTGGCGTACGGCTCGAACAACATCGGCGTCGGCTTGCCGTCGCTAAGGCGTGGCGCTCGGCGATGGAAAAGCCGTCAGTGGTGATACCACGTAGATCTGGTCCCATATTTTTAGCACCAGGGTCATAGACGTCCACTTGCCTTCGACCGATATGGGCAGGTTGGTCCACGTCACAAACGTCACCCGGCTGTTGGGGTCGTAACCCATGTGCGAATTGTAACCGGGAGTCTCGCCGCCGTGAAAATATACCGCGTTCGGCCCCCAGCGCAGTC
>Ga0070689_100002692_pt1 | contig 11645 bp, 6 predicted proteins | sample KBSS23HmetaG_FD_64669 | JGI IMG/M metagenome (GOLD analysis project Ga0070689, IMG submission 64669) | Switchgrass rhizosphere microbial communities from Kellogg Biological Station, Michigan, USA - KBS S2-3H metaG | ecosystem: Host-associated > Plants > Roots > Rhizosphere ... | reverse complement strand
TGCGATCGTTGAGCGGCCCCATCGAATTGCCTTCGCCCATGATCTGGGTCGTGACGCCTTGCTTGAGTTCGCCCAGCGAGCGCGGATCGATGATCAGAGATTCGGTCGACCACGAGAGCATGTTGATGAATCCGGGAGCGACTGCGAGACCGGTCGCATCGACGACAGTCTTCGCCTGCGATGGATCTAGTTTCCCGATCTTCACGATCTTGTCGCCGACGATCGCAAGATCAGCCTGAACAGGGGGCCGGCCCGAACCGTCGTAGATCGTTCCGCCGCGGATGATCACATCGAAAACTTGCCCGTGCACATTCATGGCAAACACGAGAAAGAGGAAACAGATAGATACTCTGGTCATAATTTTTGATAATCTCGCCTGCATTCCGGGCTGCATTTCATTATTAATTCGACAACCCCATCCGTTTCTTCAGGTCCTTGAACCGCGGATCGTCACGCAGCGGGTCCATGAACGGATCGACCGTGAGTCGACCAAGATAGCAGTCTCTCTCGGTGAACGAATTTTCCAACTCGGCGAAGGCTTTGTCCTTGTCACCGAGAGTGGCATAGATAGAAGCGAGATAGTAAGGCCGAATGTAGCGCGTCTTTGACAGCTCGCGGAGCAGACGGATCTGCTCTTCGGCGTCGGTCCTTTTGCCCTGTTTCGCGAATGCCACTCCCTCCAAGACTTTCGATAGCCAGGCAAAGGGCGAATCAGGTGACACGCTCTGTCCGAGAGCGATCGCTTCGTCATACTTTCCGTTTACGATCAGGGCAAAGCCCAGCCAATGCGCCGCGATCGGGAAGGTCGGATCCAGATCGTAAGCACTTCGGCCCTGGGCAAGTGCCTTGTCATACTTTCGATCATTAATATAAGCGGTCGTCAGTACGCAGTTGCTGATCAACGACGAGGGTTCGAGGGAGACTGCCCGCTCCAACGCCTCAACCGCGTCGCCGGGTTTTCCAGTCGGATCAAGATAGCTGCCTCCATAGGCGACGTATGTGTACGAAATGTTTGGATCAAGTTCGATCGCCTTTTTGAAGTGACGTTCTGACTCAACCCAATCCCAATCGTAGAGCGCGAGCGAGTCAGCCAAAGCTGAGTGCGCCTGCGGAAGCATTGGATCAATCTCAAGCGCGTGCACTGCAGCTTGCTTCGCAAGCGGGATGCAATCCTTCGGCGGCGCATCGGGATTCTTACCCATCGAGTTATACACCTCGGCGGTTGCAGCGTAAGCAAGCGCAAAATTAGGATCGAGTACGATCGCCTGCTTGTAGTTCTCGATGGCCTTGAGCAGATCATCTTTTGTCCGGCGCGACCAGTGATAGCGCCCTTTGAGATAGAGTTGATACGCCTCGTTGTTGTTGGTGTATTTCTTTGCGATTCCCTTTTCATCGCCGGCAAGTTTGAGCTGTAATTTTTGCGTCAGAGTCGTCGCTATTTCGCGCTGCGTCGCGAGCAGATCGGCCATCTTCCGGTCGTACTGTTCCGCCCACACGAGCTTGTTGGACCGAGCATCGATAAGCTGCACGCTGATGCTCAGGTTATCGCCGACCTGCATCAGGCGTCCCGAAAGGATCGCGTCGACATCAAGCTCCTTTGCGATCTCGCCAACGTCTTTCGGCGACGCTTTATATCGCATTACGGAGCTTGTCGGGCTGACCTTCAAGTTAGGAAGCTGAGAGAAGCGAAAGATAAGCGAGTCAGTTAGTCCGTCAGACAGATAGTCCGTATCCGTGCTGCCGCTTCGATTCTCAAATGGCAGTACGCCGATCGAGGTGATAGTTGCGGATGTCGAGGGTCGAAAATATTTGTAAGCGAAAAATCCCCCGACGAGTAACGCAATGACGAGACCGGCGACGATCAGCTTCGGCAAACTCGATCGACGATCAATAGCTTGCCCGGATGGATAGATCGCGGTCTGATCGGTCGTGCGGGTTTGCACAAGAGTGGCTCCGTCGCTTGGCGAAGACGTGTCACGCAAGATCGCCGTCGCGGGTTCATCCGCGGCCTCAACTCCGCCCTTCGACGCGGGGCCGTAGAGCAACTCGGCTCCGTCATCGAGACAGAACGCCATGCTCGGATCATACTCGCGGCCGCATTTTGGGCATCGTTTCATAAGATCTCAAACGTAGCTACTTTTTCTGATTTCCAATCGGACGCCTGACCGGCTTGCCTGGCTTGGCGCCTTCGACGATCTTTTCATCTCGCACGACGAACACGCCTCCGACGAGCACATGCCGGATGCCTTCGGAGTAGAGAGCCGGTTGGGCGAAGGTCGCGCGATCAATGACCGTGGCCGCATCGAAAATGGTGAGATCGGCATCGGCTCCAACTTTAATGCGCCCTTTCGAGAGCATTGACGGGACAGCCTTTTCCAAACGCTGGGCGGGAAGCAAAGACATCTTGCGGATCGCATCCATCAGCGAGAGCGCCTTTTGTTCGCGGACGTAAAATCCCAGCACTCTCGCAAAGGTCCCTGCTCCTCGCGGATGTCCTTTGCTGTTGGCGATCAATCCATCACTCGCGACCATAACGCGGGGGTCGGCAACGGCGAGGCGCGAGATGTCTTCGGGTATCGCATGGCCTATCACCGAGCCTCCCTGCTTGCGAAACCGCGCGAATGTTTCCGCTGTCAGTCTTTCACCTGTCGCAACCCACTGCAGATCCTTGAAAGTTATGCCGAACTTCTCTTGCCAACCGTCGTCATAGATCGCCGATTCGAGGTTCGTCTGTGTCGCGGTGTAGGGATAGGCCTCGGTTGTGACATCCAGTCCTCGCCTCGCAGCGCCTTCGATCATGCTCAGACAAATCGGAGTTTGGCGAAGGCACATGCTCGTAATGTGCACGACGTGCAGCGAGGCTCCGGTGCCGGCTGCGTCGGCGAGAACTTCCTGCAAGCTTCCGATCGCGCTGCCCGGTTCGATCGCACCGGCGTTCCGCATGTGAACATAGTTCGCCACGCCACGCTTCGCGGACAGTGCAAAGAGATCGAATATTTCGGCACGCGTCGTAGTTGGAACGTAGTTGATACCAAACCCGATTCCGAGAGCACCTTCGTCGAGGCCTGTGCTGATCAGATCGGATACTTGACGAACCTCTTCCGGCGTCGCCACACGATTTATAGCGTTGTCCCGCGGTAGAAACTCGCCCGTGTCTTTCATCACCGCCATCTTCGCCGGGATGTGGCCGACCGTTGCGCCGAAGTTGATCAACGCCTTGCCTTCACGCCCGGAGTACCATGCCGCCACCGGCGATACCCCGACTTCCATTTCCAGCGCCGTGGTGACTCCGTCACGAGCTTTGTATCGATAGTTCTCGTCATCCTGCCCGTGAGAGTGCAGATCGATAAAGCCGGGTGCGATCACAAGGCCTTTAACATCGATCACCGTTCGTCCGCTCAACGGCCGGGTTGAGATCGCCGCGATCTTCCCTTCACGAATACCGACGTAACGAACGGCGTCGAGATTCGATTCGGGATCCATCACGCGCCCATTGGCGAGCACAAGATCAAACTCAGACTTCTGCGCCTCGGCAGACCCCACCAAAAAAAGTGCGGTCACCATGACGGCTGCGAAGATAATTTGTTTCATATTGTTTAGGCCATTATTCAAGTTCCGCCGCCGAGGCAAGATGTATAGAGCTAGAAGTCCGTTATCAAAACTGCGTCGCTCGTTTCCGAGCCTCGGACCATCGCGAGCTTCTTTCCATCGCGGGTCCATTCGCGACGGAATACGTAACCTTGCTTGAAGTCCGTCAATTGTTTTGGGGGGCCGCCGTCGATGGGCTGAAGCCAGAGGTTGCTTCTGTCAGCCGGCCAATCGACGAAGGTTATGCCGCGTCCGTCCGGTGTCCATTGCGGCGAGTTGTCGACCGCCACCGTTTGCGGAACGTCAAAAACTTTAACGAGCCCGCCGCCATCGAACGGAATGATCCCGAGGCGCCAATGCTTATCCTTGGTTGCATCGATGAAAAAACACGCGATGAATTTCCCGTCCGGCGATACGTCAGGCTCGGTCGCAATGATTTCCGAGACTTGCTGCGGATCTCCGCCATTGATCGAGACTCGCCAGAGTTGTTGCTTGCCGGTGCGATATGAATCGTAGATAACCCAATTTCCATCGGGTGAAGTGCGCGGATTTGCTTCGCCGCTTCCGGTCGTCAATTGCAACTGCTGACTGCCGTCGATGCTGATTCTCCAAAGATGAGGTCCATTTTTTTCCGAGACAAATACAATGAACCGACCGTCGGATGTGACCGCCGGCGTGTATTTCGAGATACCGTCATTCGTTAACTGCTTCGCTCCGGTACCGTCTTCGTTCATTATCCAGACTTCGGTCGCTCCGCTCGCATTGGAGACGTAGACAACTCGGCCATCCGGTGCGAGCGTCATTCCCCAACTGCCTTCGTGTTTTGCGGTCGAGATCTGCTCCAGCTTTTCAACGCGGCCGTTCCGAGAAAACCACAGGTTGGCGAATGTCTCACGCTGGATCGCGACGAGGCTCTTCGCATCGGCCGTCAGCGAAAGATATACATAACCGGTCAGGTCGTGTGTGACCTGCCGGGCATCACCAGCGGGATACGACATACGCCAGATCTGGCGAGGGACGTTGTTTCCTTTTTCACTTCCGACGAAAACAAAACCTGTCTGGTCCTTGAGCCAGCTCATTGCACCGAAAGAGTCGAATCTCTGCGAACCGATCTCTCGCAACGTTCCATCCGCCACGTCGATCGTCGACGCAATGTACGGATGCTCGAGATTATCGTTGGCCAAACTGCACGCAATAAGTTTTCCGTCCGGTGACCACGCAACGCTGTTTCCGACAAAGAACTCGTGGCCGGTCCGTGAAGCGATCGTGCGCTCGTTAGTTCCGTCGGCATTCGCGATGATCAGTGACGACTTGGCTTCGTTGAGTCCGTAGCGCTCGAACACGAACTGCGATCCGTCGGGTGAGAACGAGATCTGTCCATCGACGTCTGCGATGATCTTTAACGGAGTTCCTCCAAGAGTCGGAACGCGATAGATCACACCTCCGCTCGACTCGTAAACTCCGTAATAGACATACTGGCCATCAGGCCCGAATCGCAGCGCAAAATAATCGAGACTTGTCGGCTCGACGATCTGCACATTGCTGTTCGTCGATATTTGCTTAGTCCAAACGCCGGCCCGGCCGTTGACGTCTTGTGTGTATGCCAAAAATTTTCCGTCGGGCGAGATTGCCGCTTCCCTGATATTGCCGCTCGCGGTAAGCGGCTGCATCTTCAGCGCCGCGGAAGACGACTTGTCCGACGGTTGAACGCCCGGACTTTGAACCACGCGATAAATTCCGTAGACGATGCCAAAGAGAATTATGAGAACGGCGACGGATCCGATCAGCATGCCGAGCTTATGCCGCTTGATCTCGCCGATCAGATATTCGGCGCTCGATGTGGACCGTGGACCATCCACATCGCCGGAATGCGAACGATGAATCCTTGTCGCACCTTCGTCTAACAACTGCGTGTTCGGAAACGCCACCGTTTTCGCGGCGTCGACAGCCGGTCCATCGACCAGCGCAGTTCCATCATCGAGACAAAAACTCAACGTCTCATCTGAATAATCACGCAGACATTCAGGACAGCGTTTCATAGTTTCTACTGAGAAGGTGGCTCGAACTTCTCCACGATCTCCTGGAATCTCGGATCGCTCCGCATCGTATCAAACGCGGGATCGTATTTGATCGAGAAGAGCCACCAGTCGGCCTGCTCAAGCGCTGCGTCGAGAGCCTTGAACGCCTCCTCCTTTTCACCGAGCTCGGCCAGAATACTTGCCCGTCGAGTGCGGCTCCGGAACGAGTCGGTAGTCTGGTCGAGAAGCTCATGCAAATACGCGTTCCAGCCCTTTTGCTGAAAAGCCTCTCGCAATCGGGCGGCAAGATCCGGGCGATCCAGCAACTCGATCGAACGCGCCCGCATCTCGACCGAACCTGCGTGATCGCCTTTCATCCGAAGCACGAACGAAAGCTGCGAATAAGCCCACGGGTAGTCGGGGTCGATCTCGATCGCCCTCCTCAGCTGTGCAATTCCGTCGTCAACTCGTCCGCCTGCAACCAGACAGGCTGACAAGCTTGTGTAGAGATCGCTCAGTGTCGGATCGATGGCTATAGCTCGGTTGTAGGCCTGAAGGCACTGGTCGTACCGGCCCGTCATTAATGCAAGCGTGCCGTTCCATTGATGCGCACGCACGTTGTTAGGGTCAATCTCGATAGCCCGGGCAAGCTCTCGTTCTGAGGCGGCCCATTCACGATCCAAGGCCATCTGAAAACCGAGAGCTGCGTGGGCGTCGGCAAGTTGGTTGTCGATAGCGATCGCGCGAAGAATATAATCTTTCGCCTTGAGCCGGTCCTGCTGTCCGACAAATTCGGCGAGCCCGACGTATGCCAGAGCGAAGTTCGGATCACGGGCAATCGCCTGCTGCAGGTAGCCCTCCGCTTTTTCGTATTCCTTTCCAACGCGCTTATTCAGATAGAACCGTCCCTGCAGGTAAAGCCGATAAGCTTCCGGATCCTCGGTGTATTTTTTGTTTAGAGCTTGTTGGTCGGAACCCGAGAGCTTAAGACTAAGTTTGTTCGACACGTCGCGAGCGATCTCACTCTGGAGCGACACGATGTCCGAAGCCCTGCGATCGTACTGATCGGTCCATATCACGTTCTCGGTATTCGGATCGATCAGTTCGAGATTTAGCGACAACCTGTCACCGCGCTGATCTACATGTCCGTTGAGAATAGCCTGAACGCCAAGCTCCTTAGCGATCGTCTTTGCCTCGATATCCTTTCCCTTATAGCGGAACACTGTCGATCGCGCTTTTACATTTAGACCCGGAAGTTTTGACAAGCTTCCGATCAACGACTCCGTCATCCCGTCCGAAAGATATTCGACATCAGCGTTGCCGCTCGTGTTGACGAACGGCATCACCGCGATCGAAGTGATCTCCTGAGCTTTGGCGCCGAAGTATCGGTATGCAAAAGAGCCCCCGACAAGTATTACCGCCAGTGCCGCAACCGCGAGAAGCATCCTTGTCCAACGGCGTCCGACAAAGGTCTGCGAATCGCCCGAGCTTTGGTAAAGGCTTGTAGGCTGCTCTGAATGAGGGCCGCGTGAAGGCGGGACTCCAAACTTGTCGCCTGATGGCGGAACTCCAAACACAACCGTCGCCGCTTCATCACGCGGGCCGAAGAGAAGCTCCGTCCCGTCGTCGAGGCAAAAGCTCAACGAGTCGTCATTGTAATCTCTTGCACATTCCGGACAGCGCTTCATAGAGTCATCAAGCGATCGTGTCGTACACGAACGAACCTACCGGTACCGTCAGAAGCGGAACGCCGGCTTGCCGGAGAACTCGTTCGCTGTGACTGCCCCGCAGTCCGTCGAGAAAACCGTTTCGTCCGTCAGTAGCCATCACGATCAGGTCCGCCTTCGTCTCCTTCGACGCGTCGATGATGCTTTGGATCACATCACCGGAGCGAACATCCTCGACCCAGGTCCATCCCGGAACATCGCGAGTTCGAACCGCGGGCATCTCGGTGCCATCTCCAACATGTACCAGCGTGAATGTGCCCTCGGCGAGTTCGAGACTTTTGACCATTCGCGCCGCCGCTTCGACCGCCGGTTGCGGCCGCGGCGATAGTGCGACTGGAATAAGGATATTTCGCAGCGAAACGGATCCGTCGTCGGGCGATACGAAGCCGCGAGTATCGGAGCCGATGAACAAAGTCATTTCAGTAGCCTTGCGTGCGATGGGTTCAGCAACCGAACCTGTGAGCCAACGCGCGACGCCCGTCTTCTGACTCGTCGCGAGGACGATCATCTCAGCGGGAAATTCGTGCAGGTAGTTTACGACCGCATCGACCGGGTCTTTTTTCTTTGTAATCGCCTTCCGGACGTCGATCCCAAGATCGCCCACCGCCGACTTCGCGCTGCCCGGCGGCAGCAGTCCCCACTTCTCGAGCGTTTCGCGCACGCCCGGAAAGTCGGACCAACTCGAAGTCGCATCCGATGAAACGTTGAGGAGCGTGATCCTCGATTTTGAAAGCAGCGCTGCTTTCAGAGCATGGTAAAAAGCGACCTTGCTTCCCTCGGAAAAATCCGTCGGGTGCAGCACACTATCGATGATCCGGTCCATTATTTCTTTACCTCCTAGTTCTTGCTTGTTACCGACCGCGGCACGGCGGCGGCCCCGTTTCGATCGTTACTTCTTTAGCAAACCCGTCCAGTTCAGAATCACAGTCGGCGGCGGCGCCGTTGGTTCGCCGACGAGCGAGCCGATGACGAACTTTTGGCCATCACGAGTCACGTCAAATTCATGCGTCGAACCGAATAGCCCGAGCATACGGGTTTTGAAAAGAGCCTTCGGCGTTGTGAATTGGAATTCGCTTCCAGACGTCTTGACGGATGCCGTCATCATTTGACCGTCAGCACTCACAAAAAATAATTCGGACCCGTCTCGCCGCCAGACTGGCAAAGTTCCGCCGGAAGAAGAGATCCGCTGCCGATCAGAACCAAGCTTGCCGTCAGACGAGAATGACTGAACGTAGATCTCATAATTACCGGTATCATCGGCAGCATACGCGAGCCACCTACCGTCTGGCGACAATTGCGGGGTCTGTTCGTTGAAAGCAGAATTCAAGAGAAGAGTTTCCTTCGGCTCGCTATCCATCGATAGCGCGTACATATCGAAGCGCGTTTTCACTCCGCGTCGGAGAAAGATAATGTAACGCCCATCCGCCGACCAATCATTCGGGAACGTTGCGCCCTGGGGTCGCAAAACCTCGGCATCACCAAGACCGCTCGACGGCTTTATTGAGAGACCACCGCCTCCACTGTAGGCGACCTTTGTTCCATCGGGCGACCAAACGGGAATTTGAGCAAAGTCTTTCGTGAGCCTGAGATCGGTTCCTTTTTCGAGATCGATGATCCACAGAGTGTTGGGCGGACTCCGTTTTATGACAAGCTTCTTTCCGTCCGGTGACAAGTGCGGATCCTCTCCGACCGCGGCCTTTACCACATTTCCGACGGCGCCCACTTGTTTCCCTTCGCGATCGAACCAAGTTAGCTGGTAATCGCGTTCCCATGAACCTTGCCAGACGAGTATCCCGTTATCAGAAACCGAAAACCTCCGATTATTACCGCCGGCGTTTTTCTGTCCACTGATTATAGGTATCGCTTCACCGGAGAGTACAAGCTTTCCGGAATCGAAAGCCTGTGCGAACAGCGTGTCGTTTCGGACAAACACGAGCCAGCCTTCAGGCGTGTACACGAAGTTAGTGTCGTCCGGGAGTATTTCTTTTATGTCCGGAGCGTCGAGCGAACCCGCCCATACCCCAACCCGCTCGGAACCTGCCAACGCACCCGATCCGACACCGCGCCGTAACAAGAAGTGTCGTCCGTCCGGCATGAAGATCGGGTTGTTATGTCTCTCGTTTGCCGGATCTTCCGACGTGATCTTTATCGCCTGCGGTTCGCCGCCCGTTGCCGGGACTTGCACCAGTGTCGTCCTGTAATCCGGACCGAAAACGATGATCCCCTCCTTACTCCACGTCCCTCCGACGATCCGCGCCGCATCGCAAAGTACCTGCGCATTGCCGCCACTCAGATCCGACCGCTTTAGTTTTCCGTTCGAGCCATAAGCGATCGATCGGCTATCCGGTGACCAGAACGGTTCAAGCGGATTATCCGAACCGGGCAGCAGCTTCGCATCCGAAGAATCAAGATCGCGGACATAAAGCATGTTCTTGCCTTCGGTCGTACCCGAGAAAGCGATCTTTTTCCCGTCAGGTGAGATAACTGCAAAATCGGGCTGAATATCGTTGAAGGAAATGTTAGGCGGAACCTCGAATGCTAACCGGGCGACGGATTGACTCGTAGTCGTCCGTCCGCTGAATGCGAATCCGGCCGCGCCGATCGCGATGAAAGTCAGTAATGCGGCGATAGCCCACGGAATAAGCGTCGTCGCTTTTCTGGTTAATGCTTTTTCCGTTGACACATGATCGCTTGCCGACAATGTTTGAGTGACGTCCGCGGTCGAGATCTCATCGCCGGACAAGATCGCCGTCGCAGGTTCATCGCCGACAGTGCCTTGAACAAGCGAAGCTCCGTCATCGAGACAATACAAAAGGCTGTCGTCCAAATAACTTTTTTTGCATTGAGGGCAGCGTTTCATACGTTCACGGACATTGCGATCTGCGGCAAACCGGTCCGCGTCAGGAGATCGGCAAATCGCGGATCGCTTCGTATCGGCGTCAGGCAAGGGTCTACAAGGAACCACGGGAGTTTGACTCCGCGTTCGGCAGCCGCTTTTTCGAGTTGCTTGAACGCTTCGTCATACTCGCCGAGCCCGACGTACACTTTGGCAAAATTCGCCGGCGAGATATACGATCCGGAACCTTTCGCGCGAAAGTCATCGAGTATCCGGTTCGCTTCCTCGCGCTCACCCGCCATCGCAAGAACCCGTCCGAGATCGCCGCGGACGGAATCTTCAAACTGGTCCAAGCTTACGGCGCTTTGCAGCGAGACGATCGCTTCCGGATATGCTCCCTGTTGGGCAAATGCAAGTCCTCTGACCCAATGCGCGAAAAAGTGATTCGGAGCGAAGTCGATCGTCTTGTCCGCTTGAGCGATGGCGTCTTCATTTCGGCCGGCGATGTAGTACCACCATGCGAGCGAGGCATTGAACACCGGCGTGAAGGGATCGATCTCGATCGCTTTTTTTTCCTCGGCAATGGCTTGCTCATGCTCGCCGAGAACCGCGCAGACCGCCGACTTTAGATGATATGCAAACGCGTATCGCGGATCAGCGGCGACCGCCGCCTCGTAGTATTTGAGTGATTCGCGATGCTGCCAGTCATAGAGCGTGATCAGCAGCGCTCGAGACGTATTCGTCTCCGAACTGTTTTCATCGATCGCGATCGCCCGTTCGATAAGGGGCCTCAGCTTCGCCGACGCTTCGGCGGGCGACGCCATTTCGTAGAAGCCGAGAAACACATACGAGTCTGCAAGACCTGAGATCGCGAGAGCGTATTCGGCGTCAAGCTCGATCGCTTTTTCGAAACACTCGATCGCCTTGCGGAATCCTTCCGGCGTCCGCTTGTAAAAGAAGTGACGACCTCGGAGGTAGAGTTGGTATGCCTCCGCGTCGTTTGTGTGTCGCTTCAGCATCGCTCGCTTTTCCGGCGCGAGCAGTTTTACTTTCAGAGCATCGACAACTGCGAGCGTGATCTCGTCCTGAACTTCGAAGATGTCCTCCATGTCACGGTCGTAGCGTTCGGACCAGAGATGATAACCGTCGGCGGCGTTGATAAGCTGAACGGTTATTCGGACTCGGTTGCCCGCTTTGCGAACGCTGCCTTCAAGAATCGACTTCACATTTAACACCCGGCCGATATCCGCCATCGACTGGTTCTTTCCTCGAAAGGAAAATGAGGCGGTCCGGGCCGCGACTTTCAGGTCGTCGATCTTCGCGAGTGCGTTCAGAAGTTCTTCGGCGAGGCCGTCGCAGAAGTACTCGTTATCGGCATCGGCACTCATGTTGACGAATGGCAGAACCGCGATCGAATTCCCCGAAGCCGGCTCAGCCAGTGAGACCGAGGCGAGCAACTCCGTGGCTTTGTCACCT
>Ga0070689_100002691_pt1 | contig 11647 bp, 3 predicted proteins | sample KBSS23HmetaG_FD_64669 | JGI IMG/M metagenome (GOLD analysis project Ga0070689, IMG submission 64669) | Switchgrass rhizosphere microbial communities from Kellogg Biological Station, Michigan, USA - KBS S2-3H metaG | ecosystem: Host-associated > Plants > Roots > Rhizosphere ... | reverse complement strand
CGCGAGCGATCGATCTTCTCGTAGATCGCGCGCAGCCGGAGGAATGCGTCGACATTGCTCGGATCCGCGTCGAACGCCGTCCGCAGGGCCTCGCTGGCCCTTGTCTCGTCGGCGAGCTTGTCCATCAGCACGACGCCGGCGAGGTGATGCGAGCCCTTGCGTGTGGCGGCGGTCGCGACGTCCTCCCAGCGCTCCGTCGTCAGTGCCGCCTCGAACCACGCCTCGAGCGCCGGCATGAAACCCGGTGCGAGCTCCACCGCGCGCGCGAGCCTGGGCACCGAGGCTGCCGGCGTCTCGAGACGGGAGACGATCTCGGCCGTCCACGTCAGGTGTGCGGCCTTGAGCTGCGGATCGTCGGTGTACTCGGCGAGGTGCTCCTCGAGCGAGGCGAGCTCGTGAGAGCGCTGCGATTGCTGCAGCAGGATCTCGAGATGGAACAGCGCGAGCCGGCTGCGCGGATGGACCTCGAGCACGTTGCGATACAGCCGCTCGAGCACGGCGTGCGCTTTCGGCTCGCAGATCATCGCGGTATCCATCGCGATCGCGGCGCGATCGAGCGCGTGCTCGAGACCTGCCAGCACGCGCTCGCGGACGCGCAGGAGGTCGCCGTAACGCCGCGCCGCGCCGAGCTCGCGATCGAGCGTGGGCAGCACGTCGATGCGCGCGGGATCCGAACGGAACGCATTCTCGAGCGCCACGCACGCCGAGCGCACATCGCCACGCAGCTCGCGATCGACGCGGGCGAGCAGCTCGTATGCATCGGCCTTCGCCGGGCCATCGCCAAGTGCTTCTGCCGTGCGCAGCTGCTCGAGCGCGTATGTCGAGACGGGATCGGGCAGCCGGAGCTTGAACGCGAGGCCGATGAGCGGCGCCGCGGCAAGCGCGTCGTCGGGGCGCAACGCGAGCCCGCGCGTGAACAGATCCACGGCGAGCGCATCGTCGCCGCGAGCGGCGGCGGCCTCGGCATCGTGCACGACGCGCGTGAACGAGTGGCACGACGCGGGAGCCACCGGCTCGGCGCCGCGCGCACGAGCGACCGCGATCAGATCGTCGAACGAAGAGGGCAGGGCAGCTGCCACGAGCGCGAGCCACTGCTGCGCGCGATCGTCGGCGCCGGCATCGAGCGCAAGTGCAGCGGCGCGTACGCGCAGCATCGCCGGCTCGCCCGCGGCTTCCGCACCGGCAGCCTCGAGGCGAGCGGCGCGATCGGCGAGCGCGGCGGCGGCGTCGCCGAGCTCCTTGCGCGCTGCGGCGGCGACCATCATGACGATCGTGCAGCGCGGATCGTCGATGGCCGCAGAGGCATCGCGCGCGGCATCGTAGGCCGCGCGCGGATCGCTCTTGAGCACCAGACGCGCACGGCGCAGCGCGAGGCTCGCGGCGGTGAGCGGCGTCGCCTCCGCCGCACGTGCGCGCTCGAGCACGTCCCCGAGCACGCCGACATCGCCGAGCCGGCGCGCGAGCCCGATCGCGGCGGCATGAGCCGTCGGTGATTGCGCGTCGTCGGCGAGCACGGCCTCCCACGCGTTGAGCGCGGTGACGATCAGCCGTTCGCGATCCTCCTTCGCCATCGTTTCGACCGTGGCGACGCGTGCGACCTGATCCCACGCATGAGCCGCGCGCCGCCGACCGAGCTCGCCGGCGAGCGGCGACGACATCGCGGCAACCTCGTCGAGCAGCTTCGCGCGATCGAGCCAGCGGTGCGAGGCTCCGTACGCATCCGCGAGCGCGTCGAGGATCGCCCATGACGCGGGATGCCGCTCGCGGCCCCTCGCGAGCAGCTCGATCGCATCGTCGACGCGATCGGCGCGGAGCAGCTCGCGTGCGGCACGCACGAGTGGGACCTGGCGCAGGCGCTCGCGCGCGAGCTGCAGATCCAGCTCGGTTGCCGCCTCTGCCTCGCCCGCCGCCACGTGCGCGGCGCGGCGCTGGGCAAGCACGTAATCGTCGTCGGGATCGAGCTCGAGGACTTGCGCCCACAAGCGGCCGAGTCGCTCGGGATCGAGCTCGGCCGCACGCGCCAGCGCGTAGGCGCGCTCGGCAGCGCCGGTCTTCGCGCGCGCCCAGCGAGCGAGCGCGTGCGCGGCGATCGTCGTATCGCCACCGGCGAGCGCGGTGTCCGCGGCGACGCGCATGACGAGCGGGTCCTTCGGCGAGGCCCGCGCGGCGAGCTCGGCGCCGCTGGCAAATGCCGGCTCCTTTGCCCACACCTGCGCGCGCAACGCGAGCGCGGCGGCCGTGAGCGGATCGTCGCCTTCGACGCGCGCCGCGAGATCGACGAGACCCTCGGCGGCACCGTCCTTGTAGCGGAGCGCCTCGAGCGTCGGCGCGAGCCCGTCGGGCCATGACTCGGCGGCGGCGGCAAACCACGCCGGCGCGAGGCTGGTCTCGCCGTGTTGCTGTGCGAGCAAACCGCGCGCGAGCTGTGCCGTCGCACGGAGCTCGGCATCGGGCACGTTCGCGAGCTTCTCGAACGCGGAGCGCTGTGCATCGTGGCCGTCTGCCATCGCGAGCTCGACGTTCGCGAGCAGGACCGCGAGGTCGAGCGGCGATCGCTCGAGCAGCCGATCGATCGCTTCGCGTGCCGCGACGAGGTTGCCGGTCGCGAGCAAGAGGTCGACGTGATGATGCTCGAGTGCGTCGCGCTCGCGCGGGCCGCAGCAGCGTAGCTCGTCGGCGAGGTAGCGCAGTGCCAGCGCCTGCTCGCCGGCCTGGCGCGCCAGCCTGCGCAATGCACGCAGCGCTCGTGCGGAGCTCGCATCCGCCGCGAGCGCCGCTTCGTAATGCGCGCGGGCGCGGTCGAGATCGCCTAGCGCCTCGGCAAGCCGCGCCGCCTCGAGCCGCAGCGACGGCTGATCGACGGTTCCGATCTCCTGCTCGATGTCCGCGAGCACGCCGCTCGACGCGATCGCGTTCGGTGGCAAGACGCTGTCGTTGCCGTCCGTCGCCGGCCGCCGCAACGCCGGCATGCGCATCGAGGCGAGATCGACGATCGGCTCGACATTCGCATCGGGCGTGTTCCATTCGAGCGTCGGTGGGCGCAGCCCGGTCGCATCCTCGGGCGGCGGTGTCACGGCCTGCGTCTCGCCTGTCTTCGCGACGCGCCGCTCTTCCTCCTGCATCTCCGACATCTCGACTTGCACCGTCGTGCTGCCGAACGGATCGCCACTGCTGACCACGGTGCTGCTCTCGAATGGATCCGTCGCAGCGCGCTTCGGTGCGGTCTGCGTCTTCGTCTTGGTCAGCGCCCACGTGCCGCTGGTCTCGGTCGGCGGCTCGGTCGGCACCGGCGTGTTGCGCACACCCGTCGTCTCCTCGTCCACCCGCGACGACAGATCCTTCTGCAGCTGGAGCGCGACCGGATGATCCGGCCGGTACTTGAGCACCGCCTTGACGTCGGCAACCGCCTCGGGTCGATGACCGAGCGCGTGCAACAGCATCGCGCGATCGAGCAACACGCCGATCGTGCGCTCGTCGGCGATCTTCGCCTTCGTGAAGTGCCGCAGGCGCGCGGTCACGACGCCGACCTGTCCGCGGTGATCGCCGCGCTCGCGCAGTACCGCGATCAGCTGGTCGTACTCCTCGGCGGCCGGATCGAGCGCGAGGATCTGGCGATAGATCGTGACCGCGAAGCCGGTGTTCGATGGGCCGTAGACCGAGGCGGCGTCGCGCAGCATGCGCAGCTTGACGTCGCGATCGAAGCTGATCCGGCCGAGCACGTAGCTCGCCTGCGCCCACGTGACATTGTCATCGGCGGCGGTCGCGAGCCGGCGGACCGCATACAGCGCGCGGCGATCCTCCGGTCTCGTCGCGAGCACCTGCGCGATCACGGCGACCGCGGGTTTGATCTGCCCCGCGCGCTCGAGTAGCTCGGCGCGGTCGAGCTCCCAGGCCGCGCGTTGCAAGGGATCGTCGGTCAGCGTCGCGCGTTGCGCGAGCAGATCCGAGCGCGTGACGAGGCGATCGACCGCGGCGATCGGGTCGTTCGTCTCGGGGCCTTCGGTATCGAGCTCGGCGGCGACGATCACGGCCGTCGCATCGTCGGGGGCGATCGTGCGCGCGGCACCGAGCCGCTCGTCGAGCAACGCACCCGTCGACGCGGCCGCCGCACGCAAGAACACGGCCGTGGCGAGCTCGGTGTTCTCGATCGTCTCCGCGAGCTTCGCGTACGCGTTGCCGAGCCTGCGCGCATCCGCTTTCTTCGCGGCGGCCATCGCCGAGCCGTAGAGGCCTGCACATCGCGCGGGGCGCATCTCGCCCGCGTTGCGAAACGAGCGCAGCGCCTGCTCGACGATCGTCGTGACCTCGCCGGTGCCGAGCAGGTGAATCCAGCCACACTCGTCGAGCAAGGCGGCGGCGAGATCGGGATGTGTGGTGCAATTCGCGAGCGCCGTCGTGGCGTCGAGTCGCGGACCGAGGTCGGTGGTCTTCGTGGCGAGATCGCCGAGCGCGAGCGCCGCGAACACGACGGCGACGCCCGGATCCTCGGCGCTCAGCACGTCGCGATAGCGGGCGGCGGCCTCGTCGGGCCGGCCGGCGCGTTCGAGGGTCCACGCGTGCAAGAGATGCGCTTCCGTCGACGGATCGAGCTCGGCGATGCGAGCGCGGGGTGCAACCGCGGCGGCAAAATTGCCGGTGGTCGTGTGACAGCGGGCCGAGCCCTCGAGCGCGATGCGATCGTCGGGCAAGCGGGCGAGCCATTCGTCGTATACCTCGGCGGCTGCGCGCGTATCGGCGAGCTTGACTTCGAGCAGCCACGCCGCTTCGCGCCATGCACCACGCGCGTCGGCGAGCACGCGCGCATCTTCGCGACGCAGCGCGACGAGCTCCGGCCACCGGCTCTCGGCGCGCAAGCTCTCGCCGATCGCTTCGCGCGCGAAGCTGTCCTGCGGATGAAGCTCGAGGAGCCGGCGGTAGTGGTCGGTCGCCTGTTCCGCGAACCGCGATGCGATCGCATGCGCAGCGGCAAGCCGCCCCGGGTCCTTCTCGAGCTTCGTCAGTGCCAGCGCGAGCTCGCCGCGTTCGCCCTCGATGCCGAGCCTGAACAGCGTCGACTCGAGCCGCCACGCGAGCGTGCTGTTGTCCGGATCGCGCTTGAGCTGGCTGCGCTCGAGCTCGCGCACCTGCTCGGTCAGATCGTGGCTCGCCGCGATGCGGATCGCGCGATGGCGGATCGCGGCGCCATCGGCGGCGGTGCGCGCGAGCTCGCGCAGCCGCACGAGCGCGGCCTCTGCGGGGCCTGCGGCATCCTCGAGCTCGATCAACGATTCGAGCAGACCGCGATCGCCGGGGACCACGTCGAGTGCTTCGTTGAGCGCGTCGCGCGCCCAGTCGATCGCCGCCGGCGTCGCGACGTGATACGCGAGCAGCTCGGCCGCCTGGATGTACAGCGCGACCGCTGCCGCGGGCTCGGGCTTCGAGGCCTCGCCGGGCCCGCGCCACGTGCCATGCCGTGCGGCCGTCGCGGCAGACAGGTACGCGTGCGCGAGCTCGAGTGGTTGCGAGGAGGCGAGCGCATCGCACTCGGCGACCGCAGCGAGCTGGATGAAATCGGGCTCTGCGGCCGCCAGCGACGCGAGCAATGCGCGCGCCCGCTGCGCGCTATCACCACCGAGATGCGCGCGTGCACACCAGCCCGACAGCATCGCGAGCCGTCCGCGATCGTCGTCGGCGGCGTGCCAGGCCGCGACCAGCTCGGTCAAGTCGCCATCGCGCTGGAGCTCGGCCGCGAGCTCGATGAGATCCACGAGCACGGCCGGTTCTGCAGGCGAGATCGTCAACGCCTGGCGCAGGTAGTCCCAGGCGCGACCAGGCTCGCTCGTGCGCACGAGCCGCGCCTGCCTGCGGCGCAGCGCGATCAGCTCGCGATCGCGATGTGCTTCCCGCCGCCGACCTTCGACCATCTTCACGAGTGCATCGATGGCGGCGCGCACATCCTCGAGGCTGCCGTGAGCATCCGCGATCCGCAATCGCTCGCGGGCGACGCGCTCGGCCAACGGCGACGCCGCTGCGAGGCGAGCGGCTTCGTCGCAGGGTGCGCGCGCACGCGCGAAGTCTTCGCGAGCCGCGAGCCGCGCTGCCTCGAGCCAGTACGCGATCTTGCGCTCGCTGCGATCGACCGCGACGGCGAGACGCTGCACGACATCGAAGATCGCCGCCGGATCGTTCGTGCGGGCGACGAATCGCTCGAGCGCGAGCAGCACCCGCGTGTCGTTCGGCGCGAGACGCGTCGCTTCCTCGAGCGTGGTGCGCACGCGCTCGTGGGCATCGTTCTCCCGCGCGAGCACCTGCGCGAGCTCGTACAGCAGATCGCTGCGCACCAGATCATCGGTTGCGACGGCCGCTTCCATCTCGACGACGCGCGCGAGGTCGTGCCACGCCTCCTTGCGGTACAGAAGCCGGCGCAGTGCCCAGCGATTCGCAGACATCGCGGGATCGAGCTCGAATGCGCGCTGATAGGCGGCGAGCGCGCGCGCGTCGTCGCGCAACCGGTGCTCGCACAACGCGCCGAGCTCGTACGCGGCCGGCGCGCTCGCGGTTTGCTCGGCGAGCCGAGCGACGCGCGCCTCGGTGATCTCGGGTAACGACGCGATCGCGCGCTCGAGAACCGTCGGCGAATCCGGCAGTCGCTGCTTCCTACCGGGTATCGGCGGGGGCAGCGAGCGTGACGGGCGAGCCCGCTTGTCGTCCGAGGACTCGCTCATGAGCCAAGGTCCACATTCTACCGTGATTACGGCCAGATCTGCTAAGGAGCCACGAGATCGCTCGTGATGCTGGCGATGTCCGGACAGCCACACAGCGCCATGGCCAGATCGAGCTCGCTGCGCAGCACGCCAAGCGCGGCCGCGACGCCCTCGCGCCCGCCGGCGGCGAGGCCCCACAGGATCGGTCGCCCGACGAGCACCGCGCGCGCTCCGAGCGCGATCGCCTTGACGACATCGCTGCCTCGGCGCACGCCACCGTCGACGAACAGCTCCACCCGCCCGCCGACGGCATCCGCGATACGCGGCAAGACATCGATCGTCGCCGGCGCCGCATCGAGCTGGCGACCGCCGTGGTTGGACACCACGATGCCCGATGCGCCGGCGGCGATCGCGCGCTCGGCGTCATCGGCGCGCACGATCCCTTTGACGATCACCGGCAGCTGCGTGACCGAGCGCAGCCAGCTGATCGCGCTCCAGGTGAGCCCGGCGTCGAGCAACTCGGCGAAGTACGCCGCGAGCCCCGAGCCAGCGACCGCCGGTAGTGCCGCGTAACCCGCCGCCGTGAGGTTCTCGATCGTGAGATGTGCCGGCAGCGTGAAGCGATTCTTGACGTCGCGTTCGCGGCGGCCGAGTAACGGCGCGTCGACCGTCACGACGAGCGCGGTGCAGCCGGCGGCCTCGACGCGCCGGATCAGCGCCTCGGTCGCGCCGCGATCCTTGTAGACGTAGAGCTGGAACCACACCGGGCCGGTCGCCGCGGCCACGACTTCTTCGACGGCCGTGTTCGACAGTGTCGACAGCACGAAGACCGTGCCCGCGTCACCTGCGCCGCGGACGCTCGCGAGCTCGCCGTCGTCGTGCGCGAGCCGGTGGAACGCCGTCGGTGCGACGAGGATGGGCATCGCGACCGGCGCTCCGAGCACGGTCGTGCCGAGCTCGCGCCGCGCGACATCGACGAGCACGCGATAATGCAGCGCGATCTGCGCAAACGCGTCGGCGTTGCGGCGCACGCAGCGTTCGTCGTCGGCGCCGCTCGCGTAGTAGTCCCACGCGAGCTGCGAGAGCTTCTCTCGTGCGCGCGCCTCGAGGTCGGACAGGTTCAGTGGCTCCATCAGCGCTGGTGCGGCTCGACCTTGACGTCGACGGAGAGCGTCTCGCCGCCGCCACCGACGAAGATCGTGCCGCTCGTCGGCGTGGCGTCGAGATAGTTGCGGCCGACGGCGACGCGAATGTGCTCGGTCTGCGTGAGGATGCCGTTCGTCGGATCGAAGCCCTTCCAGCCGGACTGCGGCAGGTACAGCTGCACCCACGCATGCGATGCCTCGCTCTGCGCCTGGTTGACCGCCTTGGGGCCCGTGTAGATGTAGCCGCACACGTACCGCGCGGGCACGCCGAGCAGGCGGGCGAGGCAGATCATGAGGTTCGTGAAGTCCTGGCACACGCCGCGGCGGTTGACGTAGACCTCGAACGGCGTCGTGAACACCGTCGTCGAGCCTTGCAGGTACTGGTACTCGGTGTAGATCGTGTGGTTGATGTCGAGCAGCGTGTCGAGCAAGTCGTAGTCGTTGCGCTTGACGAAGCTCATCGCGTATTCGGCGAGCTCGGCGAGCTCGGTCTCGGGCAGCTCGACGGGCAAGAGGAACGGATCGAGCACCTGGCGCTGCCACGGCATCCACACGAGCGGGATCGTCGAGCGCACCTTGAGCGGCCCGAAGCCGATCGGATCGACATCGAGCACCTCGACGGTGCTCTTCGCTTCGATCACGAGCTCGGTGAACGGCGACTCGACGGTGATGCGGCGCACGCGATTGCCGAACACGTCCTCGTAGTCGCGTACGGTGCCCTGCACGGATATGGTCAGCGAGTGCGAGTGGAGATGCTGCACGCGATCCTGCACCGGCGTCAGGCGCAGGATGTGCTGCGAGTGCTCGATCGCCTGCGCGTAGCGATAGATCGTCTTGTGCACGATGTCGTACGTGCGCGGTTCGGCGCGCGCGGGCAAACGCTTCGTGCGTGGCGTCTCGATGCCCCCGCCGGTCGAGCGCTCCGCGATCACGGCACCCTCGCGCACCACGAGCAGCTGACCGGGTGCGAGTTGCCTCCACGTCAGCGCGCGCTCCGCATCACCCTCGCGCGGGTGTTGCGGCTCGGTGCACACGACCACGCCCTTGCGAGCCTTCGCGCCGCGGCGCGTGAGATCGACCGCGAGATCGTCGTCGCCGAACGCGATCACGTCGTAGGGAGGTGCGAGCTGGCCGAGCCAGAGCGGCACGCCGCGGCGATCGGCGTGCACGAGCAGGTCGCGGCCGTCGGTGAGGCACATCGAGAGGCCACCGAGCTCGTTGAGCTCGGCGAGCCAGCCGACCATCACGTCGAGATCGACCTCGGCGAGGTTGCGCCAGTTGCGCTCGACGCACTTGTTGAGCAGCTGGCAGAACAGCTGCTCGGTATCCGTCGAGCCGATCGGCTCGAACGGACCGGCGTGCTCGGGCAACTTCGCATCGAGGCTGCCGGCATGCGCCATCAGCCAGTCGCGGCGGCCCCACGCACGCGCGAATGGCTGCGTGTTCGCATCCGATAACGCACCCCACGTCGCACGACGGATGTGGAGCACGAACAGCGACGATGCGACCTGCTCCCACGCGAGCGCGAGCTGGCTGCGGATCGAGCCTTGTGGCGGTGCGGGTTCCTTGAGAATCGCGGCCGACGGCTCGCCGGCCGGGTAATAGCCGAGGCCCCAGCCATCGGGCAGCGTGCGTCCGGCTGCGAGGCAATGCAGCGTGAACGATGGTGCGAGCTCGCCCTCGAACGACATCGCGAGCAAGTTCGGCATCGCGCGGTCACTCTAGCATGCGCCGAGAAGCTCTCTACCGAGCGTGCTGCCGATCGCCACGACCTCGTCGACGACGTGCGTGAGCAGATCGTGCACGCCGCGGCCGTCGAGAGATTCGCGCTGGCGTTCGTCGACCCACGTGTCGAGCACGCGCAGTCGTTCGAGCGCGACGCCGCCGGGCAGATCGTGACTGTCGGGCGGCCGGATCGCGCACAGCCGGTCGTACGCCGAGTGCACGCAGTACGCGATCGAGCGCGGGAATGCACTCTCGGAGATCAAGAACCGCGCGACGGCCTGGCTGCTGATGCGGCCACCGGCGCGCTTGAGGTACGCCTCCGAGCCCGACAGCGCGCGGAGCAGCGACAGCCACAGTGCGGTCTCGACGATCTCGTGCCGCCGCGGCAGGTTCGTGAAGGCGTGGTGGTGAACGTCGAGGATGCGCGCGGTCTGGCTCACGCGCTCGAGCAGCACGCCGAGCCACACGAAGTCGAGCGGCTCGTCATGCAGCATCGTCGAGCGCAAGAGACCAAGCGTGAGCTGGGTCGAGCGCCGCACGTGCTGGTAGAACGCCTCGCGGTGGTGCGTGTACTGCGCGGCGGCCTCGCGGCTGCCATGCCACAGATGCAGCTCGTTGATCGCTTCCCAAGCCTCGAGCGATAGCACCTCGCGGATCGAGCGCGCGTTCCACCGTGCACCGGTGATCGAGCGCGCGATCGACACGCCGTTCGCCTCGTCGAGCACCATGAAGCGCTGGACGACCTCGCCATCTCCCCATGCGGCGTGATCGTCGGCGCCGTCGGCGACGCGCGTGCGAAACGCCTCCTCTTCGCCCGACACCACGACGACCGGCCGCCACACCTGCGCGTTCGGCAGCTCGGCGTCGAGCGCCAGGCTCGCGGTCGCCGACAGCAGGCGCGCCGTCGACTCGGCGCGCTCGACGTAGCGCCCGAACCAGAAGCAATGATCGGCGACGCGCGAGATCACGTGGTCTCCTTGAGCACCCAGGTGTCCTTGCTGCCGCCGCCCTGCGACGAGTTGACGACGTAGCTGCCCGCGACGAGCGCGACGCGCGTCAGCCCGCCGGGCAACACCCACGGTCCTTCGCGCGACGTCAGGATGTACGGCCGCAGATCGACGCGCCGCGGCTCGACCACATTGCGCTCGCCGATCCACGTCGGGCAGCTCGACAGCTCGATGCGATGTTGCGCGATGTAACGGCGCGGCTCGGCCGTGATCCTGCGGCGAAACTCGTCGCGTTGCTCGGCGGTCGACTGCGGGCCCATCAACATGCCGTAGCCGCCGGCTTCGTCCACGGCCTTGACGACGAGCTCGCCGAGATGCTCGAGCACGTACCGGCGATCGTCATCGCGCAGGCATACGTACGTCGGCACTTGATCGAGCAGCGGCTCCTCGCCGAGATAGAACTGCACCATCGCGGGCACGAATGGATAGATCGCCTTGTCATCGGCGACGCCGTTGCCGGGCGCGTTCGCGAGCGCCACGTTACCGGCCGCATACGCGCGCATGAGGCCGGGAACACCGAGCACGCTGTCGGGCCGGAACACCTCGGGGTCGAGGAACGTCTCGTCGGTGCGGCGGTAGATCACGTCGACGCGGCGCGGCCCGCGCGTGGTGCGGCAGAACACCTTGTCCTGATCGACGAACAGATCGGGCGCCTGCACGAGCTCGAGGCCCATCGTGCGCGCGAGGAAGCTGTGCTCGAAGTACGCCGAGTTGTACGGACCCGGCGTGAGCACGACGGCATTGGTGTCGCCGGGCGAGACCGAGCGCAGCGTCTCGCACAGCCGGGTCGGATAATGATCGACGCGACGCACGCGCGCGGCATCGAACACCCGCGGGAACATGCGCTTCGAGATCTGGCGATTCTCGAGCACGTACGACACGCCCGACGGGGTGCGCAGGTTGTCCTCGAGCACGCGCCACGTTCCCGCCGGATCGCGGATCAGATCGACGCCGCTGATGTGGATCCGCACGCCGCCCGGCGGCCGCACGCCGCGCAGCATCGGCCGATAACCCGCGGCGCCGAGCACGAGCTCCGCCGGCACGATGTTCGCGGCGAGGATCTTCTGCTCGCCGTACACGTCGTCGA
>Ga0070689_100002688_pt1 | contig 11650 bp, 6 predicted proteins | sample KBSS23HmetaG_FD_64669 | JGI IMG/M metagenome (GOLD analysis project Ga0070689, IMG submission 64669) | Switchgrass rhizosphere microbial communities from Kellogg Biological Station, Michigan, USA - KBS S2-3H metaG | ecosystem: Host-associated > Plants > Roots > Rhizosphere ... | reverse complement strand
GGGATAAAGATGGTCCCAGAACTGTTCGCACAGCCCGGCCAGTAGTCTCAGTCCGTTCGTCACGCCGGCGAACCCGTGCAGGTGCAGCCATGCTTCGAGCAACCAGCCCGCAATCTGTAGATCTTTGGTTCGCTTCGTGAGCGCGTCAACGCAGATGGTCTCGGCCGTGGTCCACTCGGCGCGTTTCAACGTCGACTTGTAGATGCCCTGGCTGAGACTCGGATCGTCTTCGCGGCGCGCGTCGGCAATGCGATCGTAGGTTCCCTGGTAGCGTAGTGACTCACCGGCCGGGTTAGCGCCGGGGATCGGTTGGAGCAAGTCTTGAACGTCGATCTGATGTGATGAAGTGAGAACGTTCATTTTCAGTGTTCCTGTAGATTTGTGTCACCCAGACTTACGGACAACGAGGGAACGGGCGGAGCTTTCTTCGGAAAGCACGGAATCATCAACGGGTCCTGCTTGTTCGCGGCCATCAAACTCATCCGCATGAATACGTCGGCGTTGGCGCTCTTCAACTCCGAACGCTGGTCTGCCCTGGCCGCAGGATCCGGATCGGTTCTTACTGAGAATTTGAGTGTGTAAGGATCGGAGTCGAGGCCTTGATCGCACTCCGCCGGTGTGCCCGCGCGTTTCAGCATCGAGCCGTGTTTGAGTAAAAACGTGAAGAGCGACCAGCGATCGTTGTACTCAAAAACCGCGACTCGATCCTTTACCTTGACTGCGGCCGGAGTCGCGCTCGTCACCGGTACTGTGGGCGAGTCGTTGGCCCAGCGCAGCGTCAGACGCACGGGATCACCGAAGATCCAACGGCCGTTGAGATCGTCGCTGAGATAGCTAAACTTCTTCTTCCCGACGTCGAGTTTCCAATCGATGATCTGATTGGCGCCGATTTCTTCCTCTCGATTGACACGAAACTGAATGCCGAAATCGAGCATCGGGCCCTGCTTCTTTTCCAAAAACGGAGCAAAGAACTCGCGCACCCGCGCCATCTGATCGAGAAACTCGATTGCGCCAGCCGGCGTGGCGCCGAAGTCAGAGCTGCGAGCGAGTGCTTCACGCGCCGCTTTCTCCTTCGCATCAAACAGCTTGTAGAATTTCATCAACTCCCACGGATCGAGGTCAGGAAAGTCAGGCCGCGTTCCGAGATCGGTAAACGGGAAGCCGCCGCTAAGGCTCTGGTTGAACGACTCCTCAATTTCCCGATAGTTGCCCAGCGCGGTGATCAGATCGTTGACGCGCTTGATGCGCGCGAGCTCGGTGCAGCGGCGATAGAACTGCAAGCGCAAGCCATTGCGAATCCGCAGAAAGTAATCGCGCGATGAGTCGCTCGGGAGGCGGACTGTTCCGGAACAACTATCGATATTCACCTTGTCCATGTCGGTGAGGATGAACGTCTCCAGCGAACCGATCGGATTGCCCGGAAGTTTGTTGTCAAACGCGTCGAGGTCGGTAAGTATCTCGTTCCAATCAAACGAGCCCGGTTCGGTGTGGATGTTGTGCGACGCCGAGAACGTCAACACCGGCACCGCCAGATCGCGAGCGAGAAACGCGATGTTTTTGCGTTGCAGCGCGAGATAAGCGTTCAGGTCTTCGGCGCTCGCGAGATCGTAGGCAACGTAGGCAACAGGCAGGTTTCCGTACCACCACGAGAAATCGCGGTTCTTCATCGAATAGAACTGTTGCCCCACGAATTCACGTTGAATGCCTCGCAGCAAGTAGGCGACCTGGCCCGATAACGCGCTGCGCAACTCTCCGTCGATTCCAAGCGTCGCTGAAACTTGCAACACCCGCGACAGCGTGGGTTGCACTTCCTGGAGGTTCTTGATTTCGGTGATCAGGCTCGAGCGCAACGCAGAACCTTCGGTCGCCGGCGCCAGCGCCTGGTACTTGCGCGCCTGCCGAAACAGTCTGCTCATCCTCGTCTTCAGACGCGTTCGCGCCGCCTGCTTGACCGAGTTGTCGAGATATTCGGCGTTCTCGTACGACTTCGACGCCACAAAGTCTTCATACTGATCGTACAAAGCGAGCGACTGTTGCAGGGCTTCCTGATCCCAAACGAGCACGCGTCTTACGTAATGTTGATAGCGAGGTTGTTCCTGAGGAAGTGACAACGACGTCTCGTAGTCGGCGGGCTCTTGCGCCATGAACTCCTCGCGCCGCAGATCCTGGAGAGCTTTTCTCAGCTCGCCGAGGCCGGTCGAAAGCGTCATGCCGTGGAAGGGCGAGTGAGGATCGAAAACATAGGTCGATAGCCATGTGTACTCGGGCCGGCTAAGCAACGCTTCAGTCTCGGCGATGTCGTTGAGGTGCCCGTACGTAACGCCTTTCTGATTGAACGATGCGGCGTAGAAATCTTCGATCAGATCGCTAACGCGAGTGGCACTTTCTTTGTAAAAGCGCGCGGAGTCGATTGGCCTTCCCTGTGCCTCAAACATTGCATGGTCATAGAGATGATTGTTTTTGTCGAAGTTGGCCGGTAATGGCGTGTGGCCCAGGTACGTGATGAGCTGGCGCAACCCATTGAGGGAATCAGGATCTTTGCCGACGAGGCGATTGTAACGTTCAAGGTTAATGCGAAAATCGCCCAGCTCCTCAACGTAGAGGCTCAACTGGAAGTCTGACGCGACGTGTGATGATGAAGCGCCGGCGGTTTCAACCGCCTCCGCTGCATCATCTTCCTCGGCCTTCGCATGCTTGGGATGTGCGCTCAGGAGACTTTTTGCTCGTTGCGACATATCAAGCCGCAACGATTCAAAGATGACGAACTTGAAAACGGCCGCGATGGAGGTTTCGAGCCGTTGGTTGATACCGCTAAACCAGGAGCTGGGAATGAACACAGAACCCATTCTTCTGACATTCATATTGGCCATACCCGTGAGCAGTCTTGTTGCTCCGCCTTCAAGCAACTGCTCTCTACGGTTAAGCCAGCCGTCGGACATGTCTGTCTCACCCGAACGTTTTCTCGCCAGGCGGTAGGTTTCGATTGTTTTCAGATCATTTTCTTCTTCCGCCAGAAAGCGATAAAGATCTTCTTCTTCCCTGACCAGGCGGTTGTAACTGGTGGCGAGCCCGCCTCCTCCAATTATCAGAATCAACAACGAAAGCACCTGCGCGGCCAGCACGGTGCGATTACGTGAGAGGGCAATACGGCGGATTGGTTGGGCCAACGATGATTCGCCGAAGATCTTTTCCTTGAAGAGATCAGAGAGGAAGATCGGCTTTCTCTGGGACGCAGTGGACGTAAAGGTTTGCAGCGTGGAGATATCAGCCGGATCAGCGAGCAACTCTCCTGACGGCGCCGGCTGAAGCAAAGCGTTAGTCTCTACCTCTCCCTCGCCGCAGAAGTAGAGACCGCGAAAGATGTACGACTCGTGATACGCGCTTTGTTTGAAGAGGCAGTCGAGATAGACGTTCATCGATTCGCGCATTGACTGGATTGTCGAGGGAAATAGAAACAGATCGTCAGCGTCTTCGATCTCATCGCGCTCGGCGAAGATCTCAAACTGTAGCCACGAAAGATGTTTGTGAAGACTTTCAAAAGCCTGCGTCACGAATTCCGGTTTGTAAGCAGTCTCAACCGTTGACGGATTTGACCAGCCAAACATCTGCGTATGAAGTTTTTGCGGAAGCTGCCGGCAGAAACTGGTGAAGCCCGTGATCTCGTCACACTTCGTTACGACAACGTAAACCGGCAAACGCATGCCGAGAATCCTTTGCGCTTGCCATAGTTTCTTGTAAAGACAGTTTGCCTTTTGCTCGAGCTCGGAGCGGCGGGTGTGAGTCAACTCAGCATCGTCGACGAGATCCGTACACGGAATCGCGAGGACCAAACCGTCGAGCGGCCGCTGCGGCCGGTGCTTTTGCAACAACCGCATGATCGTGTTCCAGCCGCGGTGACTGGCCGTTCCGTCGGGGCGCAGCACGAAGTCGCCTGCGACATCGAGCACGACTCCGTCGTCGAAGAAATACCAATTCAACTGGCGGTCGTTTTTGTCGATCTGATCTTTGACTGAGACGTTGAGACCATTGAAGTCGAGCAGCGAGGTCTTTCCGGATTTCGATTCGCCGGCCAACAGGTACCAGGGCGCGCGATACCGGTAATCGCGCCCTGTGACATAAGTCTTGAGCACTCGCAGCGCGCGGCGGAAAGAGGTGCGGAGCTGTACGTTTGACGTGTGTTGCAGGAATTCGACGCCGGATGGTTCTTTCGTATCCGTGTCCGCCTTAACAGTTGCGTCTGGCACAAACGCGACTTTGCGCGAACGCCTGATCACGAGATAGAGGAAGAGCGCAGTGCCCACCAGCAGCAGGAGAATCGCAATCAATATCAGTAATACGTTAATGACCATTTAGTTAGTGGGTGGGATCTGGTCCAACCGTTTCTCCGTCTCAACGATCTCGTTATTGACGCGCTCCAGTCGTGAAGTCAGGCGCAGCCAGACTCCGTGTGAAGCAGCCAGGTAAATCACCATCACGAAACCGAGAACAGCCAACCACACTCGTGGATTGGTCAGTTTTTTCCGCTTCTCTTTTCTGAGATTGGAAACGTAGCTGTCAGGAAACGCGACTTTCGCATCGCTCGTCAGATCAGGAGGCTGGCGAAAGACAAAAGTGAATAGTTCGTGCCGGTAGCGACGCAGCTTGCCCTGGTCGTTTAGTCCGTGATACTTGCCGCGAAAACCGAGCGACAAAGCGCTGAGATAGATTGCAGCCAAACTCCTGTCCGCTGGATCGCGCTCGCGCAACAGGTGGTCCAACTTTTCGAAGAACATCTCGCCGGCGACGTGAGACTGAAAGAGCGTCGATTCGAGCAGGTTTGACGTCCACGCGCGCCGTCCTTCCCAGTTGAGATGAATGAAGACGTCGTCCGCGAAAGCAGCCATCACATACTGTGCTTCGAAGTAGTTGTCAGTCGGCTTTCCGGCAGTGCGTAGAATCTGGACCGCATTGCGACGAAACAATGTGATCATGTTTTGCCAGACTAAAAGAGTGAGCTTCGTTTGTTCGGTTGAAGGTTCGAGGGCCGAATCAAGGGAGCCGCGAACGGCGAGCGATGTGATCTTTTCACTTCCCGACAAAGTCTCGAGCATCGCGGTATCGACGATCGGAAGTTTGCCGGTTACGTTTCCGATTGCACTGTGACCATTGCCGTCCGCGACCGTTTCCTGCAGCACGACATTGACCGCCGACATGCCGCCGCTGGTCTTTATCAGTTGCTTGAGTCGAATGACTTCGGTGTAGAAGTCGCGAAACTGTGTGAGCAAAAATGATTCGTCTGCGTGGATAGCTGTCATCGAAAGATCTCTAATGGGCAAGTCGGAAGTTCTTGGGAGACAGATCTAACCTGGGTAAGTGTTGCTTGAGCGCGGTGTTTAGTTATCCATCACGTACAGGACAATCTCGCGAGGTCGAGGTCCCTCGCGGTTGACGATTTGCAGTAGTTTGTCTGGTTGGACAAAACTCTCGTCCACACTTAATGAAAACAGCGAAACTCCTCTTGCAGTTGCGATGTCTCCAACTCGTTCGGCATGTTTACGGCCAGCCCCCCTGACTCGATTAGCTCTCAAAACCTCAATCGTGCTCTGTGACCCGATCAAGCAGCTTTCCCCCCAGCGCACGACTTCATCGTCGGACATTCCGCGCTCACCTTTCAGACCAAGCGCCAGCTTCTTCTTCATCCAGGTGCTGTCAAAGCGAAGCTCGTAAGCACCTTCGCGATACTCAAACATGTGGGTCTTATAGGTGACTGGAACGCCCTGGTCCATCGCGCGATCGATGAAATCCAGGACCGGTTGGAAAGTTGAATACAGGTCGTTGTGATTGTATGGATCGAAAGACGGTGGAACCATCTCCGTTCCCAACACTGACAGTTGTCCGGCCATGCCGCACAAGGCAACGTAGACCTGGTACGGGTGCGCGCAGCCGGTTTGCAGCACTGCTTCAAAGCGTGGCAAGGCGCCGACAAGACTAAGCATCAGAGTTCTAATGCCCGCCTCATTGCCGAAACGGCTCTGGTCGGCCGGGTTCCTCGCTTCGTCGGCAACATACATCGCTCGTTTCCGCACGCGTTGCGCGATGTCTGAACACATCTCGCCCAAACGATAAGCAGCCGCGGATGAAGTGTCGCCGTCAGTTGCTTTGACCGGGACGCCCAGCAGCGGCGGAATGAACTTGTCGTCGAGCGCGTAAGAAGAATCTCGATAGACCACGCGCGCGAGCGGGAATCCGACGTAATCGTTCGGCAGCTTCGCGCCGGCGTGCAGCGTGAGCCGCGGTTTCAGCCGGTGAATCGGACGCGCTTTTGCCGCGGATATCTCGTCGGCAACCGGATCGCCTTTGAATGATTCGTACCTGGGCGAGCTGCCGTTTGAATTTCCGTTCTGACTGGAGGCGACGGCGATATAGACCAGCGCGCCGCGTTCGTCAATCTGTTCCGATTGTTTCGTGAGATCGATTTCGAGTACGCCGTCGCGCTCTGCATCATGCAGACCGTGAACGACTACCAATCCATCCGGCATGACCGCCTCAAACTCGAGAATACGCAGCTTTCCGGCCGGCAGGCTGATCAGGTGATGCTTGAATCTCCGAACTCCCCAGCAGAACGGCGAAATCAGAGAGGTCCCATATTGGACCAGTGCCTCGTGTCGAGACGACAGTTGCTGAAAATGTTGGGGCGTTAATAGCAGACCTTCATGCCATTGAATCGCGTCGGGTATTTCGTAAGCGTTCATAACTACTTTGAGGGGGCGCAGGGCTTGGCTACTTCTTTGAGTGATTGGACGCAAAGGTTGTCTTCGCCAAGCGTAACTAAAATTCCTTTGCGTGGATCTATCGGGGCTCGATGTGCTCCCGCGTTGAAGTAATTGGCGAAGATCACCCCACCGACGACTTCAAATTTCACTGTCACAAGATCGACTTTGACCTGTTGGCCGGGCACCCACTCCCACCGTCCCGCGGCGAGTCCGGTCTCTTTGGGATAATCGAGCTCGAACTGGTGACGCTTTTCGAACCATTCACTGGCCGGCATCTTCATCAATTCCTGCAACAGTTTCTTGTTCGAAACGAGCACCAGATCGACGGCGATGGGGTTATTGTTGTTGGCCTTCGGAGATACATGGACTTTGACGTCGAGCTTGCTCTCTCCCGAGGTGCCGGGGATCTTTTTCGGTATCTTGACCTTTGGACATGCGGTAAGAAACATCAGTGCGACGAATCCGCCCGCGGCAAGCAGAAGCGACCGCCTAAACGAGTGCCCATTTTGCATGCTCGTCAGAAACCTCACAGAGACAGGGACTGAAAAAGGACTAAGGAAGCTGAGGTTGTTGTTAAGTGAGAGACGGGGTTAAAGAGAAAGCGGGAACAGTTGGCGAGTCGTCTCTAGCTTAAGTGCTAACAGGAACAACAGTATCGGGCCTGTCAGCTTCCGCACGATTTTGTGACCTGCGTGGTCTTCTCGCGAAATCGCAGTCAAACCACGCGCTATCGCGGAGTCTACAGCCCGTGACAAAACTGTGTCAACAAGTTTTTACGAGATGTCTTAACAAATTCGCGTCGGACGAAGTCGCTCGCCCGCTCGGGGCTTTGCGCAAAAGTCATTTGTCGTTGCACGCCGCGGCTTCGCCGCCGGATGTGAGATACCGTCTTAAGATCAAGGGCCGATTCTGAAACTTGACTCAATCAACTCCGGCTTCGCCGCTGTCGTTGCACGCCGCGGCTTCGCCGCCTGATGTGAGATACCGTCTTGAAGGTCAAGGAGCCGATCCTGAAACTTGACCCCATCTACTCCGGCTTCGCCGCCGGATGTGAGGCGGGGCTTTGCCCCGCCGTCCATTCTAGCTATTCAAATTTGGGCTACGCCCTCGGTCCGGGCTTTGCCCAGCAATTCAGGGCCTCAGGCCCGCACCAGGGGCATAGCCCCAAAAATATTTTATGCTACCGGCGCGGCATAGCCGCGCCTCACATCCGGCGGCAAAGCCGAAGTGAGTGAGTCAAATTTCGGGATTGGCTCTTGATTTTCAAGACGGTATCTCACATCAGGCGGCGAAGCCGCAACGTTCCACGAAAAAGAACTTTTTGTGCAAAGCCTCGCTCGCGGAGTGGATAAAACGATCCTTCCGCGCGTGGACAAAAATGTCCACTTCAGTGCTACTTCAAAACTAACACCTCCGATTTCCTCGGAAAATCAGCGACGAGTAGCTGGTATGACGGTTGCCCCGTCCGTCGTCGCAGCTTGCAGTAAGTGCCGGTCGATTAACGCCGCATCGTCCGGAGTTTGCGAATTATTTCCTGAGGATCTGTGTGCCTGATTTCAACGTCATCGCAGACGTATCGCTCACGCTTCAGAACGTGCTGACTGACGCGCTCAGCATACTGCTACCGGCGCCGCCGCCGGTGGCGCAGGTCCATGATTTACAGGGAAGCATTCCAACATCGCCGGCAACACTCACGCTGTTTTTGTTTGACGTCATCGAAGACCCAAGCGCTCGTAACCGGACGCGAGTCAGAGATGTAGTGCCACCGGACGTAATCATCAGGAAGCCGCCCCTGGCGCTGTTGCTGCGATATCTGATGACCCCGTGGAGTGGTGACCGGTCGACGGACCATCAAATTCTCGGACGCGTAATGCAGACCCTTTACGACGGAGCAATCATCAGTGGACCACAGCTCGCCGGTGGCCTGGCGGGCAGCGATCAAGCACTGAAGATCACTCCGGCAATGTTGACGCTCGACGAGCGTTCGCGAGTCTGGTTTTCAGTGCAGAAGCCGTACCACCTCTCCGTTGCGTACGAAGTCAGAGTGGTGAATATCGATCCTGATGTTGCCGATCGCCGGCGTCCGGTCGCTGCGCGGCAGCTCGATTACGAAGAAGTGGACCAGCAACCATGATCGTGAGAAAGCCGCTTTCCGGCGAAAGGTGGATGCTTTACAGCCCGATCGGGTTACGTCTCCTTGACGACATCACCGGGAAGAATCCCTTTGGTCCAATAACGGCCTTTCTCGATCGTCAGACTCCGTCGGGAGGTTGGTTCGACACAAAGATAAAAGCTGTGATGACACCAAGCGGCTACATAACTTATCCGGGCCTGGAACGTCACCCCGAAATCATTGGTGGACCACGACGTTATCGTTGCCGGATCGAGGCGCAGTTTTATGAGCCGCTCTATCGCGCGAATGTAGACGGTGTTGAATTCGATGCGTTCCCTTACAACGACACCAATCCGCCGGCAAACTTTCCGCTCCCACCAAATCTGCCCTTGCCACAGGATGTCGTGTTGACACCTGCGAGTGCTTATCCGTTTCCCGCAAACGTGCCTGTGCTGCGTGGCCGCACAGTCGATATCAACGGTGACGAAGTGGCTGACGTGATCGTCAGCCAGGGAGTACAGGAGCGCGTGCTCACCGATCAGCGCGGCGTTTTTGCATTGCCGCTGCGCTGGGTGACGCCAAACGTGCCGGTTTTCATAGATGCTACCCATCCGCGCACGGGCCGGACGGGAACAATACCCATCACGATTCCTCAGGATCTGGGAGTAAACCACGACATTCAAATCAATTGAGAGGACGAAGCCATGCCTGAATATCTGAGCCCCGGTGTTTATGTCGAAGAAATCGACGCTGGCGCAAAACCAATTGAAGGTGTCAGCACTAGTACGTGCGGCGCCATAGGAATCACGGCCCGTGGGCCGACGACCGGCAAGCCGGAGCTCGTAACGAGCTTTCTTGACTTCGAGCGCAAGTTTGGCGGCTTGCTGCCTGAGCCGGCGCCGGCGCTGGTTACTCAGTGGGGGTCTCGCGCTAACCCCGAAGGCGGAAGGTGGTGGCAATTCCCACTTTCTGTAAAAGGCTTTTTCGATAACAGCGGACAGCGCCTCTATGTCAAACGCGTCTTCAGCAACGATGCTACTACCGCGTCACTCGCACTTCAGCGTGGTCTGATCTCCGAGATCATTCGCGACGCCGACGTGGGCGCGAATAGTTTGCGCTTGCGTCACACGATCGGCATAGCCAATGGCACGGTCGTTCGATTGTTTGTCGACGGCACGAACGTCGGGAATTTCACCGTCAACAGTTACACCACGACCAATGAGGTAACACTCAACAATCCGATCGCTCAGGCCGTAGTGACCGGGCGCGACTTTGTCGAGATCATTGCTCGCACAGCCGCGCCGGCTCCTCCACCCGACGTCTCCCTGACAGTGCGCGCGAAAGCCTCCGGAGACTGGGGCGGAAATGCAGTTGACCCCACCGGTATCGCTGCCGGAAACGGTTTGCGTGTTCGCGTTAGGCCCGTCGCCGGAGCGTCGTTGCGAATGCTCGCGACTACTGGAGCCGCCGGCAATCCCGCATCAACCACAGTCGCCGTTCAGGCCAACGCCGGAGACGCAACCATTCAGGTAGGGAGCCGGACCGGCTTCAACGTCAACGATCAGGTTGAGATCGACGGCAATAACTACACGATCACTGCCATCAGGAATCCGGGGAGTTACGACATTGCTCCAGCCGCTCCCCCCGCCGGTTTTGCCGACGGTGATGCGATCACGGAAGGTGTCCAGCCACGCGGAACAGTTGATGGCGCGGTGGCCCCGGGTGGAACGAACGTTGTAGCCACGGACGTGATCGGTCTCGCGAACGCAGACGTCGTCACAATCAACGGAAACAATTTTACCGTTTCCAACCTTACGCCAAGCACCGACTTCTTTTTCACGCTGAACAATCCGGTGCCGCCGGCCGCCACATGGCCTGCTGGAACCGCCGTCAGGCGCAGGCGCGCGGTGATCGATCCGGCAAACCTGAACATCATCAATCTTCAGAACGCGGCGCAACTTTATACCGGCGCGATTCTCGAATTGGATTCCGGAACTCAGAAGGAAGTCATTACCGTCGACTCAATCGCCGGCGACGCCGTGACGCTGTCGGCCAATGCCGCCGCGAACAGGTATTTCCAGGATATGCGGGCGCGGTTGATTGAAGGTGAACTGACTGTCCAATACAGGCGCGAACACATCATTGTCGAAGAGGAGACCTTCTCGAACCTTCGCTTCGTGGATGACGGTGGTCCAAATTACATCGTTCGCCGCGTCACCAACGAATCGGAGTTAGTCGATCTCGTTGGCGGCGCCGACTTTGCCGGTGCGGTCAGTACACTTCCTGAACTGCCGATCATTCCCGCGCCGGCTCTCGGACCGGTGAGGTTCTGGGGAGATCTAACTGGTGGCGCCGACCGCCTCGATACGCTCACCCCGGACGACTTTGTCGGCGTTGAAGGCGGCAGTGAAGCTTCCACGGGTATCCAGGCGCTCGAGTTCATCGACGAGATCTCGATTGCCCTGGCGCCCGGCATGTGGTCTCAGTCAGTTCAGTCGGCGCTGATCATCCATTGCGAAACACTTAAAGATCGTTTCGCAATCATCGATCCGCCTGATGGGCTCGATATCGAAGGGATACGCGAGTTTCGCGAGCCGATCGACACGAAGTACGCGGCGCTTTATTACCCGTGGCTCGTGGTGCGTGATCCGTTGTTGAAGCGCGACGTTAATCTCGCGCCGTCGGGACACATGGCCGGCATCTACGCGCGGGTCGACGTCGAGCGTGGGGTTCACAAGGCACCCGCGAACGAAGTCGTGCGCGGCATTCGCTTCAGGAATGGATT
>Ga0070689_100002687_pt1 | contig 11654 bp, 7 predicted proteins | sample KBSS23HmetaG_FD_64669 | JGI IMG/M metagenome (GOLD analysis project Ga0070689, IMG submission 64669) | Switchgrass rhizosphere microbial communities from Kellogg Biological Station, Michigan, USA - KBS S2-3H metaG | ecosystem: Host-associated > Plants > Roots > Rhizosphere ... | reverse complement strand
AGTTTTTTCATGGCGATGCAGGCGCTGGCGGCGCACAAACTCCGCTCCGCGCTGACGCTGCTGGGCGTGATGGTGGGCGTCTTCTCCATCATCATCGTGATGACCGCCATGCGCGTCTTGCAAAGCAACATCGAGGCGGGCATGAGCGAACTGGGCGCCAACACGTTCACCGTCGAAAAGTGGCCGGCGATTTCCTTTGAAGGACCGAAGGGCTGGGAGAAATATCGCCGCCGGAAAAACCTCACGCTCCAGGCCGTGATACAGTTACGCGAACAGGCGACGCTCGCCCGGAGCGTCAGCGCCGAGACCTGGCTGGAGTCCGGCGAAGCCGCTTCGCGCTACACCACGACCAACCCGGACATCTCCATGACCGGCGTGATGCCGGACACCTTTGCCGCCAGGAACTGGATCATTGAGGAGGGCCGCGCCATTCTCGCCGCCGACCTGGACAGCGCGCGCAACGTTTGTGTGCTCGGCAACAGTCTTAAGAAAAAACTCTTCCCCTTTGGCGGCTCGCCCCTGGGCGAAGCGGTGAAATTTCACGGCATCAACTATACGGTGGTTGGCTACCTCGAAGCCAAGGGTGCCATGTTCGGCGCGCAGGACAATTTCCTGGCTATCCCCCTCACGACCGGCCTCAACCGTTTTGGCAGCGAGTGGCGCAGCCTGGCGATCTACGTGCAGACGTCGGGCGCGCCTGCTTATGAGGACACCGTCGAGCAGGTCCGCGGCGCGTTGCGCACGATTCGCAAAGTCCCGCCGGGAGCGGAGGACGATTTTGAGATTTTTTCAAACGACACGCTGATCGAACAATTCCGCGGGCTGACGCTCGCCGTGCGCGTGGGCGTGGCGATCATCAGTTCGATCGCGCTGCTTGCCGCCGGCATCGGCATCATGAACATCATGCTCGTTTCAGTAACCGAGCGAACCCGCGAAATCGGCATTCGCCGCGCCGTTGGAGCGAAGAAGCGGAATATCCTGACGCAATTCATCATGGAAGCGATTGTTCTGTGCGAGGTGGGCGGCGTGATCGGGGTTGCGTTCGGTATCCTCGGCGGGAATGCCGTGGCATTCTTCCTCAAAGTCACGCCGGTGATTCCTGTGGATTGGATCATCTTCGGCTTGCTGATCTGTTCGGTCGTGGGAATCATTTTCGGGACCTACCCCGCATACAAGGCCGCCAACCTCGATCCGATCGAGTCGCTGCGCTACGAGTGAGGGCCTCAGAAAGAACCTTTGGCCACAAAAAAGCACAGAAAGCACAAAGAAAACGTGGATTTGCTCTGACATTCTGACGAAGACTTTCACCGCATGCGTGGCGATGGTTTCAATTTCGTAGTTTGAGTTTGTGCGTTTTGTGCCTTTTTGTGGCTATCAAATACTGTGTTTGAGTTTCAGCGCTCTCCGGTTTGGGCCAGCGCCCGCTCAAGCAACGATTTCTCTTTCGCCCCGAAACTCAGCTTCATCGCCTGTTCTCGCGCGGCCGGGGTCATTTTGTTCCAGGACTTTCGCAAGGCGTTGATCATTTTGGCATCAACCGTCTTTGCCGCCAGCTCAGCGAATTGAAACTCCAGGAAAACCAGGCAGAGCGCGTCCTCCAGCACCCGGCTGTCCGGGTCTTGCGGGAAGTTCTTCTTCAGATTCAAGGTTTGCACCTTCGCGACGATCGCTTCCGGATAGCCGACCGCGCGCAGTATTTCGCCGGCCTTCTCTGCGTGGAATTTTTTGAGGTCCTCGCGCCACTGCAAATAACCGGGCCGCGTCATGGGATAGCTGCCGCGCGCAATCATCCAGCGACAGAGATGCTGGCAGCGCGCAGCCAGGCGGAGTTCTTCCGGTGCGTCGGGGCAGAGGTTCAGGACCCACTGCGTCAATCGTTCCGCGTAAACCAATTCGCGCGGACGGGCGACGCCTTCAACGATTTCAAGGTTCGGATCCAATGAATTCGCGGCGTCGAAGCGCCGGTAGGCGGCTTCGAACCGGCTCCGGTCGCTCGGCCGTGGTTGGCCGGTGTGGTCGGTCATCGCCTCAAATGTAAGCGCAGGCAATGGCCCATGGCGAGCCGCGACTGTGCGGCTACAGGCATGAATCGAATTGCACCACCGGCGATCTGGTGACATTCAAGGGATGGTTGCGATGAGTTTCGCGAGTCGATGCGGCACGTTTGTGGTGGGTGCTGCAAATTCAGCTGACGGCTTCGCCGAACCGCTTCCGCAAAATCTGCGTGCACGTGAGCTTGCTGCATTCTACCGACGTATGAGATAGAACTGTTGCGTTCCACTCCATGCTCGTTCCGCCCGGAAACTGCCGGAGCCGAGCTGAGTGATCGTAGAACTGACATCGCCGTAGGCGCCATTCACCGCGCTGGAGCTTTGCAATGCGAATGTACCCGGCGTGTCGCCCGTGTCCGCTGTGAATTCTATCCGCACGTTGCTGCCAACCAGTTGAATCGAGGTAAGGTTGATGGGCGCATTCGCGCCGATGACGTTGCCGAAGACGTTGACCATGTCGAAACGAATGGCGTTGTTCTGACCATAGGAAAAGGCCGGGTCGGTGGGGAGAAACTGGTCGGCACCGCTGCCGGTCGCCGTGCTTTGCCATTCGGCGACGATGCGGACGGCGAAATTGGCATTGTTGTTCACCGTGGGAATCGTGGCAAAGCTGCTGGCGGCAAAGGTGAACTCGTTTTGCCGTCCACCAAGGTCCACCCCATCGTGATCGATGAAGTCCGTTCCGTTGGTCGTGTATTGCACGCGCAAATAGCGGCTCGCGCGCCCGGTATTTTGTTCTTCCCACGTCAGCAGAATGTCCTTGTAACCGGCAGTGCTGAGGGTGAATTGGACTCCGCGCAATTTGTTCTCCGTGCCTTGCGGCGGAAACGTCGTCAGACTCCAGGCGGAATTGTCCGTCGTCATAAGAGAAATCGGATCGGAAAATGACCCGCCGTTGTAACCAGGCGTTGTGCCCAGGAACATGGCCGTGCCCGTGCCGAATGAGGGCATGTCCCGGCCGGTGAGCGGGTCGCCGTCATCGGGATCGCTGTTGAAATTCCAACCGGCCAGACGCGTCGAGGGCGTGGCGTACAAGACCAGGTTCGCCACGGAACTGGTGACGACTCCCAGGGCGTTTGAAATAACCACGGCGTAACCGCCTTGCTGCGCGGACTGAAGGTTGGTGAACGTGATCGTCTTTGTCCCGGTGTTCGCGAGAAAAGTTCCCGACTCCCCGGTAAGATCCACGCCGTTCCGCCGCCACTGGTAACTCAAGGGCAAAGTGCCGGCCGCATTGGCGGTCAGCCGCGCTTTTTCCCCGGCGAGATTCGTGCGGCTTGCCGGCGACGCGAGCACAACCGGGTCGTTCACCGTCAGCGTCGCAACTTCACCGGTCACACTGCCATGGTTGTTGGTGATGAAAACGGAATAGCCGCCGGCATCCGCCGCATACACAGCCGAAACGGTCAGTGTGGAAATGTTCGCTCCGGAAACGTTGCCGCCGTCAACCAGGTCGGTGCCGCCCTTGCGCCATTGATAGTGAAGCGTGCCGCCGCCGGACGCGGTCACGGCGAAAGTGGCCGAGGCGCTGGCATTCCGGTTAAGACTGGCCGGCTGCGCGCTGATGGTTGGCCGATTCGTCGAAGGCGTCACCACCGACCACGCCAGCGAGAAGTTATCAACACCAAACGTGTCGTGAGCGCCGGTCGTGGACGCATTCGTGAGGACCGCAATGCGAATCCAAAGATTGTCGCCCTGATCGCTGACGCTGTTCGGGAGCGCGAATGACAGATGACTGGCGCCCCAGGAGTTCGAGTCCACGAATTTTTCAAGGAACGTGAAACTCGCCGGCGCCGCGCCCACAGCGGTTTCAACATGCCAGGAGTACAAACGTGAATTCATGTTCAATGTCAGGATGTCCAGATCTACCACTAGATTCGTGAGACCGAGCGTGTTGGCAATTCCCAATACGAAAGCCGTGCCAGGGCTGGTGCCGTTGCTCAGCCGAATGCCAGGAGCTCGATTGGTCGCGGCGGCTTGCGTCGTCGCGTCTTCGCTCGAGATAAACGGCGTCCCGTCGTTATTGGTGACGGAAGCGAAATTGGCAAACGTTCCCGCGGAGGCTGCTTTCCATGCGGCGGCCGCGGTGGAGAAAGCGGCAACCGTCCCGAGACTCGACGCCGTCGCGGCCGTTCTCACCGACCAACCTTCGGGCAAGCCGGAGCCGATGCCATCAAAATCCTGAGAGTAATTCGTCCCGGTGAGGGTCAGCAATTGCGCCACCGCCCGGGACTCGGCGGATTGGCAGGCGACCCATATCAGGAACAGAATGGCTCGAAGGGATTGGTTGGGGTTCATAGTTCGTAGTAGCTTGAGTAACGGCTCCCGGGCATTGGCGGGTTGATTTTTCTTGCTGAGCATCGCATGGGCAGGGTTACAACCTTCGCTTCTCACCCGGCGCGGACGCGATTTGCTTTGCGGCGCCCGGTGGGCTTGGATTCTTATCAAGATAATAGCGGTACGCTGACCGATTGGGACAAGCAACCGAGCTCCGAGTGCTTCGAAAGCCGGCCTTGAATTTTGTTGTCCCAAACCGCGGCGCGAGCGCTATCTGATGTTGAAAACTTGTGAAGACCGCTGGCTGGCGCGATCGTTGCCATCGTCGTGGCGGCCTCCGAAGCTTGAATGTGCCCATGAACCTGAAACAGAACCGAAGGAATTTTCTAAAGCAAGCATCGCTGCTACCTCTCTGCGCCGCCGCCGGCGTGCCATTGAACAACACGTTGGCTGCCCTGTCCCCCATCAGGCGCGTCGGCGGACCCAAACTCAAGGTGGCGCTCAACGCCTATTCCTTTAGCAAAGACTTGAACGACCACATCAAGGGCCGCGGCGCGGGCATGTCGTTGTTCGACCTGCTGGATTTCTGTGCCGAAAATAATTTCGACGCGGTTGACGCCACCGGTTATTTCTTCCCCGGGTATCCAAGGGCGCCTGAGGATTCCTACATCAACGATTTTAAGCGCCGGGCTTTTCAACTGGGTCTCGACATCAGCGGGACCGGCGTGCGAAATAATTTCACCAGCCCTGACGCCGCCGGCCGCGCAGCCGACGTGCAACACATCATGGAATGGGTCGAGGTCGCCGCGAAACTCGGCGCGCCGGTCCTGCGCGTGTTTGCGGACACACAGAGGCGACGCATGACCTGGGATCAACTGGCCAAAGGGCGCACCTGGGATGAGGTGGCGGCGTGGATCGCGGCGAACTTGAAGGAGTGCGCCGAGCACGGGAAAAAATATGGCGTGATCATCGGCGTCCAGAACCACGGCGATTTTGTCAAAACGGGTGAGCAACACATCAAGCTGCTCAAGCTCGTGGATTCCGAATGGTGCGGGGCGATTGTGGACACGGGCTACTACATGACGAAGAACCCGTACGAAGACATGGCGGCAGTCACTCCTTACGCGGTGAACTGGCAGGTCAAGGAAAGTCCCTTCGGCGCCGAAAGCGAAGTGCGGACTGATTTGCAACGCTTGCTTCGGCTTATCCGCGCAGGCGGCTATCGCGGTTACCTCCCCATCGAGACGCTTTCCACCCCGGGCCGCGAATACGTTCCACGCGAACGGGTGCCAAAGTTTCTCAAGGAAGTGCAGGATGCCATCGCGGCCACGGCGTGACTAGCCCGCCAAATGCCCAACAGATTCGATCCTTGCGAAGCGGCAAGTCGGTGATTGCTTCTGTCCCAAAACGTCCGCCAAGTGCTATTTAACTCGCAGCATGCCACAGTGCGCGGCCAGCTGGTCGAAAGACTCAAGATGATGAATAAAGCGAAAAGAGAGACAAGTCAGAGAAAGCGGAAAAATCCGACCCGTGAAAGGATCCCGCGCCTGACGGGTGCACCATGAGGCCACCTCCGGACAACGAAACCGAAAGCCGCAAGCGGCTGGTGTCGCTGATGACTCGCCATCAGCGGCAGGTTTTTTCTTACATCTACACCCTCGTGCCCGACCGTCATGACGCCGAGGACATCTTGCAGGAGACGAGCCTCGTCATTTGCGAGAAGTTTGATGACTTCGAGGAGGGCACGGATTTCGTCGCGTGGGCCTGCCAGATCGCCTACTGGCGCGTCCGTTATGCGCGGCAGAAATTCGCCCGGTCCAAAGTCGTTTTCAATCAGGAGATCGTGGACGCCATCGCGCTCACGGCGTCCACGCTGCAAAAGGAAACCGGCGACCGGCACGAGGCGTTGTTGCATTGCTTGCGCAAGCTGCATCCCCGGGACCGCGAGTTGCTGTTGACCCGCTACGAACCGGGAAGCGGCGTCCCGGAAGCCGCGAAGCGTTCCGGGCGCTCGCTCGAGGCTGCTTACAAGGCGCTTAATCGTTTACGCAAACTGCTCTTTGATTGCGTCACCCACCAGCTTGCCATGGGAGGACCGCGCTGATGCTTTCGGATAAGGAAATCCTGGAACTAAACGAACTGTGCAACGCGCTCGTGGACGGAGCGTTCACTGAAGCGCAACGGGTTCGAATCGCAAGCTGGCTGTCACGCTCGGAAGAGGCGCGGCAGTTCTATGTCCGCGCGATGGCGCTTTCAGCGAGCCTTTGCCATTACGCCACCGAGATGCACGCGGACGAGCCGGATAATATTCCTGCGCCAGGGGCGCGCGGGCGCGGTTGGTTTGGGTCGGTGGCGGCGCCGCTCGCGGCGGCGGCTTGCGTGACAATGGTGTTTTGGGTTTTCAATCGCGGAAAACCGATTGAACCGCTCGCTGAAACCAGGACCGACGAGGTTGTCGCCCGCCTGACCGCCTCGAAGGAATGTCAATGGGGCGGCGGCGCGGCGTTTTCTCCGGGCGTGGTGCTGCGACGCGGCCAGCGGCTTGAACTCGCGAAAGGATTCGCCGAAATCACGTTCGATTCGGGCGCGCAGGTGGTGCTCGAAGGGCCGGCGACGCTCGACATCACTTCGGCGTGGGACACGACGTTGCGGCAGGGCGCGCTCAAAGCCAGTGTGCTCCCGGAAGCCATTGGGTTCTCGATCAACAGTGAAGCGGTCAAGGTCGTGGATTTGGGTACGGAGTTCACGATGATTGCCGACGCGGGCGGCGCCGCGGACGTGCTCGTGCTTAAAGGCGAAGTGGAGGCAACACCGCGGCGCGGGCCGGGACTGGACAGTATTTTGCTCCGCGAAAATGAATCGCGTCGCTTCGAGCAATCCGGCGTCACCGACGTGCGTGACCGCGAGCAAAAGTTTGCGCGATTCAATCAACGGGTGCCGCTGGAGCGTTTCGCCCGGCCGGTTCGCTATGTGCATTGGTCGCTGGACGAACGTGAAGGCGCATGGCTCAAGGCTGATGATTTTGGCGCGCGGCTTGACCGCTTTGACCTGAGGCTCGAATCTGTTCCCGAAACCAAGCGCGCTGCGTTGAGCGTAGAAGGCCGGTCGCAGAGCGCGTTGCGCTTTGACGGGCGGATTTACGCGCGCGCTCCCTTTCCGGGTCTTTCGGGAAACGTGGTGCACACAGTCGCGTTCTGGGTGAAGGTGTCCGAGGACAGCCAGCTTTCCTCGGCCTATGCCATGGTCGCGTGGTGGGCCGAGAACCGGCAATTCGGCTCGCGCCCGGTCCACATCGGTTGGAATCGAAATCCCAACGAAGGCACCATCGGCGTGCTGCGTACCGATTACGGTCGCGGTTTCGCGCTGGGCGCCACGCCGTTGCGCGATGGCCGCTGGCATCATGTGGCCGTCGTGTTCGTGCCGAGAGCGGACGGCGCGACGCTGCCCGAAGTAAAACAATACGTCGATGGCCGCCTCGAAGGTGAAGGCCGGCCCTCGCCGCCCGGCGGTGGGTTCTCGACCAACGTGAACGAACTGGTCCGCGATGCCGTGTGGTTGGGCTGCCGGCTCGGCGAGACCGGCCCGAAGCGTGAGCGATTCCGGGGCGAGTTGGACGAGCTGTGCATCGGGGAAGGCGCGCTCAGCCCGCCGGAAATTGTGCAACTGATGAAAGAAAACAAACCGTTGACGCTCGAAGCGGCCGCTCAGAAGTAGCCGCTTTTTTCAGTCTCGGATCGTACATGCATTTCAACACTCACAGGTGCCGCGCGCGAGCGTTCACACTCATCGAACTTCTCGTCGTCATGGCTATTATCGCGCTTCTGGCGGCGATGCTCCTTCCCGCGCTCGCGCGAGCCAAATCCCGTGCCCAGACCGTTTTCTGCCTGAACAACGCCCGACAGCTTGGCCTGGCCACCATGATGTATGCGGGCGACTTCAACGACTGCTATCCCTACGGCGCGAACGTGCGGAACAGCGTGCCCACATCGTGGACCGATCTCACTGCGTGGCATCAAGCGCTGCTGCCTTTTCTCGGTGCCAACTCGCAAGGCGGGAAGACCTTCGCCTGTCCCGCCGAGCGCGTGCACGAAGCTTTTCCCACGGCGAAGGGCGTTCAGTTTCAAGCCAGCTACCGCGCCAATGAACACCTCTTTCGCCACACCGATGGCAACACTTACAAATCGCCCTTGCGCACCACGCAGGTGCCCTCGCCGGTTGACATGCTCGCCGTGTTCGAGAAGCCTTACGATAGCTGGCAGTTCTCGATGGATGCGAAAGAGCTGCAAAGAATCCGCGCGGGTTGGAACACCAGTGGCGGCCAACTCGGCTACCAGACTTGCGGTATGGTGCGACACTCGGGCGACGGCGTTGCGTTTGCCGCGGATGGACACAGCACCAGGCTTAAGATGCCGCCCTATCAACCCGGTTCAGCGGCGCCCGCGTCGCTCGGTGATATGGGTGACGTTCGCACCGGGACGGGCATCTGGGTCCTCCCGCCGCGCGTGAATCTCTACGTGCGCGAAGTGGCCACCCAACAAGGCTTCTGATAGTTTGGTTGCGCTTCGCTGTCACTTCCGCGTTCAGACTAATGATTTCGGACGACAGATGCCGACCCTGGCGGCAGCCAAGATGGCCGCCGCTACAACCGTGAGCCGACCCTACTCATAACGTGCTGGCGCGGTTTGCTGCGCCTGGGGCGGGCGCGGTCCTCGTGCCGCTCATCATTCATCGTTGCTGAAGATCACCTGCAGCCTGTTGAGGTCGTGGCGCTGGGTGAACTTCTGGAATGTTTCTCCCCATTGTCGGTGGCGCAGGTAACCCTTCAACATTTTCTCCAGCGTCGGTTTGAGTTGTTCCACAGAGATTCCCTGAAACACCTGCCGGCCGACGGCCTGGTTGTTGCCAAAGCCGCCGCCGACGAAAACATGATAGCCTTCGACCGTCTCGCCCGCGACCTTGACCTTCGCGCCGAGCAGGCCGATGTCGCCCATGTAATGTTGTGCGCAGGAGTTCGGGCAGCCGGTCAGGTGAATGTTGATCGGCTGGTCGAGATCGACACGCTTTTCGAGGTGGTCGGCCAGTTCCAGAGCATGGCCTTTGGTGTTGGACGAGGCAAATTTGCAGTAAGAATTGCCGGTACAGGCAACCAGGCCGCTGCGCAAATTCGACTGCCGCCAATGCAGTCCCATTTTCACCAGCGCTCTCTTAACGGTCTCCACGAAGGCGTCGGGGATGTTCGGGATGATCAGGTTCTGCCAAACGGTCAGACGCACCTCGCCAGAGCCATAGTGATCCGACAGTTCAGCCAGACGCAGCATCTGTTTCGGCGTGATGTTGCCTACAGGCACCGCCACACCGATCCAGTTGAGACCGGTCTGCTTCTGTGAAAAGACGCCGACGTGGGAGTGCGGAATGGAGTGCTGGAGTGCTGGAGTCGTGGAACTCTGGCCGCCAGTTCCCGCCGCTCTAACATTCCGATATTCCACGGAACCTTCTATGGACCCTTCCCCCTCACCCATGCCCTCTCCCCCAGTAGGGGAGAGGGTGTCCGAAGGACGGGTGAGGGGGATGGCCATCGGTTTCAGGTTTGCCACGCGCAACAATTTGTAACCGAGCAATTTTTCCGTCTCTGCCAAATATTTGTCCAACGACCAGCTCTCGAGCAGATGTTTGAGGCGCGCTTTTTTCCGATCAGAGCGATTGCCATGTGCGACGTAAACCCGGATGACCGCAACCAGGACTTTGAGCAGTTCCTCCAGTCGAACGAGCACGCCGAGATCGCGTGCGAAGGCCTTGTGGCCGGTCGCACCGCCCAGGTTGAGGCGGAAATAGACTCCGGGAGGCGCGTCGTCGGTAACCAATTCGTCGGGCCGAACGGTCGGGCTTGGCAACCCAGCCCCTCCCGGGAGGGGAACGGCCAGCGCCCGCCGGCCCGTGAGTTCTCCTCCCTGGGAGGGGCCAGTGGTGGGTTCGTCGCGCGGCCCCGATATCGCGGGCACAACCCGCACCGCTTTGACGCCAATGTCATTGGTGTCCTCGACGGTGCCAATCAGCCCGCCGCCGTCGAAAGCGATGTTGAATTTCCGCGGCAAATCGTAAAACGAACGCTCGTTGACGATGATTTGCGCGAGTTGATGGCAAAGCGGCAAGGTGTCGATGAGTTCGTGCGGGTCAATGCCCGCCGTGGGATTACAGGTCAGGTTCCGGATGTTGTCGGCGCCGGTGCCGCGGGTTAGAAGTCCGACGGTCTGGATGCGCCGCAGCACCTCTGGCGCGTCTTTCGGCTCGATGAGGCGCAGTTGAAGATTGGCGCGCGTCGTGATTTGGACGTGGCCGGTGGTCAATTCCTGCGCGATGCGGGCCAGCTCGCGAAGCTGGTATGATTTGACCTGGCCGGCAGGAATCCGCAACCGGCACATGAACGCGTGCTTGTTCGGCGTCAAAAAAAACAGCCCGTGCCATTTGAAGCGGAAAGTATTTTCCTTGTCGGGCGCCTTGTTGGCCTCGGCGTGTTCCAGAAGCAGCGGGTAGGCATCGAGCGGGTGCAACTCCTGCTTGACTCGTTCCTCGAAAATGAGCGCGTCGGAAGTCGTCTCGCTGGCCGCAACGCCTTTCTGATGGTCGACCGGATTCGCGGCGACATCGGTAAATGACAGGCCGCGATTTTTGAGACCGGCGAACAGACCTTCGAGATAAGCGGTTTGTTCGCTAGAGAGCTTTTGACCGGCAATTTCGGTGAAGGGAAGGCTCATGCGGGCGGCAGGAATCCGATGTTCGATGTTCGAGGTTCGGCGTTCGATGTTCTCCCTAAGTGATTCATAGTCTTAAAGCATCAATAAACATCGCGCTGGTACCTCCTCTCAACCTTCAATTGCCGGACATACTCTGCGGCCTGCGCGGCGTCTCTGCCGCCAGCCTTTTGGATGACCTCGTGCAGGGCCACATCCACGTCTTTGGCCATCCGGCTGGCGTCCCCGCAGACGTAAACGTGCGCACCCGCTTCCAACCATTCCCACACCTCCCTGGCGTGTTCCAGCATCCGGTGCTGGACGTAGATTTTTTCCCGTTGATCGCGCGAGAATGCCGTGTCGAGCCGCGTTAACGCGCCACCGGCGAGCATCGCCTCCAATTCTTCGCGATACAGAAAGTCGTGAGCCCGGCATTGGTCGCCGAAGAAGAGCCAGTTTCGGCCGGTTGCGCCGAGCGCGCGGCGTTCCTCAAGGAACGCGCGGAATGGCGCGATTCCCGTCCCTGGCCCGATCAGGATGATGGGACGATCGCCATCGGCGGGCAGGCGGAATCCGTGTGAGGTCTGCACGAAAATCG
>Ga0070689_100002686_pt1 | contig 11659 bp, 6 predicted proteins | sample KBSS23HmetaG_FD_64669 | JGI IMG/M metagenome (GOLD analysis project Ga0070689, IMG submission 64669) | Switchgrass rhizosphere microbial communities from Kellogg Biological Station, Michigan, USA - KBS S2-3H metaG | ecosystem: Host-associated > Plants > Roots > Rhizosphere ... | reverse complement strand
TGCCGCGGCCAGCGGCGATGAGGATGGCGCGATCGATCATGTGAACCTCCCGAGCCTCAGCACGATCTTCGCCATGCTCATCGCGAGGTAGAGCACGTTGACCGCCGCGTACGCCCAGAAATAGATATCGATGCGATTCACTGCCGCGCAGAGCCAGATGTACTGCGGGTAGTGCACGAGCACGCGTGCGGCCCACTCGAGCACGTTGATCGCCATCCCGATCGGGCCGGTGCGCTTGCCGACCTCCGCCGGCTGACCCTCCGACGTGATCGGCTTCGCGCCGTATTCGGGGCGGCGCATGAACGAGGTGAGCGCGATGCCCGAGGCGAGGCAAAACAGCGCTGCGAGGCCGATCACGAGCAGCCACGGGTCGCCGCGCTCGAGCCACAGGCGGACCGCGACCGAGGCGATCACGAGCATCGCCTTGAGCTCGTCCATGAGGAAGTCGAGCAGGTGGCCGACGGGCGATGCCATCTTGCGCAGACGCGCGAGCTGGCCGTCGGCGCAGTCGAGCACGAACGAGAATTCGAACACCGCGGCGGCGGCGACGAGCCCGGGCCACGTGCGCCAGAAGATCAGCATCGCGCACGAGCCGGCGGCGACAAACGCCGACAAGAACGTGATCTGGTTCGGCGTGATGCGCGTGTTGCGCACGAGATAGACGAAGACAGCCGCCGGTGGCCGCGCGATCCACTCGGTGAACCAGTTGATGTCCTGGCGTTTCTTCGACGCCCGATAGATGGCGGCGATCTCAGAGGGCATCTCGCGCGCAGCCTCGCACACAACCGCGGTGCGCGACTGTGGTGCGCCCTGCATTTTGCCCTTGCACCGATGGGTTCCCCTCGATAGGGTCCGCCGCGAACAACGAAGAACCTGTGGGGGTTTAGGATGCACGAGCACACGATCCCCGAGTCTCTCATCGAGCAGATCCGTACGGGCAAAGCAGCCCTGGTCGTCGGTGCGGGAATCGGAGTCCCGAGCTGGAAACAACTTCTCGAGCGCATCACGAAGGTGCTCGAGACACGCGGTCGCGAAGGCGACGATGCCGCGACGAAGGACGTCGAGAAGCTGCTGCACAAGGGCAGTCTCGTCCGCGCGGTCGGCTTCCTCGCGCGCGCCGTTGGCGAAGACACCTGCGATCGCATCGTCCAGGAAGTGTGGTCCGCACCCGCGGAGACACCTGCGCTGCCGAAGATGCTCGCGCGCCTGCCGTTCCGCCACGTGTGGACGACGTTCCCCGGCGACATCATCGAGCACGCCCTCGAGACCGGCTCTCCGGACGAGTGGCCGCGCGCGCGCGTCGTCACCTATCAGGAGCTCGGCGAGCTGTCGCTGCGCCGCCGCACGCTCGTCAAGCTGTTCGGTAACTTCGAGACGTACGTCGTCACGCCGGCGAGCATTCGCCGCGCGCTGTCGCGTGCCGTCGATCTGCGCGAGTACGCGCGCGAGCTCTATGTAGAAGGCTCGCTCGTGTTCGTCGGGTTCCGCTACGGCGATCCCGATCTCGCGGCGCTGCTCGATCGCGTGTTCGGCGTGTTCGAGCCGCCGCGCGGTACGCATTACTTCCTCGGCGCCGGCGTCGGGCCGGTGACGGTCGATGAATTGATGGCCGATCACCACATCGAGGTGGTGAACCTGGCCGGGCGCGGCGGCGACGAGACCGCCGAGCGCAGCGTGCTCGAGTGGCTCGAGACGCTGCGGATCGCGTGCGAGAAGAAGAGCATCACGCTCGTCCAGACGCGTCCGGATCCCGATGATGTCGAGGGCTGGGTCGAGTTGCTGTCGGCCGGTGGCGACGAGGCGGCCGAGGCCAGCGACGCACTCGCGCTCATCGATCGCCGCGCGCGACTCGCGAAGAACTGGGACGCGGTGGTCGAGATCCTGCTCGGCCGCGTCGAAACGGCAGAGGCCGGCGAGCGCGCTCGCTACCTGGTCGAGCTGTCGGACGTGTACGAGACGCAGGTCGGCGATCTGCGCCGCGCGTTCGAGGCGGCGACGACCGCCTGCCAGATCGCGCCTGAAGATGATGATGCGGCCGCGCGCGCCGAGAAGCTCGCCGCCGCGACCGGTGGGTGGGCGGACCTCGTCAGCGAGTCGAGCGAGATCGCGACCGAGGTCACCGATCCGCGCCTCGCCTCGAAGTGGTGGGCTCGCCTCGGCAGCTGGTACGCGACGAAGCTCGATCGCAACGACTACGCGCTGCCCAGCCTGCGCCGCGCGCTCGAGCTCGATGCGACGAACCGGACCGCGCACCTCGCGCTCGCCGAGTCGTATCGCAAGCAGCAGAAGTGGGCCGATCTCGCGGATGCGCTGCGCGCACACAGCGAGATCGAAGAGGACGTCAACACGAAGGTCGGCCTGCTGATCGATCTCGGTGACCTGCACGAGACACAGCTCGCGTCGACGGCCAAGGCGATCGAGTCGTACCAGGCGGCATTCGATCTCGACGAGAACAGCGACGATGCGCTCGGCGCACTCGAGCGCCTGTATCGCCGCGACGAGAAGTGGGCGAACCTCGCGAAGATCCTCGACCGCCGGGCCGAGATCAGCGCAGAGAGCGGCGATGCGGCACGCGCGGCTGCGATCCGCGGCGAGCTGGCGACGCTGCGCGCCGAGAAGCTCGGCGATCTCGAGGGCGCGATCCAGCGCTACGAGACCACGCTCGCGACGAACCCAGCCGACGTCAACGCGCTCAAGGCGCTCGTCGATCTCTACGACAAGACCGGCCGCACCGAGGATTACCTGCGCTCGATGGAGCGTCTCGGTCAGGTCGCCCCCGAGGGCGAGAAGCTCGCGACGCTGCGCAAGCTCGCCGCCGAGCTCGAGGATCGCGATCAGTCGCGCGCCCGCGACGCGTACGAGCGTCTCGTCCAGGCCGATCCGAACGCCGACGACGCGTACCGCGGCCTCGAGCGGATGCTCAAGGTCGAGCAGAACTGGTACGAGCTCGTGGCGGTCATGAACCGTCACATCGCGGCGATCAAGACGCCCGCCGCGCGCGTCGAGCTCTACCTCGAGGCCGCGCGCATCCACGAGCGCGAGCTCGAGGATCCGCACAAGTCGATCGATTGCCTGCTCAACGTGCTCGCGATCGAGGAGAGCAACAAGACCGCGCTCGCGGTGTTGCCGCGCCTCTACGCGCGCACCGAGTCGTTCGACCGCGCGGTCGACGTGCTCGTCAAGCACGCGGCGCTGGAGGGTGACTCGCCCGGCGCTGCCGCGCTGTACGCCGAGGCCGGCCGCATCGCATTCGAGCACCTGATGGATCCGGAGCTCGCACAGCGCTACCTCGACAAGGCGATCTCGCTCGACAACGAGAGCTTCGCGGCGCTCAAGTCGCTCGGTCAGCTGCACGAGAAACGCGGCAACTGGCTCCAGGCGGTCGAGATGATGTTGCGTGCGGAGGCCGCGAGTGCCAGCCGCAGCGAGCGCGTCGCGCTGCTGTGGGAAGCGGCGCAGCTCTCGGATCACCGGCTCGAGGATCCGGCGCGTGCGCTCGAGATCCAGGAGCGCATCCTGAAGCTCGATCCCGATCACGTCGACGCCGGTCAGCGCGTCGCCGATCGCTACGTCGCCGACAAGAAATGGGACGATGCCCTGCCGGTGCTCGAGATGCTCGCGCGCCAGGCCGAAGGGCTCGATCGCCTCGAGCGCAGCCGCCGCGAGGCGCAGCTCGGTATGGCGTACGAGGCATTGCACCGCTACGAGAAGGCGGCGCGCCACTTCCGGCTCGCCGTCGAGGCGGACCCGGAGAGCCTCGAGGCCGCGATCGGTCTCGCGAACGTGCTGATGGCCGAGGCGAAGGTCCACGAGGGCGCCGAGAAGGCGGCCGAGATGTGGAAGGAAGTCGAACGTCGCTACCGCGAGCTGCTCGCGCGGCATCGCAGCGGCATCTCCGACGGCCAGGTCGCCGACGTGTGGCACCGCATCGGTGTCGCGTCGCGCGCGCTCGGCGAGGAGAAGAAGGCGGAGGCGAGCTTCCGCCGCGCGCTCGAGAAGGAACCGCTGCACGAGCCCACGCTCGACGCGATGGTCGAGCTCGGTGGCGCCCGCGGCGAGTGGCGCATGGTGGCCGAGGCCAAGCGCGGCAAGATCGATGCGCTCTCGATGCGCGACGGCACCGAGTACTTCCGCGCGAAGCTGTTCGAGGAGCTCGGTGATCTGTGGCGCGAGCGGTTGCGCGACGTGACGAGCGCGACCGGCGCGTACCTCGAGGGCCTCAAGATCGCACCCGCATCGCGCGTGCTCTTGCACAAGGTGCTCGAGGCATTCACGGAGCAGCGCCAGTGGCGGCGCGCGATCGAGACGCTCGATCAGCTGTCGGGTCTAGAGGATTCGCCCGCACGCCGCGCGCGCTTCCATTACACGGCCGCGGTGATCGCGCGCGACGAGCTCGGTGACGTCGACCTCGCCGTCGACAAGCTCAATGCCGCGCTCGACGACGACTCGCTCACGCCGAAGGCGTTCGACAGCGTCGACAAGCTGCTGAGCGATCGCAAGGACTGGAAGAACCTGGCCCGCGCGTACCGCAAGCAACTCAAGCGCATGGGCGAGGACGCACCGGTCGAGGTGATGCTCGGCCTGTGGACGCGCCTGGGCGACATCTGCGCCGATCATCTCGGCGACATCGAAGCCGCGACCGAGGCGTATCAGGTCGCGTGCGAGCTCGCGCCGGACGACATCCAGCGTCACGAGCAGCTCTGCGATCTCTACCTCGAGGCCGGCGAAGCGCGGCGCAGCGAGGCGATCGGCGAGCTCCAGTACCTGCTCAATCACGCGCCGGATCGCGTCGAGCTCTACAAGGCGCTCGCGAACCTCTACCGGGCCGAGCACGAGCTCGACAAGGCGTTCTGCGTCGCGCAGGCGCTGGTCTTCCTCGGCGTGGCATCGAGCGAGGAGCGGATGCTGTACGAGAAGTTCCGCCCGCGCACGTTCACGCCGGCGCCGCGCCGCCTGACCGAGGAGCTGTGGCAGAAGGCGATCATCCACCCGCGTGAGGACCGCGCGGTCGGCGCGATCTTCGCGTCGACGCTCGGCGCGCTCGCGGCCGGCAGCGCGCAGCCGATCACGGCATTCGGGCTCTCGCCCGACGCGCGCACCGATCTCGATCGCGACCCACGCGCCGTCAGCAAGATCGTCAAGTACGTCTCCGGCGTGCTCGCGATCGATCCGGCGCCGATGGTGTGGCTGCAAGAGCAGGGCGATGGCCTGCGCGTCGCGAACACGGTCGGCCTCGGCGCCGATCGCCAGAAGCTCGTGCCGTCGCTGCTCGTCGGTGCGCCGTTGCTCGGCAAGGGCGACGAGCGCGAGCTCGCGTTCGAGGTCGGCAAGCGGATGGCGTACCTGCGGCCCGAGCGGTACGTGACGCTCGCGGTCGGCACGCTGCCCAAGCTCGAGGCCGCATTCACCGCGGCCGTGATCGCGGGCGGTGCCCGCCTCACCGCGCACGACGGCAGCCCGTACGCGCCGGATAACGACGAGGCCAAGAAGCTCGCCGTCTCCTTGCAGCGCCAGGTGCCGGGCCCGCTCCTCGAGCAGGTCGGCGAGCTGTCGCACAAGCTGACGGGCCGGGTCGGTAACGGCCTGGTCTCGACGTGGCGCGCGGCGACGGATCTCACGGCGAACCGCGTCGGGCTCATCCTCGCCAACGACTTCGAGGTCGCCGCGAAAGGCATCGCGACCGAGGGCACGAGCCTGTCGGGCATGTCGGTGAAGGAGAGGCTGCGCGATCTGCTCGCGTACGCGGTCAGCGAGCAGTACTTCGCGGTGCGCCGGCACCTCGGCTTGCATGTTCGCACCGAGGCATCGGCGTGAGGGTCATCGCCCTAGTCGCGCTCGTCACCGGCTGTGGAACGAGCTGTCCCACGGACGACTGCACGGTGAAGCCGCGCACGTTCATCAAGTGGACGTTCGACAAGTATCCCGAGCGCATGTTCCCGATGGACTCGTGCGTGGACTTCGGCGCCGAGAAGGTCTCGGTCACCCTGACCGATGGCGCCGGCATCGCGACCACGCTCAAGGATGACTGCGGCATTGCCCAGGTCGTGTTCGAGGATCTGACGCCGGGCCGCTACCACGCCGCCGTCACGCCGCTGGGTTTCGATGGCAACCCGCTGGTCACCGCGCCGATCAACACGGAAGTCACCGTCGGTGACACGGACGGCGAGACCACGGTCAACGTGCCGTGGGAATCGTGGGCCGGCACCTACACGGGTACGTTCTTGTTCCGCATCTCGTGGGGCGGCCTGTCGTGCGACACGGCGACGCCCGTGATCAAGAACCAGGTGCTGACGCTGACGGTGAACGGCGTGGTGCAGAACATCACGACGGACGATGGCCAGGCGCTGAACGGCAGTGACAAGAAGCCGTGCAAGAAGCTCTCGGACGAGTTCCCGCAGTCGGCAAAGGACGTGATGTTCGGCCCGGCCACGTTCGTGATCGAGGGCTACGACGCGACCGACAACATGAAGTTCACGAAGTCGTTCGACACGTTCGTGGGTGCCGGGATCACGAACCCGACATTGACGTTCGACGTGCCGATGCCGTAGGGCTACGATCCGGCGGTGCGCTGGCTCGTCGTCACGATCGCGCTCGCCGCGTGTGGCCCGAAAGCCGGGCCGCTGGGCGCCGGTGTTGGTGGCGAGCGGACGCCGCGCCTGTTGCCGCCGCCGCTGCTCGATCCCGACGCGCGCGGCGCGGGCTACCTGACGGCGGTCGCGCTCCAGCTGCAGCCGGGCTGGCAGCAGTTCCTCGAGGATTGCCGGCTGCGGCTCCCCGCGCGCCACGCGCTGAACCAGATGACGCTCGCGGCGACCGTGGAGCTGGCGATCGAAGCGCACGGCAAAGTCGTCGACGTGCGCGTCGCGTCGTCGGGCAATGCCGATTTCGATCGCGCCGTGCGCCAGGTCATCAGCGACGCCGCTCCGTTGCCCAGGCCGCCGCGCGAGCTGTGGTCCGACGACGATCGCGTGCATCTGCGCTGGCAGTTCGCGCGCGATCGCCGCCAGGCGGGGCCAGCGACCGCGACGATCGTCGATGTCGAGCTGCCGCTGCAGCGCGTGGTCGATCGCCTGGTCGCCGCGGGTGATCTCGCGCGAGCGGCCCGCCGGATCGAACGCGCGCCGGCCGATGCGAAGCGCACCGCCGCGACGCGCACGCTGATGGTCGGCGCGCTGCGCGAGGGGCTCGCGAGCTCCGAGAGTGCGGTGCGGCGCGCGGCGATCGAGGCGATCGGGACCGCGCAGGTCGCCGAGCTCGCCGGCGAGGTCCAGCAGCTGGCCTCGGCAACCAGCGACATCGATCTGCGACTCGCCGCCCTCGCGAGCAACCTCGCCGCGCCCGAGCCTCTGCTCTCGCAGCTCCAGCTCGATCTCAAGACGCAGCCCCAGCTCGCGCTCGCCGAGGTGAAGTCGCTCGTCGCGCTCGAGCAGGGCCCGGCGGCGGCAGCGATCGTTCGCGCCGAGCTCGAGGCGGCGCCGCCAAATCCGATCGCGCTGCAAGCGCTCGCGCTGGTGCCGTCGCGCGCGCTCGTCGGCAAGCTCGGCAAGTGGTTCGCGAATGGAGATCCGCGCGTACGTGCTGCCGTGTGCACCGCGCTCGCCGGCAATCCACCGCGGATCGCCTGGCCGCTACTCGCAAGAGGCATGCGCGATCGTGCGGCGAGCGTACGCGCTGCGTGCGTCGACTCTGCGCGCGAGCACGCGGTGGCTGCACCGGGTCGCATCTGGATGCTCGACGAGGTACCCGAGCAGTCCACGGCAGCGCGCGCCAAGGCGATCGCCGCGCTGATCCCGCTCGCACGCGATCACGATCGTGCGGTGCGCGCGGCCGCACTCCAGGCGATCGCGCGACTCGATTGGGCACGCCTTCCAGACGCGAGCGGCGATCGTGCGGCGCACGTGCGGGCCGCGTATGCGCACGCGCTGTGGCTCGCGGCGAATGCAGCGCGGTGGTCCGACGCGGTCAACAGCGCGGCCACCAAGCTGACGGCGCTATTCGAAGACCGTGACCCCGACGTCAGGGCCGCCGCGTGGACGGCCTACGAGGGCCTTCCCATGCGCGTCGCGCTCTTCGAGCGCGCGGTGCATGCGGCGCGCGACAGTGCACCACAGGTTCGTCGCGCGGTCCTGCCATCGCTCACCGATCAGAAGCTGCTCTGGCAGATCTCGGTTGCCGACGACGCGCCGGATGTCCGCACCGATGCACTCGTGCGGCTCGCGCGTGTCGCGACGCGTGAATCGCTCGGCCCCGAGCTACTCGAGCGCCTCGCCGTTGCGCCCGCGGGCAGTGCCGAGCGTGTCCGCACGGCTCTCGCCTGGTTGCTCGCGCGCTGAGCGTCGGCGGCGACGCAGCCGTGAACCGACGAGCAACCCGAGCAAGAGCGCGCTGCCGCCCCCGTTCGACGTCGCGGCGCAGCAGCCGCCCGGCACGGCGAAGCAATAGCCGAAGTCACTCTGCGGTCCTCGATCGCAGGCAAAGCCATCGCCGCATTGAGAGTCCAGCGCACAACGCCTGGAGCAGATCGTGGGCTCGCCCTCCGCGGAGGCGATGCAAATGTTGCTGCCGCAGTCGAGTGCACTGTCGCAAGAGGTGCCGAGGCTGCCCGGCGTCGGCGTCGAGTACGTACACATTCCGTGCTCGCAGTGCATGCTCGATGGGCAATCACTCGACCCGGCGCACGCGCCACTGCAGTACTGCAGCGCGGGATCGTCAGCGGCCTCGACGCACGTGGCCGTGGCGCAGTTGTCGCCGTAGTAGCAGATCGCGCCGATCGGTTGCGAACCCGGCCGCGTGCGCTCGATGTACGGCTCGACGAAATCGGTGCGCGCGAGGTCGATGCGCGCCAGCCGGGAGAACTGCGTGCACTCGGTATCGGCGGAGGAGATGACGCCGGCGATGGCCTCCGACGTCCCGTCGCTCACCAGGCCCGGTCCACCCGAATCGCCGGTGCACGCCGTGGACGGGCCGGGAACGACGGTGAGCTTTTGATCGCTCAGCTCGGTGATCATCGACGTCCCGAACCGCTTCTGCGACGGATCGATCTGGCCGCTCGCGGCCCCGAAGCCGACGAGTCGTAGCGAGCTGCCGACGAGCCGAGCATCGATCGCGCCGGTCCACATCGGCAGCGGCGCGACCGTGGCATCGCGCTCGAGCAACAGCACGCCGACGTCGTACGCGAGCGTGGTCGAAACGAACGACGGATGCGCTCGCGCATCGATCACGCGAACGAGCTCGCCGCCGCTTCCCGCCGTGCTGCCGAAGAACACATCGAAGCCCGGCCGGTTCACGCAGTGGCCTGCAGTCACCACGACGCGCGAGCTGACCAGTGTGCCCGTGCAGCTCGCGTGGTCCGTCGTCGCGAGTAATGCGACCACCGCCGGATCGCCGGCATCATCGTTTCCGTTCGTGATCGGTGCGGGCGACGCACTCGCATCGAGTGTCGCGAGCACGACCGCGATCCATGTCCTTATGGACAGCTTGGATTTCACAGTTTCGTGAATTTCACGCGACCGCGTTGATGAGCTCGTCACAACCATGCAAGCGTTGCCGTCCTACAGGGGGAATATGATGAAACTGACGAGTTGTCTGTTTGCTTGCATTGGTTTTAGCTGTGTCGGGTCCGATGGCGTCGAGAGGGTGACGACGTCTGTTGGCACGAACTCGCTGAACATCACGTCGATCACGACGAGTCGATCCGTGGAGAACGGGGAGCCGGTCTTCGAGGTTCACGCGCTCGACGCGAACGGCCACGAGGTCGCGACGATGCGTCGTCGTAAGGGCGTCATCTCGGATCTTCCGCGCGTGCCGAATGCGGACTTCGATGACACGCGTGGCACCGAGATCACCGTCGATGTGAACGGCGAGCACGAACGCATCATCACGCGTCAGGAAGAGATCGCGCAGCCGTTGCGGATGAACCACAAGAGCGTGGAGGAGTTCGTGCTGCTGCCCGAGGTCACCGCCGCGACGCGTGGCGCGGGCCTGACGTTCGTCGGTCATCCGCACGATGTCGGCTCGATCACGGGCGAGCGCGCCACGTACGCCGATTCGTGCTCGTCCGGTGAGCTGCGGGCCAATGGCGTCTACGGCAAGGATTGCTGCCGCGACAAGTGGGGCGGCGCCACGGCCTACGTCGAGTTCATCAACGAGGGCAATCACACCGTCTCGGATCGCTTCTTCGGCGGTGGCAACACGCTGATCTGCCGGACGTCGTCGGGCAGCAGCAACTGTTCGGGTACGGCATGCACGTACGGTCCGTGTGGATCGCAGCCGGCTTCGTTCCACGGTCCGTACTCGAGCCCGCAGATCTATGGCGGTGATCTCGGCGACGGTAACTACTGCTGGGCGCACAACGGCGCGCCCAACTCGAACTTTGGTGGCATCTGGGGTTCGTGTGGATACTCGGGATGCATCAACGGGACCCCGACGACGGGTGGCTCGGGCAGCGCCGCCGGATACTGGGACTGACTGCTGATGTGAGCGCGCGCTGATTCCTTTGCGCCGCTCGCAGATCCGCGCCACTCTTCCCGGAGATGCGGATCGTGCCCGTGCTCGTGCTCGTCAGCGGCATCGCCGCCGCTGGCGAGCGTGCGGGCAAGGTCGTGCGCATCGAGCAGGCGCCTTCGCGCGAGGTCTACGTGCCCGCCGGCGCGTTCTGGATGGGTGTCTCCGAGGAAGACAAGGGCTTCGTCGTCAGCCAGTGTCACGAGTTCTTTGATTTCGCCGATATCGCGTTCCTCGGCACGCGCCAGACGGAGCTCTGCAGCAACTACGAAGACGAGCTCGAGCGCATGAAGCAGCGCCCCGTGTTCCTCGACGCGTTCGCGATCGATCGCTACGAGGTCACCGTCGCGGACTACCGCCGCTGCATCACCGCGGGCATGTGCAACCTCGATCCGCTGATCGCCGGCGACGAGCGCTACATCCGCGACGAGTGGCCGATCGTCAACATCACCTGGTTCGAGGCACAGGAATACTGTCGCTGGCGCGGCGCCCGCTTGCCCACCGAGGCCGAGTGGGAGCGAGCCGCGCGCGGCGCCGATGTCACGAACGCCTCCGACGACGAAGATCAGGATCGCGCCGCCGACGAGGTCTGGCCGTGGTGCGACGCGCGCGACTGGAAACGCTCCACCACCCTGCGCCACGGCAAGAAGGCCAAGCTCGCCGAATCGCGGTCCTGCGTCGAGCGCACGAAGGACTTCAACCATGGCCAGCCCCACGCGCAGGCCATGCGCGACATCGATCGTTCGCAGAATCCGCTCCACCTGCTCGGCGATCCCGACGACATCGACGGCTTCCGGCTGCTCGCACCGCCGGGCCAGTACGCGTGGGGCGAAGGGCCATACGGTACGCGCGACCAGGCGGGCAACGCCGCCGAATGGACGTCCGATGCGCGCGGCGTACCGACGAACATGAACATCGGCTACGACGACATGCCGGGCTGCACGAAGCGCGATGACCACGTCCAGTGCATCAACCCGCGTCGCGACGGCACCGATCACGATGTCCGCGTGGTCCGCGGTGGCTCGTGGCGCCAGCCGTCGTTCATCTCGCGGTCGAACGTGCGCGACCCGTTCGGGCTCGTCTATGACCCACGCAAGCGCTTCTCGCACGTCGGCTTCCGCTGCGCGCGCAGCACGAAGGACGCGCCGCCCGCACC
>Ga0070689_100002685_pt1 | contig 11665 bp, 9 predicted proteins | sample KBSS23HmetaG_FD_64669 | JGI IMG/M metagenome (GOLD analysis project Ga0070689, IMG submission 64669) | Switchgrass rhizosphere microbial communities from Kellogg Biological Station, Michigan, USA - KBS S2-3H metaG | ecosystem: Host-associated > Plants > Roots > Rhizosphere ... | reverse complement strand
GTATCCACGACGAAATCAGCGCGCTTTCGTTTTTCCGCATCAGGCATTTGGTTTGCTGCAATCCCCGCGAACTTCTGCGGCGTCATGCCAGGACGCTGGAAAATACGCGTGCGCTGAACGTCTTCGGGTGCAGATACGACCACGACGGCGTCGCAGCGCCGGTCACCGCCAGTCTCAAACAGCAGGGGGATATCCAAAACTGCGACCTGGGCATTTTTCCTTTCTGCCTCGGCAAGGAAATGCTGCTCGGCGGCGCGCACGAGCGGATGCACGATTCCCTCGAGTTTCTTGATCGCCGTGGGGTCATCCAGCACGCGCTTGGCAAGCTCTTCGCGATCGACTTCGCCGTGGGCGGTGGTGCCGGGAAATGCGGCCTCAATGAGCGGCACGGCTTCGGCTTTGTAAAGGCGATGGACAGCTGCGTCGGCATCGTGAACCGGTACGCCCAATTCGGCGAAGAATCCCGCCGTGGTCGATTTCCCCATACCCAGCGAGCCGGTGAGACCGAGCACAAACATTGGGTCAGCTGTCGATAAACTTGTTCTGACGCAGGTATGCCAGCAGCGGCATTAACGGCAACCCGAGGATCGTGAAATAGTCGCCCTCCACCCGCTCAAACAAGTGAATGCCGATACCTTCGAGTTGATATCCGCCGACGCTTTTGAGCGCGCCATCACCCGCCATATCGAGGTAGTCCTCGAGGTAACGATCGCTGAAGTTGCGCATAGTCAATCGGGCGGTATCGACGCAAGAAAATAGCAACGAACCGTCGTGAACCAGGGCGAGCGCAGAGTGCAGTTCGTGCGTGCGGCCGCGCAAGTCTCGCAGCTGTGCGGAAGCGATGTCGCGGTCAGCCGGCTTGGTAAAGCGCTTGGCGCCGCGCGCCAGCGTCTGATCGGCGCCGAGGACCACCCGTCCCGGACGGTCATCTGCCACGGCCCTTGCTTTCGCATGCGCCAGGTGGCGCGCGACGCCCGCGGGATCATTGATACTGGCTTGAGCCTCGATCTCGCGTTCGTCGATTGCCGATGGTCTTATTTCGAAGCGCAGCCCAGCTGCTGCCAGAATCTTGCCACGTACATCGCTACGCGAAGCAAGCACCAGAGGTTGCGAAGCGAGCCAAAGCGCCATGGATCATCCTACCGGGTGACGCCGGCGCTCGGTCAGCAAACGCATAACAGCTGCCGCCGTCTCTTCAATCGACCGGCGTGTGACATCAATTGTCGGCCAATTGTGCTTGGCGCAAAGGCGACGAGAGAATGAGACTTCTTCGGCCACCGCGGCCTTATCAATATACTGGTCATCGTCGCGGTGAGCTTTCAGTCCGAGCAGACGGTTCTCGCGGATCTGCACGATACGCTCCGGGCTCGCATAGAGACCGACAACAAGAGGTCGGGCAAGTTTCTCGACGGCGGGCGCCAACGGCACGCCCGGCACCAGTGGGACGTTTCCCGTTTTTACGCCGCGATTGGCGAGGTAGATTGAAGTTGGCGTCTTGGATGTACGCGAGACCCCTACAAGCACCACGTCTGCTTCCTCGAGTCCTTCGGCGTGCTGGCCGTCATCGTGCAGCATCGTGAAGTTCAAAGCGTCGATGCGCTGGAAATATTCCGCATTGAGCACGTGCTGCGCGCCAGCTCGATGGATTGTCTCGGCCCCAAGATAAGACTGAAACAGGCGCAGGACCGGCCCGAGGATCGACATGCAGGGCAATCCAAGCTCGCGGCATTTCTTCTCCAGGGCTTCGATGAGGTCCTCTTCAAGCAGGGTATACAAAACCAGACCGGGCGATTCCGCGATCTCAGTAAGAGCGTGATCCAGCTGTTTTTTCGAGCGCACCATTGGATACAGGTGCTCAACCGGCGACACATTTGCGTACTGCGCAGCCGCCGCCCGCGCGACCGTTATCAAGGTTTCGCCAGTAGCGTCCGATACCAGATGTAAGTGGAAATAGCCGGTCTCAGGCATCTGTATATTGGCCGGAAAGCCTGTGGATACGACGGGAGAAGGCCACGGCCTACCTTAACAAACAAGCCGGCCATGACCGAGAGTCTAATTTTCTTCCACACCGCACGAGATGGGGACCGCTACACGGACTAATTTGTGCCTGACTGCTGACATGTGGACAGTCATATGGGGAAACAAAGGGATATGTCCGTCAAAGCCCCAGAATTCAGTGCCACCGCTGTGGATAGAATCGACCTTGAATTAAGCCTCATTCTGGAAGGGCTTTTGCCAGTCGGTGGACAGAATGTTGATCGGCAGGCATGAGTCCAATCAACGCTCTAACAAACACTACAGATTCTAAGAAGATTCTTAATGGATAAAGACGGGACTAGTGGTGCCGTGGGGAAAAAGCTCTTGCAGGTGCTGGAAGGCAAACGCGAAACGATTCCACCGATATGGTTGATGCGCCAAGCGGGGCGGTATTTGCCGGAGTATCGTACGACTCGCGAAAAGGCGGGAGGGTTTCTCGATCTTTGCTTCAACCCGATACGGGCTGCGGAAGTGACATTGCAGCCCATCCGGCGATTTGGCTTCGATGCTGCCATCCTGTTTTCCGATATTCTTGTTGTGGCGTTGGCGCTTGGCCGGAAGGTTGAATTCCTGGCTGGTGAAGGGCCGAAGCTCGACCCCTTGAGTGATGCGGATGGGCTTTCGGGGATGCGGGAGGTAGCTGATCGAGATGTTCTGGCGCCGATCTATGAAACGGTGCGACAGGTCAAAACTTTGCTTGATGATAAGACGGCGCTGATAGGATTTTGCGGAGCTCCTTGGACGGTTGCAACGTATATCGTGGCAGGACAGGCAACACCTGATCAGGCGCCAGCGCGACTGTTCGCCCATCGCGATCCCGAAAGTTTTTCTTGGCTGATTGATCGCCTCGTGGATGCATCAATTGAGTACTTGGTGGGACAGTTTCAGGCCGGCGCGGATTGTGTGCAGATTTTCGATACTTGGGCTGGTGTCCTTGGTCCTGAACAGTTTGATCGCTGGTGTATCGTTCCTACACAAAAAATCGTTGAGGGCGTGCGCCGACACGTACCGCGCGCCAAGATTATTGGATTTCCGCGCGGAGCTGGTGCGATGGCTCTTCCTTACGTGGAGATGACGGGAGTGAGCGCCATCGGCATCGATTGGACGTTTGAGCGCTCCATTGCGCGTGATGCACTGCAATCACGTGTCCCGGTGCAAGGCAATGTCGATCCACTTGCTCTTTTGGCCGGGGGTACAGCTCTTGATCGTGAAGTCGATGACGTGATGCGTCATCTCGGCGATGGCCCGCTGATTTTTAATCTCGGGCATGGGATATTGCCCGACACCCCGATCGCGCACGTGGAACGCATGCTTAAGCGCGTACGCAGGTAACTGAGATGTACCTCTGGGTGAAAGCGCTGCACATCGTTGCCGTGATCGCGTGGATGGCAGGGATGCTCTACCTGCCGCGACTGTTCGTCTATCACGCGGTTGCTCCTGTCGGGTCCAAGCAGTCGGAAACTTTTAAGACGATGGAGCACCGCCTTCTCAACTTCATCATGATGCCGGCCATGGCCCTTACCTGGATCGCGGGCATCGCTTTGGTGTTGCTCGGGCAATGGTTTAGCGCCGGGTGGTTTCAGGGCAAATTTGTCGTTGTGGTTGCCATGACCATTGTGCACGGCCTATTTGCGCACTGGGTAAATGAATTCCGATACGACCGGAATTCACATAGTCAAAAATTCTTTCGTATTGTCAATGAGATACCAACGATCATGCTGATCGTCATCGTCATCCTGGCGACGGTTAAACCGTTCTAAGTCATCCCCGCAGTTGCTCACACGCGCCTGCCCTCTTGCGTCGAACGGTGGCTCAACTTATCTTGATGGCATCCCACCGAACGCAGGCGGATGCAGTCGCGTTCCGGCTCCCTAAGTGTTTGGGCCGGTCGCAGCATCGGGTTCCGGGCCTCTCCCTACTAACTCGTCACCCCAGACCTGCGATCTCTCTCCAAAGTCAAACGGCGCAAGTTTTTTGTTTTCAAAGCTTCGCTGTAACGCTTCCAAGGACGTAAACCCCCAATGCGGGAAATGAAACTCCAGGACCTCAAGTCCAAGACCCCTGCCGATCTCGTTGCGTTTGCCGAAGAACATCAGGTTGAGAACGCCAGCACCATGCGTAAGCAGGAGCTGATGTTCGCAATCCTGAAGCAGCTCGCGACGCAAGAAGTCGACATCATCGGCGAGGGTGTTGTCGAGGTGCTCTCCGATGGCTTCGGATTCTTGCGCTCGCCGGAATCGAATTACCTGTCTGGGCCGGACGATATCTACGTTTCGCCAAGCCAGATCCGCCGTTTCGGCCTGCGCACCGGTGACACAGTCGAAGGCCACATTCGCTCTCCGAAAGAAGGCGAGCGTTATTTCGCGCTGCTCAAGGTCAACACGATCAATTTCGAGGACCCCGAGAAGGCACGGCACAAGGTCAATTTCGATAACCTGACCCCGCTCTATCCCGATGAGCGGCTCAGAATGGAATACGAAGATCCAACCAAGAAAGACCTCTCCGCCCGGGTCATCGACATTGTAGCTCCGATCGGCAAGGGCCAGCGTGCGCTCATTGTCTCGCCTCCGCGCACCGGCAAGACCGTGCTGCTGCAAAACATTGCGCATTCAATCACCACCAATCACCCCGAGACTTATCTGATCGTGCTGCTCATCGATGAACGGCCGGAAGAAGTCACGGATATGCAGCGCTCGGTGAAGGGTGAGGTGATTTCCTCGACGTTTGACGAACCGGCGTCGCGTCATGTGCAGGTCGCGGAAATGGTGATCGAAAAGGCGAAGCGCCTGGTCGAGCATCAACGCGACGTCGTAATTCTGCTCGATTCGATCACGCGTCTGGGCCGTGCCTACAATACCGTGGTGCCCTCCTCCGGCAAGGTGCTGACCGGCGGCGTTGACGCCAACGCGCTTCAGCGGCCGAAACGCTTCTTCGGCGCCGCACGTAACATCGAGGAAGGCGGGTCGCTCACCATCATCGCGACGGCCCTGATCGACACCGGCAGCCGGATGGACGAAGTGATTTTCGAAGAATTCAAGGGCACCGGCAACTCAGAACTGATCCTCGACCGCAAGGTCGCCGACAAGCGCACATTCCCCGCGATGGACATCACACGGTCCGGCACGCGCAAGGAAGAGCTTCTCACCGATCCTGCAATCCTCAAGAAAATGTACGTTTTGCGCCGGATTCTGAACCCGATGGGCACGATGGACGCCATCGACTTCCTGCTCGACAAGTTGCGCAATACGAAGAGCAACTCAGAGTTCTTCGAATCGATGAATACGTAACGAGCTATTATTGCCGCATGGCCGAAACCGCCGGTGAAATCTGGGCGGCATCGGTTACCGGAAGCGAGCAGCGTTCACCGACACAGACGAAGGCCGCGCTTTCTGGTGCGGCCTTCAATTTTTCCTGCGCGGGGTGCGATGACGGCAGGTCGCCGGCGTTCGATGCGCGAAGAATGATGCGGTCGAGATAAGGTAATTTCAGCGCCGCTTTCGCGAGACGCGCGGCGTCAGGACCGGTCAGCACGATTTCAGCGGCACGCAGCCGCAAATCAAGAGCGTTGAGCAGTGCGACATGGCCAAACAGGTTGCGTTCTGCCGCTGAAAGTATCGTTTCGATCAGGCGATCCGCCCGCGTCCGCCATTTGTCGTCGCCGGAAAGCACCGCGAGCCTGGCGAGGTTTTGCGCTGCCACTGAGTTTGGATTCGGCGTGGCGTCGTCCTGGGTGGAATGCGGCCGCAGCACTAGGTCATCGGCGTCGTCGGAGGAGAGATAATAGGCGCCGGTTTCGGCGTCGGCGTAGTGCTTGTCGAAAGAATTCTGCCACGCGAGAGCTTGTTCGAGATAGCCGCGTTCGCCGGTCGCCTCATAAAGCGATAACGCGGCACGGATCATGGTTGCGAAATCGGAAGCGAGTCCGGGAAAGAGCAACTTTCCCTCGCGCCAGGAGTGGCCGAGGCGGTCGCCTTTTGTCATTGTTCGCGCAATGAAATCAAACGCGCGCCGCGCCATCGCGAGCCAATCCGGCTCGTCGAGAATGACCGCTGAGTTGACGAGAGCGGCGATCATCAGCCCGTTCCAGTCGGCGAGCACTTTGTCGTCAAGCCCGGGCCGGATACGCATGTCGCGGACCGCGCGCAACTTCGCGCGCAGTCGTGTCAGACGGGTTTCATCCTCGGCAGTGCGATCGAGACCAGCTAGGCGGTTAAAGATGCTATTGCCTTCGAAGTTGCCATCGGGCTGTACGTCGTAGTGGCGTGCGAAATATTCGCCGTCGGTTTTGCCCAGGCATTTGGTCACTTCATCGTAGGTCCAGATGTAGAATTTGCCTTCTTCGCCTTCCGAGTCGGCGTCGAGCGAGGCCGAGAAGGCTCCCTCGCCCGTTGTCATTTCGCGAGCAAGCCATGTGACCGTTTCGCGCGCGCGCTGGCTAAACAGCGTGTTTTCGCCGCGCTGCCATGCTAACGACAGCAACTCGAGCAGTTGTGCGTTGTCGTAGAGCATTTTTTCGAAATGCGGGACGAGCCAACGCTCGTCCACCGAATAGCGGGAGAACCCGCCGCCGAGATGATCATAGATCCCCCCCTCGCTCATGCGAGCGAGAGTGTGCTCGACGGTCTCGAAGAAGCGCGCATCGCCGGTGCGCAACCCCGCGCGCCAGAGCATTTCGAGAATTGCGGGCTGCGGAAACTTTGGAGCGCCGCGCAAACCGCCGTTGACCTGGTCGAACATATTGCCGACTTGCATGGCAGCCGCATCGAGCTCCCTCAAGCCAATGGTCACCTTGCCTGCCGGCCTCGCCTTCTCGGCAAGCCGGGACAGCAGCGCCACACGGTTTTGTTCGATCCGGTTGGGTTCGTCCCGGAACAACCGCGACACCTCGCGAAGGACATCGACGAAAGCGGGCCGGCCGAAACGCGATTCTTTCGGAAAATATGTGCCACCCCAGACCGGCTCCGCCTTTGAGGTGAGGAACATCGTCAAAGGCCAACCACCCTGCTCTCCCAACAGGTGCAATGCGTTCATGTAGATCTGATCAATGTCGGGGCGCTCTTCGCGGTCGACCTTGATGTTGACGAACAGTTCGTTCATCACGCGCGCGGTCGCCTCGTCCTCAAAAGACTCGTGCGCCATCACATGACACCAGTGGCAGGCGGCGTAGCCGACCGACAGCAGGATCGGCTTATTCGTGCGTTTGGCCTCCCCCAGTGCTTCCGGACCCCAGGTCCACCAGTCGACCGGATTGTGCTTGTGCTGAAGAAGGTAGGGCGACGTCGCCTGAGCGAGGCGGTTCACGTGATCGGTACTGTGAGGAAGCGACATTGTCCGAACCTAGCGTGATTTGACGCTGGCGGGAAACAGCGTCCGCGGGGCGCGTCGACTATAGAACAGCACGCAGGGTTGAATCGTCCCTGCCGCGGCGATTGCCGTCTCACGGTAATATCGCAAAAGCCCGCGCGGGAAATCCGAGCCCGTTGCGGACCTTCGGCCAGGTCACGACGATCAATGCGCCTTTCGGCGGCACCTTATCGAGATTGGCCATGACTTCGATCTGGTAGTGGCCGAGCTGAAGGATGTATGTCTCGGATTCCATCTTGTCGGTTGTGTCGGTGTCGAGCGACTCGTGACCCGTCGCCACGACGCCGCGCTGCTCATAGAGAAACTTGATTGTCTCGAATGACCAGGCAGGAAACGGAGCGCGCTTGAATCGTTCGGGGTCGGTGTCCCAGTCCTTGTACATGTCGGTTCGCAGCGCCACGAAGGATCCACGCGGGATACGGCCGTGCCGTTTTTCCCATGCACGCAAGTCCGAGAGAGAAAAGGCGTGGTTCGGATCCGTTTGCAGATAAGGAGTCGCATCCAAAACAATGAGTGGCAGGATCATCTGCTTGAGGGGGATCGCATCCATGGTGATCCCTTTTTCGTCGAAATGCGCCGGTGGATCGACGTGGGTACCGTACTGGCCGACGAACTCGTAGAGCGTTGTGCGAAAACCGTCTTCCTTGATGGTGTAAGGGCGCTGCGTCTTTGGATCGGCTGCGGGTGTCATTTTGGCTTGGCCGAAGCCGGACCAAACGGGGGATCGCGGATCGAAGCTGTGCGTGAGATCAACAAAACGTTTTGACGCAATCGCGCGATACGCGCGACCGAGATCGTTGTCTGCCGCTGCCAAAGGCTGACTCAAACACGCAACAAAAATCGCCGGCAGGACCGCGATAAGGCGGAAACTCGGTGTCATGTCGTCTCCCCATAGAGATCGTGAATTTGCACGATCATATCGCGGGCGGGAGGATCGCACCTGCAGGATTTTCAGGAGGCGCTGAGTCGCGCTGCGACGTTTCACAGCCTGCGCGAACGTTATCGGGGCTTGACCCTTGCCCTGTCTCGGCGCTTCCGTGCGCTGCGATGTCGAATGCAACGCGCGAAACCATTTACGCACTGTCGTCCGGACGTCCGCCGGCTGCCATTGCCGTTGTGCGTATTTCAGGGCCGCGCGCCGGCGCTGCGCTCAAGGCCCTCACGGGCAGGATCCCTGATCCGCGCAAGGCTGCGCTCGCACGCGTCCGCGGGCGCGATGGCGAGATTGTCGATCAGGCGCTGGCGCTCTGGTTTCCGGGGCCGCAAAGCGAAACCGGCGAGGATGTCGCAGAGCTTCAGCTCCATGGCGGTCACGCCGTCGTCGCGGCGGTCTTTGCAGCACTTGCTCAGTTCGACGGTCTACGACCCGCGGAGGCGGGCGAATTCACGCGCCGCGCCTTTGAAAACGGCAAGCTCGATCTGACCGCGGTGGAAGGCCTTGCCGACCTGGTGATGGCCGAGACGGAGGGGCAACGGCGCCAGGCCTTCCGGCAGATGGCGGGGGCGCTGAGGGACCGGTCCGAGAACTGGCGGAGGCAGCTGATCCAGGCGCTTGCTCTTGTTGAGGCGCGCATCGACTTTTCCGATGAGGCTGACGTGCCGCAGGATCTTGTAACGCCGGCGCTGCAGATTGCCCGGTCGCTTGAAGGCGACATTGCGTCGGTGCTTGCAGAGGGCAACCGCGGGGAGCGCTTGCGCGAAGGATTTGTCGTGGCCATTGCGGGGCCGCCCAACGCCGGCAAATCGACGCTTCTCAATCGGATTGCGAAACGCGAAGCGGCGATCGTGTCGCCCTATGCCGGGACGACCCGCGACGTGATCGAGGTGCATCTCGATCTTGGTGGATTACCGGTCACGTTTCTCGATACGGCGGGCATTCGAGAGACTGACGATCCCGTGGAACGTGAAGGCGTTCGCCGCGCGCGCGAACGCGCCGCGGGAGCCGATCTGATTCTGTGGATTGTCGAAGCTGGGGAGACCTCGCGGCCCGATGAAGCGGGAAACGGTATGCGGCCCGATGTGGCGGTGAACGCTAGCCGCTTGAGCGACGACGCTGGAGATATTGGGCGCTCTCCTGGTGCCGGCGCTGGAATTTCTTCGCGCTCTCTAGGAGGTCGCGAGACCGGCGGCGTCACTCATCTCCCGTCCGACGTGGGTGTGCTTTTGTCCAAGGAGAGTGAGCTCACGCCAGTCTGGCTCATTCGGAATAAAATTGATTTGCACCAAGGGCTTATTCAAAGAAATGAACATTCAGTACAACAAGAAGGAAAAAGTGAACCAAGCGTTCGGGTTAATAGACCCTTAAGAAACATGGTTAACAAAGGATTAACGGGAAAGAGTGAAAGTGAACTCATATTTAATGAATCCGAATTCGGTGTTTCGGCTAAAACCGGTGAAGGCTTTGACGTGTTATTGAATGCGCTGGCGCGCCATGCGGAAAAATTTCTAGCCGGCGCCGAGAGTGCCGTGGTCACGCGCGAGCGTCACCGTCGTACGCTTCAAGACGCGCTGACCGCATTGCGCCGGGCGCTGGTGCCGGAACTGTCAAACCGCGAAGATCTTCTTGCCGAGGAATTGCGGCTTGCTGCACGCGCCCTGGGCCGCCTCACCGGCCGCGTCGACGTTGATGACGTTCTCGACGTTATTTTCCGGGACTTCTGCATCGGAAAATAGACGCTGTGGATAACTATGAGGGTTTGCCAGCTTCCGCAGCATTGGCCGGCTGTATGGGTGGCCGCATTTTCCACAGGGGGTGTGGATCAAAAGGGACATCCCGGATGGATGCGTTTTCGGACGCCGCACGATGTTTCACGTGAAACATTTTCATTAAATCCAATGATTTTGACCCCTCCCCGGTCCTCCGCTAAAACGCGCCATTCGAGGTTTTGATGGCACATCGATTCGACGTCGTTGTGATTGGCGGCGGCCACGCCGGCTGTGAAGCCGCGGCGGCGGCGGCCCGTATGGGTGCGAAGACGGCCCTCATAACCCACCGGTTCAGCACTATCGGCGCTATGTCGTGCAATCCCGCTATTGGCGGGCTTGGAAAAGGCCATCTGGTCCGGGAAATCGACGCTTTGGACGGCCTTATGGCCCGAATCGCCGATCTGGGCGGCATCCAGTTCCGTGTCCTCAATCGTCGAAAAGGCCCAGCTGTGCGCGGCCCGCGGGCCCAGGCCGACCGGAAACTCTATGCCCATGCGATGCAGGCTGCGATCCGTGCCGTTCCAAACCTCGATATAATCGAGGCTGAGGCCGACGATCTCCTGATCAAATCAGGGCGGCTAGGTGGGGTCCGGCTTGCGGATGGCTGTGAAATCACAGCCGGTGCGGTGGTGCTCACGACCGGCACTTTCTTGCGCGGTCTCATTCATATCGGCGAAAAACAAATCCCCGCAGGACGCGTAGGTGAGGCGCCCGCGATGGGTCTTTCGCGTACGCTGGAAAATCTCGGCCTCGCGCTTGGCCGCTTGAAAACCGGAACGCCACCGCGCCTCGACGGCCGGACAATTGATTGGTCCGCACTTGAAATGCAGCCGGGCGACAATCCACCCGAGCCATTTTCAATTTTCACCACGCAAATTGAAAACCCACAGATCAAATGCGGAATCACACGCACCTCTGAATCCACGCACAAAATCATCCGCGACAACGTTCATCGTTCGCCGATGTATTCGGGACAGATCGCAAGCCGCGGTCCGCGCTATTGTCCGTCGATCGAAGACAAGATCGTGAAGTTCGGCGAGCGCGACGGCCACCAGATTTTTCTGGAGCCGGAAGGTCTCGACGATCACACCGTTTATCCAAACGGAATCTCGACGTCGCTTCCTGAAGAGGTGCAGCACGCGTTCGTCGCAACAATTCCCGGACTGACAAACGCGCGGATCGTTCGTCCTGGCTATGCGATCGAGTACGACTACGTCGATCCGCGCGAACTCACGCCAACGCTTCAGACCAAAAAGTTGCGCGGATTGTTTCTTGCCGGTCAAATCAACGGCACAACGGGCTATGAAGAGGCTGCGGCACAGGGACTTCTTGCTGGTCTCAACGCGGCGGCTTTGGCGGGCGAGGGCGATGAAATCGTCATCGATCGCGCGCAAGCGTATCTTGGTGTGATGATCGACGATCTCGTGACGCGCGGCGTAAGCGAACCGTATCGCATGTTCACATCGCGTGCAGAGTATCGACTGCAGTTGCGCGCCGACAATGCCGATCAGCGCCTGACTGACAAGGGAATTTCTATCGGCTGCGTTGGCGCCAAACG
>Ga0070689_100002675_pt1 | contig 11691 bp, 10 predicted proteins | sample KBSS23HmetaG_FD_64669 | JGI IMG/M metagenome (GOLD analysis project Ga0070689, IMG submission 64669) | Switchgrass rhizosphere microbial communities from Kellogg Biological Station, Michigan, USA - KBS S2-3H metaG | ecosystem: Host-associated > Plants > Roots > Rhizosphere ... | reverse complement strand
GCGACCACGGGTGTTCTCGCGATCCTCGGCGTCGCCGCGTCGCTGGCCGCGTGCGGCCCCGGGGCGAACGCCCCGGACCGGTCGCCGCTCGCCGACAAATGGCTCGCGCGCGCCCAGGCGAGCTACAAGGGGGGCGACGTCGACGACGCGCTCCACGCGGCGCGCGCGGCGCTCGACGTCGCGCCGAAGGACCCCGAGATCCGCATGATCAACGCGCGGATCGCGCTGGCGAGCCTCGAGTTCGCGCGCGCGCTGAAGCTCACCGAGGGGATCCAGTCGACCGACGCGCACGGCATCCGCGGGCGCGCCCACTGGTACTCGGGCGACATCGAGGCGGCGGCCGACGAGCTCGAGGCGGAGCTCCGCGATCCCTCCGTGCGCGACCCGTGGGCGCGCGACATCGCCGGGCTCGCGCGCCGCGGCGTCGGACGCCACCCGTTCGAGCTCGAAGGGGGCGTGGTCGTGCCGATCGAGATGCCGCGCGCGGCGGCCGCGCTGGTCGTCCCGTGCGAGCTCGAAGGGGAGCGGATCCTCGCGATGGTCGCGACCGCGAGCGGCGAGGTGATCGTCGACAGCAACTCGCGCCGCGAGCCGGCGTGGGTCAACCTCCGCTTCGGCGACCGCATCGAGGTGAAAGACGTCCCGGCGCTCACGCAGGACCTCTCGGGGCTCTCGCGCCAGCTCGGCGCGCCGGTGAAGGCGCTCCTCGGCGTGAACCTCCTCCGCCACCTCCACGCCACGTTCGACCGCCGCGGCGACCAGTTCGTCGTCCGCCGGCAGGATCCGCCGGCGCCGCCCGACGCGAGCCGCGTCCCGCTCTTCTACGTGCGCGGCGGCGGGATGCTGATGCGCGCGCAAGTGAGCCCGCGCGAGGACGGGAACGGGATGTTCCTCGTCGACTCGTCGCAGGCGTACCTCCTCGCGCTGACCGACCCCATGTGGCGGAAGGCCGGCGTCGATCCGGCGCGCCTCGCCCCCGAGCCGGCGATCGCGAACGCGAAGAGCGGCGCGATCCCGCAGTTCCGCCTCGGCGGCTTCGATCTCCCGCAGGTGCCTGCGGTCAGCGGGGTGAGCATCGCGGGCGCGCAGCAAGGGATCGACGTCGAGCTCGGCGGCGTGATGGGCGCGCCGCTCCTCTCCGCGTTCCGCGTCACGTTCGGCGACGACGGGCGTTACATCTGGATGGAGCCCGATCCGTCGATGGCGATCGGCGGCCGCGAGCCGCCGCCCCCCGCGCCCGGTGCGCCGGCGACGCCCCCGGCGAAGCCCGCGCCGAGCGGCGCTGCGCCTGCGCAGCCCGCACCGCCCCCCGGCGCGGGAAAGCCGGCGTCGGGGAACGCCGCGCCGCCGACCGCGCCGACGCCGCCGGTGAAGAAGTGAGCGCTCCCAGGATCCATCCGGCGGTCACGCGCATCTCGGTCTACGCCGGGAGCTTCGACCCCGTGACGCTCGGGCACCTCGATCTCATCGAGCGCGCGTCGGCGCTCTTCAGCGACGTCATCGTCGCGCTTGGCGTGCATCCTACACGCAATCCGCTCTTCTCGGTCGACGAGCGTCTGCAGATGGTCGAAGCGGTCACCGCCCACCTGCCGAACGTGCGCGTCGACTCGTTCGACGGGCTCCTCATCGAATACTGCCGCCGCACCGGCGCGCGCGTCATCGTGCGCGGCCTCCGCGCCGCGACCGACTTCGAGTACGAGCTCCAGATCGCGCACGCCAACGCCGATCTGTGTCCGGAGGTGGACACGATCTTCCTCCCGACGCGGACGAAGCACGGCTTCGTCTCCGCGTCGCTCGTCCGCGAGATCGCGAGCCACGGGGGTGACGTGAGCCGCTACGCGCCGAAGGTCGTCTGCGACGCGCTCGTCGAGAAGTTCAAGCAGCGAAAAGGGTGACGTCGCTCGGCGCCTAGCCGAGTCGCGAGCGAGCGGCGTAGAGTCGCGTCATGCCGATGATCGTCCTCCATCAATGGGAGATGTCCCCTTTCTGCAACAAAGTGCGCCGATGCCTCCGGCTCAAGGGGCTCGACTTCCGGGTCGAGAACTACAACGGCCTGAAGGCGCGGCAAGCCGCGAAGCTCACGTCGCAGGGGATGCTCCCCGTGCTCGATTACGAGAACGAGCGCATCGGCGACTCGGCGGCGATCGCCGAGTTCCTCGAGCGCCGTCACCCCGACCCGCCGCTCTATCCGAAGGACCCCGAGGCGAGAGCGCGCGCCCGCTTCTGGGAGTCCTGGGCGGGGGAGGTTCTTTACTTCTTCGAGATCCAGTTCCGGATGCTCGATCCCGACGCGCGCGAGAAGGCGCTCGACATCATCTGCGAAGGGCGCCCCGCCCACGAGCGCGCGATCCTCGGGTTCGTCTTCAAGACGCGGTATCCGGGAAAGCTGAAGAGCCAGGGGCTCGGCCGCCTTTCGCAAGCGGAGATCGAGCGGAAGTTCTTCGGGCACCTCGACGACCTCGCCGCGCTCCTCGAGCGCCACGAGTGGCTCGTCGGCGACGCGCCGAGCATCGCCGACATCTCGGTGGCGTCGCAGCTCGACGAGGTCGTGCGTACGAGCCGCCACGCCGAACGCATCCGCGCGTATCCGAAGATCCGCGCGTGGATGGACGCGCTCGACGCGAAGGCCGGCGGAGCGCACGCGCCCGCGCCGGCGGCATGAGGCCGGTCGTCCGCAAGCGGGGATGGTCGCTCGCGTCGTTCCTGATCCTCGGCGCGATCGCGGCGGTCTTCTCGTTCGGCGCGGACATGATCGAGTACGCCGCGCTCCGCTCGCAGATGTCGCGCGAGCTCGTCCTTTTGACGAACGTCCGCGCGACGCAGAAGCTCCTCGTCCTCGACATGGCCGACTCCGCGCTCCGCTTCGTGTGCGTGGGGGCGATGTGGAGCTGGAAGCGATGGGGGTTCTACCTGTACCTCGCGCTCGGCGTCTTCTCGATGGCGCTGGCCCGCCGGATCGATCCGGAGGTCGAGCTCGATTTCGACGCGGTCCTCGGGATCCTGTCCGTCCTCATCGCGGTGCTCCCGCGCTTTCGGTGGTTCGAGTGAGGCTCCGCGGAAAATTTGGCACGCGCTCGGCCGGCGTCGTTAGCTATTGGGGTGGAACGTGCCAGAGTCGGCGACGTCCGCGCGATGCTGGCGACCCTCGAGCCGGGCGGCGAGGGGGACGTCCCGGATCTCGCGTGGCTCGAGGAGAGCTTTCTCGATCCGGGCGCGTTCTTCCGGGCGCTCTTCGACGACGCGCGCGCGTCGGGCGCGCCGCTACGAAGTAAGCTCGGCGTCGCGTACGACGTCTACGCGGACGCCGTGCAGCGCCACGCGCAGGCGAAGCGCCCGGCGTTCGTCTGGTACGCGCGGCGGACCGGCTGGCGCGCGATCTCGTACGCCGACCTCGACGCTCTCGCCGGCGCGCGCGCGTCGTCGTGGGTCGCGCAAGGGGTCCTCCCGGGCAAGATCGTCGCGATCGTCCAGGACCTCGGCGTCGACTATCTCGTCTCGCTCGCCGCGGCGCTCCGCATCGGCGCGTGCGTCTCGTTCCTCGCGCCGTCCGGCGACCTGTATTTGAGCCGGCGCCTCAAGAACCTCGTCCCGGACCACGTCGTCATCGATCCCGCGCGGCCGCCGCCGCTCGGGGTCTTCGCCGAGCACGTGCTCGACGCGGGCGCCTTCACGGGCGGTCCGCCGAGGTCGCCGCCGTACGCGTACGGGCCGAAAGAGCCGTGGGCGCAGATCGTCTCCCCGACCTTCACGCCGGTCGACACGCCGGTGCCGGTGCCGGCGGAGCGCGCGTTCCTGCACGCGCTCCGCGACGGCGCGTTCGCGTTCGGCCTCCGCGATCCCCGCGGGTTCGAAGGCGTCATCGCCGCGCCCGGCGCCCACCCGACGCAGCACGTCCCGGCGATCCTCCTCGCGACGCTCCTCGCGGGCGCGACGTTCCTGCACGTCGAGATGAACGACGTCGAGGCCGCCCCGTCGCTCCTCGGCGCGCAGCCGATCGACGTGCTCATCGCCGGCGACGCGCTCCGGCGCGTCCTCGCGTCGAAACCCGCGGGACCGATGCCGCGCCTTCGCCTCTGGCTCCGGCACGTCGACGAGCCGCTCGACTGGGCGGCCTGGCGCGCGTTCGTCGACGCGAACGGCCTCGGTGATACGCTCGCCGCGAACGTCTTCGTCGACGCCGGAGAGGGATGCTGCGCGATGTTCTCGCTGCGGAGGAACGCGAGCATCCACGCGCGCGCCCTCCCGTCCGCCGCGGCGCCGTGGAAGCTCGCGCCGGCGGTGGGGACCGTCGCGGGCGATCACGGCCTCTTCACGAGGATCGACGGCGGGAAGGAGGACCCGGCGCCGTGGCTCGTCCTCGCGCGGTCGCACGGCGAGTACCTCTTCGCCGGCAGCGCGGCGCCGCGGCGCGGCGCGCGCGTCTACCCGGCGGCGGAGGTAGAGGCTTGGGTGTCGTCGCTCCCTTCGGTGCGCGGCGCGAGCGTCGTCCCCATCGCGTCGCTCAAGGCGGGCGGGGGGAGCCTCTTCGTCCTCTGCGTCTTCGCGCCGCGCGACGCGGCCGGGCGCGCGCCCTCGAAGGCGGCGCTCGAGAAGGAGATCCCGGCCCGCTTCGGCCCGGACGCGGCGCCCGACGCGATCGAGGTCTTCGACCTCTTCCCGCGCGCGCCCGGCGGAAAACTGGACCATTCGTGGTGCGCCCGGCAGTATCTGTCCGGTCGCTTGACCGCCAAATCCAAAGATTCTCGATTCCAAACGATCACCGCGCTCCGCGGCGCGCTCGCGCGCCCGCCGCCCTTGTCTGGCTAGGAGGACGACATGACGCTGCAAGTGGTCGCCGCGGCGACGGCGACGTGCTCCTTCGGCGCCGCACCCGCGACGCTCGTCGTCCTGCCGGTGCACCAGGTGATGGCGGGCCCTCCCGCGGGGAACATCGGCGACAGCCTGCCCATCGCGAACATCCCGCCGTTCGGCGCGTGCTCGTCGATGGCGAATCCGACGGTCGCCGCGGCCACCGCGGCGGCGCTCGGTGTCCTCACGCCGATGCCGTGCGTCCCCGTCCCGGTCGGGCCGTGGGTGCCGGGATCGCCGAAGGTGATCCTCAAGGGGATGCCCGCGCTCGACATGAACTCCAAGGCGATGTGCGCGTGGGGCGGCGTCGTGCAGATCGTGAACGCGGCCCAGACCAAGGTCGCGCTCTGACGGACGGGTAGGGATGCTCGACGTCACGACCGCCACGCGCGCTCTCCAGGGGGCGGGGGCCGACATCCCCGAGGCGAAACTCGCGGACATCGTGCAGCTCGTCGACCGCGGAGACCACGCCACCGCCGCGTCACGCGCGGCCGCGGCGCTCGGCGGCGGATGCACCGACGTCCGCGTCCTCGCGCCGTTTCTCTTCGGCGTCTTCAGCGAGCGCGGCCCCGACGCGCTCGGGTCGATCTTCGACGTCGCCGCGCTCGCGCTGGGCGAGCGCTGGCCCGCGCTCCGACCCGAGCGGCGCAAGGTCGCCGTCACTGATTCGGCGCTGGCCGGCCTCTTTCGCGCCGTCGTCGCGAACATCGATTTCCACGAGCGGACGCAGTCGGCGCGCTACCTCGCGTGGGCCGCGCAGGGGGCGCTCTCCGCCGGGAGCGCGAGCCTCGGCGCGTCGGCGGCGCTCCGCCCCGTCATGACGCGCGCGCTCGGCAGCGGATCGCGGGAGCCGCGCGCCGCCGCGCAGCTCTCCGAGCTCGAGGCGCGCGTCCGCGCCCATTTCAGCAGGGCCCCGCCACCCCCTCCCGACGCGCCGTTCGCCGACGAAGATCCGGCGAGCGACGAGCACGAAGCCGCTGGATCGCCGCCGCCTGTCGCGGCGCCGCGGTCACCTCCCGCGCCGCCGCCGGCGCCCGCCGCCGGCCCCACGATCGACGTGTCGCCGGCGATGGAGCGATTCATCGCCGCGCTCGACGCGTTCGCCCTGCTCATCGAGCGCGGGGACATCGCGCGCGCGGCGATCATTTCGGAGGACATCCGTCGCACGACCGAGGCGTTCGACCCGAAAAAATATTTTCCAAAGTTGCTCTTGCCGTATCTGCGCCTCCAGGCGCGCCACGTGCAGGACCTCCTCGCCACGCGTGAGACGATGGACGGCGGCACCTGGAGCGCGCTCGAGCAGCTCTACCTGGCCGACCTCGACTCGTTCCTGGCCGAATGAGCGCGCACGCGGGTCCGGCGCCCGTCCCGTACCGCGCGGAGCTCCTGGCGGAGGCGATCCGGGAGCGCGCGCAGGAGTTCGACGTCCCGGCCGCCGTCGATCTCCTCCGCGAGTATTTCCCGGGGCGCCCGGTCCAGTTCCGGAGTCACCCATCGCACGGTCCGGAGCCGACCGTGGTGCGCGACATCGAGGTGCTCGACGACCGCATCATCGTGACGGTCAACCTCGGCCTCCGCGCCGGGACGAGCCCGCTCCCGTCGTACTTCCAGGCGCTCCTCGCCGACCCGGCGTGCGGCGAAGCGCTCGCCGAGCTCATCGAGCGCCTCGACGGCGAGCTCCTCGCCGCGCGCCTCGCGACGTATCGCGTCGACGCGGGACCGCTCTTCCCCGGCGACCTGGCGCGCGTCCGCCGGCAGCTCCTCACGCTGTCACAGCCCGCTTCGCCCACCACGCTGCACTGGCTCTTCTCCACCGTCTTCCCCGAGCTCGCGGTGCGCGTCGAGCGCTCGTCGCTCGCCCTCGTCATGCCGGCCGACGAGGTGTGCCTCGGCTTCGGCGCGCTCGGCGTCGCGACGCTCGGCGGCCAGGCGGTGCTGCCGGTGGGGGGCCTCGACGTCGTGCTTCGGACCGTCGAGTCGCGGACGTGGAGCGACGGCGCGTGGTCGCAGGAGGGGCGCCGGCGCGTGGCGGAGCACGTCCTCCCCGCGCTCGCAGGGACCGGGGCGTTTCTGCGCGTGGTCCTCGTCGACACGCAGGCCGCGAGCCGCCTCGCGCTCTCCGCCGAGACCTACTTGGGATACGACCCGCTCGTGGGCGACGCGGCCCCGCGGGTGAACATCCTCTTCGAGGGGCACGTCCCGGCGACGGATGTGATGACAGAGACTTCCTTCGTCGCGAATTTTGACTACATGAATTCGCTCGTGCCACGTTAATCGCGCCGGCGGGGCGCGTGCACCGGCTGCACACGCCACAGCCTCTCGAGGTCGGTCACACGGTGTTCGCTCCAGCATTTGCTCGAGCGCGCGCTGGGGGCCTGCTCCGACCAAGGAGGCACCGCGTGGTTCGCGCCGTGCCGCCCGCACCAGGAGGACAAATTGGCCAATCCGACTCTGGAACAACCCGTCGCAAAGTCACCCGTGGTCGACAAATACCGATCGCGGCTCCGCCTCACGTACCGCACGAACCTGACCGGCACGCCCGCCCCGCAGACGCTGCCCTTCCGCGTCTTCGTCCTCGGGCAGTTCGAGGGGAACACCGCGCGTCAGGCGCACATGCTCCCCGAGCCGCGCGACCGCGAGATCCACTCGATCATCCGCGGGAGCCTCGACACGAAGAAGGTGGACGACTTCATCAAGCAGATGAAGCCGTGGGTGAAGATCCCGTCGAACCTCGCGGCGCAGATGCCGGGTGAGGTCCGCCTCTTCACCGGCGACGACGCGAAGCCCGAGGCCTACACGCTCAAGATCGGAGCGATCGACGTCGCGAAGGGGGCCGAGCAGCAGGTGGCGATCACCGGCACCGCGCACTTCAAGAGCCCGATCGAGTCGAACGGGGTCGCGAACATCGCGGCCGAGAACCTCGGCGTCAGCGGCTCGATGACCGTGGTCGGTCAAGACCACGGGTTCAAGGTCAAGGACGGTACGAAGGTGACGCTGAAGTTCACCACCGGCCTGTCCATCGACGTCCCGCCGCCGCAGCCCGGCGCGCCGGTCGGCCTCGTGACGGCGATGCTCCCCGACCTCCAGATCGACGCGGCGGCCGTCACGGCCGTGGACGACCCGTCGTCGCCCGACGGCAGCACCCAGTCGCTCAAGATCGACGGCGCGCAGAAGGTCGCCGCCGAGCGGACGCTCCCCTTCGCCAGCCTCGACGACTTCTCCCCCGACGGCGTCGCCGAGCACATCCCCGAGCTCCACCGGCTCCACGTCATCCGGGATCTCATCCTCGATCTCGCCTCCACGCTCCGGAACAACCCCGAGCTCCGCAAGGCGATGCGCGACGGGCTGACGACGAACGCGCCGGCTTTCAAGGAGCTCCGCACCTGGGCGCTCCAAACCTACAAGACGCTTGTCGTCGCTCCGGCGAAAGCAACCGGTTGAGGAATCACGACCATGGCTGATCTATCGGATGCAGCGAAGAGTCTCCGCAACACCCTCCTCGCGCCGCTCGGCAAAGCGGCGCCCGCGGCCGGCGAGCCCGTCCAGCTCCTGAAGTCGCTCGCGCCCGCCAACTCCAACGATCCGGGCATCGGGCCGATCGTGTTCGCCGATCGCGATCCGTCGATCGACGACCACGTGCGGCTGATGAACGCGCTGGCCGCGCTCCTCGTCAACCTGGACGAGAACGACATCCCGAAGTCGTACGCCGAGCTCCACAGCGGGATCGCCAAGGTGACGTCGGGGATCGAGGCGCGCGTCGCCACGTACCTCGACGAGATCCTGCACGACGAGGAGTTCCAGACGCTGGAGGCGAACTGGCTCACGTTGAACGAGCTCGCCGGCGCGGTCACGCGCGATGACGTGATCATCGACTTCATGGATATCCACAAGGACGAGCTCAAAGACGACCTCCAGGACAACGCGGCCGACATCTTCGGCGGCGCGCTGTTCCACAAGGTCTACGTCGAGGAGTACGACCGGTACGGCGGCCACCCGTTCGCCGCGATGATCGGCCTCTACGAGTTCGACAGCGACGAGGGCGACGTCGAGTGGCTCGACAACATGTCGAAGATCTGCGCCGCCGCACACTGCCCGTTCATCTCCGCCGCGAACGCGCGCTTCTTCCGTCAGGAGACGATGCAGGACGTCGCGGTGATCACCGATCTCGACGCGGTGGTGAACCACCCGAAGCACGCGAAGTGGAACGCGCTCCGCGACAAGGACTACGCCGCGTACATCGGCCTCACGCTCCCGCGCTATCTCGTGCGCGCGCCGTGGGACGGCGCGGGCGCCGACCCGAGCGATCGCGACAAGCGCTTCAATCACATCGGGTACACCGAGACGGTGCACCCCGGCGAGCCGGGCCGCGCGAACAACTTCCTCTGGGGGAACTCGTCGATCCTCTTCGCCAAGAACATCGTCCGCTCGTACGAGTCGTCGGGGTGGGCGCAGTACATCCGCGGCCCGCGCGGCGGCGGCATCGTGGAGGGGATGACCGTCTACAACTTCAAGCGCCCCACCGGACAAGAGGAGCTCCAGCCGCCGGTGGAGGTGGCGATCCCGGATTACCGCGAATACCAGTTCGCGCGGAGCGGCCTCATCCCGCTGGTGCAGCGGAAGAACGAGGCGTCGGCCACGTTCTTCAGCGCCCAGTCGATCAAGAAGCCGAAGGACTTCATCGAGGACATCAACACCAAGAACGCCTACCTCGTCACCAACTTGGCTTATACGTTCTCGATCACCATCATCGCGCACTACGTGAAGGTAATGATGCGCGAGTACATCGGCAGCACCGCTGACGAGACGTACATCCAGAACATGCTCACGAACTGGCTCGGGCGCTACGTCACCACCGTGACCAACCCCGACGACTTGACCCTTCTTTACTATCCTTTCAAGGCGACGAGCGTGAAGGTCACCCCGAAGCCGGGGCCCTTCGGCTGGTACAACGCCGTGATCTCGGTCCTCCCGCACGCGCAGTTCGAAGGGATGGACGTGGAGCTGCGCCTCGAAGCATCCCTCGGCGGTAAGGCCGCGTGATGAGTATCACGCGGCACGGGCTCCCGAAGGTCGCCCAGGCCGCGTAACGGGAACAAGGAGCGACACATCATGGCCACGTTGCACAGGTCTTTGGATATCTATCAAGGCTACAACTACAAGAAGGACAAGCAGACGTCGGTCGGCTTCATCACCAAGTTGAAGATCGGTACGCAGGATTTGACCGCCGATCAGACTTGCAAAGACCCGACGAACCCCACCACCGACATCAAGGCGGTCGCGGTCCTGAGCGGCGTCATGTGGGAGCTCGGAGTCACCGATCCCGTCCAGTTCTCCGGGCAGATCACCACCGCCAACAAACAGAACGTCGCGCTCCTCGTGATCAACAACCTCACGAACATCGAGGTCGATTTCCAGTACTCGGTGTACGACTACGACCTGGTCGCGAAGAAGTATTTCCTCGCGTTCCACAGCAACAGCACCGACATGAAGGGGCTGCTCGAGAAGATGGGCGACGACCTCAACGTGTCCGTCGCCGATGACGCTTCGACCGAGGTCGAGTCGCCGGCGAACTACGCGTTCCGCATCGGCGTGAAGCCGCAGCCGCAAGCGCAGCAGCTCCACGTCGCCACGGGCGATCAAAAGAACGTCGTCAAATCCTGGGGTCTGGCCGTTTCGTAAGGAGACTGCCAGCATGAGCACCTCGAGCGTCGCGCGGCCGCGGTGGCGGAACGGACAGATCCTCCGTCCCGCCCACCTCCGCGCGCTCGAAGGGGCGCTCTCGTCCGAGAGCTTCGTCCACGGCGGGCTCCCGGGGCTGCCGGCGCACGGCCTCGCGAGGCTCGTGTGGAACGGCGAGACCCCCCGCAAAGGGGTCGTCGAGATAGCGCAGGTGACCTGGATCACCGAGTCCGGCGAGGTGTACGACGTCCCGGGGAACTCCGAGACGATCGAGCCCCTCGACCTCGAAGCGGCGCGCCGGCCGGAGGTGGACATCTACCTCCACGCCGTGCGCGACGTGATCGACGACGGCGCGGGGCCGGTCGAGCCCGCCGCCGCGCTCGACATCCCGCGCGTGTCGCACACGCTCGTCCTCTCCACCGAGCTCCAGTTCCGCGGCGGCTCGGCGCACATCCGCGTCGGGCGCTGGAAGAAGGCGTCCGACGGATCGTGGCGGCTCCTCCCGCAGGTGGTCCCGCCGCTCGTCCGCGTCGGCGCGACCCCGTACCTCACCGAGCGGCTCGCCGAGCTCCGGCGGCAGCTCGTCGATCACGACGAGCGGCTCCGTTACCGCCTGCTCGACATGAGCTCGCGCGGCGAACGGATCCGCGCCGTGCAGCGCGCCCGGATCGAGGCGCGGAAGCTCGACGCGCACCTCTCCGATCTCGAGCGCGTGCACCTGCACCCGTATGTAGTCTACACGCGTCTCCGTGATTTCTGGCTCGAGCTGTACATGCGGAGCGAGACGGTGCCGGCCGACGGCAACGCGGCCGAAACCGTCCCCGCGTACGACCACGACGACCTCGGCGCGTGCTTCGGCGCGGTCCTCGCGGGGATCGCCGAGCGGATCCAGCGCGAACCGCTCGCCGCGCCGACGCAGACGCTCCCGTTCCGCGCCGTCGACGATCGCTTCGTCGTCGAGAAAGTGCCCGACGCGGCGCTCCAGGCAAAGACGCTCTACCTCATCGTGCAGAAGGAGAGCGCCGACGCGGTGGTGCCGCTCGACGACGTCCGTCTCGCGACGTGGTACCGGCTGCACGAAGTGCACACCCACATGCTCGGCGTCCGCTTCCGCCGCGCCAACGAAGACGCGCTCGCGCGCGCGTTCGGACCGTGGGTCGATTT
>Ga0070689_100002674_pt1 | contig 11691 bp, 5 predicted proteins | sample KBSS23HmetaG_FD_64669 | JGI IMG/M metagenome (GOLD analysis project Ga0070689, IMG submission 64669) | Switchgrass rhizosphere microbial communities from Kellogg Biological Station, Michigan, USA - KBS S2-3H metaG | ecosystem: Host-associated > Plants > Roots > Rhizosphere ... | reverse complement strand
GTCGGCCGCCAGCCGCTGGTCGGCGCTGGCCGCGTAGTGCCGCGTCATGTCGAGCCGGCTGTGACCGAGCACCGCGCGCGCGGCCTCGAACTCGCCCGCTTCGAACAGGCGAGCGGCACACGCATGTCGCAGACGGTGCGGCGACCAGCGCGGGACGCCGGCGAGGTCGCAGGCGCGATGGATCGCGGTCCGGTAACTGTTCACATCGTAGAACGCGCCGACCGGCGGCGACTTCTTCGCGTTGCGCTCGTCGCGCGCCCGCTGGCTCGGCTGCACTCTGGTCTTCCGGCGCGCGCGCTTCTTCGTCTTGATCTCGAGGAACGCATCGAGCGGTGAGATCAGGGCAGCGTCGGGATCGAGCCGCAGCAGCGGCTGCAGCACCTCTTGCGCCTTGGGGCCGAGCCGCACGATGCGATCGCGGCCGCGCCAGACACCCTTGTGCTGCAACGGCCGGTAGAGCCACACCGTGCCGGTGCGCTGAAGCTGGCGACCGGTCATCGTCAGCGCCTCGGACGGCCGCATGCCCGACCACCACTGCAGCAGCACGCAGGCACGGATCGGTGTGGTCAGGTGCGGCAGCACGGCCTCGACCTCCTGCCACGGCACCGGGTCGACGATCTTCGACTCCTTGGCCGGCGTGCGGCCCGGCTTCACGTGCTCGAGCGTCCGCAGGTGGTCCCAGCTGCCGGGTGGCACCAAGCGCCGCTGCTCGGCCCACCGCCAGCAGCGGCGGATCGCGTTGATGCGCGAGCGGATCGTCGCGCGCGACAGGTGGTAGGTGCGCGACCGTTCCGTCGGCACCTCGGGGTCCGCCTTCCGCCGCTTCTTCCGGCGGCGCACCGTGCGCTCATGCAGGTCGAGCGCGAGGTGCTGCTGCACGGCTTCGAGGCACGAAACGCCGAACTTCGCCGCCGGCAGCGACCGGAACCGTGCGAGCACCGGCGCGACCGCGCGCCGCAGCTTGTAGATCTCCACCTGGCTGTGCTCCCTCTCGGCGTTCTCGAGGAAGCCGGCGATCACGTCGGCGACGGTGACCGCAACGTTGCCGTCGTCGGGGAACCGCTGCCCGTTCGCGAGCCACTCCGCGAGCACCTGCTGGAACCATCGCTCGGCTTTTGGACCTGCCGCGCCGAACGACACGACGCGGCCGTTGAAGCGGGCGTAGGCGAGGGGGCGGCCGGTGCTCGGACTCGGCCGAGTGAGCAGCTGCGGGATGCTTCTCTTGCGTGCCATGCGGACCTCCGTTGTCGATTCCGGTGCACGTGCACCGGTTCGTTGCGGCTCCGCGCTGCCCCGACGCGGGGCAGGTTCACGCAAGTGCGTGATCGGTTCCAGGTTGTGTGGTGGGCCGTGCAGGAATCGAACCTGCGACTTCGACCTTGTGACGATCGCACTCTACCAACTGAGTTAACGGCCCGTCAGCTCAGGGCGGCGGAGACTAGCCAGCCGCCGCGCGCGAGGCAAGCGCGGGCTACGAGCTGTGCGCGACGGCGCGGCCGGCATCGGCGCGCACGGCGCCGCGCACGGCGCCGACGGCCGGCTGGGCCGCAGGCAGCACGGCGACGAACGCGGCGCCGCCGAGGTCGGACAGTTCGCAGCGGATGGTGCCGCCGAGGCGCGCGACGATGGCCTTGGTGGTCGCGAGGCCGAGGCCGGGGCCGGCGACTTCGCCGGTGAGGTGGTTGCCGAGCTGGTGGAACTTCTCGAACACGCTGGCGCGCTCGGCGGCAGCGATGCCGGGGCCGCTGTCGTCGACGCGGAACGACACGCCGGCGGGATCGATGGCGGCGCGCACGGCGACGCGGCCGCCGCGCGGCGTGAACTTCAGCGCGTTGTCGAGCAGGTGGTCGAGCGCGTGGCCGAAGCGCAGGGCGTCGGCGGCGACGGGCGGCAGGCCGTCGGCGACCTCGCACCGCAGGTCGAGGCCCGCGGTGGCGGCCCGGTTGCGCGCGCGCTGGCACGCGGCCTCGACCAGCGCGTCGGGTTCGCACGCGACGACGTCGAACACGGCCTCGCCGCTCTCGAGCTGCGCGTAGTCGAAGACGGTGTCGACGACCCTGCTGAGCTGCAGCGACTCCTCGTGGACGATGCGCACGAACTCGGGCCACTCGCTGGCCTCGCCGGGCATCAGGTGGCGCAGGATCTCCGCGTACGCGCAGATGTTGGTCAACGGCGTGCGCAGTTCGTGCGAGATGCCCGACAGGAAGCGGTCCTTGAGGTGCGCGAGTTCGTGGCTGCGCGTCGCGTCGACGAACAGGAACACGGCGCCGAAGTCCTGGCCCGACTCGCGCGACTGCACGCGCACGATCGTGAGGTCGATGATGCGCCGGCCGAACGCGATCGCGGGCAACCGCACGGGGCGGTCGCTGCCGAGCGCCTCGTCACCGAGCTCCGCGAACGCCTGCCGCGCGCTCGCCAGCAGTTCGGGCGCCAGCACGTCCCACAGCAGCTTGCCGACCGGCGGGCTGGCCGGATCGCGCAGTTCCTGGCGCGCCTCCGGATTGGCGAGCACGACCGTGGCCGTGCCGTCGACGACGACGACGCCTTCGCGCAGCGCCTCGAGCACCGAGCGCAGGCGATCGACCGCGAGTTCGAGGCCGAGGATGCGCGCCGCATCACCGCGGCGCTGCTCGGCGACGAACGCCGAGGTCTGCTCGGCAGAGCTCGGCGCCGGGTCCTCCTCGAACGCGCGCTCGACGACCGCGACGAGCAGCAGCAGCGCGGCCGCGACGACGGCGACCACGGCCGCTGCGCCTGGATCGAGACCGGCGCCGACGGCGGTGGCACCGACGACAGCGGCCGCCGCGAGCCGGATCAGCAGGCGGATGCCGGGCTGGGCCCGCACCACGGGCCCGGCCCGCAGATCCACGCGCGCGTCCGTCGTCGTACTGGTCATCCCCAACCTTGCCGCGGCCCGCGCGCGTCCGGCGTTCGCGACGCCACGGGCCCAGACCGAGTATCGGCGGGCATGGTGCCTCGCTTGATGCGCGGGCGATCGCTGTCGCATCCGCCGACAGTGACCGACCGCGCTGTCTGCAGGACTGCGAACGGCGCGAACGGCCGCGCGCGCGCGATTCCGGCTGCAGCTAGCCGGGCCGGACGGTCGATGAGACGGCGGCCGTTCACGAAGGAACCCACGATGCTCCACCTGCTGCTCGCCACGCTCCCATCGCTGCTGCCGCAAGACCCGCCCGCGCCGGTGACGACACCCGCGTTGCCGTCGATCGGCAGCACGTCGCCGGCGGCGTGGCTGCCGGAGTCGACGCTGGCCGCCATCGTGCTGGAACCGGTCGCGGGCGACAGCGCGTTCGCGGCGCTGCTGCATGGCGACGACGGCCGCGCGCTGACCGACCTCGTGTCGCGCACGCTCGCGCCGGGTCTGCAGCAGCTCGGCATCGCGGCGAACGACCTCGGCACCGCGCTGCAGGGCGGCGCGGCGCTCGGCTTCGTCGGCTTCACGGCCGGCCAGCAGCCCGACGTCGTGCTGATCGCGCACCTGGGCACCGCGACCGACACGGTGGCGCAGCGCCTCGCCGGCCTGCCGCAGCGGCAGGGCCTGTTCTCGCTCGACGGCGGACCACTGCCGCTGCTCGCCGGCACGCGCGCGGGCCACCTCGCGATCGGCACGGGCGCCGAGACGGTGACCGCGGCGCTCACGCGCGCCGTCGACGGCAGCCCGGCCTCGCTGGCGACCGAGCGCGACTTCGTGCGCGCCTGCGGCGCGACCCCCGGCCAGAAGCCACTGGCGAGCGTGTTCGTGCGCCTCGGCGACCTGTGCACGGCAATGGTCGACCGGCTGCCGCCGGCGCAGGCGGCGCCCGCGCGCCGCGCGGTCGACGTGCTCGGGCTCGGCGAACTGCACTGGGCCGGCGGCAGCTGGCAGCTCGACGGCGACGCGCTGCTCTCGCGCTGGCAGGTCGACGCGACCACGGCCGAAGGACTGCTCGACGCGCTGGCCGGCGCCGCGGGCCGCGTCGACGCGGGCCTCGCGCGCTTCGTACCCGCGAACGCGACCGGCTACGGCTTCTTCAGCGTGCAGTTCGGCACCGTCTACGACGAGCTGCTGGCGCTGGTCTCCGCGGTGCAGCCGATGATCGGCAAGGCCTTCGAGGCGCAGGTCGAGCAGCTGTCGCAACGCGCCGGCGTCGACGTGCGCGCCGATCTGGTCGGCGGACTCGCCGGCCGCCTGATCACGTTCGCGCTGCCGGGCGACGAGCCGCGCTTCGGCGCGCTGCTCGAACTCAAGCAGGGCACCACGTTCGGCCGCGCGCTCGGCAAGCTGCTCGAGACGCTGCCGGCACCGCCGCAGACCGGCACCGTCGCCAGCGTGCAGTGCTGGCGCACGAAGCCGAACCCGGCCGGCCTCGCGCCCGCGTTCGCGGTGACCGGCAACTTCCTCGCGGTCGGCGCCAACGACCAGACGCTCGACGTCATGGTGCGCCAGGTGCGCGATCCGCGCGCCGACCCGCAGGTGCTCGCGTTCCTGCGTTCGCTGCCGCCCGACGCCAGCGCCGCGATGATGGTCCCCGCGACCGCGATGCTGACGCCGTGGCTCGGCGCCACGCCGCCCACGACTGGCGGCGCCGATGCCGGCACGCGCACGCTGATCGTGCGCCGCAGCGAGGGCATCGTGATCGCCGAGGAGCGCGCCAGCGCCGCCGGGCTGCTGCGCACCGCGACCGGCACGCTGGCGGCAATGCTGCCGGCGATCGGCACGCCGGGCACCCCGCACGGCGCCGTGCCCGCCGGCGGCGAGGATCCGAAGGCAGTGGCGACGCTGCGCGAGGCCGAGGCCGAAGGCATGACGCGCGCGAACGTCACGGCGGTCGCCGCGCTGCTCGCGCACGCCGACCGCACGGTCGTCGCGCGCGCGTGCTGGCTGCTCGGCGAATGGAAGGCGCAGGACGCCATCGTGATGCTCGGCGACGTCGCGCATCAGCACGCCGACGCCGGCGTGCGCCTGCAGGCGACCAACGCGCTGGCGCGCATCGGCACCGCTGCGACCGCGCCGGCGCTGACCGAGGCGACCGGCGACGCCGACGTGCGCGTGCGGCTCTGCGCGATCCAGTCGCTCGGCCGCCTCGGCGGCAAGGTCGCGGCGACCGCCGCGCTGACGATGGTCGACCGCCTCGGCAGCACGCAGCCGACCGGTGCGCCCGACGACCTCGTCGCCGCGCTCGTCGTGCTGCACGACGTCGGCAACGCCGAGAACCTGGTGCCCGCCGCGACCGCGGTCGGCTTCGCGCACCAGCAGGTCGGCCAGGCGCTGACGTTCCTGTTCCAGGGGCTGTCGCCGCGGCAGACGCCGAAGGACGAGGTCACCACGCTGCTGGCCGTGCTCGACCACCCGGAGCCGATGCTGCGCCGCTACGCGATCCAGCGTCTCGGCGAACTGCGCGACCCGAGCACCAGCAAGGCGCTCGAAGGGCGCCTCGCGCAGGAGTCCGCCGACCTGCAGCCACTGATCCGCGTGTCGCTGACGCAGGTGCGCGGCGAGGTCGACCAGGACGAAGACGACCTCGTCGCGCGCGCGAAGAGCAACGTCACCGCGATCAGCCAGATGGTCGAACGCAAGTGGGCGCGCCTGGGCACGACCGGCCAGATCGCCGCGGCCGGCGGCGCCGGCCTGCTGCTCGTGCTCGTCCTCGGCATCGCGATCGCGCGCCGGCGCGCGCGCCGCAACGCCGCGGTCGCCGCGGCGCAGGCGCTCGTCGAACCGTCGGCCGGCTTCGCGGCTTCGGGCCGCGGCACGCGCTACCAGCCCGAGCGCGAGACCGTCGGCGCCGGTCGCGACTACTGATCGGAGCATCGGCATGACGGCACGGCGGTGGACGACGCGCGCACCGCGCGCTGCCCTGCTGCTGCTGGGTCCGTCGCTGCTCGCGCAGGCGCCGCTGCCGGTCGCCGCGCACGCCGCGTTCGCGGCCGACCGCGACGGCACTGCGCCGGCGCTGGCCTGGCTGCGCCAGGTGCTCGGCGACCGCGCCGAGTGGCCGGCCGGCCGCGACACCGCGGCGCCGTTCACGGTGCACTGGCGCGACGGGCAGCTCTGGTTCGGCGCGGCGCTCGAACTGCCGCCGGGCGTCGCGCTCGCCGGCGAGATCACCATCGGCGGTGCGACGATCGGGTTCGCCTGCCAGGACGATGGCCGCGAGGAGTGGCGCGTGCGCGGCGATGCGGTGCCCCCGCTGCTGGCCGGCGTGGTCGCGGCGCTGCAGCCCGAGGTCGACGGCGCGCCGCGTGCGCTCGACCTGCCCGCGCTGATCGGCAACGTCGCCGGCGCGGCGGTCGAAGGCGACGGCACGGCAGAGGCGCTGGCGCTCGGCGCCGTGCAGTGCGGCGAAGTCACCGTCGCGGTGCGCCGCGACGGCGACGATCTGCGCGTGATCGGCCGCAGCGGCGGCGGCCTGTCCGTGCCGGCGCTGCTGCTGTGGTGCGCGCTGCAACGCGATGGCCACGCTGCGCCCGACCAGCGCCTGGATGCCTGGCGGCTGCGCGCGTTCGGCGCGCGCGACGGCGATCGCGCCGAGGCGGCGCGGCAGCTGCAGCGCGCGGGCAGCGACGCGGTGCCGACGCTCTGCGCGCTGCTGCACGCCGACGAACACAGCCGCCTGTCGGCGATCGACGGGCTCGTGCGGCTGCGCGCCGCGGGCGAACTGCCGCGCATCGTCGCGGCCGCGGCGCCGGACCTGCCGCTCTGCGTCGCGATGGCGAAGACGGCCGTGCGCGAACTGTGGCCGCTCGCGAGCGCCGCGACGCGCACCGCGACGCTGCTCGAACTGCGGCGCAGCCGCACGCTCGACGTCGGCCTCGTGACGCCGGCCGCCGACGCCCTGCAACCCGACGCGCGCTGGCGTTGGCTCGGCGTGCTCGCGGTCGTCGCCGTCGGCCTGCTGGGCTGCTGGCTGCGCGAACGCGCGCGCTGACCCGCAGCCTGGCGCGTTCAACGCCGCTGCAGTTCGCGCGCGAGGTGGCTGGCGGCGTAGACCTTGGTCAGCGCCTCGATGATGGCCTGCGGATGCACGCAGACGCTGCGCTCGACGCGGTCGTCGAAGAAGAACTCGTTGCGCAGCGACTCGATGTTGCCGTCGAACAGCAGGCCGACGATGCGGCGGTCGCGGTCGATGACCGGGCTCCCCGAGTTGCCGCCGGTCGCGTCGACCGTGCAGACGAAGTTGACGCCGGCGCCGAGGTCGAGGCGGTCCTGCGCCAGCAGCCACGGCTGCGGCAGCGCGAACGGCGGCGCGCCATCGAACTCGGCGTGGCGCGCGAACAGGCCGTGGAACACGGTCCGCCACGGCGCCTTGGTGCCGTTGTAGTCGTAGCCGCGCACGCGGCCGTCGGAGAAGCGCAGCGTGAACGTCGCGTCGGGCGTGACCTCGTGGCCGTAGACGGCGAACAGCGCCTGGCCCAGCCGCGCCGACAGCGCGCGCTGCCGCGCGTCGAGCCGGTCGACTTCGTCGCGCACGCCGTCGAGGATTGGTTGCAGCCGCCGGCCCAGCACGAGCGCCGGGTCGGTGCTGGCGCCGATCGCGGCGGGTCCGCCCTGCACCAGCGCCTCGAACACCGCGTCGTCGCCGAGGCGGCTGCCGTAGACGCGCTCGGCCGCGGCCGCCGGCGCGGCACCGTCGAGCACCGCGGCGAGGAACGGATCGTCCGGCGGCAGCCAGCGCCGCGCCCGCTCGAGATGGTCGGCGAAGAACGCGCGCGCGACGTCGCCGTCGCCCGCGCGCATGCGCCGCGCGTCGTCGAGCGCTGCCGGGGCACCCCCCGCCGCGAACGCGCACAACGCCGTGGCGCGCTGCAGCGGCACGCAGCCGGCCACCGTGCAGAAGCCGGCGCGCGCCTCGAGCGCGCGGCGCGCGGCGGCGACCTCGGCGAGCCCCGCGAACACCGCACCGAACCGCGCCTGCAGCTGCGGCTGCTGCGCGATGCGCGCCGCGAACGCGGTCTCGGCAGCGGCCTTGCGCTGCACGAACGCGGCGTCGCGCAGCGCCGCGTGTTCGTAGCGGTAGAGCTTCTGCCCGTTCTCGTAGCCGAGGATCGACGGCCGCAGCTGCTTCTCGCGCTCGCCGTCGGTGCGCGCGAGGTCGCGCAGGATCCCGAGCCGGTCGTCGATCATCTCGCGCACGCGCGGGTAGCGCGCGTCGCGCAGGTACTCGAGTTCGGCGGTCGTGCGCAGCCGCTGCGTGCTGCCCGGATTGCCGCTGAGGAACACCAGCTGCTCCTGCGCCGGGCCGTCGCTCCAGCCGAACGACATGGCGGCCGTGTCGGCCGGTGCACCGTCGACGTAGGCACGGCACAGCGCGAAGTCGATGCAGTAGCGCGGGAACACGAAGTTGTCCGGATCGCCGCCGAACTGCGCGATCTGCAGGTGCGGCGACATCACCAGCCGCACGTCGTCGAACACGCGGTACTGGTAGAGCTGCCAGCGCGCGCCATGGAACAGCGCGACGACCTGCGGCCGCAGCTTCGGTTCGTCCTGCCGCGCGCGTTCGAGCACCGCGCGCTCGTTCTGGCGCACGCGGCGGTCGGCGACGTCGGGCGCATCGTCGTTGGCGACGCCGTCGAGCATGCGCACCGTGACGTCGGTCGTGCGGATCAGCTGCTCGACCGCGAGTTCGGGCAGCTTGACCTCGTCGGCCAAGGTCGCCGCGACGAAGCCGTCGAGCACCCAGTCGGCGCGGCCCTGCACCTTCGCGATCGCCGCGCGCGCGCAGTGGTGGTTGGTCAGGATCAGGCCCTGCGGCGACACGAACGACGCCGAGCAGCCGCTGCCGAAGCGCAGCGACGCGAGCTGCACCATGCGCAGCCAGTCGGCGTCGGGCGCGAAGCCGTAGGTGCGCTGCAGGTACGCGAGCGGCGGGTCGTGGAACGTCCACATCCTGCCGAGGCCGAGCTCGTCCTGCGCCAGCAGCGGCGCGGCGAGCAGCAGGGCGGCTACGAGCGTGCGCAGCCGCGGCGCGACGCGCGTCACTTCTGCTGAGCGTGCCATTTCGCGAGCAGCGCCGTCTCCTTCTCCGGCTTCAGCCCCGTGCGATCGAACGGCCGGTCGCCGCGCTCGGTCTTCGCCCACTGCAGCGTGTCGCGGATGGTGTCGCCGAGCGGCCGAAACACCAGGCCGGCATCGATCGCCTTCTTGTTCACGATGCGGCCGCGGTTGCCCTTCGGGATCCACAGCGGCATCTCCATCCAGGGCCCGACGTCGTTGCCGAGCAGGAAGTCCTCGGCGACCCACGTGAACGTCACCGGCTTGCTCGTCGCGCACTTGCAGCCAGCCAGCAGGTCCTGCATCGACACCGCGCCGGCGAAACCGACCGCGTTGTAGGTGCCCGCCAGCCGCGCCTCGAGCGCGTGCACCATGAAGTCGGCGAGGTCGCGCGCGTCGATCGCCTGGACCACGCCGTCGGGATCGCCGGGCGCCAGCACCTCGCCGCCGCGGTCGACGCGCACGGGCCACCACGTGAACCGGTCGCTGTTGTCGCCGGGGCCGACGATCAGGCCCGGCCGCAGCACCGCGACCTTGTCCCCCATCGCGGCCTTCGCCGCGTTCTCGCAGCGCGCCTTCAGCGCGCCGTAGAACGGCATCGACTGGCGGATCGTCGACACCGCGGCGACCTTGTCGTCTTCGACCTCGGCGACCTCGGCGTTCTCGTCGACGTCGGCGGGGCTCTCGCCGAAGCTGCGGTAGACCGACACCGAGCTGATGAACTGGTAGTGCTGCGCGATTTTCGCGAACAGTTTCGCGGTCGCGTCGACGTGCGCGGGCACGTAGCCCGACGTGTCGATGATCGCGTCGAACTCGCGGCCGCGCAGCGCGTCGAGGTCGCCCTTCTCGCGGTCGCCCTTGAGGTGCTCGAGGTCCTTGAACAGGTCGACGCCGGTCTTGCCGCGGTGGAACAGCGTGACCGTGTGCCCCTTCGTGAGCGCGCTGCGCACGAAGTGCGGGCCGAGGAAGCCGGTGCCGCCGAGCACGAGGATGCGCTGCGGGCCGTGGCGCGGCGCCGTGCGCCAGGGCGACGTGGCCGAGCGCGTCGCGGCGGCCGCTGCGGTGGCCGCGAGCGGCAGCGCGAGGCCGGCGCCGGCGAGCGAATGGAGGAACGAACGGCGGGTCGGGTCGGTCATGCGGGAATCGGCGAGGGAAGAGGACCCTTCTACGGGGCCGAGCGGCGCGCGGTTGGCGGCAAGATGCAGTTCACTCCACCGACCTCAGGGCCGCGCGCGCCGCCGCGGCCACGGCCACGCGCGCGTCCGCGGCGGCCTTCCGCAACGCCGGCGCCGCCGGCGCCCCGGCCTTGCCGAGCGAACCGATCGCCTCGGCCGCGGCGACCGCGACTGCCGGCCGCTCGTCGCCGAGCGCGTCCGTGAGCACGGGTAGCGATCGCGCGTCGGCCCAGCGCCGCAGCCCGCGCGCGATCGCTTCGACGTCGTCGCCGGTGCGCAGCAGCGGCAGGAACTCGGCGCGCTGGTCCGCAGGCAGATCGAACGCCACGAGTGCCGCTGCGGCGGCGGCGTGGATGCGTGCATCGAGGTCGACTTCGCGCGCGCCCAGCTGGAAGTGGACCGTCCGGTCCTTCGGCACTTGCTTTGGATGCGCGGTGCGCGTTGCGCCGACGAGCGCCTCGCGCAGGTCCGACCCCGACGCGGACATCTCCCCCGACGCACCGAGCCGCTGCGCCGCCACGAGCCGCACGAACGGGTCCTCATCTACGAGGAAGCCGCAGAGAGCCCTCGTCTCGGCCTCGCCGCCGATCCACAGTTCCGCGAGCGCGAAGAGATCGCTGTCGTTCGGCGTGTCGGACTTGTTGAACCTGCTGAGCTCCACGCCGGGAATCTGCCAGGTGTCGCCATAGCGACCACTGAGCTTGCAGCTCAGGTCGGCGCGCTCGACCTGCGGGCGCGAACTGCCGACGCGCGCGATCGCGAGCACGACCGCGTCCGGCACGTGTCGATGCTCCACGCGCAGCCGTTCGAGCAGCAGCGGCAGCGCCGTCGCGCCGGCCGGGACCACGGCGTCCCAGCGCGCGCGGTCGGTCCGATCGGCCAAGCCCGCGACCGCTGCCTGCAGCGCGCCGTCGGTGGGCACCGGCTGCACGACGGGCGCAACGACGCCCGCCGCATGCAGGCGCGCGACGAGCGCCGCGCAGCACGGTGCGACCTCGCCGTCGCCCTTCGCCAGCGCTTCGAGTTCCCCGATGCACGCGGCGCCGCCACTGCGCGCCATGCCGAGCAGCTTGACTGCTTCGACCGCGAGGCCCTCGTCGCCACGGCGTGCGATCGCGATCAGGTCCGGCGCAGTGTCGTCGATGTCCGGCGCGTAGCGCGCGAGCGACGCCAGCGCCTGCAGCCGCACCGAGCGATGCGGGTGCAGCAGCGCGCGCCCGCTCCACGCGATCGCGGCGCGCGGGTCGTCGGGGGCAAGGCGCAGCACCGCCTCGGCGGCGGCGAACCGGAAGCCGTCGTGCACCGGAATGGCGAAGCCATTGTGGCGGAGCCCGTCCGCGCCCGCGGGTTCGCGATCGCGCTCGCGCAGCGCCGCGCAGAGAGGGCCGACCGCCGCCAGATCGCCGCAGCGGCCGAGCATGTCCGCGACCGCCGCGCGCGCGAAGATCTCGTTGCTGGCCAGGTGTTCGAGCAGCGCGTCGGTGTCGAGGCCGCGCGTGCGGATCCCGACGAGCCGCCTCGCTTGCA